>JAABVA010002347.1_pt1 | contig 18963 bp, 17 predicted proteins | sample 5560331 | NCBI WGS metagenome assembly JAABVA01 (sample SAMN12812661, study PRJNA571458) | rock metagenome | isolation source: Antarctica rocks | place: Antarctica: Victoria Land, Mt New Zealand sud | collected 2016-01-07 | reverse complement strand
GCCGTTGACGTTGACCTTGTCCATGTCCGGGTTGTGCACGCTGGCCCAGGAGAGCAGGACCGATGCGAAGGCCTCGTTCACCTCGAACAGGTCCATGTCGCCCATCTTCATGCCACTGCGCCCGTCGGTAGCGTGCCACCAGCTCCAGCTGCGCCCCTCGAAGCGCAGCCCCACCTTGGGGTCGTCCACTCGGGTACGGATGATCTCCGCGTAGGTGTTCACCGACGTCCTCCTCGACTTGAGCAAGCGCTCGATAGGATATCTTCGTCGGTTCGCTCGTCACTCAGCGGTCGGTTCTCCGAGGTCACCGCAGCGCACTCTCGGTCGACGCGAGGCGGTGACGCATGACTTTGCCGGTGGCGTTACGGGGCAGCGCCTGGTCAGTGAGCACCCATCGGCTGGGGATCTTGTAGCGGGCGATGCGGTCGCGGAGGAAGCCGGTGAGCTCCTGCTCGGTGACCTCGGCACCGGCCCCGACGACCACCACCGCGGCCACCTCCTGGCCCAGGTCGTGATGGGCAGCCCCCAGCACGCTGCACTCCAGCACTGCTGGGTGCTCGGCCAGGACATTCTCCACCTCCGCCGGGTAGACGTTCTCCCCGCCGCGGATGATGAGGTCCGAGCGGCGGCTGCGCATCCGCAGGTGCCCGTCCTCCATCGTGCCGAGGTCCCCGGTGCGCAACCACCCCTCGGGATCGATGGCCGCGGCCGTCGCTTCGGGATCGTTCCAGTACCCGAGCATCACCTGAGGTCCGCGCACGTAGATCTCCCCCTCCACCCCGTCGGGCACCCGGGCGCCTCGCTCATCGTGGATCTCGACCACCATCGTCACCACGGGAGTGCCCACCGAATCGGGATACCGGGCCAGGTCTGCCGCCGTGGCCAGGGTCGCGGCGGTCGACGACTCGGTGAGGCCGTAGGTGGTGCCCAGGGACTTGCCCGCGACCGGCAATATCGCCCGCAGTGCGCTCTTCAGGGACTCCGAGGACGGTGCCGACCCCAAGGAGAACGTGGTGAACGACGACAGGTCGTAAACGGAAAGATCGCCGTGCTCGATCAAGCGGCTGGCCATGGTCGGTACTGCCCCCCACTGCGTGATCCGCTCCCGCTCGATCAACCGCAGCACCCGATCGACGTCGAAGCGTCCGGTGTAGATCACCGCGGTGTCACCGAACGCCAGCCGCGGCACGGCCAGGTTGTGCAGGGACATGATGTGAAACAACGGGCCGGTCAGCAGAAAGCGCCGCGGCGCCGGGGCCACGCCCAGCTCCGCGGCCACCGCGTCGTTGACCGCGAAGTAGTCCTTGGCCGCGATCACGTTGCGATGCGAGTGCGTCGCTCCCTTGGCCCGCCCCGTGGTGCCGCTGGTGAAGATAACGACCGCGGGCTCGTCCTCGGCCACGGTGTCCTCGGGCAATGCGGCCTCGGGGTGATCCAGGCTCAGCCGCGGGACGTCGTCCTCTGTGGACAGCACGGGCACGGCCACCTCGCCGAGCAAGGCCCGCCGCGGTGCGTCCGCGATCACCAGCTTGGGCGTGCACTGGGCCATCCCGTCGGCGACCTCGCGCGCGGACCACAGCGAGTTCATTCCGACCACGACTGCCCCGAGCGCGGCGGCCGCCCAGAACGCCATGATCCACTCGGCGTTGTTCGCCGAGAGGACCGCCACTCGGTCACCCTTGCCGATGCGGTAGGTCACCCGCATCTCGTGACTCAGGGACGCCGCCCGACGTAAGTGCTCGGTGTAGGTCAACCGCAGCCCTCCGCACACCAGGTACTCCCGATCGCCGTACTGCGCGGACTCCCTGAGCACCGCCAGCAGGCACCGGTGTCGGTTCTTGAACACCTGCATGCGGTGCCCACGGACGTCCTCCTCGACGACCTCGAAGCGCTGCCCCGCTGCGATGACTCTGGCCAGTGCTGCGACGCGGGGATCCGGTACCTCGGGCTCGCTGCCTGGATGCTGCTCATTCACCCGCACGTTCACGCCGGCGCCCCGATCGGGGCACCCTCCTCCAGCGCGTCCGCCAGCTCCGCCGTCACTTCGGCACCACTGCCCAGCGTGAAGGCGATGTGCCGGCCCCAGAGGAAGTAGCGGTGGATCGGGTAGTCGATGTCGGCGCCGATGCCCCCGTGCAGGTGCTGGGTGGCCCGCACCGCACGCAGCCCGCCGCGCGAAGCCCAGTACTTGGCGACCAGGGTTGCCTCCGCTGCCTCGTCCTCGCAGCCGGTGTCCATCAACCACGCGGCCCGCTGCGTCGTCAGTCGGATGCTTTCGGTGTCGAGGTAGGCGTCCGCGGCCCGCACGGCCACCGCTTGGTTGGTCGACAGTGGACGCCCGAACTGGACCCGCTCGGAGGTGTACACCGCGGTCATCCGCAACGCCTCCTCGCAGACGCCGAGCTGCAGAGCCGACAGGGCCAGCCGCGCCCGGCGCCGGGTCCACGCCACGATGGCCACGCCGTCACCCGGCAGCCGCTGCGCCGCGGAGGCGGCAACCCCGGTCAAGGTGACCGCGGCGTTGCTCTCCCGGTTGGTCACCTCCAACGGGGTGATCGCCACCCCCGCCTGGTCGGTCGGGACGATGAACACGGCCAGCTCTCCGGACTCCAGCAGGGCTGGGACCAGGATGGCATCGGCTACCGCAGCGGCAGGCACGGAGAACAGCTCGCCCGAGAGCAACCAGCCCTCACCGTCGGCCACCGCGGACACCGCGGCCTGTTGGCCCGGCGCGGTGTCGAACGCTCCGGTGAGCAGCGCGGACCCGTCAAGCAGGCCCGGCAGCCACTGCTCCACCTGCTCGGGGGTGCCGAATTCCGCGAGCGGGAGCGCAGCCGTGGCCAGTGTGGCCCACAGCGGCACCGGCGCCACTCGCCGTCCCTGCTGCTGCAGCAAGGTGATCAAACCCAGCATGCCCAGGCCCGAACCACCGAGCCGCTCGGGCAGTGCGATCGCGAGCAACCCGGTGTCGGCCAGCACCTTCCACAACTGACGGTCGTGACCGCCTTCGGTGTTCTCCACCTCTCGGACTCGCTCCACCTCGGCCCGGTCAGCGAAGATCTTGGCCGCCAGGTCACGGACCGAGGCCAAATCTTCGTCCAGCTCGAAATCCATATCAGTTCCTTCCGCTCGTGCTCGGCGCTGGCGCGTCACTGCGACGACGTGCCGCCAGCGTCATGCCCAGCGACTTGGCCGCGACGATTTCCCGCATCACCTCGTTGGTTCCCCCGCCAAAGGTGTTGTTCTGCGCGCGCCGGCCCAGCGCCTCCACCCGGCCCTGCAGGGCCGCGCCGGGGGTCCCTGGCCGGAGCAGTCCCCGGGCGCCGAGCACTTCCTGCAACATCCCGTAGGCATCGACGACGGCCTCGGTGCCGTACACCTTGGCCGCCGCGGACTCCCCGCCGCCCAGGGTGCCGGATGCGACGGCGGCCACCAGGCGCAGGTTGAACAAATCGGTGGCGCTGAGCAACGCGTACACCTCCGCGAGCTTCTCCCGCACCCAGGGCACGTCGAACAACCGGCCGTCGCCGCTCGGTTGCTCCTTGGTCCAGGCCAGCACCTCGTCGAACAACTCGTTGGCGATGCCACCGCGGGCGGCGAGCGCAACCCGTTCGTGGTTGAGCTGGTCGGTGATCAGCTTCCACCCGGCGTTGAGCTCCCCGACCACGTTGGTCAGCGGAACGCGGACGTCGTCGTAGTAGGTGGCTGAGGTACTGATGCCGCCGACGGTGTGGATCTCGGTGACCGAGAAGCCCGGCGCCGTGGTGGGGACGAGCACCACCGAGATGCCCTGGTGGCGGGGCGCATCGCGGTCGGTGCGGACGGCCAGCCAGATCCAGTCGGCGTACACCCCGGCGCTCGTGTAGATCTTGTTGCCGTTGATCACCAACTCGTCGCCGTCGATCACGGCCCGGGTCTGCAGGGCGGCCAGGTCGGTGCCGGCCCCGGGTTCGGTGTAGCCGATGGCGAAGATGAGCTCGCCGGTCAGGATGGGCGGCAGGAAGAAGTCCTTCTGCGCCTGGGTGCCGTGCTTCATCAGCGCCGGGCCGACGGTGTTCAAGGTGACCAGGGACAGCGGCGCGTTGGCCCGGATCACCGCGTCGTAGAACACGTAGAGCGCTTCGGGGTCCTCCCCGCGACCCCCGTACTCCTGCGGCCAGCCCAGACCGAGCCAGCCGTCCTTACCCATCTGCTGCAGCACGCGGCTGAAGGTGGGGCCGCCCTCGGTCTGGTCCACGAGGTCGCGCCGGTCGGCGTCGGTGATGGTCTTGGCGAAGTAGGCGCGCAGCTCGGCGCGCAACGCCTTGGACTCCGCGGAGAGGTCGAGATGCATGGGGTATCACTCCTCTGTGGACGACGGTCTGACGTTGTCGACGGATCTGTAGGTTTTGACGGGTCAACGGGGCAGGCCGAGCACACGCTGCGCGATCACGTTGAGCTGGATTTCGATGGTGCCGCCGCCGAAGAGCACCGCCGGTAGGCCAATGTGGTCGAGGACCACATTGGCTCGTTGGTCCTCCAGCGGGCCGCTGATGCAGCCCTGCGGGCCGAGCACGCTGAGCATCGCCCGTGAGCCGTCCCGCTGGGCGATCGCGCTGAATACCTTTTGTACGCTGATCTCCGCGCCCACGCCCTGACCGGACATCCGGCCCAACACGCTGCGCAGATTCAGCGCGGCCAAAGCCAGCTCACGTCCGGTATTGCGGCCCAGCACGCGCACAGCCTCGGCGCGGCTGCCGCCCTGGCGACCGTCCTCGATCAGCGTCTTGAGTAGTTGCGTCGACCCGCGGGTGAGCGTGGCACCCATGCTGAGCCGCTCGTTAGACAGCGTCGTCGCGGCGAGCTTCCACCCCTGTCCGAGCTCAGCCACCAGGCAGTCCTCGGGCACGAAGACGTCGTCGAGGAACACCTCGTTGAATTCCGAGCGGCCAGTGGACTGCCGCAGCGGGCGTACGTCGATACCGGGTGAGCGCATGTCGATCAGGAAGTAGGAGATCCCTCGGTGCTTCGGGGCGTCCGGATCGGTCCGGGCCAGGCAGACACCCCAGTCGGCCTCGTGGGCCTTGGAGGTCCAGACCTTCTGGCCGCTCAGCGACCATCCGCCACCGACCTCGCGGGCCTTGGTGGACAGCGCGGCGAGGTCGGAGCCGGCGCCGGGTTCACTAAACAGTTGGCACCACACAATCTCGCCGCGCAGGGTGGGGGCAATAAACCGCTCCTTCTGCGCCTCGGTGCCGTGGACCAGCAGGGTGGGCAGCACCCACTCGCCGATGATGGTGCTGGGCTGGTCCAGCCCGCGGCGAGCAAACTCCTGGGCGATCACGGCCTGCTCGCCCGGGCCCGCCCCCAGCCCGTAGGGCTCCGGGTAGTGCGGCGCCACCAGACCAGCCTCGGCCAACCGAGCCCTTCGGGCACCGCCACGCGCCGGGTCCCTCTCCGTTGCGCCCACCGCGTCATCGGAGAGCGCGCGCGCCTCGTCGAGGACGCTGCGCACCCGGGTCCGGAGGTCGGTGAACTCGGAGGGCTCGACGAAGGAGAAGTCACGGTCGCCGGCCAACGCGGCCTCGCCCAGCCTTGTCGCCGACTGTTCCTCAGTACCGACCATCGACGCGATGCTGATGGCGCGCCGCCAGTACAAGTGCACGTCGTGCTCCCAGGTGAAGCCGATCCCGCCGAGCAGCGTCACGCAGGCCAAGGCGGTGTCGATGCCCCGGGGCAGGGCGGTCAGTGCCGCCTGGGCCGCGGCAAGCCGACCTTGCTCGGCGCTCTGCTCTGCTGCCCGGGCCGCGTCCCACGCGGCAGCGCAGGTGATCTCGGCGTCGACGAGCATCAATGCCGCCTTGTGTTGCACGGCTTGGAAGCTGCCCACCGGCTTGCCGAACTGCTCCCGGGTGCGGACGTAGTCGACGGCGGTCTCCACGCACCAGCGAGTGAGACCACTTGCCTCGGCCGCGAGCAGGGCATTGACAGCCAGCGCGACGCGATCGGCGTCGAGTTCGGGCAGCACGTCGGCAGCGGCGACCGGGTACCCTCTGAGCTCGAGGCGCCCCACCGATCGGGTCAGGTCAGTGGGCTCACCGGTGTGCACCGTGGCCGTGGCCCCATCCCGGAGCCAGAACCACACCGATTCTCCGCCGACACTTTCGACCCCAGCCTCATCAACCCAGGCCCGGACCAGCACCACCTCGGCTCCCGGCAGACCGATTACCGGCCCGGAGATCCCCTCGACTGTCCAGGCGGGCCCGATCGCGGAGTCACCGCCGCGCACGGCGGTGAGCCCTTCGCCGCGCACGAGCGCGCCGGTGGCGCCGCCGCTGTAGGCACCCAGCAGCTCCTCGACCAGGTCGCTCTCCGGTGCCCCCGCCAGCACGGCGCTGGTGATCACCGTCGGCACGTACGGGCCCGGGACCAGCGAGTGGGCCAGCTGTTCCACGACCACCGCCAGCTCGGGCAGGCCGGCGTCCGCGCCACCGTGGCGCTCGGGAAGGTGGATCGCGTGCAGACCGTCGCGCAGCAGTGTGTCCCAGAACTCGGGGCGGCCACCCCTGGCGTATTGGCCAAAGCTCGTCCGGGTCGCCGCGATGGGGGCCGCGCGGCGCGCGAAGGCGGCCACGGAGTCGGCAAGGTCGCGGTGGTCTTCGCTCAGTGCGAGAGGCACGGGTATTCCTCGAGTTCGGGGTCGGATGGGTAAGAGATCAGAGTCGCTCGAGGATCAGGCAGCTCGTCGCCGCCGACGCGCAGATCGCCACCATCGCGACCTGTTTGTCGCGGCGCTCCAACTCGGCGAGCGCCGTGGCCAGCAGCCGGATACCGGTCGCGCCGGCGGGGTGGCCCAGGGCGATGGCGCCGCCGTTGGGGTTGAGCAGGTCCTCGTCGACGTCGTGGACCTGGGCGAAGGACATCGGCACGGCAGCGAAGGCCTCATTGACCTCGAACACGTCGATGTCGCCCACCTTCATGCCGGTGCGCTCCAGCAGGATCTGTGCCGCCTGCCACGGTCCGTCGAGCACCAGCTCGGTGTCTCCACCGATGACGCATTGGGCCAGCAGCCGGGCCTTAGGGGACATGCCCAGTGCGTGGGCGCGGTCCTCGGACATCAGTACGGCTGCGCTGGCCCCGTCGGAAACCTGCGAGGACGTACCCGCAGTGTGCAGACCGCCCTCTTTGGTCGGCTTGAGCCGGCCAAGGGCTTCCATGCTGGTCTCGCGTAGCCCCTGGTCGCGCTGTACCACCGTCGGCTCTGCGCCGCCGGGGCCGGGCACGGTCACCGGGATGATCTGGGAGTCGAACCGGTGCGCGTCCCAGGCCGCCTGCGCCCGTTGCTGCGAGCGCAAGCCGAAGGCGTCGATGTCTTCCCGGGTAAAGCCGCACAGCCGGGCAATGCGGTCAGCGGCCTCGTATTGGTCGGGCATGTCCACCGACCAGCCCTCCGGGCGCGGAGTGCCATGGCCGAGGCCCTGCTTATAGGTGAGCGGGACCCGGGACATCAACTCCACGCCACAGGCCATGCCCACCTCGAGGCTGCCGAGCGCGATCTGGCCCGCGAGCAGCAGCACGGCCTGCTGGGCGGTGCTGCACTGGGCGTCGATCGTGGTGGCGCCGGTGCGAGAGGGCAGGCCGGCGTGCATCCACGACGTGCGGGCGATGTTGCCGAACTGCTCTCCGACCGGGGTGACGCAACCGCCGATCACCTGCTCGACCAGGCTGGGGTCGAGCTCCAGGCGGTCCAGCACCCCGCGCTGGGCGGATCCGAGCAGCTCGGCGGCGTGCAGCCGCGAGACCCATCCCTCCCGCTTGCCGAAGGGGGTGCGGGCGGCGTCCACAATCACCGGGTTCATGCGGAGACCTCCGATCGGTTCCAGGGGGCCCCGTCGAGGGCACGCACGGTCAGGTCGAGCTCGTTGATCAAGTCCAGGCTCACGCAGATCCGCCCGGTCAGATCCGGTGGGCAGTCACACAGGGCGACGACGGCCTCGACCATCTCCTCCAGCGCCTCGATCTGTTCCGGCCGAAGTGTCTGCCCGACCAGCTGCGCGGCGCCCTCGCTGAGGACGGCGGCCTCGGGCTGCACGGTGTTCACCCGGATGCCGCTGCCGTAAAGCTCTGCGCCCAGGGCGTTGGTGATCCGGTTGAGCGCGGCCTTCGTCGCCCCGTAAATGCCCATCGCCGAACCCGGCTCCACCAGCTCGAACGGCGGGCCCGGGAAAACGCGGGTGGTGGCGCTGGAGAGGTTGACGATCCAGCCGGAGCCGCGCTGGCGCATGCCCGGGATGACGGCCTGCATCAAGTCCAGCGGCGCGTGCACGTTGGCCTCGAAGGACAGCATCCGGCGCCGCAGCGGGAAGTCGGCCATCGGCTGGTAGATCGCGGCGGCCGCGTTGTTCACCAGGATGTCCAGGTCGCCGCCGAGCAGTTCGACCGCACCCGGTACGACCTCGGCGCGGGCGGCCGGGTCGGTGAGATCCGCGGCCAGCACCTTTACCCGGGTGCCGTATTTGGCTAGTCGCGCGGCGGTGGTCCGCAGACTCCCCTGCAGCCGGTGCCCGCTGTTCTCCTCCAGCGTCCGGGCGGTGAGCACCAGGTCGGCGCCCTCGGCGGCCAGGCGTTCGGCGATACCGGCCCCGATGCCGCGACTCGCCCCGGTGACGAGGGCGCGGCGCCCGGTGAACCGGCTCATCGTTGCCACCGCGCCGCGAACCGGTGGATGCTCTCGGCGATCCGGTTGACCTCGTCGTCGTTGAGGCCGTGGCTCATGCCCAGGGTCATTCCGCGGGAGAACACGGCGTCGGCGACCGGCAGGCCCTCGGGGGCTGGCGGTAGGTGACACCGTTCATCATCGGGTGGCGGGTAATGTTGCCGCTCCACACCGTGCGGGTGTCAATCCCGTCGTTCTCGATGGCCTCCTGCAGCTCGCTGCGGGTGAACGGCGCGTCCTCGTTGACCATGACCGGGTAGCACAGCCAGGCCGTGTCCAGCTCCGGGGTCTCCACCGGGGTGCTGAAGAACTCGGGGTGCGCGCCGTAGGCCGCAGTGTAGGCGGCGAAGGTGTCCTTGCGACGCTGGTAGTTGGCCGCCAGCTTGTCCAGCTGGACTACGCCGTAGGCCGCACCCATCTCGGAGGGCTCGAAGTTGCAGGGCAGCACATCGAAGATGAAGTCGTTGTCGTAGTCCACCCCGTCGAGGTCCTCCCGGAAGACCCGCCCGGTGCCGGTGGATCCGAAGAGGTTCGGTTCGGACCGGCGCCCCCAGCGGCGTAGCAACAGTGCGGTGTCCCGGGTCGCCATGTCGTCCATCATCACCATGCCGCCGTTGCCGGCGCAGGTGATGATGTGGGCCATCGAGAAGCTGGTCACGCTGATGTCGGCCCGGGCGCCGGTGGGGGTGCCGCGCAGGGTGGGGCCGAGCGCGTCGCAGCTGTCCTCGATGACCTTGAGGCCGTGTCGGTCGGCGACGTCGCGGATCAGGTCCCAGTCCGGACAGTTACCGGCCAGGTTCGGCATCAGGATCGCCGAGGTCTGCTCGGTGACCATCGCCTCGATCTTGGACTCATCGACGTTGAAGGTGTTCGGTTTCACGTCGACGAACACCGGGACCAGCCCGGCGCGGACGATCGGGGCTACGTCGGTGGAGAAGGTGAGCGGCGAGGTGATCACCTCGCTACCCTCCGGCAGGTCGAGCAGCTCGATGGCCAGGTACAGCCCCGACGAGCCGGAGTTGCACATGACACCAAACTGCTTGCCGCTCAGCGCCGGGACGCGGGTCTCCATCTCGTGCACGTTCTTGCCGATCCGCAGGCCCTGGCTGCCGCTGCGCAGCACGTCGACGACGGCCTGGATCTCGGCCTCGCCGTGGGTGGCGCGGGCGTAGGTGATGCGTTCGGTCACGGTGGCGATTCCTTAGTGGGATGAGTCGGTGGACAGCACGATCGCGCTGTGGGGTACCGGTGAACCGCCGGTAACCAGCACGTTGTCGATGGTCTTGGTGGGCTGATTCGCGGAGGTGCCCCGGACCAGGCGGACGCCCTCGGCGATACCGTTGACGCCGTGGATGTAGCCCTCCCCCAGCTGGCCGCCGTGCGTGTTGACCGGGAGCCGGCCGTCGAGCTCGAGGTTGCCGTCACGGATGAAGTCCTTGGCCTCGCCGCGCCCGCAGAACCCGTACTCCTCCAGCTGCAGTAGCACCATCGGCGTGAACGCGTCGTAGAGCACGGCAGCGTCAATACCGTCGGGGCCGGTACCGGACTGCTGCCACAGTTGGCGGGCGACCAGCTCGACCTCGGGCATCGCGTCGATGTCCTCGCGGTAGTAGCTGCTCATCGAAATTTGCTGCGGCCCGACGCCCTGGGCGGCACCGGAGATCATCGCGGGCGGGTGCGGCAGGTCGCGGGCGCGTTCGGCGCTAACGATGACCAGCGCCTGTCCGCCGTCGCTCTCCTGGCAACAGTCCAGCATGCGCAGCGGGTCGGCGATCATCCGGGAACTCTGGTGGTCTTCCAGGGTGATCGGACGGCCGTGAAACCACGCCTTGGGGTTGTTGGCCGCGTGCTTGCGGGAGAGCACCGAGACGCGGCCGAAGTCCTCGCTGGTGGCGCCGTAGCGGTCCATGTATGTGCGGGCCAGGAACGCCTCCTGCTGCGCCGGGGTGAGCAGGCCGTAGGGGTTGATCCAGTTGCGGTACTCCTGGTCGGTGTTCGCGGTGTAGGCGAACGCCGGCGGCCCAGCGCCGAAGCGGTGCCCGGAGCGCTCGTTGAACGCGCGGTAGACGACGACCACGTCGGCGACCCCGGAGGACACCGCCAGAGCGGCCTGCTGCACCGGGGCGCAGGCACCACCCCCGCCGTGCGGGATGCGGCTGAAGAACTTCAGCTCGGGGATGCCCAGCGCACGGGCCACGGCGATCTCCGGGTTGGTCTCCATGGTGAACAAGGCGAAGCCGTCGACCTCCTCCACTTCGATCTGGGCGTCGGCCAGCGCCGCCAGGGTGCTCTCGCAAGCCAGCTGCCACTCGGAACGGCCGGAGTTCTTGGAAAACTCGGTGGCCCCAATGCCCGCGATCGCGGCCGCCCGGGAGAATCCTCGGCCGCTCATGCTGCTTCAGCTCCGGTGCGTTGCACGGTCACATCGGCGGTCACGTGGACGCCGCGGCTGTTCTCCCCGCGGATCTTGAGCGCGACGGCCTCGCCGTCCACCCCGGTCACCGCACCGGACAGGCGCATGGTGTCGCCGGGGAAGTTCGGCACCCCCAACCGCAGGGAGACCTTGGTGATCCGCGAGGCCGGACCCGACCAGTCGGTGACGTAGCGGTCGATGAAGCCGTTGGTGGAGTTGATGGACATGAAGATGTCCGGGGTGCCCCGTTCCTGGGCCTTGCCCGGATCGTGGTGCACGTCCTCGAAGTCCTGCGAAGCGATGGCTGCGGCGACGATCAGGGTGCGGTCCAGGGGCAGGTCCAGCTCGGGTAGCCGGGTCCCCACGGTCACGTCGGCGATGCTCATGCCGGACTCCCGACGGGCCGGTGCAGCTGCGGCAGCATGGCTCCGTGCGCGTGTTCGGCGAATCCCACCTCGAGCTCCATTCCCGGGGTCAGCTGATCGTGGTCGACGCCGGCGATGTCGGCGACCAACCGGGTGCCCTCCTCGAGGTCGACCAGCCCCACTGCGAGCGGATAGTCGAACGCCGGGTCCGGCGGGTGATGGATAACGGTGTAATTGTGCAGCGTGCAGCGGCCGCTGGCCACCACCGTGTCCCAGTCAAAGGAACGGCACTGCGGACAGGCCGGGGCCGGAGGGTGTCGCAAGGCCTGACACGACTGGCAGCGCTGGATCTCCAGGCGTCCCTCCCGGGCAGCTTTGAAGAAGAACTCGTTGTCCTGGGTGATGATCAGCGGGGGAACCGCGGTGCGGGGTGTGGCCTCGGGTTGCGTGCTCACTGGTCCACCCCCACGTCGCTGCACTCACTCATGCCGCACTCTCGTTCGCGTCGGGTTTGAAGCGGAGCAGACGAAAGCGCTCCTCGACGAGTGGATCGTCGTGCTGGTTGACGTACTTCTTCAGCAGCGTGATGAAGAAGCCTTCGCCCAGGCCGGTCTTCTTGATCGGCGAGATGGCTTCGATGGTGAAGTGGGTGGTGACGTGGTCGCCGGGGTGCATCTCCTGCAGGTACTCCTGCTCCAGGTTGGTCGCCACGACCGAGGTGTAGCCGGCATCGTCGAGCAGTTGCATCAGGCGCGAGTAGGCAAAGTCCTCCACCGCACCCTCGGCCCGCAGCCGTCGCATCTCGCGGTAGCGGCGGTAGCCGGCCATCACCCAGGTGGAGGCCATAGCGGGCGGGCAGATCACGTCGGCCCGCCCCGTGGCGCGCGCCGCCTCCGGATCGACGTAGACGGGGTTGGCGTCCTCGTGGGCCTCGACCCAGTTGACGATCATCGCGGCGTTGACCGGGTACCGCGCCACGCGCGGCGGCTCGGCCTCAACCCCGATGAATCGCTCGAACTGCTTCTCCAGACCGTCCACGACGCACCCTTCATGTACTCAGTTGAGCAAGCGCTTGATTCGAGACTACCATCAACAGCGCGGCCACAGAACCCGGTCGTGTGCGCCCCCGCCGACCACCCTGGAGACCCCGTGGCCGCCACACCAGACCGACGCGAGAGGATCTTGTCCTCCTCCGCAGAGCTGTTCGCCACCAAGGGCATCGCCGCGACCACCGTCCGCGACATCGGTGAGACCGCCGGAGTCTTCTCCGGCAGCCTCTACCACTACTTCAAGTCCAAGAACGCCATCGCCAGCGAAATTCTCGATCGCTTCATGGCCGACATCCAGCAGCGCTTCGATCGCGTCGACGAGCGGGCCAACAACCCGGCCGACTCGGTCCGGGGCCTCATCCTCGAAACGCTGTTGGTCATCGAGGAGCACCCCTACCCCACCGCGATCTATCAGAACGACCGCCAGTACTTGCGCGACAACGGACTGCTCGAGCCGATCGACATCGCTTCACGCGCCGTCCGCGCCCACTGGCTCGTCGCGATCCGCGCCGGCACCGAGGACGGCACCTTCCGCAAAGACCTGCCTCCGGAGATCTTCTACCGATCCGTCCGGGACACCTTGTGGGCCACCAACCACTGGCCCGACCGTCAGCGCTACACCGTGACCGAGTTCGCCGACATGATGACTTCCCTGTTCTTCAGCGGCTTCGTCGCCGGCTCGACCGCGTGCAGTGACGAAGCACAACGACGCCCGACTCGAACGAAGGAACCCCAACTGTGACAACTACCACTCCCGAGACGCGCCTCGCGGGTCGAACGGCGATTGTGACTGGCGCGGGCTCCGGCCTGGGCCGGGCCGAAGCCCTCGCGCTGGCCGAGCACGGTGCCGCGGTCGTGGTCAATGATCTCGGCGCACGCGCACATGATGTTGCCGAAGAGATCAAAGCGTCGGGTGGCCGGGCGGTGGCCGTCCTGGGCGACATCAGTGACTGGTCCGTCGGGAGCACGTTGGTCGATGCCGCGGTCGATACCTTTGGTGGCGTCGAGATCGTGGTCAACAATGCGGGAATCACCCGCGACGCGATGCTCTTCAACATGTCCGAACAGCAATGGGATGACGTCATCGCCACCCACCTCAAGGGCCATGCCGCACTCTCCCGCGCTGCCGCAATCCATTGGCGGGCAAGCGCGAAGGCGTCGGGCGCCGTGGTGGAAGGGCGGGTGATCAACACCGCCTCTGAGGCTTTCCTGCTCGGCGGTGCGGGGCAGGCGAACTACGCCGCGGCGAAAGCGGGAATCGTTGCGCTCACCCTGTCGACGTCACGTGGGCTCGCGAAGTACGGCGTCACGGCGAATGCCGTCTGCCCTCGAGCCCGGACCGAGATGACCGCCGACGTCTTCGGCGACGATCCGCACAGCGGCGATGATCCACACAGCGGGAAGCTGGACATCATGGCGCCCGAGCGAGTGGGCGAGTTCGTGTCGTTCCTTGCCGCCCCGGCAGCACGAACGATCAACGGACAGGTGTTCATCGTCTACGGCGACATGGTGGCACTGATGGCCCCGCCGACGGTGCAGCAGCAGTTCACCGCGGCCGACGGGACCTTTACGGTCGACGAGCTCGCCGATCGGGTGCTGCCGTACATGTCGACCCTGCCCCCCGGACAAAGCTATGCCGCCACCGGCATCGTCGCCCTCGACACCACCGGGCTGACCCAGGGCGCCCAATAGCAATCACCGCACCACCGCCGTCAGCAAACTGTCGCGCGTCCCACTGAGCGGGAGGGCGCACGCACGTTTGCGCGTCGGCTCGCACAATGACTCCGTTCAGTTGGCACCGGAGCACCCTTGGCCCCGGCGGCTGGCCCCTTGCTAATCGGAGGTTTGGTATGAACGGTCGCAACCCGAGGCGCGTCATGCGCGGTCGCGTTGGTCGTCTGGTGGTGGTGGCAGTGGCGGGCAGTGTGCTGCTGTCCGCCTGCGCCAGCGGTGGCAGCAGCAGCAGCAGCTCGAAGACCTCCGCGAGTGCGCCGACGTCGGTGACCAACGGCATCGTCGGCGGCCAGAACGACGAGGGCAGCCCGGTCAAGGGCGGCACCCTGAGCTTCGCGGGTTATTCCGTCGCGACGAGCCTGGACCCGACCAAGACGCAGCCCGCCGGCTCCACCGGGGGTACCGAGATGAGCGCGATCTACGACGTCCTGGTGCGTTACGACGCGAGCACCAATAAGTTCAGCCCGCAACTGGCCCAGTCCCTGGACGCTGACAGCGCCCAGAAGGTGTGGACGCTGAAACTGCGCCCCGGCGTCACGTTCAGCGATGGCACCGCCCTGGACTCCCAGGCGGTGGTGGCCAGCATCGAGCGCTTCAACAAGAACCGCGGCGCGAATGCCCAGGTGTGGCAGGCCGCAGTATCAAAGATGGAGGCCACCGACCCCGCCACGGTAGTAATCACCCTCAACCAGCCGTGGCGCGAGTTTCCGACCATGCTGGCCTCCGGCCAAGGCATGATCGTCGCGCCGGCCGCGTACAAGACCCCGACCTTCACCCCGATCGGGGCCGGTCCCTTCACGCTGCAGACTTTCGCCCCGAACGAGGCGACAGTGGTCAAGGCCCGTCCCGATTACTGGGGTGGGGCGCCCAACCTCGACTCGCTGAAGTTCGTCGCGCTCCTCGGGGACAAGGCCAAGGCCGACTCGCTGAAGTCCGGTGGTATCCAGATGGCCTTCACGCGTACCCCTCAGGTCGTGGCCCAAGAGCAAGCGGCCGGCTACCCGGGCTTCCTGCTCACCCAACCCCTTGGCGGCGTATTCAACCTCAACAACCGGCCCGGGCACCCCGGCTCGGACGTGCGGGTGCGGCAAGCGATCGCCTATGCCACCAATGTCGACACCGTCAACCAGGGGGTCTACGAGAACAAGGGCCTGCCCGGCACGGAGATCTTCCCCGTCTGGTCGCAGTGGCACAACGACGTCGGCGGACTGAAGTACGACCAGGCCAAGGCCAAGCAGCTGCTCGACGCCGCGAAGAAGGACGGCGCCAGCACCACTATCAGGTACATCGGGCTCAGCGACCCCGCTGCGCAACAGACGGCGCTGACCGCCCAGGCTCTGCTGCAGGCCGCCGGCTTTACCGTCAACATCGAGTACCAGAACAGTGTTGCCGACATTGTGAAGAAGCTGTACGTCGACCACGACTACGACATGGCCTTCGCGTCCGCGGCCATTGCTGCGAACGCTTCATCCAGGCGGGTGCGCCGATCGACGGTCGCGAGCAGGGTGTCGAACGCCGTGTCGTAGGCCAGCTGCAGACCCGGCAAGGGAAAGGTGTGGACCGTAGCCACGCCTCCTGTTCGCCGACCTCCAAGCTCCCTTCGAACTTCCTAGCAACTCTCGGTAGCCGTTGGTCTAGCGGGGCTCCGGTGCCCGCGGTGAGTTGGGGTCAGTCCGCGAAGTCGGGCGCCATCAAAGGCCAGGGAGCGGCTTCCTCGATGCGGGCGGCCAATGACAGCAGCAGGCCTTCTCGACCCATGTCTGCGATGAACTGCACACCGATCGGAAGGCCGTCGGAGTCGAGCCCGAAGGGGAGGGACATCGCCGGTTGACCGGTCACGTTGACAAAGCTGGTCAGCGAGGAATAGTCGCCGGCCACGGTGTACATAGCCTCGGGCCTGGTGGTGTCGATGACGCCGAGCTCGGGCGCCGGCAGCGGCAACGTCGGGGTGAGCAGCACATCGTAGGTGGTGAACATGCGACCAAAACGCCACCCAGTGGACTGCGCCTCGCGCATCGCGTCGTAGACGGCAGTGCCGGTCATGGCCTTGTTGTGCTCCAGTATGGCCATGGTGAACGGTTCCAGGTCCCCGTCTCGGAGCTCACGCCCCAGTTGGGCCAGTCGCTGTTCGACGCTGCTGAGCAGGTTCACTCCCATGAGCACCGACATCGCGCCCAGCGCCTGCGCCGGGTCGTAGTCGAGTTTGACCTCATCCACCTGGTGGCCCATCCGTTCACACAGCTCGGCGACGGACCGGGCGGCTCCCGTCACCTGCGGTGACGTATCGCCTCCGTCGGCCCGCCGGGTCGCGAGCCCGATGCGGAGCCGCCCGGGCTCGGCCGTCATCTGTTCGGTGAAGGTGCGGCCCTGACTTGGTGCCGCGAGTGCATCACCGGGCAAGGGAACGGCGGCAAGATCCAACAGCGCCGCGCTGTCCCGGACAGTGCGGGTCACGGCATGGTGGACCGACAGCGGGGCTGCCAGGTCGACCGGTTCCGGAGCCGTGGTGACGCGACCGCGGGTGGGTTTCAGACCGAACAACCCGCACATCGACGCTGGTATACGCAGCGAGCCACCACCGTCGCTGCCGTGCGCGACCGGAACGAGACCGGCGGACACCGCAGCGGCCGAGCCGCCGCTGGAACCGCCGCTGGAACCGCCCGAAGAATGCGTGGTCCGCCACGGATTGCGGGTCGGACCGTGCAGCACCGGCTCGGTGGTGCAGCTCAACCCGAACTCCGGGGTGTTCGTGGTACCGAGGACCACCATCCCGGCCCGTCGGTAGCGTGCCACCAGCTCGCTGTCCACCGTGCCGACACAATCTGCCCACAGCCGGCTACCCCGCGTCGCGGGCAGGCCGGAGACCTGCATCCCAAGGTCCTTGATGAGAATCGGGACCCCGCGCAGCGGGCCGTCCGGCAATCCGCGATCCATCTCGGCCAAAGCCTCGTCGAAGCGGCGCGCAATCACCGCGTTCAGCACCGGATTGTGCTTCTCGATCCGGGCGATGGCGCCTTCGATGACCTCTCGAATCGAGAGGTCGCCCTGCCGGATCGCGGCGGCGGCGGCGATCGCGTCCATCGATGCGCTGCTCATGGGGTCTCCTCGCGGTAGCGCGGTGTCCCGAAACGTTACCAGGGTGAGCTCGCCACACGGGTGCACTCCCATCCAGTGGAAGTACGCCGGAGGATCGAACTCCGGCCTCAACTCGCACGCCGGGTTGTCGGCGTGAGCCAGGAGATACGGCGGGCAGACCCAGGGCGGCTAATGCCCTGGTCCTCATGGCAGGTACCCGGTGCGCTGCACAAGTTGACCGCCGCGACCGCGCTGCGCCCGCCGCTCTGTTCACCTCCGACGGACTTCCTGGGCATCGTCGGGGAGTCCGGCTGCGGCAAGTCGACCGCAGGCCGGGCCATCCTGCAACTGCCTCCCCCCACGTCGGGTTCCATCCGGCTGCGCGACACCGAGCTCACCGGCCTGGCCAAGCTGCGCCGTACCCGCACCCAACTGCAAATGATCCTGCAAGACCCGATCTCGTCGTTGAACCCGCGGCGCAACGTCAAGAACCTGGTCACCGAGGGGACCTGCGCTCTGGGCAACAAGGACAAAGCCGCACTGCAGACGCGGGCCAGGGAAACCGTGCGCGCGGTAGGGTTGGATCCCGACGTGGTGTGGGAACGCAAGCCGCGCGAGCTCTCCGGCGGGCCGACTCGCCCCGCCGAAAGACCATATTTAGTGTCCACAATAGAACGCTTCACCGGCAAGGTCGCTTACATCGCCGGCGCCGCACGTGGTCAGGGCCGGGCCGAGGCGCTCCGGCTGGCCCAGGAGGGTGCCGACATCATCGCGGTGGACATCTGCCGCAAGCTCGACTCCACGATCTACCCCGGCGCCACCCCGGAAGACCTGAAGGAGACCGTTCGCCTGGTCGAGGCCCTGGGCCGGCGCATCGTGGCCACGGAGGCCGACGTCCGCGACTTTGCCGGCCTGTCCGCGGCGCTGCAGGCCGGGGTCGCCGAGCTGGGTCGTCTCGACGTGGTGATCGCCAACGCGGGCGTCTGCTCGGCGAACATGTCCTGGGAGATCACCACGGAGCAGTGGCAGGAGACCATCGACGTCAACCTGACCGGCGCCTTCCACACCGCCAAGGCCGCCATGCCCCTCCTCATCGCGCAGGCCACCGGCGGCGTCATCATCATCATCATGACGAGTTCGGTCGCCGGCCTGAAGGGGCTGCCGTTCTGCGGGCAATACGTGGCCAGCAAGCACGGCATGGTGGGACTGGCCAAGACGATGGCCAACGAGCTGGGGCAGTACAGCATCCGGGTCAACACGGTGCATCCCAACGGTGTGGCCAACGGGATGAGCCCGACCGACATGTTGCCGTTCATGACCGAGCACGCACACACCCTGACGCCGATGTACATGAACCCGCTGCCCGAGGTGATCAGCCAGCCCGAGGACATCGCCAACGCCATTGCCTGGCTCGCCTCCGACGAAGCCCGGCACGTCACCGACATCCAGCTGCCGGTGGACCTCGGCAATCCCGTCCGCTGAGACCACCGAAACCGTTCTCGAGCTCAGGGCATCAAAGCGTGGGAAACGGCCCGTGCGGCATCGGCAACGAGCGGGATGACCCGATCCAGCCGCGCACTGCCGGCCTCGGAGCACAGGCTGATCGCCGCGACCGGGCCGTCAGCGGTGCGG
>JAABVA010002346.1_pt1 | contig 18967 bp, 22 predicted proteins | sample 5560331 | NCBI WGS metagenome assembly JAABVA01 (sample SAMN12812661, study PRJNA571458) | rock metagenome | isolation source: Antarctica rocks | place: Antarctica: Victoria Land, Mt New Zealand sud | collected 2016-01-07 | reverse complement strand
GCGAGTAGGCTTCGAGGTGGGTAAGGCTGAAGTTCTCGCGCACCGTCATGTCGAGCACCAGGCCCTGCTCCTTGCGGTCCTCGGTGACGAAGCCGATGCCGTGGGCGATGGCATCGGCGGGTTCGCGAATCTTGACCGGGCGGCCTTCGACGGCAATGCCGCCGCTCGACGCGCGCATGCCGAAGATCATTTCCATGATTTCGGTTCGGCCTGCGCCGATCAGGCCGAAGAACCCGAGCACCTCGCCCTTGTGCAGGAGGAAATCGATGTCCTGCACATGGGCCTGGTGCGGGCGGGGATGGTGCAGCGTCAGCGCCGTCACTTCGAGCAGGACCTCGTCCGTGGCGTGACAGGTGTGCGTGCCGTAAAGCTGGCTGAGCTCGCGGTCGACCATCTTGCGCACCAGGATGTCGCGCGTGACGGCCGCAATCGGCAGGCAATCCACGGTGCTGCCGTCGCGCAGGATGGTCACGCGGTCGGCGATCTCGAAAATCTCGTCGAGCCGGTGCGTGATGTAGACGACGCCGACGCCCTGCTCGCGCAGCTTGTGGATCAGGCCCATCAGGGTGACGGCCTCGTGGTGGCTGAGCGAGGCAGTCGGCTCATCCATGATGATGATCTTGGAACGATACGAGATTGCCTTGGCAATCTCGATCATCTGCTTCTGCCCGATGCTGAGCTGGGCCACGGACGTAGTCGGGTCGATGTCCATGTGCAGGGTTGCGAGCACCTCGCCGGCCTCGCGGTTCATGCGGGCGCGGTCGAGGAAGCCGGTGGCCCGCAGGGGCTCCTTGGCTAGAAAGATGTTTTCCGCGACCGTCAGGTTCTCCACCATGGAGAGTTCCTGATAGATGATGCTGATGCCAAGCGCTCTGGCATGCACCGCGTCGGCGATCAGGGTGGGTTCACCCTCGATTAGGATGCTGCCGCCGGGGTCCGCCTTGTAGACCCCAGTCATGATCTTCATCAGCGTGCTCTTGCCAGCGCCGTTCTCACCGGCTAGCGCATGGACTTCGCCAAGCCTGACCTCGATGTCGACCTTGTTCAGCGCGCGAACCCCGGGGAAGGTCTTGGACACGTCCCGCATTTCGAGGAACGGCTTGGTCAGCGGCATTGCTCGGGCTGGAAGGCCAGGAGCGCCTGCATCATAGTCCCGGCCTTCCAGGTCCATCTACTTGGTGTAGCCGTCGAGATTGGAGGCATCGACCACGGTCACCCCGGTGTCGATGTCGGACTCGGTAGTCTCCTTGCCTTGGATCTGCGCCACCAGATGGTCGACCGCGAGCTTGCCCATCGTCACCGGACGCTGGACCATGATGCCCTGGATGAAGCCTTCCTTGACGCCCTTGACGGTGTCCGGAAGGTCATCGAAGGCGAACACCTTCACGGTGCCCTTCTTCGCGCCGAACTCCTTGGTGGCCATCACCTTGGCGACCGAGGGGCCGCCCACCTGGCTCACGCCGAAGATGCCCTTGAGGTTGGGATGGCCGCGGAACAGCGCCTCGTCCACGGACACCGCGCGGGCGAGATCGTCCTCAGTGCCTTCAGTGGCGACGAGCTTGATGTCCGGATACTTGGCAAGCGCCTGCTTGATGCCGGTGACGCGTTCGTTGAGGTTCGCGGCGCCGAGTTGGCCGGTGACGATTGCGACCTCGCCCTTGCCATCGATGGCCTTGGCCATCGATTCGCCCATGGTCGCGCCGGCCGCGCCGTTGCTGGTGCCGATATACATACTGCGGCCACTCTTGGCGGAGTCGGAGTCGAAGGTCACGACCCTGATGCCGCTCGCCATGACCCGCTTGATGATCGATTCGACGGATTTCGGCTCGTTCACCGAGATCGCGATGCCGTCGACCTTCTTGCTCATCAGGTCTTCCAGGATCTTGACCTGGGTCGAGCCCTGGGTGTTCTGCGGTACCACCCACTGATACTGCACCCCATCTGCCGTCGCGGCGGCCGAAGCGCCTTTGTTGCAGTCGTCAAAGAACGGCACCGCGACCTTCGGCACCACGGCGACGGTGATGTCCTTGGCGTCTTTGGCCTGGGCCGTGGCTGCGGCACAAATTGGCAATGCCGCCAGCAAAGCCACGATCGAAACCTGTTGCAGAGTCTTCATCATCCGTTACCCCCGCTTGAGTGTTGTTATTGCCTCGCCAGGCCGGTTCGCCCGGCGCCGGCCTCCTTAGAGCATGATGACCTTAGGTAGAAACAATCCTCACGGTCTCACTTTTGGTCTGGTCGCGTGCTTCAGACCTTCGGCGATCCCGCCTTTGGTCGTCACGCTCTAATGCCCCCTACTGCGGCTGCGCCAAACATCGAGGCTGACGGCGATCAGGATCACCGCGCCCGTGATGGCTTGCTGGGCGTAGGTGTTGATGTTCATCAGTACTACGCCATTGGCGATAATGCCGGCCAGCGCCGCCCCGATGATGGCACCCTCCACGCTGCCGACGCCGCCTGACAGGCTGGCGCCGCCAATCGCCGCGGCCGCGATCACGTCGAGTTCGGCGCCGAAGCCCGACGCGGGTTCGGCCGAGAGATAGCGCGAGAAACTCATGATGCCGGCGAGGGCCGCGATCAGCCCCGATAGCATGTAGACCAACAGCTTGACGCGGGCCGTCTTGACGCCGCTCAGCCGGGCCGCCTGCTCGTTGCCCCCCGTTGCATAGACGTGGCGGCCAAAGCGGGTCTTGCGCATCAGCACCGAGAACATGATGGTCATGACCAGCATGATCACCACAGGGACCGGCACCAGACCGATATAGCCCTGGCCTATTTCTGCGAAGCTGTCGGGCGTATCGGGGGTCAGCGGCACACCATGGGTGATGATGTACATCAGCCCGCGGCCAATGCTGAGCGAGCCCAGCGTGGCGATGAACGGGGGCAGCCGGATGATGGTGATCAGCGCGCCGTTGAACAGCCCAAACAGCAGCCCGGTCGCCAGCCCGCCCAAGATGCACACCGCACTCGGCAGCTCCGACTGGAAGCCGAGTGCCGTCACCAGCGAGGACAACCCCATGACGGAGCCCACCGACAGGTCGATCCCGCCGGTGATGATTACCATCACCATGCCGATCGACATGATCGCGATCAGCGAGAAGGACCGGAACACACCCATCAGGTTGTCCGTGGTCAGGAAGTAGGGTGTCGAGAAGCTGATCAGGGCGATCACCACCAGCAACGCAGTGAGCACATTGAGTTCGCGGACCTTGAGCAGCGCCGTCCAGCGCCGGCTCATGGCGGATGGCGGGACCTGGATCACGGCTAATGCCGGGCCTTCGCGCATGATTGTCGTCCCCCCTTGTGCCGCCACCGTTGGGGTGGTCGGCCATCTAATTGCCTCACTTCTTCTTGGTGGTTCGGGGCAGGTCGAGGCCCGTCATCTTGGCTATGAGGCGAGCCACCGAAGCATCGTCGTCACGGTCCATTCCGGCCGCCGCGGTCATCAGGAATAGGGCGTGGTTCAAAAAATGACATTTCCAGGTTACACCGGAAGTCGATAAAGCTTTGATGGTAAAGGGATTTCTCGTTTTGGGTGCACCCTGATTTGAACCACGCCCGCCCTTCTCCCCCATCTTGACCAGCCGACGTGCGGCCCACCGACGGGAGGCGGGAAGGCCCCAATCGATATCGCCAAGCCCTTCGATCATGGAGGCGATGTCGTGCTTGTGTTCGTCCACCGCGGCATGCGGCAGCGCCTCAGTCGAAAACCATGCCGCCCTCGATCACTAGCGTCTGGCCGGTCATGAAGTCCGACTCGGCCGAGGCCAGGAAACGGGCCACGCCAGCGAGATCGTCGGGCTGCGAGGCGCGCCCCAGCACGGCGCCGGCCGCGAACTCGTTGAAGGCATCCTCCGGCCCCTTGCTAAGCCCGTGCTCCTGGAAGCCTGCGTCGATCAGCTTCCACATTGGCGTCGCCACGACGCCCGGGCAGATAGCGTTGGCCGTGATGCCATTCCGGCCGAAGGCGCGCGCTGCCGCCTGGGTCAGGGCCACGACGGCGAACTTGCTCGCCGAATAATGCGCCAAGGGTTCGTAGCCCTGCTTGCCCGCGATGGAGGCGGTATTGATGATCTTGCCGCCCCGACCCTGGGCCTGGAAGGCACGGATCGCCTCCTGCATGCCGATCAGCACGCCGAGCCCGTTCACGTCCATCACGGTCCGCCAATCCTCCTCGGTGATGTCCAGGAAGGGTTTCATCTGGGCAATCCCCGCGTTGTTGAAGATCGCGTCGAGGCCGCCGAACCGCTCCACGGTCGCGCCGATCGCGCGGCGCATGCTGGCGCGTTCGCGCACGTCGGCGGCAAGGCCGATGGCGCCTCCGCCGATCTCCCGGGCCATCGCCTCGGCATCCTCTGCCCGTAGATCGGCGATGGCCACCCTCGCTCCCCCGGCGGTGAGGCCCGCCGCCATGGCGGATCCGATGCCGCGGGCAGCGCCGGTGATGAAAATTGAGCGTCCTTCTAATCCGCGCATGGCTTTGCCCTCCCTTCAACGGCTCACATCGATGAGGATCTTGATCTGCTCGCCGCCGGGGTCGAGCAGCGCGTCGAAGCCCTTCACCGCCTCGCCGAGGGTGATCGTCTGGGTGACCACCTTCTTGGCCGGCAGCTGTCCCGACGCGATCAGGCGGATGACGCGGGGCCAGAATTGGGTCGGGTAGGCCCAGGAGCCGCGGATGTCGATGTCCTTGAAGGTAACCTGGAACCAGTCGAGCGGGTTCGGTTGGGGATGCAGCCCCGTTTGCACCACCACGCCCTGCTTGCGGACTGCGTCCGCGCAAGCTTTCAGCGCGTGCTCGTTACCGACGCATTCGATCGCGACATCGCACCCGACCTTGCCCTCCGTCATCCTTCGCACGACGTCGCCGACGTCCTCACGCCTGGGATCGATCGTCACGACGTCGGCCAAAATCGACCGGGCGAAGGCGAGGCGCGCCGCGTTGGGGTCCGACACGAAGACCTGGGTCGCACCCGACGCCCGCGCGGCCAGCAGCGTCAACAGTCCGATCGGACCGGCGCCAGTGACGAGGACGCTGCTACCGGCCCGCACGCCGCCGCGGTCGCAGGCATAGACGCCGACGGCCGCAGGCTCGACCAGCGCGGCCTCCTCGTCGCTCATCGTGTCAGGAATAGGCTGGACGTTGTAGTCGTTGAGCAGCGACGCTTCCTCCATGCCGCCCCAGCCCCAGCTCAGGCCCGCCAGGGCGAGGCCGGTGCTGAGATGAAACAGGCCGCGGTCGGTATAATAGTCGCCCGTCCGCGGCATGATCAGGGGCTGCACCGAAACGCGGTCGCCGGGCTTCACGCTGGTCACGCCGTCGCCCACCGCCTCGATGACGCCGCCATATTCATGGCCGAGCACCTGGGGCCCGTGCGCCTTGGTGAAGGGATGCGGCTCCTTGGGGATGAAGATGGGTCCATAGGAATACTCATGCAGGTCTGTGCCGCAGATGCCGACGAAGCGGTTGCGGACCCGCACCTGCCCGGGCGATGGCCGGTCGGGCGGCGCGTCGACGTCGTCGAGGCGCAGGTCCTTGGCCGCGTGGAAGCGAAGTGCCTTCATAATCGTCTCCTCTCATGCCACTCGTGCGCGGTGGCTGACGTTCGGCGAAACCAGGATCGGATCGGATGGGATTGCGTTGACGGCACCACCCTTATGAGCTGTTCGCCTTCTTTGTTATTGAAGCGGATCGCCCCGCGTCCGTGGAGCACGCCCTCAACCCTTCTGGTGCATTTCCGCAAGGCCGTGGACGGGTGATGTGGGGATTTCCTCCATCCAGGCGTTGATCTGCCGCGTGATATGGAAGGGAGAGTGCCGCGACGCGTGCAGACTGCCGCCGTAGGACCACAGCACCTCCTCGCGGGTCAACGTCCGCACGGTGCTGCGCATTGGCGGATGGCGCATACGATGCGGATACAAACAGGGATGTGCCACTGCTTCTCTCCCGGGTCCCTCTTACTGGGCGGCAATCAGTAGAGCCGAAGCGTCGTGGTCTGTCCATCACCGTGCCCTGATCGGCCATGGTCCCTTGCTGGGTTACGGTGGGTGGCTACGCAGGCTTTGGCCCCAGTCAGCGTGGTGCACAAAACGATCGTTGGTGCTGGAGCGCCGGGTGGCGTAGGGACTGCCGCAAGATTGGGGGTCGTAACGTCTCAAGGCGCCGAGAGTGAAAGCCGTGCATGGAAGAAATACAGGGCAACCGGCCTGACAATCTCGGCGACATCTCCGATCCGGGCTTGATCCTACTGAAAGCAAAGCTGGTGCTGACCGCTATCCGACATGAGATAGTCCCTGCACACCTCAGGGACCACGCCGTTCAGCGCCTGAAAATGGTTACGACCCCCAATCGTGCGGCAGTCCCCTCCGCCGCATGGTAAACTTTTGATAAAGAACGAACAGGAACATCATGACTGGCGCAGCGCCTCCCTTCGGCATCACCGTCTGCGGCATCGAGGAACTGGCCGGGCACGGCACCACTGGCGCCAGCCACGTCCTCTCCATTCTTGACCCCGATCACCCCGTGCCCGAGGCGTTCGGCGCCTTTGGCGAGCACGAGAAGCTCGAGATACGCTTCCACGACATCATCGACGAAACGCCTGGCCTCCGCATGCCGCAATCCGAGCATGTTGAACGGATCCTCAAACTCGGCCGCGATCTAAACGCCGAACCCGTCGCGACGGCCCATCTGCTCGTCCATTGTCATGCCGGCATCTCCCGCTCGACCGCCTCGATGGCGTTGATCCTCGCCCAAGCCCTGCCGGAGCAGCCCGCGCACACGATCCTGGCGCTGGTCCATGGCATACGCGAAAAGGCGTGGCCGAACCTGCGGCTGATCGAGATCGGCGACGCGATGCTGGGACGCAACGGCACGCTGGTCGAGGCGACACACGCGCTCCATCGCCTGCAGATCGAGCGCCGCCCGCACATCGCGGAGTTCATGGAACTCGGTGGGCGCGGCCGCGAGGTCGCCGCCGCCCGCAATCGCGCGGCACCGGCGCAGGCCAAGACCGTTTAGCCAGTCCACGCCGGATAAAGCAACCCTTACTCCGCAACCATCTCGCCGGAGCCGCCAAACTCGGCCGGGAAGTCCTTCAGCTTCGGCAGCCCATCCCGCATCGGCAGCACCGTCTCGGCATAGTTGACGTGAACGCCCGGGACGAAGGTCAGGGTCGGGATTGTCGCGGCGAAGACATCTACCAGGCCCAGGGTCGGATGATTGGTCATCAGATGCCCGCCGCATTTCGCGCAGTACGGGGTGGAAGGCCCAAGCCTGCGAAAACGTCCGGTAAGAAAGGAGAACACTGACTAAATTCCTGTGATTTCGACCCGAAAGCACCGACTCTGTTCCGATTCCGGTCCAGACTGCCCGTTTGCTGCGTGGAATCATGGAATGCAAGATGGAATGGCCGCGATATCGCAGCTGCGGCCGGCGTATTGCACGCAGCAAACGGGGGGTCTAACGCGGGGGATGACACTGCGTGCAATACCAGCGTCTCGGCCTATCTCCTCTCAGCCGGGCCTTGCTGGATCAGGGGTTTGCTGCAACGCCCACCTCGACCCACAACATTGCGTGCAAGCCGCTACCGTACGTTTTCGCGCCGCTGGGCCTTCTGACCCTACCTGTTCGCAAGCTGGCTCGACGCCGTGCCAGCTCGGGTTTGCTGACCCGAAACGGTGCCGGGCGGGTGTCCGCCGAACGAAGGCTACCGGGACGCACGTCCGTCTCCGTCACAGGTAACGGCCCCGCTCCAGGATCTCCAATGTGTACTCGCGATAGGTCATGCCCAACTCCTCGGCCCGTGCCAGTCGGCGCAATGCAATCTCTCGCGGAACCGACCACGCCTTCTTGTGCGCCCGCCGCCAGCACCACAGGCCGGATGGCCGCACGGAAGTAGTATCGACATCGTGCAGGGCGAGGACATGGGCATGCGCTCACTCCTTCACGCAGCAATCCCTCCGGCACATGGTGCAAGCATACGTGTCAGTGGGCAAACTCGCCCAATCTAGTAGGCACCTCGTCTCGGGCAATGTGACCACGTTCCAGGCGCTGCACGCTGGGCAGCCAAGAGGAGACGAAGATGACACCCACCACAGAAGCTGCGGCGGCCGGCGCTCCGGCCTATTCCGATTGGCAAGGCGCCACCGGCGAGGGCTGGGCCGCGAACGCGGGGCACTACGAGGCCATGCTGGCCGACGTCGGCGCGGCGTTGCTCGATCATGCCGGCCTCGCACCGGACGAGCGGGTGGTGGAGATCGGCTGCGGCGGCGGGCGGTTTGCCCGGCGAATCGCGGCGGCTGTCGCGCCGGGCGGCACGGTGCTCGGCCTGGACATTTCCCCGGCGCTGGCCCGGCTCGCCCGGCAGGAGGCCGCGGAGGCCGGGACCGGAAACCTCCAGATCCTGGTGGCCGACGCGCAAACGGCGGTGCCGCCGGGGGCGCCGTTCGACCGGCTGGTGTCGCGCTTCGGCGTCATGTTCTTCGCCAACCCGGCGGCGGCGATGGCAAACCTCCATGCCATGCTGGTGCCGGGCGGGCAGCTGGACTTCGCGGTTTGGGCTGGCATCGAGGGCAACACCTGGGCCGGCGCGGTCATGGAGGTGGGGCGCACCCACCTGGGCCTGCCGCCGCGAGACCCGCGTGCGCCTGGCCCGTTTGCGTTCAGCGACGAAACCTATCTTCGCACCCTGCTCGCCGGGGCGGGCTTTCAAACGGTCCGCTTCACACCGTGGCAGGGCAAGGTGCGGTTCGGGGGGCCGGGTGTCAGCGCGGCGGAGGCGGCCGGCCTTGCCGTCGCGGGCGGCACGTTGGCCGGGCCGATGCAGGCAGCCGGCGAGGAGACCAGGGCGGCCCTGCTCGCCGATCTCGCAGCGCGGATGCAACCTTACCTGACCGATGCGGGCGTCCTGGTGCCGGCGTCGGTCCACCTCGTCACCGCTGCCGCGGCTGGCCCGGCGCGAGCGGGCACAGGGCTGGAGCCGGGTTGAGCCGGGTGGCGCCGGCCTGCTGCCTCAGCCGCGCAGCCCGCCCGTCAAAGCTTGTTTGAGTGGACACCGGGTCGGCCCAGCGGACCTCCGGGCCGGGTGCTGTTTCGTTTCGTCAAAAGGACGTTTGACGAAGTGGTACAGCCGTCAACGCTGGCCCTTGCAGCAGATGCCTATCGTTCCGCGGGTAGGTTCGGAATACATGCAGAGAGTGATCACAAGGCTTGAGGCAGCGTGGCCCGGGCACGTTTAGCGATCTCCCCAACGATCCCGCGGCTGGCCCGGCTGGTGATCTGCTTCTGAGTGTCGCGTGCCCTACCCGATGCGCCCTTGCAGCCTAACTGACAACATGTTGTCATATTGACATCGTGCTGCATATGCCTTACTTGACTTATATGACCCAAGCCCGTCCTGCTGCCACCGAGAACAAGAGCCGCCTACGCAAAGCGCTGACGGGCCTCATCATCGACGTGTTCCGCTTGAACGGCGACCTGCTCGCTTCCGGAGACGCCCTCGTCGGAGACCTCGGATTGACCAGCGCCCGCTGGCAGGTGCTCGGGGCCATCGCGCTCTCGCCGGTGCCGCTACCGGTGGCGCACCTCGCCCGCAACATGGGCCTGACCCGGCAAGCCGTGCAGCGCTCCACGGACGAGATGCGCGAAGACGGCTTCGTCCGCCTCGATCCGAACCCGCACCACCGGCGTGCCATGCTCGTCACGATGACCGAGCGGGGCGAGGCGACTTATCGCGCCGCGAGCGAGCGCCAGGAACGTTGGGCAGATGCCCTTGCGACCGATCTGTCGCCCGAGAGCGTCGAAGCCGCTGGGATCCTCCTGCGAGAATTGCAGCGCCGGCTCAACGCCACCGCCGTTTTGCCCCTAGTTGAAGGAGTTAGAGATGTCGAACTTTGCTGAGATGGACCGCACCGTCCGATCGTGCCGCTCGTCGATGGCGCGGGCGAGGTGATCGAGGTAGGCCCCGACGTATGGCAGGTCGCGGTCGGCGACCGCGTTGCGGTGCATTCGAAGCCACGTTGGATTGCCGGTGAAGGCACTGCGTCGATCGCCAAGACGACGCGCGGCTTGAACATGTCTGGCTCGCTGGTGGAGATTGCCGACCTCGACGCGGCAACCATCCTCAAGATGCCCGATCATCTTAGCTGGGAGGGGATCGCCGCAGTGCCGGGCGCAGGGAGCGCCGCGTGGAAGGGGCTGGAAGCTGCGTCGGTCGGTCCGGCTTCGACCGTCGTGCTGCTCGGGACCGGCGGTGTGTCGATCTTCGCGTTGCAGTTTGCCAAGGCGCGCAGCGCCCGCGTCATCATCACGTCTTCCTCGGATCGAAAGCTCGAACGGGCGCGGGCGCTCGGCGCGGACGAGACCATCAACTACCGTTACCGGCCAGAATGGGATGTAGACGTCAGAATTCTTACACATGGTGGGGGTGCCGACCTCGTCATCGAGGCCGTAGGCGGTGCCGATTTCAACCGCTCCATCAAGGCAGTCCGTTATGGCGGGACGATATACGCGCTAGGCTTTCTCGGGGGCACCACGGCAGAGGTGGACCTGCTGACGGTGATCGGAAACGGTCTTCGGATCGAGGGCACCAATGGTGGTTCCGTGGCCGACGTCGCGGCTACCGTGGCCACGATCGCGGCTCACCGCATAGAGCCCGTGATTGATCGCAGCTTCGGGCTCGCCGATTTAGCGGATGCCTACAACCTCATGCAGCAGGGCGGCCACTTCGGCAAGATCGCAGTGACACTCGATTGGTAAGTGGAACAACCATTGCCTGGTCGAACCCAGAGAACAAGGAGATGATCCGTGAATAAAAGCCACCTCGTACGGTTCGCCGAGGCGATGGGCCAAAACAATCTTGACGGTAAGCGGGGCAGATTCCCGGGCACGCAGGTGCAGCAGAACAAACCTCCTGATGGGCAGATCGCGCCATCGCTTTGAAATCACACCGTTCATTCCTTTGCGATGTCGGGATAGAACTATTTAAGTAACGTTCTTGCCCGGGAATCTGCCCCGCTTACTCTTGACGCTGCATTCGAGCATGTTAGCAACAAGATCGTTCTATTGAGCCCCATCTTCGAGGACGCCTTCGTGGGCAAAGCGGAAGTTCGGCGTGTGATGCAGGCCGTAAAGACTGTCATCGAAAAGACGACACGCACTGGAACCGCAGAAAGCGACGACCGCGTTGTCGTGTTCAACACGATCACACTTGGCGATGTGACAGCCAACACGATGGAGATGATCCAGGTCGATGGCGAAGGCCTGATCGATCGCATCACTGTTATGTGGCGCCCCCTACAAGCCGTGCTCGAAGGTCAGAACCGTCTCGTCGAACCGCTTGGCTGCCAAACGTCGGGTTGAAGAAGGGGCTCTAGGATGCCCTCGGCCAATCCGGAAAAGCGATCTGCTCGGCGCAGGAGTGTGTGTTGGACATTTAGCTTGGGGAAGGCAAGAATGATGAGGTTGGCTGGACGGACAACGGTCGACCGCGTGGCTCCGCCCACGAACAGCGCCATAGCGGGCCTGTTCGTTGGTGCGGACCTCGTGGATGCCTATTCGGCCGCTGTTCATGAAGATGCCCCCGACGACATCGATGTTCTCGCTCGCGCCGCCCTGGCCAGTCCGCCCGCTTGGTTCGTGGCGCTGCTCGGAGTCCGCGACGCCGTCGTCCCGCTTGTCGGCGTGAAGACATCGTGGCGCATCCGCGCGGAAGCCGAGGCGCATGGCGCCGATACCGTGGCTTTCTTTCCCATTTTGGAACGGTCGGAGTACGAGCTGATCATGGGCGAGGACGACTTGCACCTCAACTTCCGTGCTTCTGTCATGCTGCGGGCTAGCGCCAACGGTAATGGTCGCGACCTGATCCTGACCACTGTCGTCCACTGCCACAACGCGATTGGTCGCACCTACCTGGTGGCGATCACGCCGTTCCACCGCCTCATCGTTCGCAGCAATCTGGCCCGGCTCGCCGATAGAGATTGGCAGGCACGGAATGGAGCGAGGCAGCGTCCGGGCACAGAATTCGGAGAATGAAGATGCGTGCAGCCTATTACGACAACCCCGGCGCAGCATGCGACGTGCTAACGATCGGCAATCTGCCGAAGCCGACGCCGGCCGCCGGCGAGGTGCTGGTCCGCGTAATCGCCTCCGGGGTAAACCCTTCCGACGTCAAGAGCAGGGGCGGCTCGCGCCTGGTGCGAGCCTTTCCCAGGGTCGTCCCGCACAGCGATGGAGCGGGGGTCATTGAGGCGGTGGGGCCGGGAATCGATGCAGCTCGCGTAGGCGAGCGGGTCTGGACGTGGAACGCACAGTGGAAGCGTCCCTTTGGAACGGCGGCCGCCTATGTGGCACTACCTTCGGCACAGGCCGTTCCCCTACCCGACACGGTCCCGTTCGAGGTGGGCGCGTGTATCGGCGTTCCCTGGCTGACGGCTTGGCGTTCGGTGAATTTTCGGCAGCCGGCTACGCCTGGGGCAACCATGCTCGTCGCGGGCGGCGCCGGGTCTGTCGGCTTCTACACGATCCAGCTCGCCAAGCGGGCTGGCTTCCGCGTCGTCACCACCGTCAGCTCCGACGAGAAGGCCGAACTGGCGCGATCCGCAGGTGCCGACTTGGTGGTGGACTACAAGCGAGAGGACGTGGCGGCGGCGATCGCCTCGTTCACTGGCGGCACGGGAGTCGATCAGATCGTCGAGGTCGACCTATGCGGAAACGCGGTGTCCTACGTTAAGCTACTGCGGAAGGACGGCCTCGCAGTCGCCTATGGTTCGAGCAACTGGTCCGCCGCTCTGCCGCTAGGCGAGTGGCTCGTGCACGGCATCGAACTCGCCGTCTTCATCGTCTATGAGCTTGCTTCGGAAGTCCGCGAACGCGCCATCGCCGAAAGCGCGCGAATCTTGACAGATGGGTCGTTCAGGCACGTCATCGCGGCACACTTCCCTCTGGACCGGATTGTGGAAGCGCATGAGGCAGTGGAGAGCGGCCGATTGCTGGGGAACGTGGTGGTCGATTTAGTGTGACCCTATCCATGATCCGATTTCATTTAGGAAAACCCGCTACGCTATCGCGTCCGCTCCGCCGGTGAGTTGAATTCGGCGCATCTCGCACCGCCGTTGCGATACGACCATACCCGGCCGGTTTTGCCGCAGATCAGTTAGCTTCACGGCGCGTCGGTCGCCATCGTTGCCGTGAGGAACCGCGACAAACTGCACGACATCGCCCAGCAGGTTGCTGTCGATGGCGAGGTCGAACAGCTCCAGGTCGCAGATGCGACCTTCCCATGGAAGATTGAGCCGAATGGGCCAGGACTGCTTGAGCTTGAGCGGCGGCATCGGGCCGACAAAGGCGCGCTTGTTCCAAGGCACCGCGGGCCGGGTGGTCGGGTATGCATATTTCTGCTTCAAGAGTTCCGTGGCGAGCTACTGAGCCGCGGAGTGGCGGCATGAGATTGGGCATTGGCAATCGTGGGTCGCGGGCCATCCCAGAAGCTGTGGATCGCTAATTATATGTCCGCTTTCAATGTGTCGGGAGAACCTCCTGAACGGCCGAGATGAGGCGCATAGCGGACCACTATGGCCGAATGTCCGCCAACCGTTCGTTTTACGGACACCGTGCCCACGTTCCGAGTTGGGTTGGCTGTGAGCCTATCGGACCGCCAGGGCGACGCCACTGCCTACCATGGCCGATCCTGCGGTGCGGTTCAGCGTCCTGACACGCCGCGAGCTGGTCAGCAGTCGCCGTGCAGAAGCAGCTAGGCGCGCGTATCCCATCAGGACCCCGCCCACTACGAAGGCCATGGCGGCGGCGATGATCCCGATATTGCTGACGGATAGGTGGTCGAGGCTGATGAAGGCCGGAAGGAAACCGAGGTAGAACGCGATCACCTTTGGGTTGCCCAGCGACACTGCCAAGCCGGTCAGCAGGGTGCGTGTGATCGAGCCGCCCGCGGTTGCCTGCCTCAGTTCAGGAAGGGTGGCGGGCGCACGCCAGAGCGAAACACCCATCCAGACCAGGTAGGCGGCACCCCCGAACTTCACGGCCAGGAACAGGCCGCCGAAGCTGCGGGCGACCAGGTCCAGCCCGAATAGGGCGAGCAGCAGGTACGCCAGGTCGCCTAGCACGATGCCAGCGACCAGAGCGGCTGCGGCGACGAAGCCGCGGCCCAGGGCGCATGACACCACGGACATCATGCCCGGACCTGGAACCGCGGCAAAAAGCATTAGGGCAGCCATCAAGGCCAGGAGAGAGGAGGAAGTCATGTGCTGCTGTCCTATAATCCGGGGATGGTTACAGGGCTTCGGCGTAACCCTGTCATGCTGGCGGCGCGCATCAGGCTGCTCCGGTGGCCCGTTCGGTGATGGCCTCCACATGCGCCTTGGCGCAATCAACCAGTGGGAATGTCTCCTCGCCCTCACGAAGAACCAGCGCAACGGCGCCGGTGACTACCACACGCCGCCTCATGCACCGGTCCTTCAGTTTCGAAGGGCTGCAACGCTACGGATCTCGAGTTTAAGCAGTGGGCTCGCAAGCGCCGCCACCCCGATGATCGTCCAAGTGGGGTAGGGTTTTTGAAAGTAGCGCTCCTTGACCGGCATCACGAGCGGAAGCGTGTCCGGAAGGTCGACATGGTAGCTCGTCACGTCGATCAGATCCGCCATGGTCAGGCCTTGCAACCGGAGGATTTCCGCCGTGCGTCGAAAGGCCAGCTCGGCCTGCTCTTCGACTGTGCCCGCGATAGTCCCGTCTGCTTTCGCGCCGACGACGCCCGCACTAAAGAGCAGGCCGCCCGCACGAACTGCGGGCGAGTAACCGTATTTTGCGAATGCTCCGACGCTCTCTCCGAAAATAGGGTTGTCCTTCGAGATTTCGACGACTTGCTTGCTCATGTGTTCAACGTTCCGAATTTGGGATGCAGGGTGACGTTGCGCTCTTGCCAGCGCAGGGAGGGCGGCACCGGCGATACCGGCGAGCGCTAGCAGGGTACGGCGAGGGATAGATTCGGTCATGACACCCTCTCAGATGACGACCAGCCTCATCTTGCAGGTGAGCGGACCGCCGAGCTCGCCTGGATTCAGCCGGAGTCGGCTCTTACATACCTGCCGCTACTAGTTGTAAAAACGACATATATCCCTCGCTTTACGCCATAGCCAATCCGCCTGCTTGAAGTGGCTCGAACGGGAGTGATAATGACGCGAATGACCATCTTCCCTACATATACGACGGTGAAGTGGATCGGGACAGGAATGTAATTCTCCATGCTGAAGAAGCCTGCCGAACCACAGTCGATCGCCAATGCCGTCGCCGATACGAGCGAGGTGCAGGACGCATGGGTAACTGTCCGTGACGTCGCATTCATGGTCTTTCCCGGGTTCCAGATTCTGGATCTGAGCGGGCCTCTGGCCGCCTTCGAACTGGCCGCGAAGGCCGCGCCCGGTCGATTATATCGTATGCATGTCGTCTCGGAGCATGGTGGACCGATCGTCAGTTCCTCCGGTCTTGGGGTGATAACGCAGCCGATCAACGCTGTGATCTATGATACCTTTCTAGTCATGGGGGGCGAATTGTCGGCAGACCCCGGCGACCTAGCCAAGGCGTGGAGCGATACAGCCCGTGTTGCCGCTGGCAAAGCGCGGCGCGTCGCCAGTGTTTGCACCGGTGCCTTCATTTTGGCCCGAGCGGGGCTGCTCGACGGACGGCGCGTAACGACGCATTGGCGGCACACGGCACAGCTTCAACGGCAGTTTCCCCGTCTGAAGGTGAAGGGCGACAGCATCTTCACGAAGGACGGAGATGTATGGACATCGGCTGGCATCACTGCCGGCATCGATCTCGCCTTGGCGATGATCGAGGAAGATGTCGGTGTCGAGGTCTCCCGCGCGACCGCAAAGGTGCTTGTCGTCTATCACCGCCGTCCTGGAGGCCAGTCGCAATTCTCGGCACTTCTAGACATGGAACCCGAGTCCGACCGTATCCGCGACGTCCTGACCTACATGCGCGATCACTTGGCGGAGACGCTGTCGACCGAAACGCTCGCCAGCGTTGCTTGCTTGAGCCCCCGGCAATTCGGACGCACGTTTCTAGCCGAAACCGGTGAAACGCCTGCCAAGGCCGTCGAGCGGCTACGCGCGGAAGTGGCAAGGCCGCGAATAGAACGGACGTCCGAACCGATTGAGATGGTCGCGCGTGATGTTGGCTTCACGGACCCCGAGCGCATGCGCCGGGCATTCTTGCGTGTCTTTGGCCATCCCCCTCAAGGGATCCGACGCATGGCTGGGGGTGAGCAGACGACCCCTCCTCTCGACGACGTTGCATAAGCTGAAAATCGATCGTTCTTGGAGCGCAGAGCAAGCCGCAACATCTCGGGAATGATGGTATGGCATTGTGACGATAATTGAGGGAAGTACGTCGTGTCGGCTATTTGCGGGGGGTGGTAGCTCAGTGATGGAGCAAGTGCTGATGAGCTCTCTGCCCTCACCCTCACGGAGCGACCCATGGACCACGAACGCGATCCTCACCTCGATCTTACGCAAGTCGCACAGGGCGACCTTCGACTGAATATGTCGCGTCGCCAAACTTTGATGTTCGGCGGCATGGCGGCGGCCGCGGCGACGGTCGCTACGATGGCGCCGCTAGACTCTCGTGCCGCACAGGCTGCCAGCCAAGGCAAGCCGATCGACATAGTGTTCATGCTTTATCCGACGTTCACTCTGCAAGACTTTGCAGGGGCGAACGAGGTTTTCGCTCGCTTGCCCGAAGTGACGGTCCGGGTGGCCACTCCCGATGGCGGCCCTGTCACCTCCGATACGGACATCACCTTCGCTGACAGCTTGAAAATCGGAGAGGTAACGAGCTGCGACATCATCTGTGTCTCGGGCGGAACGAACCATAAGCGTGCAATGATGCCGGATGTGCAAGAGAACCTTCGCAGGCTGGCCGCGCAAGCGACGTATGTCACTTCGATTTGCAACGGCTCCCTTATTCTCGGGAATGCTGGGCTCCTGAAGGGCAAGCGGAGCGCCTGTTGGTGGGGTCAACGGAGCCTCCTCAAGCAATATGGCGCAATCCCTGACCCAGCGCGCGTGGTCATCGATGGCCGCAACATGAGCGGTGGCGGCGTGACCGCCGGCATCGACTTTGCGCTCACTGTCGGGGCCATCCTGCGCGGGGAGATTGCTGCTCAGGTCGTTCAGCTCACAATGGAATATGCGCCGGATCCGCCATTCAAGAGCGGACGTGTCGAAACCGCACCTCCCGAGGTCATCGAGGCCTGGAAGAAGCGGTATCCGACGCTGGTCGCCAACGCGGGTCTTTAACCAGACACGCTGGCCAAAGCGACACGATCGATCTGCTGGCCTCTTTGGAGCCTAGATCATTTCAATTAACTGAGGAGCCAAACATGGATCGTCTCAAGCGGGGCCGTCTTGCAGCAGCCGCTGCTCTCGCGGTCGCGACACTTACCACGCCGCCCGCCAATGCACGCAATCCGAGCAATTCCTGGGAAAACACCATGATGTCTGCCGCTGAACGATGGGGCGAAGCCTTCAACAAAGGCGACCTCGACGCCGTCGTTGCCCTCTATACCGAGGACGCCGAACTTCTGCCTAAGGGCACCCAGGCGATCAAGGGGCATGCCGCAATTCGAAGCTACCTTAGAAAGCTGCTCGCGTCGAAACCCCAGTCTCAGCGAACGATCTTCACCAATGTCCAGACGTTCGGTAAAGGCGACGCCGTGAGCGAGGTTGCCGACGTTGAGATCGAAGACGGCCAGGGTAATCGTACTGTGCTCGGCCGCCAGATACTGGTGCTGCTGAAGCAAGATGGCCAGTGGAGGGTCCATCGCGACATGTGGACCAACAATGACAAGCCGGGAGCGTAGTCCGCTGTAGTGTCGTCGGCGTCAGCTAGTCACAATGTCTAACATATCGTGATGAACCAGACACGGAGAAACACCGTCCAAGGTATGCTTGCGATGTCAGTGCTCGTCGCTGGCGCCGATGTCGCAGCAGCCACGTCAACGGATGATGTTCATCGCTCAGCATCCGGAGGGAAAATGCACTGTAACATCGTTATCGTCCCCGACATGGTCCAGTTGGACATAAGCGGTCCCTTCGAAGTGCTGGCTCGCGCGCCGGGCTGGACCGTCGACCTGGTCGCGGCTTCGATGGACCCGGTACGAACCGATCGCGGTCTGCGGATCCTACCGAACGCCACCCGCGAAACCGCAAGCAAGAGCGACATTATCGTTGTCCCGGGCGGGACGGGGATCGATGCCGCAATGCTTGACCCGGAATGGTTGGCATATGTGCGACGCGAGGCTGCGGCCGCGAAGTACATATTCGGCGTCTGCACCGGATCCCTGCTCCTCGGTGCGGCGGGTGTCTTGGTGGGCCGTCGCTCGGGAGGGCACTGGCAGGCCCGCGATCTTCTTACGCAGTTTGGCGCAACGGTCTCCACGGACCGGATGACGCGAGACGGCAACATCTACACGTCGGCGGCGTGACCTCCGGTATCGACATGGCGTTACGTGTCGTTGGCGATGTCGCTGACGAAACCAGCGCGCGGAAGATCCAGCTCGCCATGGAATATGATCCAGAACCGCCCTTCCAAGGCGGTAATCCTTTCACCTCGCCTCCGGAGATCGTTCAAGCTGTTCTGGCCGACTCGACTGCACGCCGAGCTGAGCGGGAGCGACAGGTAGCCGAAGCCGCCGCTCGGCTGCGCAACTCCAAATAAAGCTTCGTCAGCGAGCATTTCCGAGCCGGTGCGGTTCGGGATTGCTGCCGGCTGCTTCCGCCTTCGAGGATGAAAGCTCCGACGGAATTTGCCGCCATACGAGGTGGTCTCTTGAGCTCGACTTTCCGCATTTTCGACGGGATTGAAGGCTCAACGTAGCACCCAGAAGATGTCCTCGTGCGCAATGAAGTCGAGAGCCTCGTCGATCGGCAGGACAGTGCGTCCGAAGGGACCAGC
>JAABVA010002345.1_pt1 | contig 18972 bp, 11 predicted proteins | sample 5560331 | NCBI WGS metagenome assembly JAABVA01 (sample SAMN12812661, study PRJNA571458) | rock metagenome | isolation source: Antarctica rocks | place: Antarctica: Victoria Land, Mt New Zealand sud | collected 2016-01-07 | reverse complement strand
CCGGACCGACGTCCTCCACGCCATGATCCGCACCGGCAAGACCTACCAGCCTCCTGCCCTCCAGCCTGCTGAAGATCCGTCAGTCGCTGCTTGACAACGACATAGGGACACTCAAGTTCGAAGAGCCGTCAACGCGCCGAGCCAAGCCCGGTCAGGGCGCCGCTCATCGCAGGACTCGTCGCTCGGCCGGCAGCCGCGCGATGCGGATCATGACCCGGTAGGCCAGGAAGCTGACGCCGCCGCCCACGAGCAGGACGACCGCGCCCACCGGCTGGCCGTACGCCTTGACGGCGCTCGGCTGGGTCGACAGCAGCAGGAGCAGGACCCAGGGCGCGCACAGGGCGAGCCGGGCGGCGTTGACCGTCCAGCCCTGCCGCGTCTCCAGCTCGGAGCGGGTACGTGCGTCCTCGCGGAGGAACGCCGACGCTGTTGTCGTCTGGGACCTCGACCGGCTGACCCGCCGACCCCTCGAGGTCGAGGAGTTCATCGACCTGGCCGACCGACGCGGCGTCGCGCTTGCCAGCGTCGGCGGTGACGTGGACCTGTCGACCGACAACGGGCGCCTATTCGCGCGCATCAAGGGCGCCGTCGCCCGCTCTGAGGTCGAGCGCAAGAGCATCCGGCAGCGCAGCGCCAACGATCAACGTGCCGCGTCGGGCATCCCCTCCGCCGGCCGCCGGCCTTACGCCTACGCGCCGGACGGGTTGACGCTCGTGGAGGCCGAGGCGGAGCATCTGCGCCACGCCGTCACGAGCCTGCTCGAAGGTCAGTCGGTGCGCTCCCTCGCGCGCGACCTCAGTGAGCGCGGCGCGCGCACCACCGCGGGTAACCCTTGGCGGCCCACCCAGCTCAGGCGCACGCTAGTCAACCCGCGGTACTGCGGCCTGCGCGTGCACCGCGGCGAGGTCGTCGGGAATGGGGCTTGGTCGCCACTCATCGACGAGGGCACGCACGCCGCGATCGTTGCAGTGCTCGCCGACCCCCAAAGGCACAGCGCCGGGCCGGCACGCCGCTACCTGCTGTCCGGCATAGCCCGCTGCGGTGTCTGCGGCGGCAAGGTGTTCGGTGTCGGGGAGAAGGCCAAAGGGCCGCTATACCGCTGCGAGACCCGGCTGCACATTAACCGGCGGGCCGGTGTGGTCGACGAGCTGGTCGGGCAGGCGGTGGTAGCGCGGCTGCAGCGGGAGGATGCCGTTGACCTCCTGAGCACCGCCGCTGACGCCGAGCACGTGGGGGGGTTTCGGAAGCGCGGCGACGCCCTTCGAGCCCGCCTCGACGACATGGCCGAGGCCTTCGCTGCCGGGGACATCGACCGGCGCCAGCTCGCAAAGGGCAGCGCCACCCTGCGCGGGCAGATTGAGGCTGTCACGAGCAAGCTCGCCGACCAGGCCCGCACGCCGGTGCTTGCCGAACTGCTCGCTGCCGTAGACGTCCCGGTCGCCTGGGAGGCCCTGCCGTTCGAGCGCAAGCGCGCGGTCATCGAGACCTTGCTGAGGATCCGGCTCATGCCGCCCGGCCGCGGTGCCCGCACCTTCGACCCCGAAACCGTCGTTATGACCTGGACGACCGCAGCATGAGCGACATTGTCGGGCAGGGCCCAAACGCGCCGCTTGCTTACATCGACGTCTATTGCCAGGAGCCGGAGTACCTCCGGCGTAGGGAAGCGCCACCGCGACGGACAATGGTGGTGTCTCTCGTTGTGTACGACGAATGCCTGGCGGTCGAGACGGCGCGGGGGCGGAAAGGTAGCTCTCCTCGAGAGCCGCGCCGCCCGAGCGTGGTTCCGGGCGGCCAGGGCCAGCCGCTGTGGTTTCAGCATGACGCCCCCATTCCGCCGCGTGGTGGGCAGGCTCTTATCGGTCAAGGCAGGCGCTACCGCTTCGAATGCCGACTCTGCCACTTCACTTTGGCAGCCAATGAGGACCGACTGTTCGCAGTCGCCCGCCGCCTGCGACACGCCGGTGTCAGCGAGGTCTCCTTGCGCGCGCTAGCAGCTAGAGTGGCTAGTACTTAGGCGGTTCGCTGCACACCGCCCTCACGTGAGAAGCAGCGACGAGTCAGCGCGGAAGACGTCGACATTTAGCCGGTAAGCGCCGGGCAGGTCTTCATGCCCGGAGGATCCCAGGTGTCCTGGACCGCTGACCGCGCCCGCGTGGCGTCCCTCTCCCGCTCTCGCCCCGCCGACGACCCCGACCTCGTCGACGCCCGGCGGGACCTCATCGCGTCCCGTGCTGAGGAGTACATCCGCAAGCTCGTTGACGCTGCCCCGCCGCTGACGGCCGAGCAGCGCAGCCGCCTGGCCGCACTTTTCGCACCCGGCGAGAAGGTGTCCGCGTAATGCCGACCCGACCGGCAAAGAAGCCAGACGTTCACTCCAGCGAATCCCGTCCGGTTCACCCGCGCGAACAGCGGAGCGTTCACTCCGGCGCATTCACCCAGTTCACCCTAGCGAACGTGACAAGCCACGGATTGTCGAGGGTCAACTGCACCACGACCGAGGACGGCCATCGCCCGGAACACGACGAGTGCCGGCCTCGCAACCCACGGGAACCAGGCCCACCGTCGGGAACGCCAACGCCGCGTAGCCGCAGGTTCACACACAGCAAGTTACGTCCGGGACCAGCCTCCCCTTCCGCGCCGGGCACCTCGCTGCCGGGCGCGTCACCGCCTGGGTGCACACCGGGTCGGCCAGCATTGTGGTTCTCGCCGCCGAGGCTCCACGCCGGACAGCAGGACGACGCCGCTCGGGCAGGCCGCACGCTCGCCAGCAGAACCCGTGTGGCCCTAAAGCGCAACCCGCGCCCGGCGAAGGCGACCTCGCTCGGGAAGGCGACGTGAGCGCGGATCAGCCGAAGACGGCGCCGTGACCCCCGTGCCCAACAACCGACCCACAACTAGAGAGGGGTACGTGCAGATGCCAGTACAACTGCTGTTGAACCGCGAGCTCAGCGCAACCGCCAAGGCGCTGTGGTGCGTGCTCGTGGACGCCTACCGCGCTCGCAGCGGGGAGGTCGGCACCCGCACCCGTGCCCGGCTGTTGCAGGACCTCGGGATGGCCGACCGAGACGAGCGCACCATCACCCGGGCCACCGCAGCACTCGCGGCGTCCGGCTGGTTGGACGTCGAGCACCGACGCGTGGGTGACAAGACCCGCAACGTGTACCGCCCACTGAAGGTGCCAGAACGCGGCGACGGCCAGGCCTACGTCGAGGTGCCGCGCAGAGCCCTGGAACAGATGCGCACAGCCGCTGTATCGGCTGAGCAGTTGCGCACGCTGGCTTGCTGGCTGCACGCCTGCGGCCGCAAAGGCTGGACCCGCGACAGCTTCGCCCGGTTCGCCGAGGTCTACGGCACGCGGTACGGCACCGCAAGAGAGCACCGAGCGGTGCTGGTCCGGTGCGGGCTGCTCAAGGTGCAGCCGATGCCCGGTGGACCGTCCATCACGGCCCGCCCTAGAGCCCTCCCGGACCGGTGGACCCCGCTGGCAGGAGGCACATCACTTAGCCCTTCCGGACCGGTGGACCCCGCTAGCAGGAGACACATCACCCCGCTGGCAGATGGCACATCACCCCGCTGGCAAAAGGCCCCCGGTAAAGAAACCTCCCGAAAGAAGAACCTCCCGAAGGAAAAACCTGCTTGTGGCCTGTCCCGTAGGGACCTCACCTCAGCTGTCGCGCGAATAGTCGAGGCACCGCCTGCGGCGCTGCAGTCGAAGATTGACGAGACCCGTGCCAAGACCGCCCGGAGTGCCAGCGGCAGGCATCGCGAGGCGGAGCCCGTGTTGGCTGCGATCCTGGACGTGTTGGCACCGATGCCGACGTGGTTCCGGCCCCGGGTCCTGGACCGGCTGTCACGGGCGCTGGACGACGGCTACGGGCCATGGGCGCTGGTCCGAGCCGCCGACGAGCACTTCCGGGCCGAGGCGGCCCACGACAGGCAGCACCTGGCCGAGCTGGAGCAGTCGTTGCGCTACCTGCGCGGCGACGTGCTGGCCGGCGCCTGCGCCGAGTGCGGGCAAAACAGCCGCGAAGGCCTGGCCGTGGAGATCTGTTCAGCGTGCAACCCCGACGACGCCACCGAGGTCGATCCCGGGCAGCTCGAGCGGCTGCTTTCCTTGCTCGAGCCGGCTCAGGCGGTCGAATGATGGTCAGACCGAAGAAGCGGGCGCCGCAGCGCCCCGCGGACCGGGTCACGGCCTGCTCGGGACGCGGCGGGCCTGACACGCGGCTGCCCGTCCACGAAGCGTTCCAACGTGGTACTCGATTTTAGCAACGCAACAACGACGGAGCGGCGACCGCCGCTTCCGCGCAGACCTGCGGCACTGCATTCTGTCGAGGAACCGGCGTCCAGCCGCGGCCACCTCCCGCTTCCTGAGGCGTTGCACGCCGCACATGCCGTTGTGCGCTCATGCTTGATATGTGGGTGATCCCAAGCCGGGCTCCGGTTGCCCACGGCACCCTGCTGCGAGCCGCCCTGTTTACTCTTGCGGCGCGTACGCCGGATGGATAGCGGCGCGTTGTCGGCGCCCGCGCATAGGGTCGTTGCATGGGTCGCGAAGGGGCGGTGCGTCGGCCGGGCGCGGAAAGCCGGTGACGTCGGCGGCGTCGGCCGGCGGCGCCGCCGGGGCCAGCGGCGTCGGGCTGCAGAACCGCGTTTTTGCGTGGGCTGCGGCGGCGATGGCTGCCGAGTGGCCGCTGATGGGTCTCGACGTCGCAGGCACCGTGGTTCGGGTCGGGGCGCAGACCGGTTTCGCGTTGGACGACGTGGCGGCACAAACCGACACCGGGTGCTTCGCGCTGTTCCAGGTCAAGGTCGGGCTCGGGCTCGGGGAAGCCGCGGACAGCCCCCTCGCGGGCGCGCTGAAGCAGGCGGTGGAGCAGTTTGCGAACGGACGACTGCCGGTCGGTGACGGCGCGGACCGGCCCGTCGACGCTGGACGCGACGCGCTCGTGCTGTGCACGGACAGGACGGCGCCAGCGACGGTGCGCGACGATCTGCGGACGGCCCTGCCGCGCACGGGTTCGCAGCCGCCCGGAACGCAGCTCGGGCACGAGCTCACCGTGAACCAGCGCAAGGCGCTCAACGTCGTCGTGGCGCATGTCCGGCCGATGTGGGAAGCCGCGACAGGCAAGGTCGCCGGCGCCGAGGACCTTCGGGGGCTGTTCCGGGCGCTGCGGGTGATCACCGTCGACGCGAACGACGGCGAGCCGCAGCACGCCGCCGCCGTCGCGACGCTCGCCATCGGGCTCTCGCCCGCGGACGCGGACGCGGCATGGCCCGTCCTCGTCGAGGAGGGGCAAGCGGCGTCGGCCGACCGCGAGTGGCGTGACCGCGCGTCCATCGGCGTCGCCCTGTCCCGTCGCGGCGTCCACCTCGTGCCGCCAAGCCGCCACGTCCGGGACATCGCGACGCTGCGCGACCTGTCGGCGGCGAACCTCGAGGCGTTCGCGGCCGACGCCGTCCTGCCGGTGCCCGGCGGTCTTCGGATCCCGCGCGAGGCGGGCAACGTGCTCGCGTCCGGCGCGGGCGACGGGAACGTGCTGATCGTGGGCGACGCGGGCGCCGGGAAGTCGGCGGTCGCGCAGGCGTTCGCGGCGGCGCGCGCCGCGGACCAGCAGGTCGTCGCGCTTCGCGCGAGCGACGTCGCGGGCGCGAACAAGGTGCCTCTAGGCGACCCCCTCGTGGCGGTGCTGCAGGCGTGGACAGGCCCGCCGGCGCTGCTGATGATCGACGGCGTCGACGCGCTGCGCGGCCCCGAGGACCGCGAGTTCCTCAGCGACGTCGTCCGCGGCCTGTGCGGTTCGCGGTGGCAGGTCGTCGCGACGGCCCGGACTTTTGACGCGCGCAACAACCACGGCCTGCAGGCCGCGTTCGCGGGCGCTCCGCTGTCGGCCGACGAGCCGGCCCTCGATCCGCGGCTGCCCGGCGTGCGCCACCTGCACGTCGGGGACCTGACTGACGACGAGATCGACGCAGCCGTCGCCGCGCCGCTGGCGCTCGCGTCGCTGCTCGAGAAGGCGAGCCCGGAGCTGCGCGCCCTGCTCCGCAACCCGTTCAACCTGCGGCTTGCTGCCGTGCTCGCGGAGACGTTGACGGCAGGGCAGCGGGACGAGCTGCTCGCGGTCCGGAGCCGCGTGGGTCTGCTCGAGGCGTACTGGAATCGGCGGGTCCGCGCCGAGGATCAGACGGCGAGGGAGGCGCTGCTCGCGCGGCTGTGCGCGCACATGGCCGCGGAGCGGTCGCTGCGGGCGTTGGAAGCCGAACCGCTGGTGACGGCCGCCGACAGCTCGGCGGTCCAGGCGATGCTCAGCGAGAACGTTCTCGCGGTTGAGTCCGGGGCCGTGCCGATCGGCCGGCGGGTCCTGGCGTTCTCGCACAACATCTTGTTCGACTACGCCACGACGCTGTACGTGCTGCTCGACCCGCTCGACCCTTCGCGGGCGATCAAGGCTATCGACGCCGACCCCGCGCTGCCGCTGGTCGCCCGTCCGAGCTTCGACCTGCTCGCCGACATACTGTGGGAGCACCGCGCCACCGGGGCGTTCTGGCCGCTATGCCTGGACGTGGCGGCGTCGCCGCAGGTGCTCGCGTCGCTCGCGTTCGCGGCGAGGTTGCTCCGTCTGGTCCGCGACCGCGACGACCTGCTCGAGCTCGCGCCCGTTCCCGGCGCGGCGGACACCGCCACCGGGCTGTCTACGTCACAGGAGTTCGCCCGCCGGCTAGTCGGCGGGTTGCGCGCCCCTGCTGTTGTGCCCGACGCCACCGTCGCCGCGGTTCCTCTCGCGGCGCTCGCACGGCGGTTCGCTGAGAACGCGACGGCGTCGTACTTCGACGCGGCACTGGCCGCCGACGTCCTGCTCGGGTTGCCGCTGCGGCTGCCGTTGGAGCCAGGCGGCCCTGGCGCCGACGACCGGTGCCTCGCCGCCGCGGCGCTGCTCGACGCCTGCCGGATAGACCCGCAACGGATGGAAGGCCTCGCCCGCGCGGCGGCGCGCGAGCTCCCGCGCGCGGTCAAGGCGAGCGAGACTGCGCGGGCGGCCCTCGGTCGGCTGCTCGACGACGACACTGCCATGCGCGAGTGGGGCGGCACGGTGCTGACGTGGCTCGCGGAGGCCGTCGAAGGCCTCGTCAACGTCGAGCCGGAGCTCGCGCGCAAGACCGCCAGGACGGTGCTGACGTTCGAAGAGACACGCGACGGGCAGGTGAGCTTCGGCGGCGGGCCACTGCTGTCGCTTAACGAGTCCCGCCGGCAGCAGGCGGAGCACGGCGCGTATGTGCTCGGCGAGGCCTTCGGGGCGCTGTGCGCGGCGGACCTGCGGACGGCGGCGGAGATCTTCTGCGACCTTGCCGAGCAGGAAGCGCACCAGCTCGACGACGGCAAGTGGCCGCTGTCCGCGCACGGCGCTTCCGGCTACCTTTGGTACGGCCGGGATATGTCGATGACCGCGCGGGGCGCAGGAGAGAAGGCCGCCGCGGCGGTCGGAGCCGCGCTCGGCGCCGCGGCGGCGGCAGGGGTTGACCCGGTGCCCGCTGTGGCCGTTCTGGTCGATCGGCTTCACAACGCGGCGGCCTGGGCGGCGGTGATGGCTTCGCCCGGCGACGCGGCCGCGCTCGGCCGCGTGCTGCTCGAGGCGCTCGACTCGGGGGCGCTGCTCGGGCACCCCGAGACCCATCCCGTGGCGGCGGGCCTGCTCGCAGCCCTCGCGGACGAAGCCGGCGACGACACGGCCGCGGCCGCGCGGCTGGAGGCCGCGGTGCTGCGCGCGCACGGGCTGATCGACGCGAACGGAGGGCACCCGCGGCGGAAGGACGCGCTGCTCGGGTGCCTGCGTCCGGGCACGATCGCGTCGCCGGAGCTGGCGGGTCGGCTCGGTCAGCTCGGCTCAGAGGGCCCGCCGCCGATAGAACCGAGGATGCGGGTTGAGGCGTCGTTCGCGCCCTCGTCAATCGTCGACGGGCTCGCCCACCAGGGCGTGGTCATGCCGCCTCCGGTCGACGCGGCGGCGCGCGCGCTGGGCGACGAGCTGAACGCGGCGAGGAACGGCCGGGACGACCGGCCCGACGACCAGCGCCGGCTGCCCGAGGCGTTCGCGGACGCGGACGCGGCGTTCGCGCAGGGGCCGGAGCTGCACCCGACGCTGGCGCTGCTGCTGGTCGAGGCGGCGGCGACGCTGGCTCGCGATCGGCGGGTCGGCCCGGGGACGACGGTCGGCGACCGGGTCGTGGCTGTGCTCCTGGACGCCGCCGGCAGCGACGACGCCGGCAAGCTCTCACAGTGATCGCGTGGAGCCCAGGCATGCGTGACACCGCAGTCGGCGGGTTCGCCTCGCTGCTCGCCCGGCCGGACTGGCGCTCGAGCGACGCCACTGCAGCCATTGCGGGCGCGGTCACGGCCGGGCTCCACGACGACAGCCCGGTCGTGCGGATGCGGGCGGCAGAGGGCGCCCTGGCCATACACGCCGACGACGACGTCGAACGGCGAGCGTCCGCGGTCGGCGATCTCGTGCTCGGCGAGCAAGACGGGGCGGTACGCACGATCTTGCTCGGGGCGCTGGCGGCCACGGCCGCGGCCGCGCCGGGCGTCGTCGACGGCGTGCTCGCGCGGCTCCACGAGGACAGCGACCCCGGCGACGGCGACGACGACCTGCGCGGTGACGTGACCGTGGACCTGCTGACGTATCTGGCCGTCGTCGCGCAGACCCGGTTCGCGTCCGCGACTGTCGAGCGCTGGTGCGAACAGGCGCCGGCCCGCGCCGCGGTTCGCCGGTTCGCGCAGTGCGCCCGCCGGTACCTCGCGCCACCCGGCGGCGAAGGACAGGCGCGGGGGTTCGCGCTGTTGCGGGCGGCCGCCGACGCGTGCGCGGCGCGGTTGGCCCGCGACCCCGCGGAGCTCCTGTTGCCGGCGTCCGAGTTGACGGAAGCCCAGCTCGGCGAGATCCAGGGGGCCGTGCTGGTCTGCCACGATGTCGCGGAGCAGGTCTACTTCGCCAGCGGCGCGTTCGACGGCAAGGGCGACCCGACAGCGGAGCGCGCCGTGCCCGACGCGGTCTTCGCCGATCTCGCGATGCCCGTGTTGAGGACGTGCGCGTCGACCGGCGTGGCGCAGTGCGTGCACCCGGCCGTCGAGACGATGGTGTTCCTGGCGCCGCTTGACGAGGCGAGGGCCCTGCGGGCAGTCGCCGACGCGGTCCCCGCTGACAGCAGTTACGCGGGCGATTCACTTGCCGGCGAAGTCGTTGTGACGTACCTGCAACGGCTGCTGGCCGAGCAGCGGCCTCTGGTGCTCTTCGACGTCGAAGGCGCGGACGCGTTCCGGCGGTTGCTCGCGACGTTCGCGGCTGCTGGCAACCAGGAAGCGCTGGCGCTCGCGTACACCTTCGCCGACGTGTTCCGGTAGTGATACGGCCCGGGGGAACCAGAACGGAGATCCTGCGGATGCAGCGCAGCGAAGGCGGGAGGCACGGGGGTCGCGGCGTGCTGCCGGTGCCCTGCACCCGGAAGACGGGACGTGGGCAGCGATGACTAACGACAGCCCCGCAACCGGCGGTGGCGACGGCGACGGCGACGGCGACTACGCCCTACAGGAACTGCCAAAGACGGACTCGCGGTTCGGACCGCCGGATCGCGTCACGGAGGCGCTGGCGGACCCGGCGCTCGGGCTGCTCCCGACGCACGAGATGCCTTGGCCGGAGTTTGAACGGCTTCTCATGCGGGTGGCTCGCGAGGTGCAGGGCCTGCGCGCGGTCAAGCTGTTCGGAAATCCTGGGCAGTCGCAGGGAGGCTTGGACGTGGTCGGTCTCAACAGCCGCGGCGGAGCCGAAGGAGTGCAAGGGAAGCGGTACCAGAAGTTCGAGGTCGGCGACCTGGACAAGGCAGTCGCGAAGTTCCTAAAGGGCAAGCTCGCCTTCCCCGTGGAACGCCTCGCCGTCGGCGTGTCCTGCGAGGCGAACGAGAAGAAGGTTGTTGAGCGGCTCATCGAGCTGAACCAGCAGCACGCCCGCGTGGAGATCGAGATCTGGGACCGGAGCCGGCTGTCCGAGCTCTTACGGAACCGTCCGGACATCGTCCGGGAGTTCTTCGGCCCGGTCACCGCGTCGCGGTTCTGCGTCCCGCACACCGTCGGCCCGGTGGAGGTCCCGTCACCGGACGCGGTCGGCCTCGCGGACGCGGTGATGGCGGGCCCCGCGATGACGGGCGAGGTCAAGGCCGCTCTCGACGTGGCGACGCGGACCCGCGCCGAAGACCCAGGCGAGGCGCTTGAACACCTCCTGAAAGCGAAGCGGCTGCTCATCGACCAGGGTTTTCCGGCGCACGCGGCGGTCCTGGACGAGACCGCGGTGGAGCTGCTCGCCAGCCTCGGCCGCGTCAGTGAGGCGGCGGCGTTGCTCCTGGACCGCATGTGGGCCAGTCTCGCGGAGGACCGGCTGCACGAGGCGGACGGCGCCGTTCGAGACCTGGAGAAGCTGGCAGAAGGCGACGCGCACCCGGACGCCGCCGCCGCGGCGGCTGTCGCGCGGGCGGCGGTGCGGATCGCGCAGCATCCGCTCGGACAGCTGCCGGCAGCGAGCGAGCTTCCCGCAGACGGGCCGCGGGCCGGCGACGTGGCCCAGCTGTTGTTGCTCGCGGCCGAGACGGCGCTCGCCGTCGACGACCGCGACTGGCTGGCCGGAGCGCATCCGTTGCTGGACGAGCGGGCAGATAGCGTGACAGACGTCGACGCCGCGCTCACGGTCCGGCTAGAGCTCGTCGCGGCGGACGCGACGGGCGAGTGGTCCGGGCTGCTCGCGCGAGCGCGTGGGCGTGCGATCGACCGGGCGCTGCCCGCGCTCGTCCTCGCGCGCCATGCCCGTTACCTCGCCGTGCGGGGCGGGTTCGCCGACGCGGACGCGGAGTGGTCCGAGGCGGTGGAGCAGGGGTGCCTGGCCGGTTTGCACACCGACGCCGCTGACTGGATCTACAGCCGGCGCCAGCTCGCGATGCGCTACCGCGGTCTGGTCGACGACGTTTGGCATCCTCTCGCGGCGGCGCTGAACGCGCGCCCGATGCGACCTCGCATCGCGGCTGCCGCGTCATCGGTGCGGGAACACGCGCTCGACGCGATGCACCGGGGCAAGCCGCGGGAAGCCGCGCTGCGGCTGCTACGGCTCCTGCGCGACGAGGTCGTCAGCGGAAGCTGGCAAGGCGAACACGATGCGCGCAGCCTGCTGGCGTCGGTCTACCGCGACGTCGGCGAACCGGCGCTCGCGGCGCGGGACCTCATCCTCGCGGGCGAGTCCAAGGACGCGAAAGCGCTCGGCGAGAACGTCGGAGACCTGTACATCGACGTCCGCGAGCACCTCCACGCGCCGACGTACTGGACGCGCGCGACCGCGTTCGAGTTCGTCGCGGCGCAGGCCGACATTCTTCCCGACGGACACGTCGCTGAGATCCTGGAGGAGGCCCTCGGCGTCCTCGACGACGCCGCCGCCGGAACTCTCGTCGACACGCCGCTGTTCGGCCCGTCCGTGTACCTGACAGCGCACACCGCGCTCGGCGCGCTCGGCGACCGTCTGACCGAGGACTCCGCGCGGCGGCACCTCGCGCACCTCGCGCCGCTGGCGCCGACCGAACCGGGCAGGTACCGGCACACGGACGACCCGCACGCCACGGCCTGCGCCGCAATCGCACGGCACCACCCCGAGCTTCGCGAAAACGCGCTCGACCAGTTGGTCACCCTGTTCAGCCGTGCTTCCCACTCCGTTGACCGCGCAGCCGTGCGGACGATCGAAGAACATCTCGACGTCGTCCAAGATCGAATCGAGGCCCTGGCCGCGGACGGAAACACCGACGCCCGCGAGCTGCTGGCGGCGGCAAGACCGGGCACGGTCGAGGCCGAAGCAGCGGAGGCGGGCGCTCAGGACCTCCTCGGCGCGACGTCTAGCGGTCCCGGGCTTATCGCTATGGGGACGGGCGCAGTACGTGCGTCACTCCTGGCGATGACGCTTCCGCCGGACCGGCGAGCCGATCTCGTCCGCGAGCAGCTGCGACGGGCACGGCTGCCGTGGGAGAACGCCCACAACAGAAGCGAGTATCTGCTCGCCGCGAGCAACGTCACCGAGGGCCTCGCGCAGACCGACGTCGACGAGCTGATGCCTGCGGCTCTGGCCGAGGCCACCGAACCGGCGCCGTCGGAGGCCGACGTCATGACGGCGAACTTGAACCACCCGCTCGGCGCGATGCGGATGTCCATGGGTCATGACACGCGGCCTGCCGCCGCGCTACTCGCGGCGCGGCTGGCCCGGACGCAGACTCAACGCGCACAGGCCCGGGACGCCGCCCTGCGCCTCATCGGGGCCGACGGGAACGCCGACTACTACGTGACGCGGGCGCTGCAGGTGCTGGAACAGGACTTGGGCCGCGACGCCCCGTTCTTGGCCAAGCAGGGTTGGGCCTTGCGGTCGCTCGCGGCGATCGCGTGGGTCCATAACGACAGCTGCGACGCTCGGCTCGGCGCGATGCTCGCCGGCGACCCCGACGCGCGCGTCCGCCGGGCGCTCGCAGAGGCTCTGTCCGAAAGCGACCCTTCCGAACGGACCGTTGAGGCTCGAGCCACGTTGGCGGCGGATCCGCGGCACAGCGTCCGCATGTTGCTGAATTCGGGACGAGATTGACGTAGCCGTGGCCAGCGGAGTCCCCGCCGCGGGTGGCGGCACAACCGAGGACGCTGCCTGTCAGCGGCGGGTGCACCATTACGAGCCGCGGCGGTGCTTTCACCGCCGAAGTTGCCGGCGATGAAGTTTCCTGCGTCGTTGACTAGGACGTCGATCCGGCCGAACCGCTGTAGTGCGGAGTCGACGGCTGCCCGCACTCTGGGCGGGTCCGTGACGTCGAGGGCCAGGACGAGCAGGTCGTCGTACTCACCGACGGCTGCGGCGACGAGCTCGGTGTAGCGACCGGTCGCGACGACGGCGTGGCCGGCCTTCAGCACGGCGCCGGCGATGTCGACACCCAGCGCCGAACCCGCCTCGCCGAGCGCCGACAAGCTCGCGCTGCTCGCCAGCTGGGCTGCCAGCGTTGCCGACACACCGCACGCCACCAGCACCGACGCCTAAGGATCGCGTCGCCCGCTGAGGTATCCGCGCGTTCATCGCGCTGAGCGCGCGACGCGATGAGAGGTGCTGCAGGACATCCGCTCTATGCCGCTGGTCGCGCTCGCCGCCGGGCACCTGCCGCTTCCCGAGCGTCGGCGGAGAACGGGGGCCCAACGCCCGACGCGTCTGCGGGAGCCAGAGGGCCGGCTCTACAGCAGTTTGGCCCGGTACTCCGTCGCAGCCAGTCCGAAGTGAGTCGTCACGGAACCCGGAACTTCGTAGTACCGCCCGCTGTCGCTGGCGGCGTCGTAGGAGAAAACACGCAGCAGCACGTACTCGTTGGGGTGGCGAGCGCTGAAGTCGATCTCGTTGGGCGTGATGAAGAAGGCCGTGGTTGCCGCTCCGCTCGTCGTCTTGACCTCGATGTATCGGAAGTTGCTGTCCGATGCGAAGGACCTGATGTCGTAACCGGCGCTGTCTCCCTCCACCTTTGCCACGTGGACGACCTGACTGGCCAAGTCGCCCCGACCGGCGGCCACTAAGCCCGAATCCGCCGGCATCGTCGGGTCGCTTTGCCAAGCAGAACTGCTCGTCACCGTTCGTCCAGATGCCGTACGAAGCGTTCAGACAAACCGCCATGTAACTGCGCAGCTGGTCGACGCCCTCGGTCCGGTTCGACGGGCTGGTACCGGCGCGCTTGGTCTCGACCAGGACGTAAGCGTTCTCCTGCGTGTGTGTAGCTCCCGGACGGAAGACAACCACATCCACCCGCTTGCGCGACGACCCAACCTTGATCGAGAACTCGGGCGCGCAGTCCCGCGCGTCGTACTTGTACTGGCGTACTAGGGCCTTCTCGAGGTTCTGCCGGACGTACTCCTCCGGAGTATCCCGCACGTGGTTGCCGGTCAGGAAGTCGGCGACCCGCCCTTCGGGCACGGTGCCAGTGCGGATGGTCGTCGGCGGCGCGACGGGCGATGTCATGCGGTGGTGATTCCCGTTCACGTGTCCGGTGGCTGGCCGCCGTCACGGTAGTGCTACGACCGTTTCGGGTCGCCATCGGAGGGGCATTGCGCGGCGGCGCCCAGGATCGTGCGGGACAGTCGACAGCCAGGCCGCGCCGCGGTCGCTCGGGCAGGTGGGTTCTCCTCGCACTAGGGATGACCGCTGAGGCCGCCGCTCGAGACGGGCGCCGCCTACGGGTTGTAAGTAGTACGGTCGCGGCCGGCCTCGAAGTGGGTCCTATTCAGGCGGGTGTTCCACACGCGCATACCGGTGGAGCGAAGCGCCCGGTCGATGCGGGTGACCGGGTCGTACCAGGACACCGTCTCGATCTTCGCTGTGTGCAGGCGCTGGACCTCTTCGATTGCCGGGGCCAGGTCAGAGTCGGAGGAGGCAAGGATGATCAGGTCGACGCCCGAGTCCTGCGCCTCACGCACCACGCGAGCGCACAAAGGACGTCGACGCCCTTCTCGCGCTTGCCCTTCACGATCCTGCTGCCGTCGTGCCGAGTGGCAGGGCGACCACTTGCGTCCCGCTCGTAGTCGTACTTCAGGGGACGCAGGGTGACCTCGACGCGCCGGTCGCGCTCCCAATGCGACTTCTGGCTCTGGTTGCGCGCGTAGTCCTTTGGGTCGTGCTCAGGAGAGGGCTCGCCGCGGTAAACAAGCACCTTCTGGAGGACGGCCGGGGGGTGCCCCGGCCGCTGCCGCCGGTTCCGCTCAGCCAGCAGCTGTCCCGCGTAGAGAGCGGGGTCCACGAGCGTCTCGTGCTTCGGCAAGTGCTCGTCAAAGGCGGCGTGCCCTACCAAGTGGACGTTCTGGTAGTCGATCACAACCGTGGTTCGCAGCTCCGTGGCGGCCATGGGGCATCCCTTGAGACGAAAAACCCCACCAGTCCCGGAGGACGGTGGGGAGTTAAGGCACCAGCATGCCAAGTCACCGAACGGTCGTCAAGTCGCCGCCAGCCCAACAGCAGCCGCCGCCGCCGCCGGGCGACCAGTACCGGACCTCGTGCTGATCGACGGCGGTCACGGCGTGCACGGTGAGCCTCTGGACGGCGCCGCAGCCACCTTCTTCCTTCGCGGCCTTCAGACGCTGACGAGCCTCCGCGAACGCAGCGGCCTGGGTCTAGGCAGTGTGGTGCGCGGCGAGCGCGCCGAGAGCAGACGTTGGTCAGGGGGTCCCTGACGGTGTCCGCGGCGTAGGGCTCGTCGTAGCGACCACCGCCGCTGGCGGGGACCGTGCACGGCACCAACGGCACGGACGCACCAGCAAAGGCCAGCGGGGAGCGGGAGCGGCACGGTGAAGCCCCCCCCCGCTGACGCGCGCGGGCGGTCGTGGGCCGGTGTCCACCGGCCGGAGGTCTGCCCCGGTCGTCCCTACTAAGCCTGGATCCACCGTCTGGTGATCGCGGAGGCTCCTGGGCCGGCGGCGGAGTCGTTGCCCGCTTGAGGGCGTGCGTTTGTGCCCGGGCGGGCCGGTGCTCTCCACGTTCTGTTCCTGGTTGGTCCTGGCGGACGGGGGGTTGGGTCAGGCCGCGAGGGGCGGTCCTTCTCGGGCGGTGGTGGCTATCTGCGTCCAGGCGGTCGCCCAGGGCCAGTCGACTGGCAGGTGCAGCACGAGCTTGCGGGCGGAGCGGGCGAGCCGGCCGGGGACGTTGATCAGCTGCGCCCGCATGGTGCCGGTGGTGGCTTTGGCGTGGAAGGCCGACGCGTGGACCCCGGCGGTGCGGGTGAGGTTGTAGGCCATCGCGGCGCAGACCACCCAGGCGCTGTTCGCGGCGAACGATCCTGAGGGCAGGTGCGCCAAGGGTCCGTGCTTGAGGTCGGCGATGACCTGCTCGACGATCGCGAGGGCGCGGTGGGCCTTTCGGCCTCCAGCATCGGCAGCGGACTGTTGGTGAACACTGCGTGGTAGCGGTAGACGGTGAACAGCGGGCTCTGGTTCGCGGGGTTGATGTCCGGGACCCGCCGCACGATCAGCCGGGCGGTGACCTGCTTGGCCTTGGCTTTAGACGTGAACGCGGTGAAGGCGATCTCGGCGACCTCGGCGTCGCTGATCCACTGGTGGGAGTCCTCATCCCAGATGGCGTTGGTGTACTTGATCGGCATCCAGGCATCCTCAGCGATACTCTCGATCCCGTTGCGGACAGGGGGAAGCTGCCGGGCGGTGATCGAGAAGCAGGCCTTGCGGCGCAGCGCCGAGGCGATCACGTCGCACTGATAGAAGGCCGAGTCGGCCCGCAGCACCAACGTCCCGGTCGCGCCGCACGAGCGGGCGGTGATCAGGGTGTCGGCGACGAACCGGTGGGCGCCCTTGGCGCTGTTGGTGGAGCCCTTGCGGAGCCGGGCGGCGGCGATCACCGGCCGACTGTTGGGGGTGCTGATGATCCCCAACAGCACGTTTAGCCCCTTCACGCCGGTGTAGCCCCGGCCGGCGCCCTGTTTGGCGTAGCCGAACGTGGGCTTGACGGTGTCGTCGATGTCGACGTAGGTCAGCTGGTGCGCACCGGGAAGCAGCGGCGCGGACGTGCACAGGTTGGTCAGCAACCGCGAGGCGACCGCGTCGAGCTGCCGGACGTGCCCGAACGTAAAGGTCCGTAGGAACGTCCCGAGCGTCGAGGGAGCCCGGACACCGGTGAACAACCGGTTCATCGCGCCGTGCCGCAACAGGCCCATGTCGTCGATCGAGTCCGCGCCGGCGATCATCCCCGCGACCAGCGCCGGGACCTTCAGGCGGGCGTTGCCACCGCCGGGCCGGTCGATCCGGACGTGCTCACCGACCAGGCCCTGCAGGCCGGCCCGTTCAGCGAGCTCCAGGACCGGCGCGAGGCCGGCGCACGACACGAGGTTGGGATCATCGAAGACCGCGGCACTGACGTGACAGACTCGCACCTATCGGATGCCCTTCTGTGAGTTGAGTTGTAGCCGTCGCAAGCCACATTCTCTTTGCACAGCAGGGCATTCGTGCGTCACGACCCGCCGCTCACCCCAAGCGAAACGGTGGATCCGAGTTAAGTAGCAACGCGGCAGGATCATGCGCTAAGGGCGGGTGCCTGGGCCGTGTCGGGCAGGGTGTCGCCCGGCCGGACGTCAGCAGGAGCGGTCTTGGGGCATCGGGTTAGGGCCGGACTCCGGCTTGATGGACACCTGGTCCTGCGGGTCTTGGGGTCCAACCTGACACTTCTGGCTGGGGAGGCCCATGAGCGGGCAGCAGGTCGGCTACACCCGGGTGAGCAGCCTGGACCAGAACCCCGACCGGCAGCTCGACGCTGTCGCGACCGGACGTTCACCGACAGCGCATAAGGCCGCAGCACGACCCGGCCGCAGCTGGGGGCGATGCTCGCCTTCGTGCGCGACTGCGACACCGTGGTCGTGCACTCGATGGACCGCCTGGCCCGCAACCTGGACGACCTCCGCGCGCTGGTGCGCACGCTCACGACCCGCGGGGACCGGATGCAGTTCGTGAAGAAGCAGCTGACGTTGACCGGTAAGGACACCGCTATGGCAACGCTGCTGCTGTCGGTGATGGGCGCGATCGCCAAGTTCGAGCAGTCCCTGATCCGGGAGCGCCAGCGTGAGGGCATCGCCCTGGCCCGCCAGCGCGGCGCCTACCGCGGCCGCACCCCGGCCCTGAACACAGAGCAGGTCGCGCAGCTGCGCCAGCGGGTCGCCGATGGCACCGCCAAGGCGGCGCTGGCCCGCGAGTTCGGGGTCAGCCGGGAGACCGTCTACCAGTACCTGCGCGCCACCACCCGAGTGCTGAGCGAGTAGGGGCCGACCCGAGCGCGACACCCTCCCCGGCATCGCCAGGAGCGGACCGTCTCACTTCCAAGGAAGTGAGACACCCGAGGTGTAGCTGGTATCCCCCGGTCACCGGGCATTTTCCCGGGCGGGTCTTACGGAACACCTCGCGCAAGCACCTCCGCTGACCTGTACCGCCCAGCGTTCGTCCCTTGGGACGGCCTTGAGCAGTAGCGACGGCCTACTGCTCGCTGTCGAGCATCGCCATCAGTGTGGGGGCGTATCGATCGCCGGCCACCGCCGATCGGGGTACGGCCTGTTCGATGTCGGCTAGGTCCGTCTTACTGAGCTTGAGGTGTCCTGCGGCGAGGGTGTCGGCGATGCGCTCGGGGCGGCCCGCGCCGACGACAGCGACGACGTCACCTTCGGTGGCGCCTTGAGCCAGAACCCAGGCAATGGCCAGTTGCGCGAGCGAAGCGCCGGAACGGGCAGCGATGGGCTGCAGTCGGCCAGCGACGGCGAGGTTGGCGCGCCGGTTGCCGCCGTGCAGACGCGGTAGGTGCGGGGGTGCGCCGGTGTCGTCTGCGTCCAGCCGTCCGGTCAGCAGCCCGTGGCTAAGGACGCCGTAGGCGGTGATCCCGATCCCGAGCTCGCGGCAGGTGGGGATGATCGTGTCCTCTGGCGTGCGGCTGAACAGCGAGTACTCGATCTGGACGTCGCTGATTGGGTGCACGGCATGGGCCCGGCGGATGGTCTGGGCGCTGACCTCGGACAGGCCGATGGCCCGGACGTACCCGGCCTGGACGAGCTCGGCGATCGCCCCGACCGTCTCCTCGACGGGAACGGCGGGGTCGAGCCGGGCCGGGCGGTAGATGTCGACGTAGTCGGTGCACAGACGCTGCAAGGAGTAGGCGAGGAAGGTCTTCAGGGTCGCCGGTCGGCAGTCGGTCCCGAGAAAGGCGCCGGAGGGGTCCCGCAGACCGCCGAACTTGTCGCTCAGCAGGTACCGGTCCCGGGGAACACCGGCGAGGGCACGGGCGATCAGCGACTCGTTGTGCCCCAGACCGTAGAAGTCGGCAGTATCGATGAGGTCGACGCCCTGCTCGACGGCGGCGCGGATCGTCCCGGCCGCGACCTCGTCGTCGGCGCCGGCCCCGGTGA
>JAABVA010002344.1_pt1 | contig 18973 bp, 15 predicted proteins | sample 5560331 | NCBI WGS metagenome assembly JAABVA01 (sample SAMN12812661, study PRJNA571458) | rock metagenome | isolation source: Antarctica rocks | place: Antarctica: Victoria Land, Mt New Zealand sud | collected 2016-01-07 | reverse complement strand
TGCGCGCTGAACCTAGCGGGAGTTTCCGGGCCGCCGCGAGGCAGCCGCGGCCCCGTTCTTGTCGGTGCGCGCGCCTACGCTTGCCCCGTGGCCCAGACGATTGCCAACCCGCCCGTGAAGCCAGGGGTGAACTCCGAGCACGGAGTCCGCTCCCATTCCGAGTTCCGCCCGGTGAGTGACGTGCCACGCAAGCGCGGCGAGTTCCAGGTGGTCAGTGACTACCAACCAGCCGGTGATCAGCCCGCCGCCATCGAGGAGCTGGAAAGGCGGCTGAGTGATGGTGAACCGGACGTGGTGCTGCTCGGCGCCACCGGAACGGGGAAGTCGGCCACGACGGCGTGGCTGGTCGAGCGGCTGCAACGCCCCACCTTGGTCCTGGCCCCCAACAAGACCCTCGCCGCGCAGTTGGCCAACGAGCTGCGCGGGTACTTCCCGCACAACGCGGTGGAGTACTTCGTCTCCTACTACGACTACTACCAGCCCGAGGCGTACGTCCCCCAGACCGACACCTACATCGAGAAGGACTCCTCGGTCAACGACGACGTGGAGCGGCTGCGGCACTCCGCGACGATGAGCCTGCTTACCCGGCGCGACGTGATCGTCGTCGCCTCCGTCAGCTGCATCTATGGTCTCGGCACCCCGCAGGAATACCTCGACCGCTCCATCGGGCTACGGGTGGGTGACACCCTCGAGCGGGAGACGCTGCTGCGCGCCCTGGTCGACGTGCAGTACACCCGCAACGACCTCGCGTTCGCCCGCGGCACCTTCCGGGTCCGTGGTGACACCGTGGAGGTCATCCCCGCCTACGAGGAGCTGGCAGTGCGCGTCGAGTTCTTCGGCGACGACGTGGAGGCGCTGTACTACCTGCACCCGCTGACCGGTGACGTGGTCCGGGAGGTCGCGGAGACCCGGGTGTTCCCGGCCACCCACTACGTGGCCGGACCGCAACGGATGGAGCGCGCCACCCGGGACATCGAGGCCGAGCTCGCCGATCAGTTGGCCAAGCTGGAAGGCCAGGGCAAGTTGTTGGAAGCCCAGCGTCTCCGCATGCGCACCACCTATGACCTGGAGATGATGCGTCAGGTCGGCTTCTGCTCCGGCATCGAGAACTACTCGCGGCACGTCGACGGGCGCCCGGCCGGTTCGGCGGGCGCAACCCTGCTGGACTACTTCCCCGACGACTTCCTGCTCGTCATCGACGAGTCGCACGTGACCGTTCCGCAGGTCGGCGGCATGTACGAGGGGGATATGAGCCGCAAGCGCACCCTGGTCGAACACGGGTTCCGGCTGCCCAGCGCGATGGACAACCGGCCACTGCGCTGGGAGGAGTTCACCGACCGGATCGGCCAGACCGTGTACCTCTCGGCGACGCCGGGGCGCTACGAATTGGCGCAGTCGGGCGGGGAGTTCGTGGAACAGGTTATCCGGCCGACCGGACTGGTCGACCCACAGGTGGTGGTCAAGCCGACCAAGGGCCAGATCGACGACCTGGTGCACGAGATCCGGCTGCGGTCCGAGCGCAGCGAACGGGTGCTGGTGACCACCCTGACGAAGAAGATGTCGGAGGACCTCACCGATTACCTGCTCGAGCTGGGTATCCGGGTGCGCTACCTGCACTCGGAGGTCGACACCCTGCGCCGAATCGAGCTGCTGCGGCAGCTGCGGCAGGGTGACTTCGACGTGCTGGTGGGCATCAACCTGCTGCGCGAGGGTCTCGACCTGCCCGAGGTGTCACTGGTGGCCATCCTCGATGCCGACAAAGAGGGGTTCCTGCGCAGCGCGACCTCGCTGATCCAGACCATCGGGCGTGCGGCCCGCAACGTGTCCGGCGAGGTACACATGTACGCGGACAAGGTCACCGACTCGATGGCCCAGGCAATCGAGGAGACCGATCGGCGCCGGGAGAAGCAGGTCGCCTACAACACCGAGCGTGGCCTCGACCCGCAGCCGCTGCGCAAGAAGATCGCGGACCTCCTCGACGTGGTGTACGCCGAGGCGGCGGACACCGAGGGATCGGTCAGTGTCGGAGGTTCGGGCCGCAACGCCAGCCGCGGCAAGCGGGCCACCGGCGAGGCCGGGCGGGTGTCCAGCTCCGGCGTCGTCGAGGGTCGCGACGTGAGTTCCCTGCCCCGCGCCGAGCTTGCCGACCTGATTCAGCAGCTCACCGACCAGATGATGGGGGCGGCCAGGGACCTGCAGTTCGAACTCGCCGGACGGTTACGCGATGAGATTCACGACCTGAAGAAGGAGCTGCGCGGCATGGACGCTGCCGGACTGTCGTAGGGCGGCACTACGGGGGCGGCCGGCCGCCGCCGTCAGCTCGTGATGTCCTTGCCGGCGAAGCGGCGCCACGCGAGCACCCCGAACGCCGTCGCGTAGATCATCGAGGAGAGCGTTCCGCGCACCATCCGGTCCCAGTCGATGTCGGCCGAGAGCACCGCGGTCCACGCGGCGTCGTAATGACTGGGCAACCAGTTCCTGAGGTCGCCGAGCGCGGGGATGGCGTCGAGGATCTGGCTGAGGATGCTGACCATCACGGCGCCACCCACGGCTCCGAGTGGGGCGTCGGTGAGCACCGACATGGCCAGCGCCAACCCGGCCACCCAGGACAGCTGCACAGCGATGTACACCACCGCGATCACCAACCGCGTTATCCCGGTGCCGTAGCTCAGCGCCTCGCCGACCGGGTTGAGCACCGGATTGGCGCCGTACAGCACGGTGCCGAGCGCCAAGGCGACGGCGGGCAGTGTCACCAGGCCGAGGACTGACACGACCCCGGCCGCCAGGGCCTTCTGCCGCAGCAGCCGCGCCCGGGGAACAGGCATCGCCAGCAGGTACCGCAGGCTCGACCACGAGGCCTCACTGGCCACCGAGTCGCCGAAGAACAGCGCCACCACCACCACAAGCAGGAACCCGAGGGAGACGAACAGGGTGAAGACGGTGAAGTTCAGACCACCGCTGGTAGCCAGGTCGACGAAACCGCCGGAGCGGGAGCCGGAGCTGTCGCCGAAGGTGAACGCCAGCGCCAGCAGAAACGGCAGCAGCACCAGGAAACCCAGGCTGATCTGCGTGCGCCGCCTGGTCAGCTGGCGCCGCAGTTCGGTGCGCACCGACAACGTCCGCCCCGCGTGGTAGCCCGCGGCCGACCCGGCTGACCCGGCTGACCCGGCCGACCCGGCTGACCCGGCCGACCCGGCCGGGCGGTCGAGACCCTCGTGCGCAGTCGTCGGCTCAGTCATGCCGTTCCGCTCCCGTTCTGCTCCGGCGCGTCCACCAGGGCAAGAAATACGTCCTCCAGCCGATTGCGGGGTGAGACGGCACTGACGGCGAGACCGGCCCCGACGAGCGTTCGGACCGCGTCGGCGGCGGGCACGGTTTCCAGGTCCGCCTGTACCGTGCCCGGCTCGGACACCCGCACGGCGCCGACCCCCTGGAGCGCCCGCAGCACATCCACGGCGCGCTCCGGCTCGGAGACCTGCAGCACCACCCGTCCGTCGGCGGACACGATCTGGGCGACGGTACCCGCTGCCACCACCCGGCCCTTGTGCATCACCACCACGTGGCTGCACGTCTGCTCCACCTCCGCGAGTTGGTGGCTCGACACCAGCACCGTGCGGCCGGTGCCGGCGTAGTCGCGCAGCACGGCGCGCATGGCCTTGATCTGGGGTGGGTCGAGGCCGTTGGTGGGCTCGTCGAGCACGAGGAGGTCGGGCAGGCCGAGCATGGCCTGGGCGATCGCCAACCGCTGGCGCATGCCTTGGCTGTAGCTGCGTACCTTGCGCTGTATCGCGGAGCCCAGGCCGGCGATGGCCAACGCCTCCTCGAGGTGTGCGTCCTCGCGTGGCCTGCCGGTCGCGGCCCAGTACATCTCGAGGTTGGCTATGCCGGAGCGGTGCGGCAGGAATCCGGATCCCTCGACGAACGACCCCAGGCGCGAGAGCACCGGGGAGCCCGGGGCGATGCGGTGGCCGAACACCCGGATCTCGCCTTCGGTGGGGCTGATCAGACCCATGAGCATTCGCAATACGGTGGTCTTGCCAGCCCCGTTCGGCCCGAGCAGACCCAGCACCTGCCCACGCTGCACCACGAAGTCCACACCGTCCACGGCCCGGAATCCGTCGGCGTACGACTTCGCCAACCCGGCCACGACGAGCGGGGTGTCCGCCATGGCAGCGTCCACCACGTCGGCGCTCCGGCGACGCACCCTGGTCACCACCGCGGCCGCCGCCACCGCCAGCGCCAGCACGCCGATCCCCACGAGCGGCACCACCGGCACGGTGGACGGAGTCGCGGCCGCACCGGAAACCACCGGCAGGGTCAATGCCGAGTTGGTGAGGGCGATCGCGTACGCGCCGGGGGCCAGTGGCAGCGCGTACGCCTGGTCGGTGGTGGACACCGCGAGCTGCAGCGTGTGCCCGGCCTCCACGGGGCGCACGATCCCGGGCAGGGTCACCTGCAGGGCTGTGTCGGTGGACGGGCTCAGCCCGCTCACCCGGAACGCCGAGACGCCGCCGCCGGGCAGCGTGCGGGTGCCGTCCGCGGCCACGTCGTAGAGCTTCGCGAACAGGACGGCCTCGCCGCTCCCGGTGAGATCACGCACCGTGATGCTCACCCGCGGGGAGCCGGTGACGGTGATGCGATCGGTGAGTGGCGCGGTGGTGTAGGTCGCCACCTGGCCCGGCACGTCGAACGTCGCGATCCCGGACAGCCCGGACGCGGACAGCCCGGACGCGGACAGCCCACCCAGCGCCTGGCCCAGGCCCGGAACAGTGCTGATGGCCGCCGGCGACGCGCCCGGGGGGCGTTGCACGGACCTGGGGTTGCCCTGCAGCGCCAGCTGCTGGGTGGCGGTGGCACCCCCGGTCAATCCCGGGTACTGAGGGGCGAGCACGGTGCGGGTCCGCACCCGACCCTCGCCGTTCACCGAACCCGCCACCTGGTAGGAGAACCCAGTGCTCGGTTGCGTGCCGCGGCCGGTCAGGTGAAAGGTCAGGAACGCCTGCACCTGGGCGTCGGCGTCGGCGTTGGTGCCGCCCGCGTCGTGTCCGCCGGCGAACCAGTTGACGGTCACCGGTGCGCCGGTCGCAGCGACCTCGCGCGCGTTGGCGTCGGCCTGGTCGAGCCCGAAGAGGGTGTCCTGCTCACCCTGCAACAGCAGCGTCGGAGCGCGGACCCCGCCGTTGGTAGTCACCGGGGAGTTCGCGCGCAGCAGGTCCAGCAGCCCGGGGGAGGGCCGCCCGGTCTGTGCGGCGTCCAGGTAGCCCTGGCACACCTGCGGGGTGAACCGCCCGCACACCCCGTTGGCGGAGGCGCCGGCGCCGAAGAAGATCCCCGCCCAGCTACGTTTGAGCACCCCGTCGTTTCCGCTAGCGCCTGCGGCGGGGGTGCCCGCCAGCGTGGGCTGAGCCGAGGCGAGGTCGGGAAACAGTGCCTGGCCCAGATCGTTCCACGTGATCGCCGCGGCGTCGGCGTCGATGCGGGGGTCAGTGCCGGCGAGCGACAGCGCCAGGGCACCGCCATAGGACGCGCCTGCCACCCCCACGCGTGGGTCGCCGGGCGCGTCCAACTGCACTTCGGGCTGCGTCGCCAGAAAGTCCACCAGGGCCCGGCCGTCGGCCACCTCGGCGTTGGGCGCATTGATCCCGATCTGGCCGGTGCTGGCGCCGAAACCCCGTGCGCTCCAAGCGAGGACGACCATGCCTCCGGTGGCGAGCCGGCGAGCCTGGTCAGCCACCGAGTCCTTGCTGCCACCGAATCCGTGCGCGAGCAGCACAGCGGGTGCCGGGGTCACCACCGGCGTGTACAGGGTGATGTCGAGAGCAACGGTGCCCGGGCCGTCTGGAGCAACGGTGCCGGGGCCGCCAGGGGCGCCGGCGCCGCGCGTGGCCGGGACGGTGAGGGTGAGGGCGCGCTCGGCGATCGGCGCAGCGGAGCTGGTCCGGGTGAGGGTGAGGCCGACTGCGGCGGCCACCACCAGGACGCCGACTGCGGCCAAGACCAGGGGACGCGGCAGACGCCGGGATCGTGGGGGCACGTCACCCAACGTAGGCGAGCGGCGGGAACTCAGCCCGCGGCCCGGGCCAGGGCCACGTCCCGCAGGTGCTCCACGGTCGGCGGGCCGGCGAAGAACGGGCCGACCTCCGCGCGCCACCCCTGGAATGCGGGCGAGGTACGGAAGCCCTCGGTGTGGTCCTCCAGCGTGTCCCACTCGACCAGCAGCACGAAGCGCTCGGGCGTCTCGACGCTCTGGGTCAGCCGCGCTCCCCGGAAACCCCCGGCCTCCACCAGATGCGCCACCCCCCGCTGGAAGGCAGCCGGGAACTGCTCCGCCGAGCCGGGGTTGACAACGATGTCGGCGATCTCGGTGACCATGTGCTGCAGGCTATCGTGCCGAGCTGGCGTAACCGGATGGCACCCGGCGTGAGCGGCGCCGTCGAAGGGTGACGTCGCCAGGGTCACCGTCTGCAGTGGAGGGTGACCGGTTACCGTCTGTCCCAGCCCGCCAACCGGAGCGCGGGCTCGAGTGGCCAGGAGGTCCCCGGGTGAGCGCCTACCGCACCGTGGTCGTCGGTACCGACGGCTCCGACTCGTCCCTGCGCGCGGTGGACCGCGCGGCGTCCATAGCGAGTGCGGCCGACGCCCGGCTGGTCATCGCCTGCGCGTACTACCCGGCGACCGAACGTGAGGTGCAGCGGGCGGCCGAGGCGTTGCGCGACGAGGCCTACCAGGTGGTGGGCTCAGCACCCGCGGAAGACACGCTGCAGACCGCGCACGACCGCGCCGTCGCCGCGGGGGCGCGGGACATCGTGAAGATCCCGGTCGTGGGCGCTCCGGTCGAGGCATTGCTGGAGCTGGTCGGCGACCAGCAGGCCGACTTGCTGGTGGTCGGCAACCGCGGCCTGAACACCCTGACCGGCCGGCTGCTGGGCTCGGTGCCCTCCGACACCGCCCGCAGAGCGTCCTGTGACGTGCTCATCGTGCACACCGTGCGGTGAGCGGTGCAGGGCGCTCGTCCGCGTCGGACGGCGCCGGGTCCGACGGCATCGGCTCGCTGCAGGAGGAGTTGGAGCGTGCGCTGCTGGGTGGCCGGCGCCGCTACGACCGCCACCAGGTCGCCGAGCAGGCCGGGGTGCCGCTGGAGCGGGCGCGGCGGCTGTGGATCGCGATGGGCTTCGCGGAGAGCGAGGACGAACACGCGGTGATGTTCACCCGCGGCGACGTCCAGGCCCTGCGCACCATCGTGGCCCTGGTGGACGAAGGGGTGGTCGACTCCGACCTCGAGGTCTCGGTCACCAGGGCGCTCGGGCAGTCACTGTCACGGTTGGCCGAGTGGCAGGTGTCCCTGATGAACTCCTGGACCGTGGAACGAGTGGCCTCGACCGCCGCCGAGGGTGAACTGGACGTGGACGCCATCCGCGTGGAGGTGAGCAACTCGGCGCGGAGCATGGTGCCCATCATGGAGTCGCTGCAGTCCTATGTGTGGCGCCGCCACCTCGCTGCGGTAGCGGGCCGGGCGCTGGTGGGGCCGGGTGAGGAGCTGACCAGCCGCACGCTCGTGGTGGGCTTCGCCGACATGGTCGGCTACACCAGCCTGACCCGCCGCCTGGACATCAGCGAGTTGACCGGGTTGCTCGAACGCTTCGAGTCCACCGCCATGGGCGCCGTCGCCGAGGGGCATGGATGGGTGGTGAAGACCGTGGGTGATGAGGTGATGTTCGCGACCGACGACCCGGCCAGAGCCGCGCGGATCGCCCTGGAGCTGCAGCAACGCGTACTCGAGGACACCGACCTGCCCGGAATCCGGGTTGGTATGGCCTACGGGCCGGTACTCGTGCGGTTCGGCGACGCCTACGGCTCGGTGGTGAACCTGGCCGCCCGGCTGACTGCGGCCGCCAAACCCGACACGGTGCTGGTGGATCGTGAGCTGGCCGCGGCACTCGATGGGGACGCGGGATCGGCACTCAAGCCCATGCGCGCGCTGCGGGTCAGGGGGTTCAACAAGCTGCAGCCGTATTCGCTGCGCCGGCCCAAGCCGGCGCAGAGCTGACCGCTGCCCAGTCGGGGCTGATGGTGTCGCCGTGGCGGCTAGAGCACCCAGCCCAGGAGCAGGATGAACACCAGCGCTACGACGGAGATCACCGTCTCCATCACCGACCAGGTGCGCAGCGTCTGCCCGACCGTCATGCCGAAGTACTCCTTGACCAGCCAGAAGCCCGCGTCGTTGACATGGCTGAAGAACAGCGAGCCCGCGCCGACGGCCAGCGCCAGCAGCGCGGCGCGCACCGGATCCAGGTCGGCGGCGAGCGGGGCGACGATCCCGGCTGCGGTGATGGTCGCGACCGTCGCCGAGCCGGTGGCCAGCCGGATGAACACCGCGACCAACCAGCCGACCACCAACACCGAGATGGACAGGTTCCGCGTGGCGTCGGCGCGGAGCCAATGGACTCCTGCAATCGGGCCCGACCGAAGCCCGCTCCGTGGCCCAGCGTCACCATCGCGACCAGGGTGGCCACCAGCAACGCCACCAACGGGCTGCCGACGAAGTCGGCGATCACCCGCACCTGGTTGCGCTGGGGCAGCGTCGAGTCGGTGACGGTGCGGCCCAGCATGAGCACCACCGGCAACAGGATGGTGGCCAGGACCCAGCCGAATGCCGGGGTGCGCACGGGATGCGCGTCCTCGTCCGGCGCGGGCGTCAGCTCGGCGGGGGGTTCCAGGGCCACCCAGCGGGCCATGGGCTTGGCCAGCAGCGGTCCGGCAATCGCCACGGTGGGCACCGCTACCAGTAGACCGAGGCCGAGCGTGAGACCCACACTGGCATTCAGCGCCGACACGGCGATGAGTGGGCCCGGGTGCGGGGGCACCAGCCCGTGCAGCACGGACAGCCCGGCGAGGGCCGGAATTCCGACGGCGATCACCGAGCGTCGAGCGCGGAGTGCCACCAGGAGTACCACGGGGATCAGTAGCACCACGCCGATCTCGAAGAACAGCGGGATGCCGATGACGAAGGCGATGAGCGCCATCGCCCACGGCAGCCGACGCTCGGCGGTGCGACCGAGAATGGTGTCGACGACACGGTCGGCGCCGCCGCTGTCGGCGAGCAGCTTACCGATCATCGCCCCGAGCGCGATGAGCACGCCGACGTCGCCCGTGGTGGCGCCCAGACCCTTGATGAAGCTGGCGAACGTGTTCGCGATGGGGATACCTGCGAGCACGGCGAGGAGGGCGGAGCCGAGCACGAGCGCCAGGAACGGGTGCAGCTTGAGCCAGGTGATCAGCGCGATGATCACGGCGATGCTCACCAGCACGGCGGTGAGGAGCTGACCGCTGCCCGCGGTCGGGGTGGTGGCGGCCGACTGGGCGACGACGGCTGCCCCGGTGATGGTGACTGTGCTCATGGATGGCCCTCCAACGCGGCGGTGGCCTGCGCGGCCAGGATCTCGGGCGGCAGCGACACGTCGAGGGTGATCCCGGCCTCGTCGGGCGCCAGCGGCTCCAGGTCGGTGTACTGCGAGTCAAGCAGTGCCGGTGGCATGAAGTGTTCGGTGCGGCCGTGCACCCGCTCGGTGATCAGCGATCGCGGCCCGGCGAGGTGCACGAAGCGGACACCGTCGCCCGCGGCGCGCAGCACGTCCCGGTAGGTGCGTTTGAGCGCGGAGCAGGTCACTACGGCCGCCTCGCCCGCAGCGGCGCACTGGCGCAGCCAGCGCGCGATGTCGGCTAACCACGGTGCGCGGTCGGCGTCGTCCAGGGGGTGGCCGGCGCCCATCTTGGCGATGTTCGCCGCGGAATGGAACTCGTCGGCCTCGGCGAACCGGGCCGGCATCCGCCGCGCCAGTAGACCGGCCACAGTGGACTTGCCCGAGCCGGAAACGCCCATCACGATGACCTGCAGTGGTTGACCCGTCACGACCTGACTCCTCTGTCGACGCCCCTCCGGCTGGCGATCACCTCCAGCACTGCGGTGACTTGAGCACTGCGGTGACTTGAGTACTCTGCAAGAATGGTATGATCTTTGCAAGTCGAGTCCGCCGGGTCGGAGGATGGGTTTTCGTCGTGACCGAGCACCGCGGACCCGAGGACGGTGGGCTGCACGCCCGGCTGCTCGACGATCTCGGCCCTGCGCTCGCCGACGGCCAGCCGACTGCCGGAACCGTGGTGCGTATCGAGGATCTGCAGGCACGCTTCCACCTCTCCCGCACCGTGGTTCGCGAGGCCGTGCGGGTGTTGGAGGCCCTCGGCATGGTGACCAGCCGACGCCGGGTCGGCCTCACGGTGCAACCGATGCAGCGGTGGAACGTCTACGACCCCAAGGTGATTCGTTGGCGCCTGGCCGGAACCGGCCGCGCCGATCAGCTGCGATCGCTCACCGAGCTCCGCGCCGCGGTGGAACCGGCGGCGGCGGCGGGTGCGGCGGAGAACATCGATCCCGACTCCGCAACGGAGCTGGTCCGTACCGCCGAGCTGATGGTGCGCACCGGGCAGGCGGGTGACCTCGTGGCGTTCCTCGCACTCGACATCGCGTTCCACCGCATCCTGCTCACCCGCAGCGGGAACGAGATGTTCGCCGCGCTCGACGAGGTGGTGGCGGCGGTGCTCACCGGTCGCACCGAGCATCAGCTGATGCCCGCGCACCCCGAGCCGCGGGCGCTCCGGCTGCACACCGCGGTCGCGCACGCCGTTCGGTCCGGTGACGCCACCGGAGCTGCCGAGGCGATGCGTGAGCTCACGGCCGAGGTGCGCACCGGCCTCGAGCTCGGACCGTGACGTCACCGGCGCCGGCCGGCCGGCGCGCTTGGCTGGTGTGGGGCGTGGGCGTCGGCGCCTACATCACCGCTGTGCTGCACCGCACCTCGTTCGGGGTTTCCGGCCTGGATGCCGCCGCGCGCTACGGCGCCAGCCCAGGGACGTTGTCGGGCTTCGTCGTGCTGCAACTCGTGGTGTACGCCGCCCTCCAGGTCCCGGTGGGGTTGCTGCTCGACCGCTTCGGCGCGCGGCGCCTCATCACCACCGGTGCGTTGGTCATGGCGGCGGGTCAGCTGCTGCTCGCGTTGAGCACGGCACTCCCGCTGGCCTACGCCGCCCGGGTGCTGGTCGGTGCGGGGGACGCCCTGACCTTCATCTCGGTGCTCCGCCTGGTCGGCGCCTGGTTCCCGGTACGCCGGGTGCCCGTGGTCACCCAGCTCACCGGCATCGTCGGTCAGCTCGGTCAGGTGCTGTCGGCGGTCCCCCTGGTGGCGCTGCTGCACGGGCCCGGCTGGAGCGTCGCCTTCGGTTCGGCAGCGGGGCTCGGGGTGCTGGTGGTGGTGGCGGTGGTGGCGGTGGTGCGGGACGCACCCGCCGGCGCGCCGCCCGCCGGGGAGCCGGTGGGGCCGGTGGACGTGCCGCGCCTCGTACGCGCGGCGTGGGGGCACCCCGGCACCCGGCTCGGCTTCTTCACCCACCTGGGTACCCAGTTCTCGGGCACGGTGTTTGCTTTGCTGTGGGGGGTGCCGTACCTCGTGTCGGCGCAGGGACTCTCTGCCGGTGAGGCGAGCGCACTGCTCACCGTGCTCGTGCTCGCCGGGATCGCCGCCGGGCCCGTGATCGGCGAGCTCACCGCCCGGCACCCGCTGCGGCGGTCGTGGCTGGTGCTCACCATTATCGCGGTGACCGCGGCGATGTGGACCACGGTGCTGGTGCTGCCCGGGCGCGCCCCGCTGTGGCTGCTGGTGCTGCTCGTGCTCGTCCTGGCGGTGGGCGGCCCCGGCTCGCTCATCGGGTTCGACTACGCCCGCACGTTCAACCCGAGCCACCGCATGGGCACCGCGCAGGGGATGGTGAACGTCGGCGGTTTCGTCGCTTCATTGCTGGTGATCCAGGCCATCGGCGTGGTGCTCGGGGCGTCGGGGGGTTACACCGCCCATGCGTTCCAGCTGGCCTGGTTGGTGCAGTACCCCGTGTGGGCGTTCGCGGTGACCGGCGTGCTCGTCACCCGGGGTAAGGCGCGGCGGATGCTGGCCGCCGAGGGCGTGCGGGTGCCCCCGCTGCGCGAGGCGCTGCGCCGCGGGCGCGGGTGAGCTCGAACAGCCGATCACACCACGAAGGAATCCAGTGCCCGGATCTTGTTCGTCGCGTCCAGCGCAGCCACCTTGTACGCCTCCGACAGGGTCGGGTAGTTGAACACGGCGTCCACCAGGTAGTCGACGGTGCCGCCGCAGCCCATCACGGCCTGCCCGATGTGCACCAGGTCGGTCGCCGAGGTGCCGAAGATGTGCACGCCGAGCAGTGTCCGGTCGACCGTCGACACCAGCAGCTTGAGCATCCCGTAGGAGTCGCCGGCGATCTGCCCGCGGGCGAGTTCCCGGTAACGCGAGGTACCCACCTCGTAGGGCACTGAGGACTGGGTCAGCTCCACCTCGGTGCGCCCCACGTAGGACACCTCGGGGATGGAATAGATGCCGATGGGCTGCAGGTCCGACATACCGGCACTGGGCTGGTCGAACGCGTGGTAGGCGGCGAGCCGGCCCTGGTCCATCGAGGTGGCCGCGAGGGCGGGGAAGCCGATCACGTCGCCCACGGCGTAGATGTGCTCGACGGAGGTCCGGTAGTGTTCGTCGACGACAATTCGCCCACGTCGGTCGGCCGCGAGCCCGGCGGCGGGGAGGTCGAGTTCGTCCGTCATGCCCTGGCGTCCGGCGGAGTACATCACGGTCTCCGCGGGGATCCGCTTGCCGCTGGCCAGGGTCGTCACCGTGCCGTGGGACCCGACCGCCACCTCGGTGACCTCCTCGCCGAAGCGGAAGGTGACCGAGAGATCACGCAGATGGAACTTCAGGCTCTCCACGATTTCGGAGTCGCAGAAGTCCAACATCGATTCGCGCTTCTCCACCACGGTGACGCGGGTACCCAGCGCGGCGAACATCGAGGCGTACTCGATGCCGATGACCCCGGCGCCCACCACGACCATCGACGTCGGAATGACCTCGAGGTTGAGGATGCCGTCGGAGTCGAGCACCCGCCGCTCGTCGAACTGCACGTTGTCCGGCCGCGCCGGTGAGGTCCCCGTCGCGATGACGACCTTGTCCCCGCGGACGGTGGTGCGCTCGTGGCGCACCGGATCGTCGACGGCGATGGTGTGCTCTTCGAGGAAGCGCGCGGTGCCGGTGAGGATGTCGATCCGATTGCGCAGTAGCTGGGCGCGGACCACCTGGATCTCCCGGCCGATCACGTGCGTGGTGCGCGAGAGCAGGTCGGCCACCGTGATGTCGGACTTCACCCGGTAGCTCGCACCGTACAGCTCGCGCTGGTTCGTCCCGGTCAGGTAGAGCACCGCCTCGCGCAGGGTCTTCGACGGGATGGTGCCGGTGTTGGTGCACACGCCGCCCAGCATGTTGCCCTTCTCCACCAGCGCTACCTTCTTGCCCAGCTTGGCCGCGGCGATCGCCGCCTTCTGCCCGCCGGGCCCCGAGCCCAGCACCACCAGGTCGTATTCGGTCGCCACTTCGCTCATGACCCCAACCCTGTCCATCGCGGCGCCGCCGCACAACCGCCGCGTCGACCCGACCGGGTTCGCATCGCGATGTCGGCACCCTCACCCCGGCCTGGTTACGCTCGCTACAGCCGCGCCGCAGCGGCGCCGACGCAGGAGCGAGAGGTGGAGCGAGTGCCGCAGCAGGTGCGAGGTGTGATCGCCAGGAGCAAGGGTGCGCCGGTGGAGACCGTCACCATCGTCATCCCCGATCCCGGGCCGAGTGAGGTGGTGGTGGCGGTGCAGGCGTGCGGGGTGTGCCACACCGACCTCACCTACCGCGATGGCGGCATCAACGACGAGTTCCCGTTCCTGCTCGGCCACGAAGCCGCCGGTGTGGTGGAGGCTGTCGGTGCGGGGGTGAGGCACGTCGCGGTCGGCGACTTCGTGGTGCTGAACTGGCGTGCCGTGTGCGGGAACTGCCGTGCCTGCCGCCGGGGCAGGCCGTGGTACTGCTTCACCACCCATAACGCCGCGCAGCGGATGACGCTGACCGACGGCACCGAGCTGACCCCGGCGCTGGGCATCGGGAGCTTCGCGGACAAGACGCTGGTGCACGAGGGTCAGTGCACCAAGGTCGACCCCTCGGCTGACCCGGCCGTGGCGGGGTTGCTCGGCTGCGGGGTCATGGCCGGCTTGGGCGCGGCCATGAACACCGGCAACGTCGGCCGCGGTGACTCGGTGGCCGTGATCGGCTGCGGTGGGGTGGGTGACGCCGCGATCGCGGGTGCGCGGCTCGCCGGTGCGTCGACGATCATCGGGGTGGACCGGGACCCCCGCAAGCTGGAGTGGGCCATGCAGCTGGGCGCCACGCACGTCGTGAACAGCGCAGAGGTCGACCTGGTCGAGGCCGTCCAGGAACTGACCGGTGGCTTCGGTGCCGACGTGGTGATCGACGCCGTCGGACGCCCCGAGACGTGGAAGGCGGCGTTCTACGCGCGCGACCTCGCCGGGACGGTGGTGCTCGTCGGGGTACCGACCCCCGACATGACCGTAGCGCTGCCGATGATCGACTTCTTCGGCCGCGGCGGGTCGCTGCGCTCGTCCTGGTACGGGGACTGCCTGCCCGAACGCGACTTCCCGATGCTGATCGATCTGTGGCAGCAGGGCCGGCTGCCGCTGGAGAAGTTCGTGACCGAGCGGATCGCTCTGGACGAGGTCGAGCAGGCGTTCCACACCATGCACACCGGGGGCGTTCTGCGCTCGGTCGTGGTGTTCTGATGGCGGGCGGCTTCCGGATCGAGCAGGTGGTCACCTCCGGCACCTTCAGCCTGGACGGGGGGACTTGGGAGGTGGACAACAACATCTGGCTGGTCGGTGACGACGACGAGGTGCTGGTGGTCGACGCCGCGCACACCGCGGCGCCCATCGTGGAGGCGGTGGACGGGCGCAAGGTGGTCGCCGTCGTGTGCACTCACGGCCATGACGACCACGTCACCGTCGCACCTGAGCTGGGGCGCACCCTGCAGGCCCCGGTCCTGCTGAATCCGGCCGACGACGTGTTGTGGGAGCTGACCCACCCCGGGGTGGGTCACCACCTGCTGGCCGAGGGCGAGCGGCTCACTGTGGCCGACACCGGAATTCAGGTGCTGCACACCCCCGGCCACTCCCCGGGTAGCACCTGTCTGTACCTGCCTGAGGCGGACGCATTGTTCACCGGTGACACCCTGTTTCAGGGCGGGCCGGGGGCCACCGGGCGCTCGTACTCCGATTTCGACACGATCATCGGCTCCATCCGCGACCGGTTGTTCGCGCTACCGGAGCACACTCGGGTGTACACCGGGCACGGTGGTTCAACGTCGATCGGCGCCGAGGCACCGCACTTGCAGGAGTGGATCGCGGCCGCCAGCGCCTGACCCAGTCGAGAAGGAGCCCACCATGTCCCGCACTTACGCCGCCGTTGTGATCACCGCCGGGCTGCTCGCGGCTGCCTGCTCGGGCGGCTCCACGTCGGGGACGGCCTCGCCCGTGGCGGGCTCGGCTGCACCCGACGTCGCGGCCCTGACGCTGACCGCAGCCGACTTCCCGGCACCCTACGTGTTCGCTCCGCTGCCGCCCGGGGCCGCGGCGTCCGCGAGCGACGCGTTGGCCGGAGCGACGTTCGACCCCCCGGCCTGCGGCGACGCGGCCAAGGCAGCCTCGCTCGGCGGAGGCAAGGATGCGGGAATCGCGGTCGCGACGGACCCCGCCAGCAAGTCGTCGGTGAGCGCAACCGTGTCTCCGGTGACGACTCAGTTGTCCGATTTGGACGCGCTGGCCACCCGGTGTGCGAGCTACACCGTGATGCTGCCCGCCACCACCGCCGGGGGGGCCACCGCCCGGGCCACCGTGGCGCTGCTGCCGCCGCCGACTGTCGACGCGGACGGTACGCGGGCGCTGCGGTCGACCACCTCGGTGAATGTCGGGGGCAGGAGCAGCAACCTCGTCGTCCTGTCGCTGATCGCCCAGCTGAAGGGGTTGCAGGTGAGCGTGACCGGCATCCCGGGCCGCAGTGGTGCGCCGGTCGACCCCGGTCTGCTGGACGAGCTGCTGGTCAAGGCAGTGCAGAAGGTGCGGGCCGGCTCCTGAGCGCGGTGGTCCCGGCCGTTCGCTGATCCCGCGGCGCCGCAGGTCTGCGGCGGCCCCGCGAGGCCTTCCTGGTGAGTGGCGCTTGGTGCCACGGGACGAGCCCCCATACGCACGTCACCGACAGTTCTTCCTCGATCGGGCTTCCGGACGGGCTCCCTGTCCACATCGGGTGCAGCTGTCCACAGCCAGCCGGCGACGCCCCCGCTGCCCCCACCCGCCGGGCAGGGTCACCGCCATGACCACACACACCACCCCGCCGACGTCGACGGTGCGCCTCGGTGGCCCCGGCGATCTCCTCGCCGCCGTGCCCGCGCTCCTCGGCTTCCACCCCGAGCGCTCGCTGGTGCTGCTCTTTCTGGAGGGTGAGTGGGCGAGCACCGTTGGACTCGTCGCCCGGGTGGACCTGCCTTCACCCCACGACCTCGCCCAGGTGCGGGCGTGCGCTGAGCAGCTGTCGGTGCTGTGTGCGCGCCGCGCGGCCCCTGCCGCGGTTCTTGTCGTGGTGGACGACTCACCCACCGGGACTGCGAGCGTGGTCGGACTACCGCATACCACCCTTGTGCGCGCGTTGCACACGGCCTGCGAGGAGGTGGGCACCGAGCTGGTGGCGGCGCTCCACGTGGCGCGGGTGGTGGCCGGCGCCCGCTGGCGCAGCTACGACGGAGCCGACGGTGGCACGATGGGTGACCCGCTCGCGTGCCCAGCCGCGGCCTCGCAAGTACTGCACGGCAGGGTGATCCACCGCTCGCGCGACGAGCTGGCGGCACTGCTGCGGCCTGACGGGGACCGGTCGGCAAGCGTGGCGCGGGCGGTGGAGACAGCAGTGGCCGCAGCCGGACGGGCCAGGGCGCAACGGCCGAAGGCGGCCGCGCGGGAGCTGCTCAGCGCCGTGCTCGCCGCGGTGGCCCGCACCGGGTCAACCGCCGCTGGCGTGGGTGCTGCGGGCGCACGGCGGCCGCTGAGTGTGCCGGAGGTCGCTGCGCTCGGGGCGGCCCTGGGCGATCACCTGGTGCGCGATGCGTGCTTCGCGCTGGCCGGCGGCGAGCACGCTGACGCCGCCGAGCAGCTGTGGACCGAGCTGATCAGGGCGTTGCCTGCACCGGAGCGCGCCGAGCCCGCCGTCCTGTTGGCGCACAGCTGTTACGCGCGCGGAGAAGGACCCCTGGCCGGGGAGGCGCTGCGGGTCGCACTCGACGCCGCTCCGTCCCACCGGATGGCCGGCCTGCTCGATTCGGCCCTGCAGGCCGGACTGCCACCGCGCACCGTGCGCGGCCTGGCCACCACGGCACGGGACCTCGCCGCGGGACTGGGTGTCACGCTCCCCCCGGTCGAGTGGCAGTGAAGGCTGGGCGCTCCTTGGCGAACGTCCACGCGTCACGCACGATGGCGTCGAGGTCGGTGTGTTCCGGCTGCCACCCCAGCTGGGCGATGGCCCGCGCGCTGGAGGCGACCAGCACAGCAGGGTCGCCGGGGCGCCGCTCGGCCAGCTGCGCGGGAATCGGGTGAGCAGTCACCCGGCGGCAGGCGTCCACCACCTGCAGCACCGAGAAACCGGTGCCGCTGCCCAAGTTGTACACGCGATGCTCACCCGCGTTCGCCTGCTCGAGGGCCAGCAGGTGCGCCTCGGCCAGGTCGAGCACGTGAACGTAGTCACGCACGCAGGTGCCGTCCGGGGTCGGCCAGTCGCCGCCGAACACCGTAACGTGCTCGCGGCTGCCCTGGGCGACCTGCAGCACCAGCGGGATCAGGTGGGTTTCCACCCCGTGTCGTTCGCCATGTGCGCCGTGTGCGCCGGCGACGTTGAAGTACCGCAGGCTCATCGCGGCGAGGCCGTATGCGTGAGCGTAGGAAGAGATCGCGTGGTCGATGGCCAGCTTGCTGGCGCCGTACGGATTGGTCGGGCGGGTTGGGGCGTCCTCGGTGATGGGCAGGCTCGCCGGCTCGCCGTAGGTGGCCGCGGTGGAGGAGAACACCAGGCGCGGGGTACCGCTGGCGCGCACCGCCTCCAGCAACTGCAGCGAGGTCACCACGTTGCCGAACCAGTACTTCTCCGGCGCCACCACCGACTCACCGACCAGCGAGCGAGCAGCGAAGTGCAGCACCCCGTCGAATGACCCACCGGCCAGGAGCGCGGCGGAGTCGGCGCCCACGTCACCCCGAACGAGCACCGAACCGGTGGGCACGGCGTCGGCATGACCGGTGGAGAGGTCGTCGAGCACGGTCACGTCGTGGCCGCGCTCGAGCAGCAGCGCGGCGGTGACACTGCCCACGTAGCCGGCACCTCCGGTGACCAACAGCTTCACGGCAGTGTCCTCTCCACGGTGTCCTCTCCACGGTGTCCTCTTCAAGGGGGTCCATCTCCACGGGGGTCCATCCCGCAGGGTCCGCGCTACCGGCGGGTTGCTCCTGGCTGCGCTGGGGCGGCCACGCTGGTGCGGCGGATACCCGGCGCAGCGTTGCTCAGACCCGCTCGACCTGCACAGCATGCGCCATGGGCTGCGACAGGCTGGCCCCGGTGTGCCCGGACACGCTGATGAGCACGCCGTCCTCACCGGTCTCCACCGTGACCCTGGCGTCGGGCACCACGCCAGCGGAGCGCAGCCGACCCATGAGTTCGGTGTCGGCCTGCACGTGCTCGGCGATGCGGCGCACGACCACCGCCACCGCACCCGACTCGGCCACCTCCGACAGCCGCACCAACGGCCCCGCCGCCTCGGGTGCCCGGTCGAGGCCCAGTTCGGCCAAACCGGGAATGGGGTTGCCGTACGGGGAGGTGGTGGGGTGGTCGAGCACCTCCACCAGACGGCGCTCCACCGCCTCGCTCATCACATGCTCCCAGCGGCACGCCTCGGCGTGCACCTCCGACCAGTCGAGCCCGATGACGTCGACCAGCAG
>JAABVA010002342.1_pt1 | contig 18976 bp, 22 predicted proteins | sample 5560331 | NCBI WGS metagenome assembly JAABVA01 (sample SAMN12812661, study PRJNA571458) | rock metagenome | isolation source: Antarctica rocks | place: Antarctica: Victoria Land, Mt New Zealand sud | collected 2016-01-07 | reverse complement strand
TACGTCGCGATGGCGCGCTCCCCGGCGCGTTGACGCAAGAGCAGCCGGGCACCCTCGGAGAACAGGGTGGACAGCGACTCTTGGTTCGTCACCTCGGCTTCGACAGCAGCGAACACATCTGCAGGAACAGAGATCGTGCGTTTCACGACTGAGGCCATAGGGCAATGGTACAACTGTCGGTACTACCGCGCAAAGGGTTCGCTGCCCGTCCGTCTTGCCCGCCCGGTCAGCGATCCCCTTACGGCGACGACCACGTGGAGATCGAGGGCCGTCCGCCCGGCCAAATAGCGCCGTTAGAGGGGTTGGCTGAGTAGCCGCGCGATTTCCGTTGTTAGTCCCTGGTCTCCCCTGTCGGGGAGTGCCTTTTCGGGCTGAAAATGGTGGTGCGGTCGCCCGTTGACGTCGTGCTTCCTTGGTCCTGTTGAGGCCGTTTGTTAGTCGGGCGCCGGGAGTTGCGCTGTTGGGCCGTTTGGTGTCGCTTCGAGCACGAGGATTAGATTCGCCGTTCCCTGGCAGCTCCCACGGGCGACCGTCCCTGTGATGGTCGATGCGTGGAAGGCGGGACGTGATGCAAGTCGAGGTGGACGAGGCCGAGATCATCGAGCGGGTCGCTGCGCTGGATGTCGGTAAGGCCGAGCCCAACAACACGACGGCCGAAACGACACGGCCGACGACCAAGCACGCCTGGTCACCATGATTTTCGGATTAGCGGTGAGGGAGAGCCACGACGGTTCTGGTCAGGTGCGCCGGCGGGCGGGGTGGGTTGCGGCGAGGTGTCGGGCGACGGCTTCGGGGCTGGGGCGGGCGTAGCGCTCGAGTGAGCGCACGGAGGCGTGCCGGGACCGGGCTAGCAGCAGGGGGAGGTTGGTGCAGCGTCCAGCCGGTCGCCGCGGAGAACTGGTAGGCGGCTCGGCGGTAGGACAGCCGGGCCCGCCCGGTTGCGCTGTCTTGGTCGAGGGTGGCCACGGCCCGGGTGGGTCGGCGGTCGGCGAGGAAGACTGGGCCTGCGGTGCGCCTGGCGAGCAGGCGGGGGAGCAGCTGGGCGGAGCCGGTCTGCCAGAACACCCATTCGGTCGCGCCGCCTTTGGAGCGCACACGGGCCCGCTTGTTGGCCAGGTCTAGGTCATTGGCGTCGAGGCCGCGGGCCTCGGTGGCGCGGGCCGCGGTTTCATACAGCAGCCGCCACAGCGTCTTGCCCGCAGCGCGACGTCCTGGCGGCGCCACAGCCCCTGCAGCTGGGCGACGGTGAGCGCCCGGGTCCGGTCGGGGGTCTGGCGGCGGCGCTCGATCAGCACCGTGGGATCGGCGGCGAGCCATCCCTGGGTGCGCCACCAGGTGACCGCCGAGCGCAGGGTCGCGAGCTCGCGGTTCCACGTCGCCGGCGCCGCCGCCGTGTAGCCCAGGCGGGACCAGGCTGCGGTCCCGGCCGGGTCCAGCTCATCGACCCTGGTGGCGGTGCCGAACCCGTCGACGAGCGCGGCCAGCGAGGCTGGTGTAGACCCGGCGGGTGCTGGGTGGGTGGTCGCGCTGGTCGAGGAACGCCCCGGTCGCAGCCGGCAGGGTCGGCGGGACCGGCTTGGGCGCCATCGGGATCAGCCGTCCCATTGGTGGTCCTCCTCCCATCCGGGGCTCGCGGCAGCAAATGCGGGCACCTGGAGGGTGCCACGACACCGGCCGGGAGCAGGTCATGGGGGGCGCCGGCGCGCCGCCGGCATGGCAGCAAATGGTCTATTCGCTGCCACGAGTAGGGGGTGCTGTGCCAGCGTCGTTGCCGTCAACCGATTCACTCGCAGGAGGGGCGACGTTGCCGACCAGACTGCTGACCGACGCCGAGCTCGCGCAGCAAGCCGGCTACCCGGATGAGATCGCTTCCGAGGACCTCGCCACCTTCTTCCGGCTGGACGGCGAGGACCGGCGGTGGGTGCTCGAGGACCATCGCGGGCCGGGCAACCAGCTGGGGCTGGCACTGCAGCTGTGCACGCTGCCCTGGCTCGGTTTCGTACCCGACGAGCTGACCGCCGCCCCCGCCGCGGCGGTCGGCCGCCTCGCCGACCAGCTGGCCACGGGCCCGGGCGCGCTGGCCGGGTACGGCGGCTGGAACAACCGCACCCGCACCGAGCACCTACGCCAGGTCCTGGCCCGGCTGGGCTGGTCGACGGCCCGGGCCGGTGCGGTGAAGGTCCTCGACGACTTCCTGCTGGCCCGGGCGCTCGAACACGACTCGCCGGCCCTGCTGACCCAGCTCGCCGGTGAGCACCTGCGCGCAGAGCGGGTGGTCCGCCCGGACCTGGGAGAGCTATTGCGCCGCGTCACCTCGGCGCGGGCCCGGGCTGGGGCCGAGACCGCCCGCCGGCTGGCCCCGCTGCTGGGCGCCGATCGCAGCGCCGATCTGGACCGGCTGCTCACCCTCGACCCCGACGTCGGTGTGAGCCGGCTGGTGTGGCTGCGCCGCGGGGCGACCAGCGCCACCGCCGATGTCATCAAGACCGAGCTCGACAAGCTGGCGTTCCTGCGCGCCCTGGACGCCGACACCCTCGACCTGTCCGTGCTGCCACCGGCCCGGCGCCGGTTTCTGGCTCAGCTCGGGCGCCGCTCCACCGCCCAGGCCCTGGCCCGCAGCGACCCCGACCGGCGCCACCGGATCCTGCTCGCCACCCTCGCTGAGACCGCGGTGGAGATTCTTGATGAGCTGGTGACGCTGTTCGACCAGGCGCTGGCCGCCGCCGACAGCCGGGCACGCCACCAGCTCGCCGACCGGCTCGCTGACCAGGCCCGCGCCGGCGGCGACCGCGAGCAGTTGCTGGACAGTCTGCTCGACGTGCTCTCCGACCCCGACGTGGCGGACGAGGCCGTCGGCGGCCTGCTGCGCGGCGGGATCGGCTGGGAGCGGCTGCGCGCCGCTCGCCGCACCCCGTCGGCGCGCCCGCCACGCGACCACGGGCACCTCGAGCTGCTCGGCGCCCGCTACAACCATCTGCGGGCATTCACCCCGGCGGTGCTGGCCGCGCTGCCACTGGCGGTAGACCGGACGCCGCCACCCTGCTCACCGCCCTGGGCGTGTTGCGTGAACTGAACGCGACCGGTCGTCGTCGGGTGCCCGCCGACGCCCCCGCCGACTTCGTCCCGACCCGCTGGCAGGGCTACCTCACCGTCAGCGAGGCCGACGGCCGGGCGGCGGACTACCGGCACTACTGGGAACTGAGCCTGCTCTACCGCCTGCAGGCGGCGCTGCGCTCGGGCGACGTGTGGGTCCGCGGCTCCCGCCGCTACGCCGACCCGGCCAGCTACCTCATCGGCGCCGAGTCCTGGCCGCCGCTGCGCGAGGAGTTCTGCGCCCTCACCGGCACCTCCCGATACGCCCGCGACCAGCTGGCCCGGCTGGGCGGTGAGCTGACCGGTGCGCTGGGCGCGCCGGCTGGACCGGGTTCACCGACACCCTCACCCACGCCGGCGCCAGCACCAACACATCAACTTCTACCCGAGCTGCGCCGCAACCTCCGCACGAGTATCACGCTTCGGCAATGACCTCGCAGCGCCGGGTTTCGACTGTCCCACCTGTCGCTGCCGCTAATTTGCCGCGGTTCTGCGCGGCGGACGCCTCGGCGGCATCGAGTGCCTCGCGGGATTCCCAGAGAGTCAGTGATATTCCGACACCGGCATCAAGCAGCCAGAAGCCGCGCACGAAGCCGTCGTTTCGAGCGGCATTCGGTGATACCTCTTCGGTTATCACCCTGCGCCAGCGGGAAAGATCGCCATCGGGTGCGGTGACGGTTGTCATTCGGGCATACATCAGGGCTACTTTCTCTCAGGAAGGACGGGTGAGATCCGCGCTGATCGCGGTCGCGGTCGTCAACAGATGCGGCAATACTTCGGTCTTCATTCGCTCTAGGGTTGACCGGCCGGTATGGCTGGTGGTGTTGATCGCCGCGATCACTTCGTGGTTTCGGTACAGCGGCGCGCCCACTGAAATCAGACCGTCCTCGAGTTCCTCCTCGCTGACTGCCCAACCTTGGGTGCGCACGGCCGCCAGCTCCGCGCGGATGGCTGTCTCGCTTGTGATCGTCCTAGCGGTGTAGCGGTGCAGCGGGTCCCGGGCCAGGTAGGCACCTAGCTCAGCCTCTGGCAGGGCTGCCAGAAGCACCTTGCCCAGCGAGCTGGCGTGCGCGGGACGTGCCGTTCCTATCGTGACTGATGCGGTCACGATCCGGTCGCTTTCGGCCCGAGCAACCACGACGTACATCGCATCGAACAGGGTGCCGATGGTGACCGCTTCACGTATCTGCGCGGCGAGGGCCTGAATACGCGGGGTGGCGACCGGGCCGATCCCCAGCGCCGAGATGTAGGGATAGCCGATCGACAGGACCTTTGGGGTGAGGGTGTAGCCGCGCGCTTCGCTGCGCACGTACTCAAGCTGCTCGAGAGTGTAAAGGAACCGCCTGCTCGTAGCCCGCGTGAGCTCGGTGGCGGCGGCGACATCACTGACGGTCAGTACCGGCCTTTCCGCGGAAAAGGCCTGTAGTACGGCCAGCCCGCGGTCGAGCGCGCGAACGAACTCTGGCTCAGCCACCGGCGTACTTGGGCTCTTGACCTTTCACGGGGTGAAGCCTAGTGTGCTCACGTAGCGAACACCAGTTCACCAGGCGAGCACCTTCCTCCTCGCGAGTCGAAACGAGGCCCCGTGCCGAACACCCCGAAGCAGTTCCCCACCCTCTCCGAGACGGTGGACGATCGGATCCTCGTCAGGGGGCGCGATCTCGCCGACGACCTGATGGGCAGGCTGACGTTCACCGAGATGTTCCTGCTCGACCTGCACGGCGAGGTGCCCTCGGCCGCCCACGTCCGGATGGTCGACCTGGTGTTGGTGACGCTGATGGAACATGGCGTGACACCCAGCACGCTGGCCGCGCGACTGGTACTCGATGGCGCCCCGGAATCGACGCAGGGTGCGATCGCGGCCGGGTTGCTGGCTGCCGGGTCTCGGTTTCTCGGTGTCATCGAAGAGGTCGCTGCCTTTTTGCAGCGGGTTGTCTCGCAGGCCGATGGCCTTGATGGCTCAGCTGACGGGACTGACGGACGTGAAGCCCTTATCTCGGCGGCCGCCAGTCGTTGCGTCGCCCTGGCCCGAGCACGCGGCGAACGCATCCCCGGATTCGGGCACAACCTGCACCACAGCGAAGACCCACGTGTCGAGCGGCTGACCTCGCTGGCCCGCAAGGAAGGTGTTTACGGCCCGTATCTGCAGGCGCGGGCCGAAGTTCATGCCGCGCTAAATGAGCAGTCAGGGCGGGTGTTGATCAGTAACGCCGCCGGAGTCGTCGGTGCATTGCTGTCAGACCTCGGATATCAACCCCGTGAGATCCGGGGATTTGGCATCCTTGCGCGCTGCGCGGGCGTTTTCGCGCACGTCGTGGATGAATACAACTATCCGATGGCCCGTGAGCTCTGGCAGCGTTCGCACGAGGCCGTCGGGCAGGACGCCAAGGGATGAGTACGCGCCCCGGGGGGGTCGCTAACGCGCGGGACACGGCATCCTGCTCGGACGAGCTGCTGACCTGGCCCTTTCGTTACCACTTTCCGCAACGATCGGTGCGCTTCGGCGCCGGAGCGCTCAACCAGCTGCCCGATGTTCTCGCGGAAGTCGGCATCAGTCGAGCGTTCGCGATCGTCACTCCGTCACAGCAAAGCACGGTGCCCCGCATCAGAGAGATGCTGGGCACCGCGCTCGTGCACGCATCGACCGACGTGCGCGCCAGAGTTCCGCTGGAAACGGTTGAGATCGCGGTGACCGCTGTCGGCGGTGGCACGGCCGACGGCCTGCTCGCGCTTGGCGGCGGCTCTGCTACCGGCCTTGCCAAAGCTGTCGCCGCCGAAACGCGGATGCCGATCGTGGCGATCCCCACCACCTACTCCGGCTCGGAGATGACGGCCATCTACGGCATCACCATCGGCGCTCGAAAGCATCCTCGCGAGAGTCCTCACGTCGCGCCACTGGCAGTGATCTATGACCCCGAGCTGACGCTGTCGATGCCAGCCGAGCTCACCTCCAACAGCGGCATCAACGCCCTCGCCCAAGCGATCGGCAGCCTTTACGCAGGCCCCTCCGACCCGCTCTCGAGGCTCGCGGCGGTACAGGCAATCGAGCTGCTCACCCGATCGCTGCCCGGCTGCGTTCTCGACCCCGTGGACCTGTCAGCGCGAAGTGAGGCGCTACTGGGCGCGCACCTGGCGGGATGGGCGCTGGCGGCGTCGGGGCTGTCGGCGCATCACGACCTCGCGCACGCCCTCGGCGATCTGACCCGGCTACCGCACGCCGCCGTACACGCGGCACTGCTGCCGCAGACAACGAGTCGCGCCCTGCGTCACCACCCAGCGTTGGCCGCACCGCTGCAGGAAGCGCTCGATTGCCAGCAACCAGCGCAGACGCTATTCGATTTTCTGCTGCGTGTGCGTGCTCCCACAAGTCTGCGCGAACTCGGCCTGCACGACGAAGACTTCCAGACCGCACGGAATGCACTGCACGACGACGTGCCGCAACGATGGCGCGACGGCGGGGCCACGGAGCTCGATGACGTACTGGCCAGAACATTCAGCGGCACTCGCCCACCGACCACCACCACCTGAAAAGCGGGTAACAACGTGACCTCATCGTCCCCCCGAGTGCGGCGTTTCACCCGTCTGACCACACTGGCCGCAGCAGCCATCGCGGTAACCCTGCTGTCTTCATGCTCAAGCTCGAGCGGCACGCCCGCTAACAAGTCGAGCTCCGGCGATAACACCATCCGGGCCACCTATGCGCCTACCTCAGCCTGGCTGCCGGTGGTGATCGCCGATCAGAAGGGAATTTTCGCCAAGAACGGTTTGACCGTCAAGCTCACCCGCCTGCAGAACGTCGACACGGCGATTGGCGCGCTGGGCAAGCAGTTCGACATCACCGCCGAAACCGCCACCGGCGTCATTCAAGCTGCTGGCCACGGTATCGACATCAAGGTAATAGCCGGCAACACCGTCGAGACTTCCAGTAACCAGCAACTCTCGCTGCTGGTCAAAGCCAGCTCGGCTCTGCATTCTTACGCCGACTTGAGCCACAAGAGCATCGGTGCCGCATCTCTTACCGGCGCCACCCACATCGCCACGCTGGAGGCGATGAAGAAGGCCGGCCTGGACGTCACCGCTGTTCGCACCGTCGAGACCGGCTTCGCGGTGATGGGTGATCAGCTAGCAGCCGGCAATGTGGACGCGGTCGAAGATGTTCAACCGTTCACCGGCGGCCTGCTCAAGGCGGGCACAGTGCGCAGCCTCGGCGATCCGCTGATGACGATGAGCGGCGGCCAGCCCGTCCCCCTCACGTTGTGGGCTGCCGGTGGTTCGTGGGCAGATTCGCATGCCGACCAGATCGCCAAATGGCGGACTTCGCTCGATCAGGCCGCCAGCTATATCGCGCAGAATCCGGCGCAAGCGCGTCAGGTGCTGCAGCAGGTGACCGGGCTGCCACCTGCCGTGACCGCCGTGCTCCTGCTGCCGCAGTCTCAGACCACCATCGACGCGCCGGCCGTGCAGACCTGGGTGGATGCCAGCAAGGACGTGGGCGAGCCGACCGGTTCAACCACCGGTGCCAAACTCGTGGTCGGGTCGTGACGGCAACGATGAATGAGACGGGGTCGGTGGAATACGCGTGCCGCGATCTTACGGTGACGCTCCCCGGCCGGTACGGGGCAAGAGACGTCCTCGGTGCCGTCGACATTGACATCCAGCGCGGCTCGATCACCACCTTGGTGGGGCGCTCCGGGGTCGGCAAGACCACCCTGCTGCGGGTGTTGGCCGGCTTCACGGTCGCCTCCGCCGGCGCCCTGGAGCACCGAGGCTCCCTCGTCAAGGGCCCGCTGGCCGACGTGGTGACCGTGTTCCAGGACTACACGCACGCGCTGCTGCCGTGGCGCAGCGTCACCCGCAACATCATGCTCGGACTGGAAGCCCAGCGACTCTCGCGGCAGGAGCGAGACTCCCGAGTGGCAGGTGCGCTGGAGATGGTCGGGCTGACGGACTACGCAACCGAATACCCGTGGCGACTATCAGGGGGAATGCAGCAGCGGGTGCAGATCGCGCGGGCGGTCGCCGTTCGTCCCAAGGTCTTGCTGATGGACGAGCCGTTCGGGGCGCTGGACAGCATGACGAAGGCGAACTTGCAGGACCAGCTGATCGACGTCCGCAACAGCACCGGATGCACGATCGTGTTCATCACCCACGACGTGGAGGAGGCGGTGTACCTCGCCGACAAGGTCGTCGTGATCGACGGCCAGCCCGGAACGATCACCAAAGCCGTCGACGTCGGGCTCCCCTTTCCGCGCGACCAGGTCACCACCCGCGAGATGCCCCGATTTCTCGAGGTGCGCCACGACCTTTATGCCGCGCTGCGAGGACAAACACATGACTGAACCAGCACACGTACCGGCTACTGGCCTCGGGCCGGCGACCGGGCGAGGTGTCCGCCAACTCGCCTCCTCTGCCTCGCCTTTGACCGTCGCGCTGGTGCTGCTCGGCGCTTGGCAGGCGATCATCGGACTGGGATGGCTGAGCTTTCGCTACCTGCCGGCCCCGTGGTCGATCGTGGGCGCCGGCGCCACCGCGATCGACAATGGCACCGTCTGGGATCCGCTGTGGCACACCGTGCAGAACGTGCTGTGGAGCTGGGCGCTGGCCCTCGCGGTGGGCATCACGCTAGGTCTGCTGGTCGGTGTGAGCCGAACCGCCGACCGGTTCACCTCGACGACGATTGAGATCCTGCGACCCCTGCCGGCGATCGGCTTCATCCCGGTCGCTGTCGTCATCTTCGGCCTGTCCAGCACGGTCGAGATCGTGGTCGGTGCATTCGCTGCTACCTGGCCCGCGTTGACCAACACGGCCGGTGCGGTTCGCAACGTCAACCCGATCTTGCACGAGGTCGGGCAGGTGTTCAGCTTCAGTCGGCTCAGAACAGCGCTGCGCATCGTCTTCCCGGCAGCCCTGCCCTCGATGCTCGTCGGCATCCGACTGTCGCTGGGGATCGCGCTGGTCGCGGTGGTCGCGACCGAGATGGTCGGTGTTCCACAGGGAATCGGGTACGCGATCATCCAGGCGCAGCAATCGCTGCATCCGGCCGAAATGTTTTTCTACATCGCCCTGGCCGGCGTCCTGGGTGCGCTACTGAATGTGTTCGTCATCCGTGCTGGCGCTCTGCTGATGCCCGGTAGTCGCGTCAGGACGGCGCCATGACCACGTTCGCGCCGGCACAGTCAGTCCGGCCGCGCTCCGGCAAGCCGACCGTCCGGGTGCGGACGCCGCTGCTAGGGCTGCTGCCCTTGGCCGCACTACTGATCGTCTGGCAGTCGCTCGGCCGGCAGTCTTCGCCCTACTTCCCCCGGCCTTCGAGTTGGGTGGATGCCATATGGCATCTAGCGCGCAACGGAACGTTGCTGCCCGCGGTGCAAGACACACTGCTGACCGTGCTCGCCGCATTGGCGATCGCGGTGCTGCTCGGCGTCGCGCTAGGTCTGGCCCTGGGGCTGTCGGCGAAGACCGTACGGGCATTGCAACCGACCCTGGAGTTCATCCGGATGGTGCCGCCCCCGGCCATCATCCCGGCCGCCGTTCTCCTACTCGGCGCCGACAGTTCGACCACGGTGGTCGTGGTCGCGGTGTCGGCGGCGTGGCCGATTCTACTGAACACCACCGCCGGCACCGAGCAGATATCGCCCGTACTCACCGATGTCTGCCAGAGCCTGCGGCTGTCCCGCATCGCGACTATTCGCAAAATGCTATTCCCGGCAGTGTTACCGAACATTTTGGTCGGCGTCCGCGTCGCCGCGCCGATTGCGGTAGTTGTCGCACTGGTAGTCGAAATGATCACTAATCTGGGCGGCCTCGGATCGCTGCTGATATCCGCTCAACGTTCCTTCGATGCCGCCCAGGCCTATGGGTTGCTCTGCATCGTAGGCCTGCTCGGCCTGACGATAAACGCCCTAACCGTGCTGATAGATCGCCGCCTGATGACGAAGCGAGGAGTTATTCGATGATCACCACCAACTCAATCCCATCCGGGACACCTGCTCCTTCCGGAGCAACAAGCCCGTCCGGAGAACTTACCGCTCCGAAGGTCGGCTTCTTCTTCTGGCCCAAGGAGGCGGGAATGGTCGCCCGGATGGGAGCGCTCGCCGAAGAGCACGGCTATGACCTGGTCGGAGTCGCTGACAGTCCCGGGCAGTGCCTGGACTGCTGGGTGTCGGCCAGTCTGCTGAGCGGCGCCGCGCCGAATATCCCCATCACCATCTGCGTCAGCAACTTCACCAGCCGGCACTGGACTACGACCGCTGCCGCCGCGGCGTCACTGGCGACGGTGCACGAGTCGGGCTTTGTACTGGGCATGGGGGCCGGGCACAGTGCGGTGCGCAACTTCGGTCTGCAGGGAGCCACCGTCGGTGAGATGGAAACCGATCTCGCTTCGATCGTGCGGATGGTGCGCGGCGAAGCGGTGGCCAATGGTGGCCGGGACGCTCAGCTGACCTGGGCCCGGGAGGTGCCGCGCGTGTTCCTTGCCGCCTCGCATGAGCGTTCCCTTCGCCTGGCCGGCTCGACCGCCGACGGCGTCTACATCAACTATGGACTGCATCCGGAGAACATCGCCGAAAGCGTCCAGCATGTTCTCGACGGAGAGCGGGCCGCCGGTGTTGCCCCGCACAGCACCGAGGTCTGGCAGGTTGCGGCCCTCGACTGCGCGCAGGATGGTGAGATCGCCCGCGCGGCCGTTGGCAAGATCTGCGCGTTCATCGCCGGTTATGTCATCGGGCATCGCGATCCGGCAAAGCGTGGGGTGCCGGCCGAGCTGATCGATCCGATCCGGGAACTGGTCGGCTCCTACAGCACCCGTCCCTCCCAAGCCGACAGCGATTTGGTCAGCCGGCTCGGATTGTTCGACTACCTGTCCCAGCGCGTCGCTGTCTGCGGCGACCCCGACGAATGCTATGAGCAGTTCCGCAAGGCGGCCCAAGGCGGCGCAAGGCGGCTGATGTTCTCCGTCGCTCAGGCCAGCGACCCGGTCAAGACAATCGACCTGATCGGACGGCACGTACTGCCCGCGCTGCGCTCTGACCTAGCTGCGAGGACGAATGTCTGAGCGCTCGCCGGACTCGTGCGCCGCGACGGCCGCGACCATCGGCGCACTGCTGGAACGCGCCTGCACCGCCGCGCCGCACGCCACCTTCCTGGTCACCGAGACTGCCAGCTACAGCTACCACCAAGTCTCGGCCCGCACCGAATCAACTGCCGCAGCCCTGGCCGCGGCCGGGGTCGGACGGGGCGAGCGGGTAGTGGTCAAGCTGACCAACTCGGCCGAGTTCCTGATCCTGTTCTTCGCGACCGCACGCCTGGGTGCGATATTCGCCCCGGTGAATCCGGCGTGCACTCCGCCTGAGCTGGCCGGCATCGTGCGGCAGTCGAAGGCGCGTCTGGTCGTCTTCGAAGATGTCAGCCCAGTCGACCGTGAGGCGGTCGCGAGCGCGGACGTTGCGAACGTCGCGCTTGCTGAGCTGGCGCGCCTCACCGCACCCAGCCAGGCCACGATTGGCGCCGCCGCGCAACCACAAGACACCGCGCTGCTGATCAGTACCTCGGGCAGCACCAGCGCCCCGAAGCTGGTCGCGCACAGCCAGGCCAGCACGGTGCTCGGAGCCGAGGGCTTCCCCGCCTGGCTGGGCCTTAATGGCTCAGACCGGCTGATGACGGCGCTGCCGTTCTTCCATTCCAACGCGTTGGTCTATTCGACGCTCGGGACGATGGCGCTCGGCGCCAGCATTGTCGTGCTGAAGCGGTTCTCGGCGTCGCGGTTCTGGGACCAGACGAGGGAGTTCGGCGCGACCCAGTTCAACCTGATGGGCAGCATGGGTGAGATTCTGATGCGCCGGCCCGAACTGCCCAATGACGCCGACAACCCGATCCGCATCTGCTACTCGGCGTGGAGCCCGCCCGAGCCCCGCTTCCGTGCCTTCGAACGCCGCTTCGGGCTGGACATGCTCGTGGGCTACGGACTCTCGGAATCCTTTTACGGCACTGTATGGCCGTTAGGTGAACCCAAACCGTTCGGCACCATCGGTCACCTGCGTCAGCATCCGGCTCTTGGTGAGATCAACCAGGCTCGGGTGGTCGACGAGCAGGGTCAAGCCGTAGGGGTGGGCGAAGCCGGCACGCTGCTGCTGCGTAACCCAGCCATCATGCAGGGCTATTTCGGCATGGACGACGCGTCGGCCGCGGTAATCAAAGACGGCTGGCTGAACACCGGCGACATCGTCCGCGCCGAAGTATCGGGCGTGTTCACGTTTGTCGGGCGCAGCAAGGACATCATCCGCCGCAGCGGCGAGAACTTCGCGCCGATCGAGCTGGAAGAGGCACTCGATGCACACCCAGCAGTCCGGATGTCGGCGGTGGTGCCAGTGAAGTCGACATTAGCCGACGATGACGCCAAGGCCTTCGTGATTCTCGAATCCCAAGCCGACGTAACGGCGCGGGAACTGCTGGAATGGTGCCGCGAACGGGTCGCCAGATTCAAACTGCCGCGCTATATCGAGTTCGTCGAGGAATTGCCTACGACGCATACGACCCGTGTTGCCAAAGGCAGCCTTTCCCGCGAACGTAACTCCGCCGAGCACGATGTGGAAGAGTTCCGCCGGGCCGCCAGTTCGGTGCCGCAACGATGACACTCGAAGATCTGCTCGCCGAGCAGCGTCAAGCCGCCTTCGCCCGGCGCAGTCCGCAAGAGCGCTTCATCCGAGCTGCCGATGTCGATGATGTCGAGAAATCGGGGCTTTCCGACCGGGCGCTCGGTGTCGGAGAATCGATGCCGGCGATTACGCTACCCGACGCGACAGGGAACCTGGTCGACGTCAGTAGCCTATTGCGTAACGGTCCGGTGGTCCTGTCGTTCTATCGCGGGGGGTGGTGCCCTTATTGCAATATCGAGCTGCGCGCGTTGCAGAAATACGTACCAGAGTTCACCGCGCTGAGTGCCACGCTGGTGGCAATCAGCCCGGAGCAGCCCGACGCCTCGCTGGATAGTGCGCAAAAGAACGAGCTGACGTTTCCGGTGTTGTCCGATCACGCAAACACGGTTGCTCATGCGTTCAGGCTGGTGCATCCAATCGGCCCGGGGGTGGTGGCGTATCAACGCGGGAATGGCGTGGATGCAGCCGCGATAAATGGTGTCGATCAGGCCGAGGTGCCCTTGCCCGCGACGTACGTGGTGGACACCGACGGACGGGTTGTCTTCGCGGCCGTGTCGGCCGACTACACGAAGCGTGCCGAGCCGCAAGACGTCTTGGCCGCCGTACGCAGCGTTCGGCTGCCTCCTACAGGAGAGCGGTCAAGCGCGCCGAGGCAGCCGAGCACAGCTGAGCATCGACAGTGAGCGCCACCATTACCTCACTCGCCGGCCAGCTCGCCGATTGGGCGCATCAGCTGCGACCGAGCGCCGAGGACGAGCTACTTGCCCAGCGCTCGCTGGTGGATACCGTCGCGGTCACGCTGGCCGCCTGCGACGAGTCGATCAACCGGGTCGCGGCGTCATTGGACGAGGGCGCGCGATGGGCGGTCGCCGGCCACATTCTCGACTTCGACGACCTGCATATGCAGTCCACCACCCACATCAGCGTGGTGTGTGTGCCCACGGTTCTCGCCTCGGGGGGTGACGCGCGCGCCTATCTCGCCGCGGCCGGCGTGATGGCCCGGTTGGGCAACGCCTTGGGATGGCCCCACTACTCGGCCGGCTGGCACGCCACCTGCACCGCGGGCGCACCCGCCGCCGCCGCCGGAGCCGCGGTGGCGATGGGCCTGTCGCCGGCTCAGATCGCCACCGCGATCGCATTGGCTGTCCCGGCCGCGGGCGGGGTACAACGGGCCTTTGGAACCGACGCCAAGTCGTTGCAGATCGGCTTCGCTGTCGCGGCCGGTCTTCGGGCCGCACGACTGGCCGCGGCCGGTGCCGAAGCCGAACCAAGCGCTCTGGACGCCTGGCTGACGTTGCTGGGCGGGTCCACGGCCGCGCTTGACCTGTCGGGTCCGGCCGTGCCGGGCGGACTGGCCATCAAGATCTACCCGGCTTGCTATGCACTGCAGCGTCCGATCAGCACCCTAGCCACGCTCGCAGCCGACGGCCTGGACCCGGCTGAGGTCACCGCCATCGTGCTGCGCACGCCACAGGCGACGCTCGCACCACTCATCCATCACCGACCTGAAACGGGGCTCCAGGCCAAGTTCAGCATCGAGTACGCCGCCGCGACAGCGTTGCTCGACAGCCATCAAGGCTTCGCCAGTTTCACCGATGCGGCGGTAGCACGGCCGCAAGCCCACCGACTGGTCGAACTGACCGAGGTCGTCGCCAGGCCCGGCGGAACCTGGTTGCTCGACGGTGAACTCAATGCCGAGATCCACACCCGCTCGGGTCTGGTGCTGCGCGCTCGCCAGCAGTTTCCGCCGGGATCACCGCATAACCCGCCGAATGAGGCTCAGCTGATGGCGAAGCTCACCGACTGCCTCCGCTGCATTCCCGCTGACAGAATGCCGCCGCCGGCCGACTGGACCTGGTCGAACGCCGCCGGCGTACTGCGTTCGGTGCTAACTAACTCCAGTCCGCCGCATTCGGGATCATTGCCAGCTGACTACATATCTGATGTGATCTAGTGTTGTTCCGCGTCGCTTACCTGTTCAGTTCGAGCGTGCCGGCACAGGATGGAGGCGACCGTGGACGGCCTCAACGATGAAGAGGTGGCCTTCATCGAACTGGTGCGGGAGTTCATCGACCGGGAGGTGCGCCCGGTGGTCCGCGAGATGGAGCACGCGAACGAGTACCCCGAGCACGCCATCGAGGTGATGAAGAAGCTCGGCATCTACGGGCTGGCCATCCCCGAGCCGTGGGGTGACGGCGCGGTGTCGACCTCCTGCTACGCGCTGGTCACCGAGGAACTCGCCCGCGGCTGGATGAGCCTCGCCGGGGCGATGGGCGGGCACACCGTCGTCGCCAAGTTGATCCTCGAGTACGGCACCGACGAGCAGCGCGGCCGGTACCTGCCCCGCATGGCCACCGGTGAGGTCCGGGCGACCATGGCGCTGACCGAGCCGGGCGGCGGTTCGGACCTGCAGGCGATGCGCACGACGGCGCGGCTCGACGGCGACAACTATGTCGTCAACGGAACCAAGACGTGGATCAGCAACGCCCGTCGATCCCAGGTGATCGCCCTGCTGTGCAAGACCGATCCTGCAGCGCAGCCGGTGCACAAGGGCATCAGCATCCTGCTCGTGGAGCACGGCCCGGGGTTCAACGTCTCGCGTGACCTGCCCAAGCTCGGCTATAAGGGCGTGGAGAGCTGCGAGCTGTCCTTCGATGACTTCCGCACCCCACGATCGTCCCTGCTGGGATCGGTGGAAGGCGCCGGCTTCGCGCAGATGATGCGCGGCCTGGAGGTCGGTCGCATCCAGGTGGCCTCCCGGGCCCTCGGCGTCGCCCGCGCGGCGCTCGAGGACGCGCTGCGCTACGCCCAGGAGCGCGAGGCGTTCGGCAAGCCCATCTGGGAGCACCAGTCGATCGGCAACTACCTCGCCGACAGCGCCACCAGTCTTCAGGCAGCTCGCCAACTCGTCCTCCACGCGGCCCGGTTGTACGACTCCGGGGTCCGGGCCGACATGGAGGCCGGGATGGCCAAGCTGTTTGCGTCGGAGGCGGCGATGCAGATCTGCATCGACGCCATCCGGATCCACGGCGGCTACGGATACTCCACCGAGTTCGACGTCGAGCGATACTTCCGCGATGCCCCGCTCATGATCGTCGGCGAGGGCACGAACGAGGTGCAGCGCAACGTCATCGCGCGGCAACTCGTGCGGCGCAACTCAGTCGCCCCGTGACGCCGGCCGCCAGCCGGACGTGGCTGTTCGTCCCCGCGAGTCGCCCGGACCTGTTCGCGAAGGCGGCGGCGAGCGGTGCGGACGAGATCCTGCTCGACCTCGAGGACGCGGTCGGCGACGCCGACAAGCCGGCCGCACGCCAGGCGGTCGCGCGGTGGCTGGAGGAGGGCCGGGGCGCGTGGGTGCGGGTAAACGGACCCGCTACCCCCTGGTACGACGGCGACGTCGCGGCGATCCGTGACCGGCCCGGCCTGGCCGGCGTCATGCTGGCCAAGGCCGACGCATCGGAGGCGGTCGCTCGCCTGCGCGCCGCGCTGCCGGCCGGTGTGGGGGTCGTTCCCCTCGTGGAATCCGCCCGCGCCGTGCACCACGTCGTCGAGATCGCCTCCTGCGGGGCGACGCGGCTGGCGTTCGGGTCGCTGGACTACGCGCTGGACCTCGGCTGCGATCCCGTCGACGATGCCCTGCTGCTCGCCCGGAGCTCCCTCGTCCAGGCGTCCCGAATCGCCGGCCTGCCGGGCCCGCTGGACGGGGTCGCCACCGAGCTCTACGACCAGGAGGTCGTCGAGTCGGCGGCCCGGTACGCGCGGCGGCTCGGGTTCGGCGGCAAGCTCTGCGTCCACCCGGCCCAGCTCGCCGCCGTGCGGGCGGCATTCGCGCCGGCTCCGGCCGAGGTGGAGTGGGCGCGCAGCGTGCTGGCGGCGGCCGGGAGCGGCGGTGCGGCCACGGGTGTCGATGCGCACCTCGTCGACAAGCCCGTGCTCGACCGGGCCCGTCGGCTGCTCGTGGAGGTCGACGGAGTGCCCGCATGATGCTCGACGGCATTACCGTCGTGTCGATCGAGCAGGCGGTCGCGGCACCGTTCGCCACCCGTCAGCTCGCCGACCTCGGCGCCCGGGTCATCAAAGTCGAACGGCCCGACGGCGGCGACTTCGCCCGCTCGTACGACACCGCGGTTCTCGGTGAGTCGAGCTACTTCGTGTGGCTGAACCGGGGCAAGCAGAGCGTGGCGCTCGACCTGAAGGACTCCGAGGACCTCGGCGTCGTCCAGCGCCTGCTGGAGCGGGCCGACGTCTTCGTGCAGAACCTCGCCCCCGGCGCGGCGCAACGGCTCGGTCTTGCACCGGACGCGCTCCGGGAGCGCAACCCGCGGCTGATCACATGCTCGATCACCGGCTACGGCGCGACCGGGCCGTACCGCGACAAGCGGGCGTACGACCTGCTGGTCCAGTGCGAGGCCGGATTGCTGGAGGTCTCCGGTACCGAGACTGAGCCGGCCAAGGTGGGGATCTCGATCGCCGACATCGCCACCGGCATGTACGCCTACTCCGGCATCCTCGCCGCGTTGTACGCGCGCGAGCGCACCGGCGACGGCGCGATCCTCGATGTCGCGATGATCGACGCGCTCAGCGAATGGATGACGCAGCCTGTCAGCCAGGCGGTGTATTCCGGACACGCGCCGCGGCGGACCGGAGCCCGCCACGCGTCCATCGCGCCGTACGGCCCGTACCGCACCTCCGACGGCACCGTCTTCCTCGGCGTGCAGAACAACCGGGAGTGGGCGCGGCTGTGCGAGCAGGTGCTGCACCGCCCCGAGCTCGTGCAGGACGCGCGGTTCGCCACGAACCCCCACCGGGTGGCGAACAACGCGGAACTGACGGCGATCATCGAGGACCGGCTCGCCGGTATGAGCGCCGCGGACGCGACCGACCTGCTCGACGGCGCCGGCATCGCGAACGCCCGGGTGCGCACGCCGCGCGGGGTGGCCACCCACCCGCAACTCGCCGCGCGCGGCCGGTGGCGAGACGTCCACACCCCGGGCGGTACTGTGCGGGCCCTGCTGCCGCCGGTCGTACCGGCGGGAGCGGAAGCGCGGATGGGTGCGGTCCCGGCCCTCGGCGAGCACACCGAGTTGGTGCGTCAGGAGGCGAGCCGCTGAGCACGGACGTCGTCACCCGCACCGAGGTGCTCGAGCCGGGGCCGGCCGAGGCACTGGCCGGCGTGCTCGACGTCCCGGTCCCGGACGAGGCGCTCCCATTGATGTGGCACGGCGTCTACCTCCTGGAGCGGCCCCGGCAGTCGGATGTCGGACCGGACGGGCACCCGGTGCGGCACAGCGTCCCCACCCCGCCGGCACACGGCCTGCGGCGGATGTTCGCCGGAGGCCGGACGACCGTCCACCGACCGCTACGCGTCGGGGAACCGGCCACCCGTCGCACCCGGGTCACCGCGACGGCGACGAGGGAGGGTCGTACCGGGCGGCTCACCTTCGTGACCGTCGCCCACGAGTACGAGCAGAACGACGCATTGGCCGTGCTCGACGAGCAGGACCTCGTCTACCGGGCCAAGCGTTCCCCCTCGGCTGACCCACCCGTCGCCGAGGAGCCCGCCGAGGCGCTGCCTCTCGGCACCGGCGAACGAGCGGTGCCGATCGACCCGACGCTGCTGTTCCGGTTCTCTGCGCTCACCTACAACGCGCACCGCATCCACTACGACCGGACCTTCGCGACCCTCGCCGAGGGGTACCCAGGCCTGCTCGTCCATGGACCGTTGCAGTCGCTCCTGATGGCCGAGCAGGCGCGGGCGGCGGGGCTGCCGATCGGCCCTGTGCGCTTCGAGTACCGGCTGGAATCGCCGCTGTTCGACGCCCAGGGATGCGTCGTCGGCGCCGCAGGCGGCAGGGGGGGATTCCGGACGCACGTTCGCGACACGACGGGGCGGCGAACCGCGACGGGCTCGGTCGTCCCCGGCGCGTGACCGGGCGCGCGCCTGAGCGCGGGGAGCGCCCCGGCGCCCGGACCGCGGCTGCTAAAGCCCGATTCAGACGTTCTTACGGCGGCTGAACTCCTCGATACCGGAGAGCGGCACAAATTGGGGGAGGTCACGCGGCCAGCGCTTGCTCGAACAGGGCGATTGCCTGCCCGGTGCACCTGGCGGCGAACAGCGCGTCGACGAGCCAGAACGAGCAGGCGAGGAAGACGCCTTCGCCGGCGGGGAGACCGTCGGCTCCGGTGGCGGTGTGGTAGCGCAGCACCAGCCCGTCCTGCGTGAGGCGCTG
>JAABVA010002339.1_pt1 | contig 18993 bp, 15 predicted proteins | sample 5560331 | NCBI WGS metagenome assembly JAABVA01 (sample SAMN12812661, study PRJNA571458) | rock metagenome | isolation source: Antarctica rocks | place: Antarctica: Victoria Land, Mt New Zealand sud | collected 2016-01-07 | reverse complement strand
ACGCGCACCCGGTTGGTGATGGCCACCACGCGGCGCCGCGCGAACTGGTGCACCGCGTCGTCCCCGCCGAGCTCGCGCAGCTGGCGGAGCGCATCGGCGGCAAGCTTGTCGTAGGAGTGGCCGAACCTCGACCGGCCCGTTTCGGTGAGCAGGTAGCGGCGAGCTGGCCTGCCACGGCCGCGCGGCACGCGTGCCGGCGCGGCGACGCTGGTCGCCTCGTCGGCGGCCACGAGCGCGTCCAGGTGCCGACGGATGCCGGCGGGGCTCACGCCCAGGCGTTCGGCGACTTCGGAAGCGGTGACCGGGCCTCGCTCGAGCAGCTGCCTCGCCACGCACTCCCTCGTCTGCTGCTCGTGGCCCCGGTGGGGCTCGGGCGCAGCGTCTAGTTGGGGCGCAGCAGTGCCGGACAGCACAGCGGGTCCCCGAAAGTCTGCCGCTGAGCCGCCGAGAACGGAGCCAGCTCGGTATTTCACAACACCAGTGTGACGCAATTGCCGGGTGACTGTCCACCCGGCACCCCGGCCGCGACTAGGGTGGCCCTGTGGTGAGGGGCAGACCGAGCGGTGTCGATGCGTCGGCACCGCGACTGGCCACCGAGCACCCGGCAGCCGAGAACACCTCGCCTGCGAACCATAAACGGGCATCGTTCGGGAGTTCGCTCGTCGCGCTGCACGACGTCGAACGCCCCGCCGCACCGCTGAACGCCGACGAGCTGCGTCAGCTCCGGATTGCTCGGCGTTTTGGCGCCACCGGCACGGTGCTGATGGCCCTGGGCTCCCTGGGCGCCGGCGCCAACCCAGTTTTGCAGAATCCGCTGCAGGGTGTTCGCGTGCTCGGGCTGCCCGCGCGGATGCCGAGCACCGCCCTCGCGATTGCCGTCACCGGGATGATCATGGTGGTGCTGGCCTGGCTGGTGATCGGCCGCTTTGCCAGAGGAACCGCCGCCCGGCGGATGACCCGCTCGCAGCTGGACCGGACCATGTTGATGTGGGGACTGCCGCTCAGCATCGCCCCACCGATGTTCAGCAAGGACGTCTACTCGTACCTGGCCCAGAGCGAGATCGCCGCGCGGGGACTCGATCCTTATGTACTGGGCCCGGCGCAGGCGCTGGGCGTGGGCAACGTCCTCACCCGCACCGTGCCCACCATCTGGCGGGACACCCCCGCCCCCTACGGTCCGCTGTTCCTCTGGCTCGGCCGGGGCATCGCCCACCTCACCGGCAATTCCATCCTCAGCGGAATCTTCCTGCACCGCGTACTCGCGCTGATCGGGGTGGCCTTCATCGTGTGGGCGCTGCCCCGGCTGGCCCGCCGCTGCGGGGTGGCTCCCGTCGCGGCGCTGTGGCTCGGCGCGCTCAATCCGCTGGTGCTGTTCCACCTGGTTTCCGGCATCCACAACGAGGCCCTGATGATCGGCTTGATGCTGGCCGGGACCGAGCTCGCGATGCGCGGCGTCGAAGCGGCGGGGCCGTTGCGGGGCACGGCGTTGGTGGCCGTACTCGGCGGTTCCGGGCTGATCGTGCTGTCGGCCACGGTCAAGGTGCCCTCGCTGCTGGCGCTCGGCTTTGTCGGCGTCGCGCTGGCTCGGCGCTGGGGGGGAAGTGTGCGCGCGGTGCTGGCCGCCGGGGCGCTCTTTGCCGCCATCACCGCCGTGGTCTTCCTGGCCATCGGCGAAGCCAGCGGCCTCGGTCTCGGCTGGACCAAGACGCTGGGCACGGCCAACGCGGTGCGCAGCTGGATGTCGATGTCGACCTTGGCCGGCATGTTGACCGGCCTGGTCGGCAAGCTGCTCGGTCTCGGCGACCACACCTCGGCCATCCTGACTTTCACCCGGCTGATCGGCGCCCTGTTGGCTGCCTATGTCGGCGCGCGGATGCTGTTCGCGGTGCTGCACGGCCGCCTGCATGCCCTGGGCGGCTTGGGTATCACCCTCGGGGCGGTTGTCCTGCTCTTCCCGGTGGTGCATCCCTGGTATCTGTTGTGGGCGGCGATTCCGCTTGCCGCCTGGGCCTCGGCGCCGGCGTATCGGCGCGTGGCCGTCGCGGTGTCCGCCGTCATCGCCGTACTGCTGATGCCCGTCGGCGGGGACGTCCCGCCCTTCGTCATGTTCGAGGCCGCGGTGGCGGCCGTGCTGGTGGCGGCGACCGCGATGTTCTGCGTGCGCCACCAGCTTGCCTGGCGCGACTACCTTCGGCCTGCCGAGCGGGCCACGCGGCCTGCGGCATACCCTGACCCCTCGTGAGCGCTGCCGTGCTGCCTTCCTGTGCCGTGCAGCTGCAGGGGGTCATGAAGTCCTTCGGGTCGACGCCCGCGGTGGCCGGACTCGACCTGGAGGTGCAGCCCGCCCAAGTGCTCGCCCTGTTGGGACCTAACGGCGCGGGCAAGACCACCACCGTGGAGATGTGCGAGGGCTTCACCAGGCCGGATGCGGGAACCGTACGGGTGCTGGGACTGGATCCGGTGGCCGACTCCGCGCGCCTGCGACCTCGCATCGGCGTGATGCTGCAGGGCGGCGGTGCTTACCCCGGAGCCCGGGCCGGCGAGATGCTCGGTCTGATCGCCGCGTACTCCGCGCACCCGCTGGATCCCGACTGGCTGTTGCGGACCCTCGGACTGACCGACGTGGTGCGGACCTCCTACCGCCGGCTCTCCGGTGGACAGCAGCAGCGCCTCGCCCTCGCCTGCGCCTTGGTTAACCGGCCTGAACTGGTGTTTCTCGACGAGCCGACCGCAGGCATGGACGCCCAGGCGCGGCTGCTGGTTTGGGATCTCGTCGCCGGCTTGCGGCGGGACGGGGTCACGGTGGTGCTCACCACGCACCTCATGGATGAGGCCGAACAGCTCGCCGACCAGGTGATGATCATGGACAGCGGTCGGATGGTCGCCGAGGGGACACCCGCGGAGCTGACCACCAACGGCGCCGAACAGCAGCTGCGGTTCTCCGCGCCCAGCCGACTGGACATCGCCCTGCTCGCGGCGGCGCTGCCGGAGGGCTACCACACCGCGGAGCCGCAGCCGGGCAAGTACCTGGTGGAGGGGGAGATCAGCCCGCAGGTGCTGGCCACCGTCACCTCCTGGTGTGCCCGGTTGGACGTGCTGCCCACCGACCTGCGGGTGGCCCAACGCAGCCTGGAGGATGTCTTCCTCGAACTCACCGGACGGGAGCTCAGGGAATGACCGCGCCGACCGGCGATGCCCGACCGCGCTTCACCCCGGGCACCTTTGCCCCGGACCCGCGACCCGCGCCGCCGCTGCGCATGCTGGTGGCCCAGGGCCGGCTGGAACTGCTCCTCCTGGTCCGCAACGGCGAGCAGTTGTTGCTCACCATGCTCATTCCCATCACCCTGCTGCTCGGGCTGAGCCTGCTGCCGATCGTCGACCTGCCCGAGCCACGGGTCAGCTCCGTCGTTCCCGGGGTCATGGCCTTGGCGGTGATGTCCACTGCCTTCACCGGGCAGGCGATCGCGGTCGGCTTCGACCGGCGCTACGGCGCGCTCAAGCGGCTGGGCGCTACTCCGCTGCCGCGGTGGGGAATCCTCGGCGGCAAGGGCGCGGCGGTGCTCATCGTGGTCACCATGCAGGCTGCGGTACTCGGCGGAATCGGCCTGGCCATCGGCTGGCGCCCGAGCATTCCCGGGCTGTTCATCGGGGCCGTCGTACTGGCACTGGGCACGGTGGTCTTCGGCGCCCTCGGGCTGCTGCTGGGGGGCTGGATGCGGGCGGAGATCGTCCTGGCGCTGGCGAACGTCATCTGGTTCCTGCTGCTCGGCCTCGGCGGCATCGTCGTGCCCCTGGATCGGCTGCCTGCCGGGATGGCGCAGCTCGCCCGGCTGCTGCCCTCCGGCGCGCTGACCGAGGCGCTGCGGGCCGCGACGATGCACACCACCGTCGACCTCGCCGCCCTGGCGGTGCTCGCGGTCTGGGGCCTGCTCGCCGGCCTGGCGGCGACCCGGACCTTCCGGTTCACCTGAACCACCTACCATCGGATACGTGCACGTTCCCGGCTTCCAGCGCCTCCCGCAACTGTCGGTACCCGCCCAGCGGAGGTTCACCTTTTTCGCCGCGCTGACCCAGGCCGGAATCGCGGTCACCGGGGCTGTGGTGCGGGTAACCGGCTCCGGACTCGGTTGTCCGACGTGGCCCCAGTGCTTTCCCGGGAGCCTCGTGCCGACCGGGCAGAGCACGGTGCCCGCCTACGAGCAGGCCATCGAGTTCGGCAACCGGATGCTCACCTATGTCGTCACCCTCGCCGCGGTGGCCGCGCTGGTGGTAGTGCTGCGCGCCGGGCGGCGTACGGAGCTCAAGCGCTACGCGTGGAGCCTGCCGTTGGGCACGGTGGTGCAGGCGGTGCTCGGCGGCATCACCGTGTTGACCGGGCTGGTGTGGTGGACGGTGGCGCTGCACCTGTTGGTGTCCACGGTGCTGGTCTGGCTGGCCGTCCAGCTGCATGTCGGGGTCGCGCAACCGGACGCCGGCGTGCGCCACCCCGTGGTGCCGGGAGCGCTGCGCGCTCTGCTGGTGCTTGCGGCGGCCACCATGGGCGCACTGCTGGTGGCGGGCACCTTGCTCACCGCGGCGGGACCGCACGCCGGTAACGACAAGACCACGCGGCTGGAGGTGAGCATCCCGGCCTTGGCGCAGCTGCATGCCGATTTGCTGGTGGGCTACCTGGGCCTCATCGCCGGGCTGTATTTCGCCTTCCGGGCCACTGCCGCCCCCCGCGCGCTGTTGCGGCAGTGGTGGGTGCTGGCCGCCGTGGTGCTGGGTCAGGGCGCTGTCGGCGTCGTCCAGTACTACACCGGCGTTCCGGAGGCGTTGGTTGCCGTGCACGTCGCCGGTGCGTGTGCCCTCACCGCCGCGATGGCTGCGCTGTGGGCCCGAACCCGAGTGCGGGTGGCGCTGCCCGATGCCGAACCGGCGACGGGGCAAACGCTGGCCGCTGTCGGGCGGGCCTAGCGAGCGAGGTAGCCGGCCATCTTCCTGCGGTGGCCCTCTGGCAGGGTGGCGGCATTGGTGAGTTCCCGGTCCCATTCGCCGAGCTCGGCGGCCGAGGCCTCGACCGTTGCCTCAGCGGTCGCCATGTCCCGCACCACGACGTCGCCGAGGGTGCCGTCGGTGCCAACCAGCGTGATGCGCACCGCACCGACCCCGACGTACTGCAGCACGGCCTGCGCACCCTCGCCGTGGGCGGCCGCGAAGCGGTTGATCGCGGCGACGGACTTGTGCGGAACCTCGACCGCGGGTTCCTGCGCCGAAGTTTCTGTTGCCGTGTCGGTCATGGCAGCACCCTATCCCGTGCCCGTGGCGCCGTTGAGGTAGGACTGGACGTATGCAGGCCATAGTGATCACCGCCCACGGCGGCCCCGACGTCCTCGATTCCAGTGAGGTTCCGGAGCCGACGGCCGGCGAGGGTGAGCTGCTGGTGCGGGTCGCGGCCGCCGGCGTCAACTACATCGACACTTACTTCCGCACCGGTTCCTATCCGGTGGAGCTGCCCTACGTGCCGGGCCAGGAGGGCACCGGGGAGGTAGTGGCGCTCGGTCCTGGTGTCGACGGCTTCAGCGTGGGTCAGCGCGTCGCGTGGTGCGCGGCGCAGGGCAGCTACGCCGAGCAGGTGCTGGTGCCCGCCGGGTCCGCTGTTCCCGTGCCGGAGGACGTGCCCGACGCCGAGGCCGCCTCGGCCCTGCTGCAGGGGATGACCGCGCACTACCTGCTCACCTCCACCTATCCGGTCGCTGCCGGGGAGACCGTCTTGGTGCACGCCGGGGCGGGCGGAGTGGGCCTGCTGCTCACCCAGCTGGCTCGCAACATCGGCGCGAACGTCATCACCACGGTGTCCACCGACGAGAAGGAGGAGCTGTCCCGCAAGGCTGGCGCCAGCCACGTCCTGCGCTACGGCGATGACCTGGCCGCGCGGGTGCGGGAGCTGACCGACGATGAGGGCGTGGCCGCGGTCTACGACGGCGTGGGCACGGCGACCTTCGACGGGAGTCTGGCCGCGCTCCGGATCCGCGGAACCCTGGCGTTGTTCGGGGCGGCCAGTGGTCCGGTGCCGCCGGTGGATCCGCAACGCCTGAACTCCGCCGGCTCGGTATTCCTCACCCGGCCGACGCTGGTCCACCATCTGCGCACCCGCGAGGAGCTGCTCTGGCGGGCCGATGCGGTGTTTTCGGCGGTGGCAGACGGATCTTTGCACCTCCGGATCGGCGGACGCTACCCCTTAACCGAGGCGGCGCAGGCGCACCGGGACCTGGAGTCCCGCCGGACGACCGGCTCGCTGGTGCTACTCCCCTACTGACCGGCCCGCAGTCAGAACAGGGTGGGCAGGGACAACACCGAATCCACCGCGATCCCGACGAACAGCAGGGACAAGTAGGTATTGGACAGGTGAAACAGCGTGAGTGGCTTGGTGAGCGCGCCGGCGCAGGTGGCCGAGTGCAGCCGGTGCGCCATGACCAGGAACCACGCTCCTGCGGCCACGGCGACGGCGGCGTACAGCCAGCCGGTCGCTGGCAGCAGGAGCAGGCTGACCGCCACCATCGCCCAGCTGAACATGAGGATCTTGCGGGTGACCTCCCTGGCGGTGGCGATCACCGGGAGCATGGGCACGCCGGCAGCCGCGTAGTCCTCCTTGTACCGCATGGCCAGCGCCCAGGTGTGCGGCGGCGTCCAGAAGAAGATGATGGCGAACATGACCGCGGCAGGCCACTGGACGGTCCCGGTCACCGCCGCCCAGCCGATCACCACGGGCATGCATCCCGCGGCACCCCCCCACACCACGTTCTGCGCGGTGCGACGTTTGAGTACGAGCGTGTAGACGAGGACGTAGAACAGAATCGTGGCAACCGCGAGGGCGCCAGCGAAGAGGTTGGTCGTCGCCCAGAACCAGCAGAAGGAGGCGGCGCCGGTCACCAGGCCGAAGATCAGGGCGTGCCGGGTGGGCACGGTGTGCCGCGCCAGGGGACGGCGCGCGGTCCGCTTCATCACCGCGTCGATGTCCGCATCGGCCACACAGTTGAGGGTGTTGGCGCTCGCGGCAGCGAGCATGCCGCCGACCAGGGTGGTGAGCACCAGCAGGGGCATCGGCAGCGGCAGGGAGTCCTGTCCGCGCTGGGCCAGCAGCATCGCCGGGATGGTGGTGACCAGGAGCAGCTCGATGACGCGCGGCTTGGTCAGTCCGACGTAGGCGCCGAGCGTGGACTTGATGCGCTGGGCAGTCGAGCGGCGCGGCTCAGGAGACGCCTGCGCCTGGCTCGTCCGTTCCGCTGCCCGCACCGTCACTCCTCGTCGCGTGTCGGCCGTCAGTCCAGAGCTGTTGGCCACCTTCCCCCGTGCGTCATCCTAGACGGCCCACTGTCCTGGGCCCGCTTCGGATGGGGCAGCTGTGGCGAGATCGTCAAGAGGGTGGGGCACCACTAGGCTGATTACCATCCTCCTCAGCAACGATGTCCAGGAGCCAACGATGTCAGGAGCCTCAGCGCCGTGCCGGTGACCGACGAAATTAGTGCACTCACCCGAGCCAACTACCCCGAGGACTGGTTGGACCTGGACACCAGGGCCGTCGACACCGTCCGGGTGCTGGCTGCAGACGCCGTGCAGAAGGTCGGCAACGGTCACCCCGGCACCGCCATGAGCCTCGCCCCGCTGGCGTACACGCTGTTCCAGCGGGTAATGCGCCACGACCCGTCCGACCAGGACTGGATCGGCCGCGACCGCTTCGTCCTGTCCTGCGGTCACTCGAGCCTGACGCTCTACATCCAGCTCTACATGTCCGGCTACGGGCTGGAACTCGACGACCTGAAGGCGCTGCGGACCTGGGGCTCGGCCACCCCGGGGCACCCCGAGCACCGGCACACTCCCGGCATCGAGATCACCACCGGCCCGCTCGGCCAGGGCCTGGCCTCCGCCGTGGGCATGGCGATGGCGGCGCGCCGCGAGCGCGGGTTGTTCGACCCCGACGCCCCCGCCGGCGAGAGCCCCTTCGACCACCACATCTACGTCATCGCCTCCGACGGCGACATCGAGGAGGGCGTCACGTCCGAGGCCTCCTCCTTGGCCGGGCACCAGCAACTGGGCAACCTCGTCCTGGTCTACGACGACAACGAGATCTCCATCGAGGACAACACCGACATCGCGCTCAGCGAGGACACCGCCAAGCGGTATGAGGCCTACGGCTGGCATGTGCAGGTGGTCGAGGGTGGCGAGGACGTGGCCGCGATCGAGCAGGCGCTGCTCGCAGCCAAGGCCGAGACCACCAAGCCCTCACTGATCCTGCTGCGGACCATCATCGGCTACCCGGCGCCGACGAAGATGAACACCGGCAAGGCCCATGGCGCCGCGCTGGGTGACGAGGAGGTCGCCGGCGTCAAGAAGGCGCTCGGCTTCGACCCGGACCACACCTTCGAGGTCAGCGAGGACGTGATCGCCCACACCCGCAAGGTGAAGCGAAGGGGCGCCGAGGCCCGCGCCAAGTGGACGCCGGAGTTCGAGGCCTGGGCGCAGCGCGAGCCGGAGCGCAAGGCGCTGCTGGACCGGGTGCTCGGCCGGGACCTGCCCGCCGGCTGGGCCGAGGAGCTGCCCAGCTGGGAGCCGGGCGCCAAGGCACTGGCCACCCGCAAGGCCTCGGCAGCCGTGCTCAAGGCCCTGGGCCCCGTCCTGCCGGAGCTGTGGGGCGGCTCGGCCGACCTCGCCGAGAGCAACAACACCACCATCGAGGGTGCCAACTCCTTCGGACCCACCGAGATCTCCACCGACATGTGGCAGGCCGACCCCTACGGGCGCACCCTGCACTTCGGCGTTCGGGAGCACGCCATGGGTTCGATCCTCAACGGCATCGCCCTGCACGGCCCCACCCGCCCCTACGGTGGCACCTTCCTGGTGTTCAGCGACTACATGCGCCCCGCGGTGCGGCTGGCCGCGCTGATGAAGTCGTCGGTGGTGTACGTGTGGACGCACGACTCCATCGGGCTCGGCGAGGACGGGCCCACCCACCAGCCGATCGAGCACCTCGCCGCCCTGCGGGCCATCCCGGGCCTGGACGTGGTGCGCCCCGGGGACGCCAACGAGACCGCGCACGCCTGGAAGACCGTGCTCGAGCAACCCGAGGGTCCCGCCGGCATTGCGCTGACCCGCCAGGACCTGCCCATCCTCGAGGGCACCGATGCCGCGGGCGTCGCCAAGGGCGGGTACGTGCTGCAGGACGCGGAGGCCGGACCGGTGCGCGTGGTGATCATCGGCACCGGCTCGGAGTTGCAGATTGCCGTCGCTGCCCGCGAGACCCTGGAAGCCCAGGGCATCGGCACCCGGGTCGTCTCGATGCCCTGCGTCGAGTGGTTCGACGCGCAGGAGCCCAACTACCGCGACTCGGTGATCCCGCCGACCGTCCGGGCCAGGGTCGCGGTCGAAGCCGGCATCGCGATGCCGTGGTACCGGTTCGTCGGCACGGACGGTGAGATCGTTTCGATCGAGCACTACGGAGCATCCGCCGACTACAAGACTCTCTTCCGAGAGTTCGGTTTCACCGATGAGGCGGTGACCGCTGCGGCGCAGCGCTCGCTCGCCCGAGTGGAGGGATGATCGACATGGCCACGCAGAACAAGAACCTGGCTGAGCTGAGTGCCGCCGGCGTCTCCGTCTGGCTGGACGACCTGTCCAGGGAGCGGCTGCGCACCGGGAATCTCGCCGAGCTGGTGGAGACCAAGAGCGTGGTCGGAGTGACGACCAACCCCACGATTTTCGCGGGCGCGCTGGCCAAGGGCGATGCCTACGACGCGCAGCTGCGCGAGCTCGCCGGCCAGGGTGCCGACGTGGACGAGGCCGTGCGGGTGCTCACCACCGACGACGTCCGGCACGCCTGCGAGGTCCTGCGCCCGGTGTGGGAGAAAACCGAGGGCAGGGACGGCCGGGTGTCCATCGAGGTGGATCCGCGCGTGGCGCACGACACCGAGCAGACCGTCGCGCAGGCGGTCGAGCTGTGGAAGATCGTCGACCGGCCCAACGTGATGATCAAGATCCCCGCCACCGAGGAGGGCATTCCCGCGATCACCCGCACGCTCGCCGAGGGCATCAGCGTCAACGTGACCCTGATCTTCTCCGTGGAGCGCCACCGCAAGGTGATGGATGCCTTTCTCGACGGTCTGGAGCGGGCCAAGGAAGCGGGCCACGACCTCTCCGGCATCGCCAGCGTGGCGTCCTTCTTCGTCTCCCGCGTCGACGCCGAGGTGGACAAGCGGCTGGAGGCCATCGGCACCCCCGAGGCCATGGAGCTGCGCGGCAAGGCGGCCGTCGCCAACGCCCGCCTGGCCTACGGCGCCTACCAGGAGGTATTCCAGGTCGGTTCGCGCTGGCCGACGTTGGTCGAGTCCGGCGCCAAGCCGCAGCGGCCGCTGTGGGCGTCGACCGGGGTGAAGAACCCCGATTACCCGGACACCCTCTATGTCACCGAGCTGGTCGGACCGAACACGGTGAACACCATGCCGGAGAAGACGATGGATGCCGTCGCCGACCACGGCCAGATCCGCGGCGACACGGTGAGCAACACCTCGGCCGAAGCGCAGCAGGTCTTCGACGCGCTGCAGGCGGTCGGTATCGACCTCACCGAGGTGTTCCTCGCGCTGGAGAACGAGGGCGTGGAGAAGTTCGAGGCATCTTGGGCCGAGCTCGCGGAGACGGTGCAGGGTCAGCTCGGCGGAGCCGCCTCGAGCTGACCCGATGTCCCGCTGACGGCCTACCGACCCGACGACGAGGAGCTCGGCAGTGCAGGCAACCCCCGGATGGAGCGGTCCACTGGGCGAGAAATGGACCACTCCGCCAGTCCAGAAGTGGGTCAATCCGCTGCGTGACGGCCGGGACAAGCGGCTGCCGAGAATCGCCGGACCATGCGGCCTGGTGATCTTCGGCGTGACCGGCGACTTGGCGCGCAAGAAGCTGATGCCCGCCGTGTACGACCTCGCCAACCGTGGTCTGCTGCCGCCGGGATTCGCCCTCGTCGGGTTCGCGCGGCGCAGCTGGGCCGACGAGGACTTCAGCGAGATCGTGCACGACGCCGTGCGGCAGTACGCCAGGACGCCCTTCCGGGAGGACGTGTGGAACGCGCTGGCCGATGGCTTCCGGTTCGTGCAGGGGACCTTCGACGACGACGCCTCGTTCGACACCCTGGCTGCCACCCTGGCCGAGCTGGACAAGGTGCGCGGAACCGGCGGAAACCACGCGTTCTACCTCTCCGTGCCCCCGGCGGCTTTTCCGACGGTGTGCCAGCAGCTCTCCCGGTCCGGGCTGGCCGAGCAGCAGGACGGTGAATGGCGCCGGGTGGTCATCGAGAAGCCCTTCGGCCACGACCTGGAGAGCGCCCGCGAGCTCAACGCGGTAGTCAACGAGGTGTTTCCCGAGGACTCGGTGTTCCGTATCGACCACTACCTCGGCAAGGAGACGGTGCAGAACATCCTGGCGCTGCGCTTCGCCAACCAGCTCTTCGAGCCGATCTGGAATGCCCATTACGTCGACCATGTTCAAATCACCATGGCCGAGGACATCGGTCTCGGCGGACGGGCCGGCTACTACGACGGCATCGGCGCCGCCCGCGACGTTATCCAGAACCACCTGTTGCAGTTGCTCGCCTTCATCGCGATGGAGGAGCCGGTCAGTTTCGAGCCGCACGAGCTGCAGACCGAGAAGGTCAAGGTGCTCTCGGCGATCCGGCTCGCGCAACCGTTGGACGACACCACGGCTCGCGGGCAGTACAGCGGTGGTTGGCAGGGCGGACAGCAGGTGGCCGGGCTGTTGGAGGAAGAGGGGTTCGCCGCCGACTCCATCACGGAGACCTTCGCGGCGATCACCGTCGACGTCGACACCCGGCGGTGGGCGGGCGTGCCGTTCTACCTGCGCACCGGCAAGCGCCTGGGGCGGCGGGTCACCGAGATCGCGGTGGTGTTCAAGCGCGCCCCGCACTTGCCGTTCGATGCCACGATGACCGAGGAACTCGGGCAGAACGCGCTGGTCATCCGGGTGCAGCCCGACGAGGGTGTGACCATGCGCTTCGGGTCCAAGGTTCCGGGCAGCGGCATGGAGGTGCGCGACGTCAGCATGGACTTCAGCTACGGCCAGGCCTTCACCGAGTCCTCCCCCGAGGCCTACGAGCGCCTGATCCTGGACGTCCTGCTCGGTGAGCCCTCGCTGTTTCCGGTGAACGCCGAGGTGGAGCTGTCGTGGCGGATCCTCGACCCGGTGATCGAGCACTGGGCCGCCTCGGGCCGACCGGAGCCCTACGGCGCCGGAACCTGGGGACCCGAAGCCGCGCAACGAATGATGACTCGCACCGGACGCAGGTGGCGGCGGCCATGAGGCCCGCAAGGCCGGAGGCCGCGAAAATAATCAGCCCCGCAAGACCGGAGGCCGCGAAATGATTGTCGACATGCCGGCAACGACGACGGGCAACGTGAGCCGGCGCATCGTCGAGCTGCGCAAGAGTGGTGGCGCCATCACCTTGGGCCGGGTGCTCACCCTGGTGATCGCCACCGACGACGACATGCAGACCGAGACGGTGATCGACGCCGCCAACGCGGCCAGCCGGGAACATCCCTGCCGGGTGATCGTGCTGGCCAGGGGCGCCCGTAAGGCCGCGACCCGGCTGGACGCCCAGATCCGGGTCGGCGGTGACTCCGGGGCGTCGGAGGTGGTCGTGCTGCGGCTGTACGGCCCACTGGCCGAGCACGCCGAAAGCGTCGCGGTCCCCTTTCTGCTGCCCGACACACCGGTGGTGGCCTGGTGGCCGGGCGAGCCGCCGGCGGATCCCGCCCGGGACCCCATCGGCATGCTCGCCGGCCGCCGGATCACCGATGCCGCCGCTGCTCGCAATCCGAGCAAGGCGCTGACGCAACGGCAGCTCAGCTACACCGCAGGAGACACCGATCTGGCGTGGAGCCGGATCACTGCATGGCGGGCGCTGCTGGCCAGTGCCCTCGATCAACCGCCGTACGAGCACGTCGAGTCCGCGACCGTGACCGGCGGCGCCAACTCGCCGTCCTCGGATCTGCTAGCCGGCTGGCTCGCGGCGTACCTGGATGTTCCCGTCCGGCGGGTGCGGGCGGGTACGGGCCTCGGCTCGGTGGTGCTGGACCGCCCGTCCGGTTCGGTGGCACTCATTCGTCCCGCGGGTGAGTCCGCGGTCCTCACCCAGCCCGGCCAGCCCGATCGCACGGTGGCGCTGAACCGCAGGCAGATCAAGGAGTGCCTGTCCGAGGAGATGCGCCGGCTGGATGCCGACGAGGTGTATGCCCAAGCGCTGCAAGGCTTGTCGCTGATCAAACGCTCCCGTGCTACCAGCGCCGACCGGGTGGTTGCCGCGTCCCGGACGCCGCGGTGAGCGCTCCGGAGGTGGTGGTACACGCCGACGCGGAGGTACTGGCGGCAGCGGTGGCCGCTCGGCTGGTGACCACGCTCGTCGATGCCCAGGCCAGCAGAGGCAGCGCCTCGGTGGTGCTGACTGGCGGCGGTACCGGCATCGCCGTGCTGGAACAGGTACGCGCCAGTGCTGCGGACTCGGCGGTGGACTGGCGCCGGGTGAACGTCTTCTGGGGCGACGAGCGTTTCCTGCCCGCCGGACATCCCGACCGCAACGAGACCCAGGCCCGGGCGGCACTGCTGGACCACGTCGACATCGACCCGGCCCGGGTGTTTGCGATGGAGCCCTCCGACGGTGCGACGGGAGACGACCCTGATGCTGCCGCCGCCGTCTACGCCGAAAACCTGGGCGCACACAGCAGCCCGGGGGCCCACGAAATAGCCCCCCGCTTCGATGCACTCCTGCTCGGGATGGGCGAGGAAGGCCATGTCGCTTCGTTGTTCCCCGACTCCCCCGGCGTGCACGAACAGCAGCGCGGCGTGGTCGCTGTGCGTGACTGCCCCAAGCCGCCACCGATCCGGATCAGCCTGACCCTGCCCGCCATCCGGAGCGCGGCGCAGGTATGGCTGTGCGTGCGCGGAGAAGCCAGGCGCAGGCCGTGCAGCTGGCCCTCGGCGGTGCCGGCGAGGTGGTGCTGCCGGCGGCTGGGGCTCGCGGCCGGGACCGCACCCTATGGCTGTTGGACCGCTCCGCGGCAAGTCAGCTGCCGCGCGAGCTTTATGCACCCGCTGGACTGACGCGCCCGAAGTAATCCGGTTCGTCCATCCATGAAGCGGCGGCGCCACCGCGCACCGAGCCACCCGGCCCGGCCACTTCGACCTAGGGAGCCCCGAGCCGTGACCGAACACCCCGACGGCTTGGCCTCGGCCAAGCCGTCGGGGTGCCCCATCACGCTCCGCAATCGGATCATCAAGGCGGCAACGTTCGAGGGCGTAACGCCGGACGCGTTGGTCAGCGAAGAGCTCATCGAGTACCACCGAAGCCCCGCGGCGGGTGGGGTCGGCATGACCACCGTCGCCTATTGCGCCGTTGCTCCGGAGGGACGCACGGAACGGGGGCAGCTCTGGATGCGTCCCGAGGCGCTGCCGGGCCTGCGCAGGCTCACCGATGCCGTGCACAGCGAGGGTGCGGCGGTATCCGCCCAGCTCGGTCACGCGGGGCCCGTCGCCAATGAGAAGTCGACCGGCTACCGTGCCCTCGCGCCTTCCCGACTGTTCAATCCGCTCAGCATGCGGCCGGTGCACAGTGCCTCGATCCAGGACATCGACCGCATCCGCCGAGCACACGGAACCGCGGCGGAACTGGCCGTCGAGGCCGGATTCGACGCTGTCGAAATCCATTTCGGGCACAACTACTTCGCGAGTTCATTCCTGAGTCCCAAGTTGAATCGTCGCAAGGACGATTACGGCGGATCCCTAAAAAATCGGGCCCAGATCGTCCTCGACACTGCTCGTACGGTGCGGGATGCGGTCGGGGGAAGGATCGCAGTCTTGGCCAAGCTGAATATGGATGACGGTGTCTCGGGTGGATTCCGGCTCGACGAGGCGATCCGGGTCGCGCAATGGCTGGAACGGGATGGCTCGCTCGACGCGCTCGAACTCACAATCGGCAGTTCCCTGCTCAATTCGATGTATCTGTTCAAGGGGGAAGCGCCCATTCGCGAGTTCGCGGCCGCCATGCCGCAACCGGTGCGGCTGGGCATCAAGTTGTTCGGAAACAAGTTCCTGCATACCTACCCGTATGAGGGTCTGTTCATGCTCGAGCAGGCCCGGCAGATCCGCGCGGCGGTCGACATGCCGCTGGTGCTGCTCGGCGGCGTCACCGACCGGCGCGGGATGGACACCGCGATGGCCGCAGGCTTCGAGTTCGTCGCGATGGCCCGCGCGCTGCTACGGGAGCCCGACCTGATCAACCGGATCGCCAAGGACGCAACAACCACGTCGCTGTGCATCCACTGCAACAAGTGCATGCCGACGATCTTCGCCGGCACCCATTGTCCCCTCGCCGCGCCACAACGGCAGTGAGGAGGGGCACCATCGAGAACAGCACCTATACCCACGCCTGACGGAGCCGCGCTGGTACCCCGCCTGGGTGGTCAGGCGGGGAGTCGGGGGTGGGGTTGCCGGTTGTGGGCCGGCCTGGGTTGTCGCCGGGCGTCCATCCATTTCGGTGGGAGGAACCAGGCGTGGCCGTCGTCGCCGGCGATGACGGCCCAACCATGGTGGTGAATGGTGCGGTGGTGGGCGGCGCACAAAAGTACGAGGTTGCCAACAAGTCGTTAAGGCAACCCCATCGAACATGGGCTGCGGACCGATAGAGATAGTTCAATCACCTGCGTACCTAGCGGATTGGTTATGGTCGGCATCTTTGAGGAGTGAGCGACAAGACGGTCTCGTGAGACGTCGACCAGTGGGGAACCTGTCAAGAACTCCACGATGGCAACGACATGGCGTTTGAGTAGGGCCAGGAGGTAGCGGTTCTGAATGTTGCCAGCGGTGACGATGAGCGGCGAACGCGGAGTCCCGTCGAGTAGGTGGCTATCCCGGAAATCTCGATCCTTGGTGATGACAATGGGGCTGCTGCACGAACTGGTGACAGTTCGGTTATGCCGCTTGGGCGGCGGTGTGGGTCATGATCGTCTCGTACTCGAAAGGGTCAATCGGCCGAGCGCCGTCTGTCGTCGGCGGTGGTGGTAGGTGCGTTCGATCCAGGTGACGATGGCGATGCGTAGCTCGTCTCGGGTGGTCCAGCGGCGACGGTCGAGCACGTTGCGTTGCAGCAGCGAGAAGAAGCTCTCCATGGCTGCGGTGTCCGCGGCGGAGCCGACCTGGCCCATCGAGCCGACCATCGAGTGGCGGGTCAGCGCGCGTTGCATCTTTCTTGATCGAAATTGACTGCCGCGGTCGCTGTCGACCACGCAGCCGGCGACTTTGCTGCCCTCATAACGAGAGTAGATCCGGCTAGCCCTGGCCCTCCCCTCCATCATGCAATTGGGCCGTTTGGTGCAAATGCCCGGTAGACGACGACGCTGCGTGCGGCAAACTTCTTGGGAGACACCTGCAAATTTTTTGCGTGCAGAGCGATCAAAGCAGAGACTTGAGTGGGATGCGGTCGTCCTGGAGTTTGCTTAAGTCAACCGCGACCGTACCGGAGATCAGCCGCCGCGCAGCTACGATTTCGCGTCCTCGGTTGACGCCAACCGCGCCGGATATCATGCCGCCATTCAAATAGAAGCCGATGAAATCCCATTCCGCGATATTGCCACGGAAAATGCACTGGTCACCAGGAGCTGCGTGTCCAATATACTGTAACCGTAGACCATACTGGTCTGACCAGAAATAGGGCACAGGATCATATGCTGCCTGATTGTGGGACGTCATATTCTGAGCTGCACAGTCGCCCTGGTTGGATGCGTTATCCCAATGCTCGAGCCGTATACACCTAGTACTCGGCCGGTATGGCCACCGCGCAACATCGCCGGCTGCGAAGACATTCGGCACATTGGTTTCGCACCACTCATCAACGACTATCCCGTTATCGACGTGTATCCCGGAACCCGCTAACCATTCTGTCTGAGGTACAACGCCGATACCAACAACGACGACGTCGCACGGCAACCTAGCACCGTCGTCGGTGACCACGTACTCAACTCTCTCTGTGCCGCCAAACCCAGCTACACCTGTCGACATTCGCGCATCGACACCATGGCGTCGATGCAGGTCAAGATACATGTGTCCCAGAGTCTCGCCTAGGGCGCGAACGAGCGGCAGTTGCAGGGCCTCGACGATCGACACGGACACGCCGCGTTCGCGACATGAGGCTGCTACCTCCACCCCAATGAAACCGGCTCCTATTACCACGACACCGCGTGCGTGCTCTAGAGCTGTACGCAGGCGGCATGCATCTTCTGCCGCCCGCAGATAGAAGATTCCAGGCAGGTCAGATCCGGGGATGTTCAACCGCCGTGGCCGTGCCCCAGTCGCACACAACAGCGTGTCATACTCGACCCGTTCACCAGTGGAAAATGTGACGGAATGGCCGGCAGGGTCGAGCCTGCGGGCACTTTCTCCGAGTCGTAAATCAATCCGGTTCGCTGCGTACCAGTCGCGCTGTTGGTAGTAGGACAAATTGGTTTGGTCACCGCGAAGGAACTCTTTCGACAGTGGCGGACGATCATAGGGCGGCTGGTCCTCGCTGCTGGCCAGCACGATGGATGCGTCGGGCCTTTTTCGACGTAACACCTCCACGGCGCGCTGTCCGGCCAAGCCACCACCAACAACGACGTACCTCATTGCACTCACCCTTGCTCGCCGGGCCCGGACGCGGGACGCTATTTGTGTACTGGTTGGCGGGAAATCAGCACCTTCCCATTTACGACGATCACCTCGAAGACGGGCACCGGCGATTCCGCCGGTGGTCCCAGCACTTCTCCGGTCCGCACATCGAAGGAGGCGAAATGCTTCGGGCAGATAATCTCGTAATCGAACAGGTCACCTTCATCAAGATGGGCATACTCGTGCGTACATATCCCGCCAATCGCGAACCAATTTCCGTCGACCCTTGCCACTAGCACACGTTCACCCTCAAAATCGACGGCGAATGGTTCACCGTCGGCGATATCGCACTCCTGCGCTATAACGACATATTCTGCCATGGTCCCAATACTTTCCAATCTCACGCCAAGAGCTAGCCAATCTCGCACAGGATTCTAGGTACTTACCAAGATAGTGCCACCCTCAACGACGACCCGGAACGTACGTGTCCGTCGACCGTCGCCAGCTAGCAAACAGCCGGTTCGTACGTCGTACTCGTAGCCGTGCCAGGGGCAGCGCAGAATCTCGCCATCTCGAGTCGGGATATATACCCCAACGTCATCCGCAGGGGCCATCGTCTCGCCGAGCCGTCCTTCGCTGAGCGATGCCCCTTGGTGTAAGCACTTGTCGCTGAGCGCAAAGAGCTCCCCGCTGGGAGTACGAACGACGACGATTGGAATGCGACCCAGCATCGCGGTCCGCATCTGCCCGGGCGCGAGAGCGTCCTCGCTGCAGACCTCCTCCTTCACGGCGCCTCGCCACCGATCTGAATGCCTCCCGCACGGACGCCAGCCCGGTCCTGTCGCGGCGCCAGGCTTCGGTACAGGCTGCGGGCGTTCTCGCTCATGATGCGTCGGCGCAGGTCCGCTGGAATTCGGTCGGGAAGGGCTTCGAAGGCGGAGTCGAAGTCCCAGTGCGGATAATCGCTGGAAAAGCAGAGAAGTTTGTCCGAGCCCATTTGGTCTATGACTTGGAGCAGCTGCTCGGCAGTCAGCTCCTCGATCGGCTGTGTCGCGAAGCGTACCTGCTCTCGGATGATTCGCGACGGCTCACGTTTGAGCCAGGGGACCTCTATTCGAAGCTGGCGATAATTCTGGTCCATGCGCCACATCAAATGGGGGACGTAAGTGAAGCCCCCCTCTACCATCAGCACCTTAAGATCTGGGTACTTATCGAAGACGCCGTTAAATATGAGACTAACTAGTTCGGACATAAAGACCTGCGGGGCGAGTGTGTGCCACTCGACGTAGTACCTGTGGTAACCGAGCGCAGTAGGTGAGT
>JAABVA010002338.1_pt1 | contig 18993 bp, 21 predicted proteins | sample 5560331 | NCBI WGS metagenome assembly JAABVA01 (sample SAMN12812661, study PRJNA571458) | rock metagenome | isolation source: Antarctica rocks | place: Antarctica: Victoria Land, Mt New Zealand sud | collected 2016-01-07 | reverse complement strand
TCAAGATGATCATCGCTCCCTTGGTGTTCTCGACCCTGGTCGTCGGCATCGGCCACATGTCGGACGCCGGCGCGGTCGGCCGCGTCGGCGGCAAGGCGATGCTGTGGTTCGTCAGCGCGTCGCTTGTGTCACTCACCCTCGGGCTGATCCTGGTCAACCTGTTCGAGCCCGGCGCCGGGGTGCACAAGGTCGTGAGCGGCGTCTCGTCCGGGATCGACGCGCACGCCATGACGCTGGACGGCTTCGTGAAGCACGTCTTTCCGGACTCGGCGGTGCGCCCGATGGTCGACAACGAGATCCTGCAGATCGTCGTGTTCTCAATCTTCTTTGGCGTTGCCTGCGCCACGATGCCCGCCCGCGCCAAGCCGCTGCTCAAAGGCATCGAGGCGCTGTCCCACATCATCCTGAAGGTCACCGGCTATATCATGAAGCTGGCGCCCGTCGCGGTGTTCTGCGCCATGGCCGCGACGATCTCGACCAACGGCCTCGGCATCCTGGTGAACTATGCGAAGTTCATGGGCGAGTTCTACTTTGGGCTGGTCTGCCTGTGGCTGCTGCTGATCCTCGCCGGCTTCGTCCTGCTGGGCCCCAGCGTGAAACGGCTGATCGCGCTGGTTCAGGAGCCGTTCCTGCTCGCTTTCTCGACCGCCAGCTCCGAGGCGGCGTATCCGAAGATGCTGGAGCAACTGGCGAAATTCCCGATCTCGACTAAGATTTCGAGCTTCGTGCTGCCGCTCGGCTACTCGTTCAACCTCGACGGCACGATGATGTATTGCACCTTCGCCAGCGTATTCATCGCGCAAGCCTACGACATCCCGCTCAGCTTCGGCACCCAGGTCGCCATGCTGCTCACCCTGATGCTGACCAGCAAGGGCGTGGCCGGAGTGCCGCGTGCGTCGCTCGTGGTGATCGCGGCGACGCTCGGGCAGTTCAGCCTGCCTGAGGAGGGGCTGCTGCTGATCCTGGGCATCGACACCTTCCTCGACATGGGCCGGTCGGCCACCAACGTCATCGGCAACTCGCTGGCGACCGCCGTGGTGGCGAAGTGGGAAGGCCAGCTCGTGTCCGACATCGAAACCCGGCCGACGATCGAGGAGATGGAGGGCCAGCCCGCGTGACTCCTGGGCGGTTGGGCATCCTTGCCGCGGCGGTGCTCTGCCTCACGGCGGCGAGCGCCTGGGCCGAGGAGGGCGCACTGCTGACCGGCACGCTACAAACGATCCAGCAGCGCGGCACCGTCCTGATCGGCTATCGCGAGACAGCACCGCCATTCTCGTTCCTGAACAGGGCTGGGCAGCCGGTCGGCTTCTCGCTCGATCTCTGCCGGGGCATCGCGGCCGACATCGCCCGGACACTCAACCGCGAGCTGATTGAGCCCGATGCACCCGCCTGGCAACAGGGCGTACGCATGGTCCTGGTGCCGGTTGCAGCCGAGGCGCGGCTGCCGAAGGTGATCTCGGGCGAGGTGGACCTCGAATGCGGCTCTACGACCGCGACGGACCAGCGGGCCCAGACCGTCGCGTTCTCCCCGATGTTCTTCCTAGCTGGAACCAAGCTGATGGTGCCGAAAGGGTCTCCGATCGCCTCCGATCGAGACCTCGGCGGCAAGACTGTCGTGGTTGGCGCCGGCACCACCAATGCCGGCGTCCTGCGCCGCCTGGCCGCGCAGGCGGCGCCGTCGTTCAATGTCGTGGAAACGCCTGACCTTGCCGCCGGCTATGCGGTGCTCGCATCCGGTCAGGCCGACGCGTTCGCCTCGGATGACATCCTGCTGGCAGGCTTTCTCGCGACGCGGGCGGATAGCGGACGTTTCCAAGTCGTCGGCGAATACCTTTCCTTCGAGCCCTACGCGATCATGCTCCGCCGCGATGACCCAGCATTCAGCGTGCTCGTCCGGCAAAGCTTCGAGCGCATGGCGCAGGACGGCGCGCTCACGTCCCTCTATAATCGATGGCTCACCCAGCGGCTACCGAACGGCGAGACGCTTGGCCTGCCGATGAGCCCGCATCTGGCCGAGATGTATCGCGCGCTCGGCAGCCCTGACTAGCGCCGCCCGGCCGTTCAAGCGGCCTTATTGCATTGCCGCCAACGCTTTTCTGAAGGCATCAATGGCCGCGGCGGACTGGCATATCGGCGCACCGGCCCGACATTCCACTCATGCCTCGCTCCTGGACTCCTCGACGCGTGCTCGTCACTCCCGCCGCTCTCGCCTGGCCGGCCGGCGCTGCCATGGTCGAGCGCGCCAGCGCGCTCGGGTCGGAGATCGTACGCCTCAATGCCGATCGGCTGAATGGGCTGCCGGACGCCTATCGCGACGCGAAGACCACTCTGGCGGTCGTGACCGCGAGCCCGAGCCGACGGCGCTTGCAGGCGATCCCGCCCAGCGCCGACTGGCGGTTCGATCTCGCCGAGGGCTGCCCGGCGCACTGCTCCTATTGCTACCTCGCCGGCTCGCTCGCGGGCCCGCCGATCATCCGCGCCTACGCCAACCTGCCCGAGATCCTGGCCGAGCTACCGGCCGCTGTCGGCAAGGGCCGGGTAACCTCCGTGTCGCCGGAACGGGCCGCGGAGGGTACGACATTCGAGTGCTCCTGCTACACCGACCCACTGTCGATCGAGCACCTGACCGGCAGCCTCGCCGCCTGCATCTCGCATTTCGGTGCCTGGAAAACATCGGAGAATGCTCCGGTGCAACTTCGCTTCACGACCAAGTTCGACGCTGTGGGTCCACTGCTCGGCCTCGCGCACAACCGGCGTACCCGCATCCGCTTTTCCGTGAATGCGACCGCGGCCGAGCGGCACGAGGGCGGCGCGCCTCGTATGAAGGCGCGGCTCGCCGCCCTGCGCGCCGTCGCGGAGGCGGGCTATCCCGTCGGGCTGACCGTTGCCCCGATCATGCGGCTGCCGGATTGGGCAGACGCCTATGACCGCCTGTTCGCTGACGTGGCCACAGCACTTGAGGGCGTCGCGGATGTGGACCTGACCGCCGAGCTGATCACGCACCGCTTTACCCCGAAGTCGAAGGAGGTGCTCGCCGGCTGGTATCCAGGCAGCCCGCTCGAGATGGACGAGGCACAGCGGTCACGGAAGATGACGAAGTTCGGCTCGGTGAAATACGTATTTCCGAAGGAGCAGATGACCGAGATGCGCGCCGCCTTGGAGGCGTCGCTGGCCAGCCGGCTGCCTATGACCCGTCTGCTATACTGGACTTAACTTAAGTTTGACGACCGGCTACTGTCATCAAAGCGTCACAAATCTGAAACACTCTGGTCTCCGTTGCTGCGTAGGGTGCACCCGTTCACAATCGGGACTGCCGGTCTATTTGCCACTGCCGACAGCCGCCCTATCGAGGAAAATCGTATGAGCTTGATGTCCAAGATGCTGGCGACTGCTGTGTTGGGTTGCGCGTTCGCGTTCCCAGCGGCGGCGCAGCAGATCACAGGTGCCGGGGCGACATTCCCAAACCCGGTATATCAGAAGTGGGGCGAGGCGGCACAGAAGGCCATCAACATACAATTGAATTATCAGTCGATCGGTTCAGGCGCTGGGCAGACGCAGATCAAAAATCGTACGGTCGACTTCGGTGCGTCCGACGCACCGATGACCGATGCGGCGCTGAAGGAGGGCAACCTGCTGCAGTTCCCGGCCGTGATGGGTGCCGTGGTCGCAATCGTGAATGTCCCCGGCGTCGCCAACAACCAGATCAAGCTCACGGGCGACCTGCTGGCCGATATGTATCTCGGCAAGATCACCAAATGGAACGACCCCAAGGTCGCCGCGCTGAACAGCGGCGTAGCGCTGCCTAACCTGGCGATCGCGCCGGTGTATCGCGCGGACGGCTCTGGGACGACGTTCGTGTGGGTATCATACCTCGCGGCCGTGTCGCCGGAGTTCAAGGAGAAGGTCGGTGTCGGCACCTCGGTGCGCTTCCCCGCCGGGACCGGCGCACGCGGCAACGAGGGGGTCGCCGGCACCGTCAGCAATACCCGCGGTGCCATCGGCTATGTCGAGAACGCCTATGCGACGCAGAACAAGCTGGTTTCGACGCAAATCCGTAACAAGGCTGGAAGTTTCGTGAGCCCGACCGCCGAGACGTTCATCGCCGCTGCGCAGAACGCGAACTGGTCCACCCCGAACTTCGCCGCAAACCTAGTAGATCAGCAGGGCGCCGATAGCTGGCCCATCGTCTCCCCCACCTTTATCCTGCTTCCGAAAGAGGCGAAGGACGCGGCCCACACGGCGGCGGTGCTCAAGTTCTTCGATTGGTCCTACACCAACGGCGCCAAGATGGCGCAGGACCTCGAATACATCCCATTGCCGGAAACGGTGCAGACCGCGGTTCGCGCTGCCTGGAAGACCGAGCTGAAGGGTCCGGACGGCGAGCCCATCGCGACACCGTGACCTCTGGCCGCCCAAAGGGCCGCTATCCCAGGTGGCCCCATACCCTTCGGTGGAGTCCGTAGTGCAGCAAGCAGCCTCCACCATCCTTCCGTCGGCCAGCGCCGCGGCGTCCACCAGGCGTCGCAGCGGCTCGGCCGGCGACGGCGTGTTCGAGTGGATGTGCCGCCTGGCCGGCGTGTTCGTGCTCATCCTGCTGGGCGCCATCATCGTCGAGCTGTTCATCGGCGCGCTCCCAGCCTTTCGGCAGTTCGGCCTCGCCTTCGTCTGGACCGAACTGTGGGACCCCGTTGCCGAGCAATATGGCGCGCTGGTGCCGGTCTATGGCACGGTCGTGACCTCGGTCCTGGCACTGATCCTTGCCATACCGGTCGCATTCGGCATCGCGTTCTTCCTAACGGAGCTGGCGGCAGCTTGGCTGCGCCGCCCAGTAGGAACTGCGGTCGAGCTACTGGCCGCCGTGCCCAGCATCATCTATGGCATGTGGGGCTTCTTCGTCGTCGTGCCGATCATGGCGCAGGTCATCCAGCCGCCGATCATCGACAATATCGGCGAATGGCCGCTGATCGGCTTCCTGTTCGCCGGGCCTCCGTTCGGCACCGGCATCTTCACCGCCGCGCTGATCTTGGCGATCATGATCATCCCCTTCGTCGCCGCCACGATGCGCGACGTGTTCTCGACCGTACCGCCCGTGTTCAAGGAGAGCGCCTACGGCCTGGGCGCCACGCGGTGGGAGGTGATGTGGAACATCGTGCTGCCCTACACCCGCAAATCCGTGGTCGGCGGCATCATGCTGGGCCTGGGCCGCGCCCTCGGCGAGACGCTGGCCGTCACCTTCGTGATCGGCAACGCCAACCGGATCACCACGACGCTGTTTGGACCCGGCAGCACCATCGCCTCGCTCGTGGCACTCGAGTTCGGCGAGGCGGGGGCGGGCAGCCTGAAGCTGTCGGCGCTGCTGGCGCTGGGCTTCATCCTGTTCGTCCTGTCGTTCATCGTCCTCGCCATCTCACGGCTGCTGCTGCGGCCCCGCGCCAAAGGGGCCGCAGCATGAGCGACGCGGCGCTGCATAGCGGAGACTTCGGAGGCATGCCGCCGAAGGACACGGCGACGTCGTCGCGCCTCGGCCGGCGACGCGGCGCGGTGGACAAGATCATGACGGGCCTGGCCGTCACTGCGACCGCGTTCGGGTTGATCTTCCTCATCTCCATCCTGTTCACGCTGTTCTGGCGCGGCTTGGAGGCGATGGGTCCCACGGTGTTCACCGAAGTCACACGCCCGCCGGGCTCGCATGGCGGGCTGCTGAACGCCATCGTCGGCACGGTGATCCAGGTCGGGATCGGCACGCTGATCGGAGCGCCGGTCGGCATCCTGGTCGGGACCTACCTCGCCGAGTACTCGCGCGGGTCGAAGCTGGGCGAGGCGGTGCGGTTCGTGTCCGACGTGCTGCTGTCGGCGCCCAGCATCCTGATCGGCCTTTTCGTCTATCAGCTCATGGTGTTGCCGTTTGGCGGCTTTTCCGGCATCGCCGGCGCGGTGGCGCTGGCGATCATCATCATCCCGATCGTCGTGCGCACGACGGAGGACATGCTGCAGCTTATTCCCAATACGCTGCGCGAGGCTGTGATGGGGCTGGGCTCGCCGAAGTGGAAGATGATCACGCTGGTCTGCTACCGTTCGGTCAAGTCGGGCCTGATCACGGGGGTGTTGCTGGGCATCGCGCGCATCGCGGGCGAGACGGCGCCGCTGCTGTTCACGTCGTTGGGCAACCTTACCTGGTCGGTCGACCTGCGCCAGGCGATGTCGAGCCTGCCGGTTACAATCTATGCCTATGCCGGGTCGCCGTACCAGGACTGGATCTCGCTCGCCTGGACTGGCGCCCTGATCATCACTGTCAGCGTCCTGTTGCTGAACATCATCGCACGTGTCGTGCTGCGTAAGTCCTAAGGGTCGCCATGAGCCAAACCACCAATTCCGCGCCGGTCCAAGCCGCCAACCTCGGTGCCATGACGGCGCGCTCGGGTTCCAGCCTGAACCAGGCCCGGATCGCGATCCGCAACCTCGACTTCTACTATGGCGACAACCGGGCGCTGAAGGGCATCAACCTCGACCTGCCGGCGCGGCAGGTGACGGGGATGATCGGCCCCTCCGGCTGCGGCAAGTCGACGCTGCTGCGGGTGCTGAACCGCATGTACAGCCTGTATCCCGGGCAGCGCGCCGAGGGCGAAGTGATGATGGACGGGCAGAACCTGATTGCGCCCGACACGGACATGAACGAGCTGCGGTCGCGCATAGGCATGGTGTTCCAAAAACCGACGCCGTTCCCGATGTCAGTGTTCGAGAACATCGCCTTCGGCGTGAAGCTGCACGAGCAGCTCTCCAAGTCGGCCATGGAGGAGCGAGTCGAGTGGTCCCTCACCCGCGCGGCGTTATGGGGCGAGGTCAAGGACCGGCTGTCGACCTCGGCCATGGGCCTTTCCGGTGGGCAGCAGCAGCGGCTGTGCATCGCCCGCACCATCGCGGTGCGCCCGGAGGTCATCCTGCTCGACGAGCCGACCAGCGCGCTCGACCCAATCAGCACGCTCAAGGTCGAGGAGCTGATCGACGAGCTGAAGCGCGACTTCACTATCGCGATCGTGACGCACAACATGCAGCAGGCTGCCCGGGTCGCCGACCAGGTCGCGTTCTTCTACCTCGGCGAGATGATCGAGGTTGCCCCGGCGGCGCAGCTGTTCACCTCGCCCAAGCAGCAGCGCACGCGAGAATATATCACCGGCCGATTCGGCTGAGGGAAACGAGCACAATGTCTGAAACCCAGCATCCCGTCTCCCCGCATATCGTCAAGAGCTATGGCCAGGAGCTGCAGCAGCTGCGGAACCTGATCACCGAGATGGGCGGCCTGGTCGAGAACCAAGTGTCCCTCGCCACCCAGGCCATCGTCAACCACGACCCAGCCACCGCCACCCAGGCCGTCGAGCTCGACCGGACAGTCGATATCCACGAACGCGATGCCGAGCAGATGGTGATACGCATGCTGGCGCTGCGACAGCCGATGGCGGACGACCTGCGGCAGATCGTCGCCGCGATGAAGATCACGGCAGCGCTGGAGCGGATCGGCGACTACGCCAAGAACATGGCCCGGCGCAGCATCGTGCTCGGCCAGTTCCGCCTGCCGTTCAGCCTGACGGGGGTCGCCAACATGTCCCGCCTGGTGCAGGAGAACCTGAAGCTCGTTATCGACGCGACCGGCGAGAACGACGCGCAGAAGGCGATGCAGGTCTGGCAGGCCGACCAGGCGATCGACGAGACGTACAACTCCATCTTCCGCGAGCTGATCACCTATATGATGGAGGATGCGCGCAACATCACGCCCTGCACGCACCTGCTGTTCATAGCCAAGAACCTGGAGCGGATCGGCGACCACGCCACCAACATCGCCGAGCACGTTTACTACGCCGTGACGGGCGAGCCGATGACCGACGAGCGGCCGAAGGGCGACGGCTCCGCCTACGCGGTAGTCCGGCTGCCCGACGACGTGGAGCCCCGCTGATGCTGCCTGCCCCCACAAGCCCGTCCAAGCCCTGTGTCCTCGTCGTCGAGGACGAAGCGGCGCTGGCCACCATGCTTCGATACAACCTGGAAAAACAGGGCTTCCGGGTCGAGGAGGCCGTCGATGGGCAGGAAGCGCTGACCCGCATCGCCGAGGCGGTGCCCGACATCGTGCTGCTGGACTGGATGCTGCCCGTCATGTCGGGGATCGAGGTCTGCCGGCAAATACGGCGGCGCCCGGCGACCCGCGACTTGCCGGTCATCATGGTGACGGCGCGGACCGAGGACCAGGACGCCGTCCGTGGCCTGAACACCGGCGCCGACGACTACATCACCAAGCCGTTCAACATGGAGGCGCTGCTGGCGCGCATGCGGGCGCTGCTGCGGCGGGCCGGCGCCGTCCCGGTGCGCGGGCAGCACGTGTTCCACGACATAACGATGGACCTTACGGCGCATCGCGTGCATCGGAACAACCGGGCTATCCACCTTGGTCCCACCGAGTTTCGGCTGCTGGAGTTCCTGATGCAGCACCCCCGCCGGGTATTTTCGCGGGAGGAGCTGTTGAACTCGGTTTGGGGTCCGGACATCCACGTGGAGCCGCGCACGGTGGACGTGCACATCCGGCGTCTGCGCAAGAGCATCAACGGCGAGGGCGAGCTGGACGTGGTGCGGACGGTGCGCGCGGCGGGATATGCGCTCGACACCGAGCAAATCTAGCGCATTTCATGGATGAACATGCGGCGGCCGCGCCCACCCTCGGCGACGTACGCCGTGCGGCGGAGCGGATCAGGGGCCGGGTGCGTCTGACCCCCTTGATCGAGGCGGCGCCGACGCGTGATCACACGGCGGTCGCTGCGCAACTTTGCCTCAAGCTCGAGTCTCTGCAGGTTACGGGCTCATTCAAGGCGCGGGGCGCCAGCAATGCGGTCGCCTTGCTGGAACCGTCTGCTCTGGCTCGTGGCGTCGTCACAGCGTCCGGCGGCAATCACGGGTTGGCGGTGGCCTACGCCGCCTGGACGGCCGGCGTAGCCGCGACGATCTACCTGCCTGGCAACGTTCCCCTGGCCAAAGTCCGGAAGCTGCAGGTATGGGCGCCAAGGTCGTGATTGAGGGCGAGGTCTGGGACGACAGCAATACGGCGGCGCTTCGGCATGCTGCGCAGGACGGGATGACGTATGTCCACCCGTTCGCCGATCCGCGGGTCATCGCCGGGCAGGGCACGGTCGCGACCGAGATCCTGGACGCTGCCCCGGATATCGACACGCTGCTGGTCGCGATCGGCGGCGGCGGCCTGATCAGCGGCATCGCAGTCGTCGCCAGCGCTATCAACCCTGGCGTCCGCATCGTCGGCGTCGAGCCGACCGGCGCTCCGACCCTGCTGCGCAGCCTTGAGGCCGGTCGCCCGGCGGTGCTGGACCGAGTCGACACGATGGCCGGAACCCTGGCTCCGCGCAGCACAGACGCGCTGAACTTCGGGATCATCCAGCGTCATGTCGGGCACATCGTGCTCGTTTCCGACGCGGCGATGCGGGAGGCCGCCGCTTGGCTGTGGTTCGAGCATGGGGTCGCTGCGGAGTTGAGCGGCGCAGCCTCGGTCGCCGCCCTGCTCACTGGGCAATATCAGCCCGCACCGGGCGAGCGGGTGTGCGCCGTGGTGTGCGGCGCCGGCACAGACGGCTCGGCTCCTTGAACCCTCTGCCGTCCCTGCAGCGCTAAGTACCCGAGCTATGACCTGATGCGGCGGGCCGGTTCCGCCCTACATGCCTCGCCATGGATCGAAGCTTCATGATGACCCGCGACGCCGGCCTGGCCCGCCTGGCCGCCTTCACTCCCGCCATGGGCCACGCCTACACCGCCGGGCGCAACACGGATTATGGGCCGGAGGCGGACACCGCGACCGCCGCCCTCTCGCCCTACCTGCGCCGTCGCCTGGTGATCGAGCAGGAGGTCGTGGACGCGGCACATGCGTCGCATGGCGCGGTTGCGGACAAGTTCGTGCAGGAGGTGTTCTGGCGGGGCTACTTCAAAGGCCATCTTGAGACACGCCCGGAGCTGTGGGCCAACTATCAGCGCCTGGTCGCCGAGGGCCACGCGCAGCTCGCGGCCAATTCGGGACTGCGCCTCGCCTACGAGCGGGCCGCTACCGGGCGCACCGGCATCGATGGTTTCGACGACTGGGCGCGCGAGCTCACGGCGACCAATTGGCTGCACAACCATACCCGGATGTGGTTCGCATCGATCTGGATCTTCACGCTCAAGCTGCCCTGGGCGCTCGGGGCGGACCTGTTCATGCGCCATCTGCTGGACGGCGATCCCGCGAGTAACACGCTTTCGTGGCGCTGGGTCGCTGGGCTGCACACCCGTGGCAAGGCATACGCGGCTCGGGCGGAAAACATCCGGCGCTACACCGACGGCCGCTACGACCCGGCTAATCTCAACGAGGACCCCGCCCCATTGCAGGAGCCCGATCCGCCATCTGCCCGGCCCCTGCCATCGAGCGATGCGCCACCCGCAGGCGATGTGGCGCTGCTGCTGCATCTGGAGGACCTACATCCCGAAAGCCTGCCACTCGAACGCGGCAAAGTGAGGCGCGTCAGCGGCTTAGTGGCCCATGCCGACAGCGCAGTGGACCGGGTGAGGCAGGCCGACAGCGACGCCATGGCGGACGCATTGGCCCGGGCGGCGGCCTATTTCGATTGCCCAGCTGTTCCGCTTGAGGAGGGCTGGGCGGAAGGCCTGCCCGTGGTGACCGCTTGGCGCCGGTTGGGCCCTCCGCTGCGGCCCTGCCGCCAGCGTTGCGCGTGCGGCGAAGCTGGGATGACCTAGTCTGGCCGCGGGCGACCCGCGGCTACTTCCAGGTCAAGGCGGCCATCCCGTCCATCCTGCGGTCCGTAGCGGCATGAATGCTATAGCAACCCGGCAGCGATGTTCACGGTCAATGCCACGATCACGGTGTTGAACAGGAAGCTGACCAACCCATGCAGCAGCGCGAGACGCCTCAGGCGACGAGACGTGACCTGCACGTCGGAGACCTGGAAGGTCATACCGATCACGACCGAGAAGTAGAGGAAGTCGAAGTAATCCGGCAGCTCGTCCGATGGAAAGCTGAGGCCGCCCTTAGTCTTCCCCCGCTCGTCGAGGTCATACCATTCGTGGGCATATCGAAACGTGAACACCACGTGCGCCAGCAGCCACGATAGCAGCAGCGTGGCGGCCACCAGGGCGACATGCAGGCTGCGTTCGACGCGCGGCAGGTCCTTGAGGCCGTAGAACTCGCCCGATAAAGCCGCGAAGCTGAAAATCGTCCCCAGCAGCATGACCCAGAATATGGTCCACTGGCCCTCCTCCTGCGCCTCCGCCTCCGCCGCCATCTGCTCCGGGGCACGGACGGCAAATAGAATGATGGCGAGGGCGAGAAAAACGAAAGCGCCGATGTCCCAGGCAGCGATGGCCCGGGTCTGCCCGGTCCAGCTCGGGACGGCGACCGCCATGCCTGCCCAGGCTGCCACGATCATCAGCAGGGCAGTAAAGGTGCGCGGATGCCCGGCCATGACCCGGCCTGGCCGACTTGTTAAAAGCATCTATTGCCACCGATCAGATTGCCAGCGCCGTTCGATCGATCGGTGGGCGTCGCGCTTGTAACAAGCAGCCGGCAAGGTTATCAAGAGAGCGGGGCTGGTTACCAAACGCTGTGCGCTCCTTCCTAAAAACCAGCGCTATTTCGGCGCATACTTTGCACAGCCGGTTTCACAATACCGGTTTCGGCGACCAAACGACGTCTGGGCAGGTGCTGCGTATCCTCTAGGGAGACGGCCGATGACGTATTCGACGTTGATGGTTCACCTGGATCTCCGTCCCGCCAATGAGGGGCTGCTGCGGATCGCCGCCGACCTTGCCGAGCGCTGCAATGCGCGCGTGATCGGCATCGCCGCGTGCCAGCCGATCGCGGTCGCCTATGGGGACGGCTATATGTCCGCCGATGTGATCGAGCAGGACCGCGCCGATCGTGAGCGGGAGATCAGCGAGGCCGAGGCCGGTTTCCGTGCCGCCCTGGATGGGAGGGTCGCCGATCTCGAATGGCGTTCGACCGTCAGCTACATGTCGCTTACCAACTACATCGCAGAGCAGGCGCGCGCCGCCGACCTTTTGATCACCGGTCCGGACCAGAAAGACTCGTCACTCGACAGCACGAGGCTGGTGAGTGTCGGCGACCTGGTGATGCGTGCCGGGCGGCCCGTGCTGATCGTGCCGCCGGGCGTCGATCGGCTCAACCTGGACAGCGTCGTCGTCGGGTGGAAAGAAAGCCGGGAGACACGCCGCGCCGTCGTGGACGGCCTGCCGCTGCTTCGGTTGGCCAGCCGTGTGCTCGTGGTCGAGATCGTCGAGCAGGAAGACATCACCGAGGCGCGCGGCCGGCTCGCCGATGTCGTCGCTTGGCTCGGACGGCACGGCGTGGCGGCAACGTCTCTCGCCCAACCGCCGAGCGGGAGCGACGCGACGAGGCTCGACGCGATCGCCCGGGAACACAACGCTGGGCTGATGGTCGCCGGCGCCTATGGGCATAATCGCATCCGTGAATGGGTGCTCGGCGGCGTGACCCGCGACCTGCTGCTGCGCCCAGACCGCTGCGCGATGGTATCGCATTGACCCGCCGCCCGGAGCCTAGCTCACGGTCAGACCCGGGATTGGCACCTCTAGGGTTTGCAGCACCAGCAACAGGTTGAGCGTCAGCACGATGGCCGTGGCGGCGACCGCAGCGATTCCAGTGAAGCGGCCGTTCAGATACTGACCCATCACCGCCGGCCGCCGCATCAGCAGTACGAGGGCGACCATGGGCACCGGGAGCGCCAGGCTTAGGGCGACCTGGCTCAGGATCAGCGCTTGCGTCGCGTTCACTCCCCAGGCGACGACGGCGAAGGCCGGGGTCATCGTGACCAGCCGCCTGATCCAGATCGGGATGCGGAAGCCGACGAATCCCTGCATGATGACCTGGCCCGCCATCGTGCCGACGGCCGAACTCGACATACCCGACGCGATCAAAGAAACCATGAACACCGCCGCCGCACCGCCGCCGAACAGCGGGACCAGCGTGTGATAGGCGGTCTCGATCTCGGCAACGTCCTCGTGCCCGCCATGGAACGCGGCGGCGGCCATCATGACCATCGCCACGTTGACCAAACCGGCGATGGTCAGCGCGACGACGACCTCGATGTTCGAATAACGCAGCAGCGCCCGGCGCTCCTGCTCATTGCGCGCCGGGGCACGGTCCTGCGTCAGGCTGGAATGCAGATAGATGGCGTGCGGCATCACGGTCGCGCCGACAATGCCGACCGCAAGGGTCAATGCGCCGCCGTCGGCCAAGCGCGGCAACACGGTGCCGAGCGCGGCTGCGCCCCAATCCGGCGGCGCCACAAATAGCTCGATCAGGTAGCTAAGGCCGATCACGCCGATCAGGCCGCCGATGATCAGCTCGATCGGCCGGTAGCCCTGGCGCTGGAACGCCAGGATGCCGAAGGTCACGATGGCGGTGACGACCATGCCCCACATCAGCGGGATGCCGAACAGCAGCGACAACCCGATCGCACCGCCTAGGAACTCGGCGAGGTCGGTCGCCATCGCCGCAACCTCGCTCACGACCCACATCGCCCAAACGACGGGCTGCGGGAAGTACTCGCGGGAGAGCTCGGCGAGGTTCCGGTTGGTGACGATGCCCAGCTTGGCCGAGAGACCCTGGAACAGCATGGCGACGATGTTGGCGAGCAGCACGACCCAAAGCAGGCTGTAGTTGTATTTTGCCCCGGCCTGGATGTTGGTCGCGAAGTTGCCGGGGTCCATGTATGCGACCGAGCAGATGAAGGCCGGCCCGGCGAACGGCAGCATGGCACGCAAGCCGCGGCGGCGGCCCGCCAAGGCGTCCCTGACCGCAGCCGTGGTGCGGTCAGTAAGGCTGATACGGGCCTGCGCCTTGATCATTACGGGTCCTGAACTCACAATTCGGTTTGAATACAGCCAATGCTACACCGTACGCAAGATGGTCCGACTTTAAGATTTGACTAGATCATCATCCGGGAGCATTAACGTGGCGCCGGCGTAGCGAACGCTGCCTCGGCTATCGGCGCGGACCCGGCATGAAAGACGGTCCAAACAGGAAGCGCCCCGATATCCTGGAGAGCAGATGTCCGAACGGCTGCAACCCCCGACCACCATGCCGAAGGAGCCGGCGCAGGCGGACCGCTTTGGTCGGGCGCGGCAGGCCCGCTCGGCCACGTTGCTTGAGGACTATGCCGAGCTGATCGCCGACCTGCTCGCCACGGGAGGCGAGGCCCGCACAGTGGACATTGCCCGCCGTCTCGGTGTCGCGCACGCGACCGCGGTCAAGACAATCGGCCGGCTCAAGCGCGAGGGGCTGGTCACGGCGCTGCCCTACCGGGGGGTGTTCCTGACCGAGGCGGGCCAGGCGCTCGCCGCGCGCGTGCGTGCCCGACACCGGCTCGTCGTCGAGCTGCTGGTCGCCGTCGGCGTGCCGATCGAGGACGCAGAAGCCGACGCGGAGGGCATCGAGCATCATGTGTCGGCAAGCACGCTCGCGGCGTTCGCCGGCTTTCTTCAGGCGCGCCGATAACGTCTTGCCGGCCCCCGCAGGCCCGGCGGCGCATGGGCGGATCCTGGTCATCAAGCACGGCGCTTTCGGCGACCTTATCCAGGCCCTGGACGCCTTCCAAGCGGTGCGCCGCCATCACGCAACGGCTGAGCTCGTGCTGATGACCTCCCCACCCTACTCGACGCTCGCGCATGCGATACCGTGGTTCGACCGGGTCTGGCTCGACAGGCGGCCACGGCTGCATGAGATTGGCGCCTGGTGGGCGCTACGGAAGACCCTCATGGCCGAAGGGTTCGACCGCGTCTATGATCTGCAGTGCTCTTCGCGTACGGCGCGCTATTTCCGGATGCTGCCCCGAGGCCGCCGGCCCGAGTGGGTCGGCGCGGTGCCGGGCTGCTCGCATCCCGACCCCGGCCTTCCCGACAGCGCCTCCAACCGACAGAAGATGGCGGCCCAGCTCGCCGTGGCCGGCGTTCCGGCGCCCGAGCCGGCCGACCTGTCCTGGCTTACCGCGCCGGTCGACCATCTCGGCCTGCCGGAACGGTTCGCCCTGCTGGTTCCCGGCTGCTCGCCGCGTCTGCCGCATAAACGCTGGCCGGCCGAGCGCTATGGCCTGTTGGCGCAACGGCTCGCCGGTCGCGGCCTCGCCGCCGCCGCCGTTGGCACCAGCGTCGACCGTGCGGCCATCGACGGCGTGCGCGCTGCCGCTCCCGGCCTGGTGGACCTTGGCGACCGGACGACCCTGTTCGAGCTTGCGGCGGTGGCCCGGCGCGCGGCGGTTGCGGTCGGCAACGACACCGGCGCCACGTTCCTCGCCTCGGCGGTCGGGACGCCTACGCTCATGCTGATGTCGTCCCACACCGATCCGCGGGTTTCCGCACCCTGGGGACCGGGCGCGCGCTGGCTGAAGCGCGATGATCTTTCGCAATTGCCGGTCGAAGATGTCGAGCGTGTGTTGCCTCTGGATGCCGGCCCGTCCGCGGACTGAGGACGCCTGGCTGGCGCTAGTGCTCTGACGCGGACAAAGAAAGCAGTCTGCGTCAGAGCACTATCTTGATTTGGTGGGCTGAGTCAGCCCACGCCCTGAAGCGGGCGTTGGCATCAAACCACTATAAGCCGAGGATCTCGTCCCGAAGGCGGTCGAGCGCCGCAACTCCGAGCTTGATGTCGAACGCCTGCGCCCGCTCCAGGCCCGCGCGCCCGAGCGCTGCCCGTCGTGGCGCGTCGCGCCCCAGTTGCGTGATCGCGTCCGAAAGCGCGGCCAAATCGTCGGGGTCGGCCAGCACAGCCGCCTCGCCGACCAGGCCAGCGAGGTTGCCGTACGGCGAGCAGATCAGCGCTGCTTCGCTGGCCATGGCCTCGAGCGCCATAAGGCCGAATGGCTCGGGCCAGCGGCTAGGCGCCACCACGATGGCAGCGCCCGCCATGGCGGCCAGGACCGCGGCGTGCGGCTGATGCCCGGCCACGCACACCCCGGCCGCCCCGGCCGCGCGCTGCACGGCCCTGGAGTAGGCGTCGCGGGCGCTGCCGGGCCGGAGCCGGCGCGCGCCGATGATCTCCGCGCGCCAGCCAGGCAGATGCGGCAACGACCGGGCGCAGGCCTCGACGAAGCTGTCCGGGCCCTTTTCGGGCACAAGGCGGCCGGCAAACAGGATGAGGCGGTCACGCGAATGTGGCGGCAGCCGCGGCGGCATCGCAGCGAGGTCGATGCAGTTTGGCTGGACGGACGGCGGCGAGATCCAGCCGGCCACGCCGTCCACCAGGCGGTCGCGCACATAGGACGACACCACGACGACACGCGCGAGGGTACGGAGCCGGCCACGCTCCGCAGCACTGGCCGCGCCACGCATCCCCTGGGGATCGTTGTGCAGGACCAGCACCGTTGGCGTATGCGGGAAACGCCTGGCGAGGGCGAGGGCGACAAGCGGCCTGTTATGCACCTCGATCAGGCTTGGGCGCAGTTGCTGCAGCGCGCTGGCGATACCCTGGACGTATTGCGCAGTTCGGCCCACCGGCAGCCACCGCGGCAGGGGTACGGGGTGGAAAGCCGGAGCGGCGAAGGGCGGATGGCGGAGTGTCGCGCCAACGACGACCGTGCGGAACGCTGATTGCGCCGTGCCGAGCCGTTGCACCATCAGGCCAATGGCGCCGACCGCCTCCGGGCTGAAGCCCTCGTTCGAGGGCAGGATGATGGCGACAAGCCGGGCGGACGGCGAGCCTATGCGCGGGGCGCCAGTTTCGGCCGGGGCAGCGGTCCCTCGTCGCGCAGGCCGTGCCACGACAGCACCGTCTCGGCCAGGAACGCCGTCAGCGCACAGATGGTGCAGGCCACCGCCGCGCCGAACATCAAGAACAGCATCCACGCCACTGCCGTGTCCCGCAGCGCGCCCACGAACAGCGTCAGGGTCGCCGCCGCGGTCGCGCCGCCGCCGAGAGCGCCCAGGGCGACGGCGACATCGAGCGCGAGGGTTCGCCGCCGCAGCCGGCGTAGGTGAGAGTGCAGGACGGCCGCATCGGGGCCGTTCGGATGCGCCCGCAGCAGCTCCTCGGAGTGCTCCATATGGTCCGTCACCCGGGCCAGGCGGGCGGAGAACACGTTCAGCAACGTGCCTACGCCCGAGAGCAGGAACACCGGAGTGAGCGCGACCTGGATGACATGAGCGACGTTTTCGAGCGGCACGCCCATGGCGGAATCAGGCACGGCGTCAGAATAGCTTGAGGTGGTGCATGCGGCTATCATGCCCGATATGGATAGGCTGGGCCAGCAGTGCTGGCCGGGCCAGCATCGCTGGCCGAGTTAGTCGACTGCACGGCATGGCGCGCCGGCTGCTCGCTGCGCATCACCGGGCGACCGCTCCGCACCATCCAGGCAAATAGCCTGCATCCTCGCTTTTCGCGAGCTGCACCGCCTGTTTCAGCGCGCTGTCGAAGTCGCTTTCCACCAGCGACCGTTTCATCCGCCGGCGCAGGTAGTCTGCCCATAGGAACTCGCTGTACGGCGTCGTATCCTTCGCGTAGCCGCCGGCATAGCGCAGCCCGCCCGCGAGCGAGCGAAACGGGTCATCCACGAGATCGGTCACCGACTTCGGAATTTCATCATAGTCGCGCCGGCGTCCATGATCGTCGAACGGGTGCATCCAGGCGCGGTTGTCGAGCACGAACCAGAATGCGTCGAGTTCAAGCTGCCTGAGATCGGCGATCACGGTCACGAGCACGCTCGCCACGCCCTCGTCATGCAACGCGCGGGCGAGATGATGATGATCCGTCAAGTAATACCGGCTTTTCGGCCCCAGTATGACCGGGACCATATGCTGGACTAGGAACTCCGCACCCTTGTCTCAGCTCTTTGCCCGCCACGCCTTGCGCTTCGCCTCGACCTCACGCAGCCCGACCGTAATCTGCGTGGGGCGCAGGTCGCCGATGGGGATTGGGCGCAGCGTGGGTTCACGAGTTACGGCCATCAATCCTCCTATGAAAGTTAGGCACGTCTGAATGAGCAAGCGTGATGATGGCAATTGGGACTGTGGACACAAATCCAGCGTAATCACCGAGGTGTCGGACGTCGACCTGTCTATCCCGGCCAAGTCGCCGCCGCTGCCGCATAGGAGCGAGTTCATGCAGCCTGTCAGCCCAACCGCGCGGAGCTACGACGCCGCTACGATCTTTTTCCATTGGGCCACGGCCGTGTTGGTCGTCACGCAATGGTTGGGCGCCCAGACCATTGACTGGTTCCCGCGCGGCCCGCTGCGGGTCGACGCGCGTTCGGTGCACATCACTTTCGGCTTGCTGCTGGCGGCGCTGCTCGTGGCGAGGCTGACATGGCGCGTAACGGCCGGCCGCCGCCTGCCGCTCGCGGACGCAGGCGCGCTCAACGTGGTCTCTAAAGGCACGCATTGGGGCCTGTATGCCCTTTTGCTGGCGATGGTGCTGGCTGGCATGTTCCTGACTTGGACGCGGGGCGACAGCCTGTTCAATCTGTTCAGCATTCCAGCCTATGACCCCGGCAACCATGCCCTTCCGGACCAGGTGCAAGAAGTCCACGGCACGATCGGCTGGATCATCCTCGCACTGGCTGGGGTGCATGCCTCGGCGGCACTGGTGCACCGTTATTTGTGGCGCGACGGCGTGCTGGGCCGCATGCTGCCACGCGGGTAGGCCGCTACTCGGCTGCTTCTTGCGACGGCGTTTCGCAACCGGTGGCACAGCACCGCCCCGGCTGCTTAGAGACGCGCCGCCCATCGGCCACGACGCCCCGGTCCAGCAAGTTTTCTACAAGGGCCACCTTCTCCATAACCGGATAGTTGCGCCAGATCTCCCGCTTCATGGCCTCGGGCGAGCCGCCGCCGTGCAGCGAAATGACCGAGTACCAGCCGCCCTGGTGCGAGACGGTCAGGTCCTCGATCAGGCGCGACACCTCCAGCCGCTGCTCGGCCAGGATGTCGGAT
>JAABVA010002337.1_pt1 | contig 18995 bp, 15 predicted proteins | sample 5560331 | NCBI WGS metagenome assembly JAABVA01 (sample SAMN12812661, study PRJNA571458) | rock metagenome | isolation source: Antarctica rocks | place: Antarctica: Victoria Land, Mt New Zealand sud | collected 2016-01-07 | reverse complement strand
CTGCATCCCATCACCGGAATCACCAGCAAAACGAATGACCACCCGATCAATGTCGAGCGTCTCACGCGGAAGACCAGTACCAGACGAAGCATCGGTAGTCATCGAGAAAAGGACCCCTTCCAGGCCACGAACATCGGGACGACCTAGGACCATAACAATCTTGACAACTTATAATCTAGCACCTAACGTCAAGCTCGCCGCAGATTGATTTGCATGACTCTGAGAGATGGAGACGCATGACGACGAAGATCGCTCTGATCACCGGGGCCAACAAGGGAATCGGATTCGAGACGGCCCGACAGCTAGCCGCGTTGGACATGACCGTCCTGCTCGGCGCGCGGGACGAAGCGCGCGGCCGAGAAGCCGAGCGACTGTTGCGACAAGACGAAGCCGACGCCCGTTTCGTTCAGCTCGATGTTACCGATGATAAGTCCATCGAGCAGGCGGCCGCATGGATCGAGTCGGAGTACGGCCACCTCGACATCCTGGTCAACAACGCGGGCACAGCCACCATCGCGCGCCGCAGGCGCCTGGCGAGCCAGACGTCACTCGAGGATATGCGGGCCGTTTACGACATCAACATCTTCGGCTTGGTCACCGTGACCAATGCGATGCTGCCACTACTGCGCCGCGCCGCAGCCGCGCGGATCGTCAACGTGTCCAGCGAGGTCGGCTCGATCTCCTCGCAGACCAATCCAGCGAGCCCGCTCGCCCAGATGCCAGCCTCGGCGCAGTATCCCTCGTCCAAAACGGCGGTCAACATGCTCACTGCCATGTACGCCAAGGAGTTGCGGGACACCCCGATCAAGGTCAACGCCGCCAACCCGGGCTACACAGCCACGGACTTCAGCGACCACCGCGGCATCCGTTCAGCCGCCCAAGGAGCGGAGCCCAGCGTGTACCTCGCCACCTTGCCCGACGATGGCCCGTCCGGAATTCTGTGGGGCCACATCTGGACCACCGAAGGCGACGGCGACGGCGGCTACGGCACGCTCGCCTGGTAGCCAGATCCGGGGGGGTGGGGGCCACCTCCGAGGAATCCTATGTGTCCGAGACTCACGCGGCGGGCGCGAGAGTGGGGTCGACTTCGCCGACTTGTGGATCGACCTCGCAGGGTGTTCCTCGCCAAGCTTCTCCTGGCCGAGGGCGCCGATCGGGGCCGGCGCCGCTTCGTCCGCCGGGTCAAGGTGGAGTCGGCGAGCGCCCTCGGGTGGCCGTCACCAGGGCGCGACGCCGTTGCGATCGGAGAAGGTAGCCGTCGGACCGTCCGGTCCGACGGTAGCCAGTCCGACGATGGCGTCGGTTCCTTCCTCGACGGTCTGGGTGCCTTGGTGGGCGTTCAAGTCAGTGGAAGTGGGTCCAGGATCGGCCGCGTTGATTCGCCAGCGGGGGTACGCCTTGGCCCACTGGATCGTGAGCATGTTGAGCGCGGCTTTGGATGCGGGATAGGCCAGCATGTTCAGCAGCGCATAAGGGCCCTCGGGATCGCTGGCAAGGCCGAGCGAGCCCAACCCGCTGGACACGTTGACCACGACCGGTGCTGGTGAGGCATCCAGCAGGGCGGTGAAGACGCGCATGACTCGGACGGCACCCAGCACGTTCGTCTCGAACACACGGCCCACATCGGCGGCGGTGGTGTCGGCCACCGGTGTCCGGCCGCCGGCGATGCCGGCGTTATTGATCAACACGTCAAGGCCGCCAGCGTCGGCCACCAGCTCGGCAGCTGCTTCGACAGATTCGTCGTCCGTGACGTCAAGTTGCACGAACCGGGCACCGAGCGACTCCGCTGCCGCTGCCCCCCGCTGCGGGTCGCGGGCCGCTAACCACACCTCGTGGCCCTTGGCGAGTAAGCACTTGGCGGTCTGGTAGCCCAGGCCCTTGTTGGCTCCGGTGATGAGCGTCGTGGTCATGGACGCGAGTTTGCCCCTAATCCCGGGAAGGGCAGCAGCGCGGGTGGCGAGTCGGGCCGATGGGCAGCGCCGAGCCCGGGCCGGCGATCGTGTTGGTGAGTTTGGCGCTTGTGAACGGTGGGAGCACCCGGCATTGACATTCTCGCGGCTCGCTGTAACCTTCGTCACTACAAGCCTATCTGGAACGCTCGATACAGCAACTAGTGGGCAGCCGCTACCAGTCGGGCCGGACGTCGCAAGTAGGCCCAGGCGGCACGTCACGGGCCCTGCACCTCTACCCCAATTGCCGACCCAACCGTCGGCGAACTCGAGAAGGAGCATCGGATGGTTTTGGGAAAGCTCGCAGCGGGACGGCTCCGCTGCACGAATCAGGACCTGCCGGCGACAGAGGGCGGCGTCCAGCGGAAGCAGCGGCGCCTTGGCGCTGGTTCGCGCGGTATGGCCGCGGCCGGGCTGACGCTCGTGCTGGCGTTGTCAGTCGCGGCATGTGGGTCCTCGTCCACCTCGTCGTCGGATTCCTCGGCGGGCGGGCAGGCCAATACAGCCGCTGCGCAAGCGGCGATCGCGCCCTACACAGGCCACACCAGCGCCTTCCCGGTGACTGAACCGTTGAGCAAGAAGTTGCCTGCAGGCACGAAATTCGCGTATCTGCAGTGCGGGGCCCAAGCGTGCGCGGTGGCTGGCAAGACTTTCGCTGACGCCGTAAAGGCAATCGGAGGCGAGTTGACGGTCGTGAACGCGGGGTCAACCGCCTCGACAGCACAGGCTGCGGTGTCGAGCGTGCTGGCTCTGAAGCCGGCGGTCACGCTAGCTACCGGGCTTGAGCCCTCGCTGTACGGGGGCGGTCTGAAGACGCTATCGGATGCGGGGATCAAGGTTGTCTCGATCTCGGTTGCCCAGGACATCACGCCGTTCGGCATCACGTTCAACTACCTGGGGCAGCCGACGTTCGAACTGGCGGGTCGCTTGTTGGCGGACTGGGTGATCACCAACAAGGGGGCAAAGGCCAACGTCGTGTTCTATGGGGTCCCGGAGATCAGCTTTTCCCCCATCATGCAAAAGGCCTTCGAGCAGGAGATGCAGAAGAACTGCCCGACTTGCACGGAGCGGACCGCGTCGGTCGGCATCGCGACGCTGGGTACCACGGCGTCGAGGACGGTCGTCACTGATCTGCAGTCACACCCGGACACCAGCACGGCAGTGTTCGCCACGGCTGGAATTACTTCGGGCCTCGCAGCGGCAATGAAGGCGGCGAATCTGTCGGCCACCACGCTTGGGTACGCGCCCCAGGCGGGCAACCTGCAGGACATCAAGGACGGCAAGGTCACTGCGGGCCTGGCTGTGGATTACTCCGTGTCGGTCTGGGCTGCCGTCGACGCTGCGGCGCGGCTGGTGTTGGGTGACTCCCCCACTCCCGCCGAGGTCGCCGGCGAGGTGCCGTTCCAGTTCTTGGGGCAGAAGGACATCACGTTCGACCCGACCAATGGGTGGACGGGATACCCCGACTACGCGCAGAGGTTTGCGACGCTATGGCACACGGCAGCGTAGCGGCGGGCGTGTCGGCGCCGCTGTTGCGGGTGGGTGGTTTGTCGAAGTCGTTCCCGGGTTTGAAGGCGTTGGATGATGTGTCCTTGGAGGTGGCGTCGGGGGAGATTGTTGCGGTGTTGGGGCACAACGGGTCGGGTAAGTCCACTTTGGTGAAGGTTCTGGCTGGGGTGTATCAGGCGGATCCGGGTGCGGTGGTGGAGGTTCGGGACGCGGAGGGTCAGATTTTGGGGGGGCCGGCGGCCCGTGAGGAGTTGCATTTCATTCATCAGGATCTTGGTCTCGTCGACATCCTGAACACGGTGGAGAATTTGGGTTTGGGCGTGCGGGGGCGGGGTCTGGCCCCGGTCCGCCGTGCGGCCGAACGCCGGCATGCCCAGGAGTTGATCGCCCAGTTCGGGGTGGACTTCGACGTGAGTGTTCCGGTCGGTGCGCTCTCGCCGGCGCAGCGGGCGATCGTCGCGATCGCCCGGGCCCTGGATGGGTGGACGCGGCCGGACAACGTGCTGGTGCTGGATGAGCCGACGACCGCCTTGCACGGTGATGAGGTGCAGGTGCTGTTCGAGGCCATCCGGCGGATCGCCGCGTCGGGGGCGGGGGTGGTGTTCATTTCCCACCGCCTCGATGAGGTCCTCGCCTTGGCTGATCGGGTCGTGGTACTGCGGGATGGGCGGGTGGTGGCCGATGAGCCCACGGCCGGGTTGGATCACGACCAGTTGGTGGCGCTGATCGTGGGACGTGCCGTGGCCGAGCTGACCGTTCTGGCTCAGGACAGCGCTGCGGAGTCGGTGCTCACCGTCACCGGGCTGTGTGGTGCGGAGATCAATGACGTGTCTCTGTGCCTGCGGGCGGGCGAGATCGTGGGGGCCGGGGGCATTTTGGGCTCTGGTCGGGAGCAGCTTGCGGCGATGCTGTTCGGAGCACAGCATCGCTCCGAGGGGCGGGTCGAGGTCGGCGGGGCGGAGCTGGTTCCCGATGACACCGTGGCGGCGATCGAAGCAGGGATGGCGTTTCTTCCTGCCGACCGCCGACGGGGTGGGGCGGTGATGGACATGAACGTGCGGGAGAACCTGACCCTGCCCATGCTGGGCCCGTTGCGGCGCACGTTCGGTCGCCTCGATAGCAAAGCCGAGCGCAATGAGACCCGTTACTGGATGCACACCGTCGGCCTGAACCCCCCCAACCCGGAGCAACCACTGAAATTGTTCAGCGGCGGTAACCAGCAAAAAGTGGTGCTGGCCAAATGGTTGCGCGTCCAACCGAGGGTCCTGCTCCTCGATGATCCCACCCAGGGTGTCGATGTGGGTGCGAAAGCAGCCATCTACGAATTGATCATCGCCGCACGGCGCAACGGGGCCGGGGTGCTGCTGTGCTCCTCAGACACCAAGGAACTCGTGCAGCTGTGCGACCGGGTGTTGGTGTTCAACGGCGGCCGGGTCGTCAGCGAGGTGCCCCGCGAGTCGTTGAGTGAAGCCCGCCTGGTGCGGGCGGAGGTCAGCGATGAGTGAACGGGTGCAGGCAATGAGTAAACAGGGTGAGCCGACGAGCGAACAAGGTGAAGGTATGAGTGCCACGGTGATGGGCGAGCGTGCCGAGGAGTCGAGCACGGTGCGGGCCGTCCCCCGGCAGGGGTTGTCGACGCGGGTGCTGCGGGCGGTGGCGTTCCGCAACGCCGCCGCCCTGTATTTGTTCGCGTTCATGTTCGTGGTGTTCGCGCTGTGGGTGCCGGACACTTTTCTGACGTCGGGGACCTTTCGGTCGGTGCTGTCGGATCAAGCGATCACCTGTTTGGTGGCGGTGGGGTTGGTGTTCCCGATCGCCGCTGGGGTCCTCGACCTGGCCGTCGGCGCCGAAGTCGGGCTCGGTGCGATCTTCGTTGCCTGGTTGCTGGCCAATCAGCATTTTGGGATCCCCGCGGCGATCGCCCTGTCCCTGGTCGCGGGCGCGGCCGTGGGGGTGTTCTCCTGGCTGATGATCACCCGCGCCCGGATACCGGCGTTCATCGCCACCCTGGGGGTGGGCTCGGTGCTGACCGCGGTCATCGCCTGGGTCTCCGGCAGCCAACAGATCGTGAACCTGCCCACCGGGTTCTCCGCCCTGGGCACCGGACAGTTGTGGGGTGTCACCTATCCCGTCTACATCATGCTCGCCGTGTCCGTGCTGCTGTGGTACGTCCTGGAACGCACCCCCCTGGGCCGGCGTATCTATGCCACCGGCGGCAACTTCGGGGGCATCGGCGGCAACGCCGAGGCTGCGTCGTTGGCCGGGGTCCGCACCTCCCGGATCATCCTGTTCACCCTCATCACCTGCGGGGTAGTCGCCGGTCTGGCCGGACTGCTGGAAACGTCCAAGCTGTCCACCGGTGACCCCACCATCGGGCCGGGCTACCTGTTCCCCGTGGTCGCCGCCGTGTTCCTGGGCTCCACCCAATTCCGCGGCGGCCGATTCAACATCTGGGGCACCGTCGTCGCCGCCTACGTCCTGGCCACCGGAGTCAAAGGCCTCCAACTCGCCGGCCTGCCCATCTGGATCCCCGACCTGTTCAACGGCCTCGCACTTCTACTCGCCGTCGGGTTGGCGGCCTGGCGCAAAGCCCCCATCACCCGCCAAGAAGCGATCCGCCGCTTCCTCGCCGCAAACACCCCCACGGCCCGGGCCCGCCGACGCACCCAGCGGACCGCCCTGCAGGCACGGGTCGCGCGGATGAGCGCCACCCAAGCCGCCGAGCACACCGACACCACTCCGGTGCCGGCGCAACCGTTGTTCACCCGGGTGCGGCGGGCGGTGGCGTTCCGCAACACCGCCGCCCTGTACTTGTTCGCGTTCATGGTCGTGGTCTTCGCCCTCTGGGTACCCGACACCTTCCTCACCTCCGGCACCTTCCGGTCGGTACTCGCCGACCAAGCCATCACCTGCCTGGTCGCGGTCGGTCTGGTCGTGCCCATCGCCGCCGGGGCCATCGACCTGGCAGTGGGCGCCGAAGTCGGATTAGGCGCGATCCTCGTCGCCTGGCTACTGGCCAACCACCCGGTCGGGATCCCCGCCGCGATCGTGTTGTCTTTGGTGGCCGGTGCGGGGGTGGGGGTGTTCTCCTGGCTGATGATCACCCGCGCCCGAATCCCCTCCTTCATCGCCACCCTTGGGGTGGGCTCCGTCCTGACCGCGGTCATCGCCTGGGTGTCCGGCAGCCAACAAATCGTGAACCTCCCCACCAGCTTCACCACCCTGGGCAACGGTCAGTTGTTCGGGATCACCTACCCCGTCTACATCATGCTCATCGTCTCTGTCCTGCTCTGGTACCTGCTGGAACGCACCGCACTCGGGCGGCGTATCTACGCCACCGGCGGCAACCCCGAAGCCGCCGCACTGGCCGGGATCCGCACCTCCCGCATCATCCTGTTCACCCTCATCACCTGCGGAGTCGTCAGCGGACTCGCGGGGCTGCTGGAAACCTCCAAACTCTCCACCGGCGACCCCACCATCGGCCCCGGCTACCTCCTCCCCGTCATCGCCGCCGTGTTCCTCGGCTCCACCCAATTCCGCGGCGGCCGCATGAACATCTGGGGCACCGTCGTCGCCGCCTACGTCCTCGCCGTCGGCGTCAAAGGACTCCAACTCGCCGGCCTCCCCATCTGGATCCCCGACCTCTTCAACGGAGCCGCACTCCTCCTCGCCGTCGGCCTCGCCGCCTGGCGCAGAACACCCACCACCCGCAAGGCCGGCATCCTCCGCCTCCTCCACATCCCAGGCAAGGTAGCCGGGGCCACCGCGGCCTGACCATCGCTCCGACCTCATCGCGGTTCACACGATCACCGAATCCCTACATCTCTATTCTCGTAACAGGAGGAACAATGTCCAAAACGACTACCGCCGCCGTGATCCGCGACAAGGGAGGGGAATTTCAGCTCGAAGAGGTGACAGTCGAGTCCCCACACGCGAATGAGGTGCTTGTGCGCACTCTCGCCAGTGGAATATGTCATGCCGACATTTCGTCACGCGACCAAATCCTGCCCCCTAAACCGCCGGTTATCCTCGGGCACGAGGGCATCGGTGTCGTCGAAGCCCTCGGTTCCGGAGTCGACGCGGTGTCTGTCGGCGACCGAGTCGTATTGACACCCCTGAGTTGCGGGCACTGCCGGATGTGCCTGCGCGGCCGGCCCATGTCGTGCCTGACCCATCTGCCAGACAACTTCGCTGGCCGCCGTACGGACGGCAGCACGGGCTTCCGGGCCCGCGACGGGGCTGAAGTCAATGCTCATTACTTCGGACAGTCCTCGTTCAGCGGCCTTATGCTGACACCAGCGCGCTCGCTCGTGAAGGTGGACGACGACCTCCCCATCGAGTTACTCGCACCGCTCGGGTGTGGAATCCAGACGGGCGCCGGAGCGGTGCTCAACGTCCTCGATCCCGAAGCCGGGTCAAGCATCGTTGTGGTGGGCGCAGGCAGCGTTGGCCTCGCGGCAGTTATGGCGGCGAAGGTGGCGCGATGCTCGTCCATCATCGCCGTGGACATGCACGCGTCCCGACTCGAAACCGCAACGGAGCTCGGAGCGACGCACACCGTGCGTGCCGGCACTGACGTCGTGGCGCGGGTCCGCGAAATCACCAACGGTGAAGGAGTCGACTACTCCCTGGACGCGGTGGGATTCCCGGTGACGCTCAGGACGGCTGTCGACGTCCTCGGCATCGGAGGTTTTGCGGGCATCGTCGGCGCCGGCGGTTTCGGCCAAGAAGTCTCGCTGGACCTGAGCGAGCTGCTGTCCGGGCGAACCGTGCGCGGAATCATCCAGGGCGACGGCGTTCCGCAGCTGTTCATTCCGAAGCTGATACAGCTCTACCGCACCGGCGAGTTCCCACTGGATAAGCTCGTCCAAACGTATCCGCTCGCCCAGATCGAGCAAGCCGTCGCGGACAGTGAATCCGGGCGCACCATCAAACCCGTGCTTCTGTTCTGAACCAACCGCCACGCGTCCTGCTGGACTGACGGCGGGATGCGCGCGGTGGGCTCTTGACATCCTCGTGTCTCACTGTAATCTAGCTCACTACGTACTATCTGGAACGCTCGATACAGCCAAAGCAGCTGCAAGTCCGATTCCACTGAGCGGTAAGGAACGCAATGACGACGCCGGATGATCTGGACGAGGAACTGCCGACGAACTGGGGACGGTGGGGTTTCGATGACGAGCTCGGCACGCTGAATTTCATTACTGATGAGGCGCGTGCTCGAGGCGCTGAGCTTGTCACGAGCGGACACGCTGTGTCCCTGGCGATGCCGATCACACCCGTCGTGCTTGCGGGCGGCGGCCCCGCCCCGCAGGGTCTCAGCCCCATGCCCGCGCCGGTCCTGCAGACGATGACCTTCACGGGCTCACCTGCGCTGGCACTCACCGATGTCCTCATCATCAACACCCATCACGTCGCCATGACACACATCGACGCGGTTGTACACATTCCGGCGGAATCGAAGATCTATCCGGGTATTCCGATCAACGAAGCTGTCCGCGCTGGCACTGTGAAGCACGGATCGACCACGCCGCTGGCTGGTGGCGTCGTGACCCGTGGCATCCTGCTGGACCTGGCTCCAGGTGGCCGTCTCGCGCCCGGCCACCCCGTAACCGGGACCGACTTTGATCTGGCTGAGGCCCGCGAAGGTCTGCGCGTCAAATCCGGCGACGCACTTGTTATCCGCGGGGGTTGGACCGTACATAAAGACTTCAAAGACGGACTTCCCGGAATGACCGTGGACGCCATCCGCTGGATGGCAGAGCGTGAAGTCAGTCTTTACGCCGGCGACATCGGCGATCTGCCTCCAGGCAACGGTCTGCCAATCCTGCATAAGGTGGCACTCGCTCGGCTGGGTATGCCACTCATAGACGGTGCCGAAGTATCACTGTTGGCCACCACCTGCGAGGAGCTCGGCCGTTACAGCTTTCTCTTCACGCTTGGCGCACTCCCCATTCACGGAGTCACCGGAGTGCCGGTCAACCCACTCGCAGTGTTCTAACCGCGAATTTATATCTCCCAGAACCGATCCACCCACCGACGAGGGACCCGAAAATGTTTGAATGCACTGAGGCGAGTCAGTCAACGCTTCCCGCGCACACAACGTGCGATGTCGCGATCGTGGGATACGGGCCCGTTGGCATGATCTTCGCTGCGCTCTTAGCGCAGTACGGATTAAAAGTGATAGTCGTCGAGCGGTTCCCCCAGCGTTACGCGCAGTCCCGCGCAGGGCATTTCGATGGCGAGACGATGAGGACCTTTCAAAGGATCGGCATCGCGGAGTCCATCGAGCTGATCGCGCGACCGATGCTGCAGTGGAGTTTTGTGACAGCGGAGATGGAGATCCTAGCGAACATCAAACTCGGCGAGGGCGGCGCCGGCTGGAAGGACAGCTACCTCTCATACCAACCCGAGATCGAGGAAGTCTTCGATGCTCGCGCTCGCGAGCTCGGCGTTCGCGTCTATATGGGAATGACCGCCGAGAAGCTCCAGCAGAACACGGACAGCGCGACCCTCACCGTCTACCCGAGCGATGACAGCGCCGCAGATCGCCACACCATTCAAGCTTCCTATGTCATCGGGTCTGACGGAGCGCGAAGCTTCGTGCGGTCCGCCATCGGTGTTGAACGCCAAAATCTCGGCTTCAAGGCCCTCGACGAGCTGGTAATCGACTTTCGACACCACGATCCAGACCGAGACCTGCCTCAGCTGCCCGAGGTATACCAAGTTCTGGATGTCGAGCGTCCGCTGCTGGCCGGCCGATGGTCGGGAAGCCACGTCTCCCGATTCGAGTTTGCGGCGCGGCCCGGCGAGACGCGAGAGTTTCTCGAGGACACCGACACCGTCTGGAAACTCCTTTCAAAATGGAATATCACTGCAGCAGACGGCACGATTGATCGACACGCCGTCTATTCATTCGAAAGTACCCTGGCCGAAAGTTGGCGGGTCGGACGAGTCCTCCTTACTGGAGATGCCGCCCACACGATGCCCCCGTTCATGGGACAGGGCCTCTGCTCGGGGATCCGGGATGCCATGAACCTCGCATGGAAGGTCGCCGCCGTCCTCGACGGCGAGGCGGACGACACACTGTTGGACACCTACGAGACTGAGCGCGCACCCCATGCACGCGCGTTGATTGAAATGTCGATGGCCGTCGGGCAAATGGTGCTTCTGAGGGACCCGGAGGCCGGCCGCCAACGCGACGAGATGCTGCGCTCTGGCAACCTGCCTCGCCCCCCAGTGTTCCCCAGACTCGGAAAGGGCGTCGTCGCGGAAGCGGACGATCCCGATGGTGCTGGTGCTAATGGCCGGCCCTCCCCGCAGGCGCGCGTCGCCTTCAACGGCCGCGTCGATCGACTGGATCAGTTCAGTCCGGGCAAATGGAAGATCGTTTCTCGCCACCCGGTGGCGGAAGCGCTTTTCGACGACCGCCAGCGGACTCTGCTCTCACAGTTGGATGTGGAAATGGTGCACGTATCCAGAGGGCCCGGACCCGACTACTATATCGACATCGATGGCGAGTACGACCTTTGGTTCAGGAACAATCACCGGAAGGCTTTTCTGCAACGCCCAGACAATTACGTATTTGGTTCGGTCCGTTCCGTGGATGAGTTGCCTACACTACTCGACGATCTTGCGGACGCGTTGGCCGTAAATGGTTGGCGGGGCGTGGCCCTGCCCGCGCTCAACTCCTGAACGTCACCAATAACCTAGGGAGCAGAAAATGAACCGACAGCGTATCGACACCCACACTCACGTCGTACCGCCCCGGTACCTCGACTGGTTGAGATCCCAACCAGATTATCGTGGCGCGCTGGTCGACTGGAACGAAGCGGCTGCGTTGGAGGCCTTCGAGAAAAAGGGGATCGAGACAGGCATCTTGTCGGTCTCCAGCCCAGGCGTACGCTTCGGCCCAGACAACGACGCGCAACAGAGTAGAGACCTCGCGCGATACGTCAACGAGTTCTGCGCTGATGTGGTCCGGAAAGACTCTCAGCACTTCGGGTTTTTTGCCACCGTGGTTCTCCCGGACCTTGAGGGCTCGATCGAGGAAGCGCGCTACGCCCTCGACGATCTGCACGCCGACGGGGTCACCTTGTTCGCGAATACCGAGGGCACCTACTTGGGTTCACCTCAGTTAGATCCGCTCCTGGAGATGTTGAATGAACGAGGCGCCGCAATCTTTGTGCATCCCACTGCGCTGCCAGGGCCGCGCGTTGCGGATATCTCTCCGGGGGCCGTTGACTTTTTAGCGGACACAAGTCGCGCGGCGGCAAGCCTCGTCAAGCATGACTGCCTGATTAGGTACCCTGCCCTGCGCTTCATTCTGTCCCACGGCGGTGGTTATGTGCCGTACGCGGCCACACGTATTGCGTGCATGATTGACCGGAACGCAGACCAGGACGAAGTGATCTCGGAGTTGCAGAAATTCTACTTCGACACGGCAATGATTGGCGGTCCGTACGCACTTCCATCCCTGCTCGCGTTCGCTGATCCGAGCCACATCACCTTTGGCTCAGATTGGCCGTATGAGTTCCGCCCGGATCAATCCAGACACTTCACCGACCGATTCGATGCCTTCGAATTGACGGATGTCCAACGTCGGTCGATCGATCGCGGTAATGCCGAAGCACTGTTTCCTCGTCTTGCCAAGATTGAAAGGTAGTGTTGAAGTGTGCGACGTAGTTGAACTGACTCAGCTCGTGTTGCGCGAGCGACAAGGCCGCGATCGCGGCTGGTGGGATCAGATGTTGAGTACCTTCCACCCGGATGCGACGATTTCGCTGAGTTGGCTGAATAGCACAGCGGCGGAGTTCGTCGAACGCTCGAAGGTCCTGTTCGCACAGGGGGTCCGACCAACGCACCGTATCGCCGGGTCGGCGGTGCACGTTCATGCACATCGAGCCGTGGTGGAAGCACCTGCCGAGATTCACATCACTTTTCCAATCGACGGCGTCGATGCTGATCTGGTCAACTACGCGCGGTTGCTGTACCAGGCAGAAAAACTCGAATCCGAGTGGAAGATCCGTGCCTTGAATGTGATCTACGAGCACGATACGTTGGCTCCCTCAGTCGTCGGCACACAGCTGAGTGTCGATGCCGACCTTCTCGGTAATACACGTCCGTCCTACCGACACTTGGGCTACCACCTACGGCTCGGCGGACTACCGGTCCGTGACGACCTGTACGGCGACGATCGACCAGCGGACGTGGAGGCCCTTTACACCAGCGTGTTCGAGTGGTCGCGGCAGGAACAATAGGCCGGTCCAGAAACATCTTTAATGTCTCAAACCCTATGGGCCGCAACGAAGAATAGCGCGCTTGCGGACGGGCAACCCACGCCGGACTGAGCACGCGCTGCAGTCGGTCTGAATCAAACTGGAGGTCTGATGCGCTACCGCACACTCGGCAACACCGGAGTCAAGGTCAGCCCGCTGTGTTTGGGCACCATGATGTTGGGGGAAGCGGGCGGCACGGGCCACGACGACTCGATCGCCATCATCCACCGCGCGCTGGACGCCGGGATCAACTTTGTGGACACAGCGGACATGTACTCGGCAGGCGAGTCCGAGGAGATCGTCGGCAAGGCGCTGCACGGACGGCGTGACGACGTGATCCTGGCCACCAAGGCGCACCACCCGATGGGCACCGAGGTCAACCACCGCGGCAACTCCCGGCGGTGGCTGGTGCGCGAGGTGGAGAACAGCTTGCGGCGACTGCAGACCGATTGGATTGACCTGTACCAAATTCACCGGCCCGACCCGGACACTGATATCGACGAGACCCTGGGTGCACTGACCGATCTGGTGCGCGCCGGCAAGGTCCGCTACGTCGGTGCCTCCACCTTTCCCGCCCACCAGATCGTCGAGGCCCAGTGGGTAGCGGAGAAACGCGACCGCGAGCGCTTCGTCACCGAGCAACCCCCATACTCCATATTGACCCGTGGTATCGAAGCCGACGTGCTGCCCACCACCCAGCGCTACGGCATGGGCGTGCTGTCCTGGAGCCCGCTGGCTGGCGGCTGGCTCTCCGGGAAGTGGCGCAAGGGCGCTGAAGTCCAGAAGAGCCGCCGCGCGGAGCTAAGGCCCGATCGCTTCGACCTGACCGACCCCGTCAATCAAGCGAAGTTCGACGCTGCCAATGAACTGGGGCAGCTCGCCGACGACAACAGCATGTCGCTGATCCACATGGCGCTGGCGTTCGTCACCGAACATCCAGGAGTGACCAGCGCCATCATCGGTCCGCGCACCATGGAACAGCTTGAGTCCCAGCTCGGCGCAGCAGAGCTACGGCTGAGCCCCGAGGTCCTAGACCGCATCGATGAGATCGTGCCGCCCGGTACCGTTTTGGCCGCCGACGCCGGCTGGGAGGCACCGGCTTTGGCTGATCCCCACGCCCGGCGGCGCCCCCGCTGAACTTCGCAGCATGCGATACGCATGCTCAACGCCGGGTCGACATCCATGATGCCGATCCCGGCTTCGGTTACCTCGTTCGAGTCTTGAATCCGCCGCTCAGCGTGCAACCATCCCTGCCGAGAGGTCGATGTCCGCGGCGCACAGGCCCGGCATGGACAGCATGGCGGTGACGGCTTGTGCGACCTCGTCCTCGGTGACCATCCGGCCGAGGGCCGCCCGGGAGACGAAGGCAAGCTCGGCCGCCTCGTAGCTGCTGCCGGTTCGGGCGGCTTCGAGGCGGAAGTTTCGGTGCATCCGGGCGCTGTCGACCGGGCCGGGCGAGAGCGAGTTGACGTTGACCCCGTGCGGGCCCACCTCGGCCGCCAGGGTGGTGGTCAGGCCGATGACGGCCATTTTCGAGGCACAGTAGGGCGTCCGCCGGGCCAGCGGGCGTTTACCGGACACCGAGGCCAGGTTGATCACGTCTCCACGACCGCGGTCGAGCATCGCCGGTAGGAAGGCGCGGCACATGAGATACACACCGCGAACGTTCACCGCAAACACCTCGTCCCATTCCGCGGGTTCGATCTCGGTGAGTGCGGCGACGGGCCCAGGGATGCCGGCGTTGTTGATCAAGATCGAAACCTGCTCGTCGGCCAGCTGGGCGGCGAGCGCCGCGACGGAGTCGGCGTCGGCAACGTTGCACACTGCGGCGCGGACCGCACCGCCGTGGTGGGCGGCGACCGCGTCCAGCTTGGCGCGGTCCCGCCCGACAACGATCACCGTGGCGCCGTGCTGCACGAGCCCCCCGGCGATGGCCGCACCCAGCCCGCTGCCACCGCCGGTCACCAACGCGGTGCGGCCGGCGATCGCCTCGCTCACCGGTGGACCCCCACGTCGCTGCGCTCGCTCACCGGTGCACCCCCACGTCGCTGCGCTCGCTCACCGGTGCACCCCCACGTCGCTGCGCTCGCTCATGCCGATGCATTCGCCGGCAGGTGCTCTGACCAGCTCAGTGAGCCATCCGTGTACTTGGCGGCGCGCACGTCACCGGAGCGGGCGTGTCCCTCGAACAGCTCCACCCGGGCCGCCCGCCCGCACACCTCGCCGAGCTGCGCACTCGAGTCGGTGTTGGTCACCTCGGAGTACGTGACGGTCTTGAGGTACTTACCCACCCACAGGCCGCCGGTGTACCGAGCGGAGCCGCGGGTCGGCAGCACGTGGTTGGTGCCGATCACCTTGTCCCCGTACGAGACGCATGTTCCCTCGCCGAGGAACAGGCCGCCGTAGTTGCGCATTGTCGCCAGCGCCTCCCGCGGGTTCTCCGTGAGCACCTCGACGTGCTCACTCGCGTAGGTGTCGGCCAACTGGTAGGCCTCGGCCAGCGAGTCGACGATGACTACCTCGCCGTGATCACGCCAGGCCGGCTCGGCGTAGTCCTTGGTGGGCATGCCCGGCAGCAACTGCTCGATGTGCACAAGCACCTTCTGTGCCAGGTCGGCCGAGGTGGTGATGAGTACCGCCGGCGAGTCGGGACCGTGCTCGGCTTGAGACAACAGATCAACCGCGACGATGAACGGGTCGGCCGCCGCGTCGGCGATCACCAGAATTTCCGTCGGCCCGGCGAACAGGTCGATACCGACCTCGCCGAACAGCTGACGTTTGGCTTCGGCGACATAGGCGTTGCCCGGTCCGGCCAACAAGTCCACCCGGTTGATGGTCTCGGTGCCACGCGCCAATGCGCCGATGGCCTGAACCCCGCCAAGCAGGTAGATCTCATCCGCACCGCCCAGGTGCATGGCCGCGACCGTCGCGGCAGGAATCTCCCCCCGAATCGGGGGCGTGCACGCCGCGACGCTGGGGACGCCGGCGACCTTGGCGGTGACGATGGTCATGTGCGCCGACGCGGTCAGCGGGTATCGGCCACCGGGCACGTACGCGCCGACGCGTTGGATCGGGATGTGCTTCTGGCCCAGATACACGCCCGGCAGAGTTTCCACCTCGAAGTCGGAGAGCGAGTCTCGCTGGCGCTGGGCGAAGGTGCGGACCTGCTGCTGGACGAAGGTGATGTCCTCGATCACCTGGGCGGGCACCCCAGCGATGATCTCCTCGATCCGCTCGGCCGAAAGCAGAAACGACTCCGGCGACCACTTGTCGAAGGTTTCCGACCAGGTGCGCACTGCGGCATCACCGTTGATGCGAATGTCTTCGAGAATGCCGGCGACCCGCTCACCGACGTCGGCGCGATCCTGGCGAGCGGCCTCAGCGGAGACGGGCTTCTTCAATGCAGTGGGCATGTCAGCTCCTGTGTGGTGGCGGTAGGCGTAGAGGCAAGAAGCCAGTCGCGTGGTGTTGAATACGTATGCATTTTTATACTATCTCCCTCGCGTCGCCTCCTTGTCAATGCCATCAAAGCTCGGGTCGATGCGGTGAGCCCGGGATAGCCGGTTCCGCCGGCCCCGGTTCCGACTCACCATCGATCAGCCGCACCCGTGCGAGTCGCCTCCGTGCTGCGCATAAGATCCATGTGCATTGGCCGCCCCGCCCGCTCCCGCGGCCAGCCGCCCAGTGCCGCACGCCGTTGGCATCGACCCTCACTCGGGCAGGAGCGCGATGAGCATCACCAGTCATGACGTCGCCCGGCTGGCCGGCGTCTCCCAGCCCACGGTCTCCCGCGCGCTGCGTGGTGATCCGCGGGTCACATCCCGGACGAAAGCGAAAGTCGAGAGCGCAGTCGCCGCCCTCGGGTACGTGGCGAGCGAAGCCGGCCGGAGCCTGGTCACCCGCGTCACGAAGCGAGTTGGCATCATCGTGAGCGACCTGACCAACCCGTTCTACCCCCACCTAATCGGCCCGCTGCACGACGAGCTCGAGCGGCACGGCTACCGGATGCTGGTCTTCACCGAACGATCCGACAGCGAGGTCTCTATCGAGCAGCTCGTCGACGGTTCGCTCGACGGAATCGTTCTACTGACCAGCAACCTCGGATCTGCGTTGCCCGCGGAGCTTCATCGCAGGCAGCTGCCGTTTGTCTTCCTCAACCGCGAGACCGGCAACGGGACCGGCGACGCCGCAGTGGCCGACAACGAATTAGGCGGAAGAATGGCAGCTCAGCGGCTGGTCGAGCTCGGGCACCGCCGCATCGCCGGTGTCTTCGGTCCCCGCGACACCAGCACCGGCCGCCAGCGGGAACTCGGATTCCGCACGGCGCTCGCGAATGCCGGGATCGGGCTGCCACCGAAACTGACTCGTCACGGCCCGTTCGATTTCGAGACCGGGCACCGAGCGATGCGCGAACTGCTCGCGGTCGCGCCCCGACCGACCGCCGTTTTCTGCGGCAATGATGTGATCGCCATCGGAGCGCTCAACGCGGCGGCCGCAGCGGGCGTCGACATCCCTCGCGAGCTCAGCGTGATCGGATTCGACGACATCCCGATGGCTGCGTGGGAGAGCTTCCAGCTCACCACCATCAGCCACGACCTCAACGCGATGGCCACGGCCGCTGCGCGGTTACTCGTTGCCAGGCTGTCCGCAACAGACGGGCAGCAACCGCCGCAGCGGATCGTCATGGAGCCCCGCCTGATCGAACGGGGCACTCTCGCTCCACCTTCAGGCTGAGCTCGGTCAAAACCAAACTGTCAACCCGGGCCCACCGTCACGGCAGTCGCAGCGCGCCCGGCCGTTTGCTGGCATACATTGCGGCGTCCGCCTCGGCCAGCAGACGCTCGGGGTCCCAGGGTGCATGGGCCATCGCAGCACCGATACTGACGGTGACCGTCACCTCGTAGTGGGCCGCGCACGTCGCAGTCACCCCCACCCGTATTCGCTCCGCGAGCGCAGCAAGCTCTTGCGCACCACCGCTGACGTCCTGGTAGACGATGACGAACTCGTCACCACCAAAGCGCGCCACGGTGTCCGACGGTCGCACCAACGAGGTCAGACACTCGGCAACGGCCACGAGCAACTCGTCGCCGGACCGGTGCCCGTAGCTGTCGTTGACGGCCTTGAATCCGTCCAGGTCCAGATAGAGCACCGCGACGCACTGACGCGCGCCGGCGGGATGGGCCACCGCGTCGGTCAGCCGATCCAGCAACAAGGTGCGGTTGGGCAGACCGGTCAACGGGTCGTGCAACGCGAGGTGGGTCATTCTGGCGTGTTCGGCGGCCAGTCGGTCCCGAAGATCCTGCCGCTCGACGTCGAACTCGCTGATGATCAGGACCAGGGCAGAGTCACCACAGGATCGGACCAGGGTGGCCGCCTGGGCGAGCACTGAGGCGCCGATCTCCAGCCGCGCGCCCTCCTCCTCGACGACCCGCAACAGAGCGTCACGCCAGGTCAGACAATTCTTGGTGACCTCGGTCAGCGCGTAATGGTGCAGCACCGTCAGCGCACCGCTCGTCCCGAGCTGTCGGAGCTCCTCCGGGGTGGCGGCACCGCCGTCGTTAAGGAATCGGGCAACCAGCTGGGTTCCCAGCCGGGTGGTTCGGGTGATGACGTCGACCACGGTGTCGTGCGGCGCATCGGAGGCAACATGGCGCTCCAGCCATCGAGTCACCACCACGGCGGTCACCTCGGCCGCGCGACGGCGCACGGCAAGCGCCAACGCTGCGTGACGCAGCGGCTGCGCGGGCTCGCCGCTGGGCGTCCGCACCACTACACCCCCCACGCTGTTTCGACGCCGGGCTCCCTGATCAAATAGCGCCGAACTGCCCCGTTGCAGCATAAGACGTGGTGGCGACCCGTGGGGGACGGTTGTGGATCCGCTTTTCCGACTACCGCACCCGCGCCATCCGACGGTGCAGTACCTCGCGGCCAGAGCTTGCCCGCTCACGCAGCGTGCGGTTACCGAGCCGCTGCGCCGCCACCGCACCGAGCGCGGCAGCAACCAGGCACGCAGCAGCACCGAGCAGCAGCCCCGCGCGGCCACCGAACTGCTCGCTCACCGCGCCGGCGATCGGACCGCCGATGGGGGTGGAACCCAGGAACGCCACCGCCCAGAGCGCCATCACCCGACCTCGCATGTGCGGTGCCGCCTCCAGCTGCAGGGTGCTGTTGCCCATGGACAGCACCGCGACGCTGGCCGCACCGACCAACGCCATCGCCACCAGCTCGAGGGCAAAGTTGGGGGCAAGCGCCGCACCGG
>JAABVA010002336.1_pt1 | contig 19009 bp, 16 predicted proteins | sample 5560331 | NCBI WGS metagenome assembly JAABVA01 (sample SAMN12812661, study PRJNA571458) | rock metagenome | isolation source: Antarctica rocks | place: Antarctica: Victoria Land, Mt New Zealand sud | collected 2016-01-07 | reverse complement strand
TGCTTGCTCGCGGCCTCCGCCAGCTCGGTCCGTCCGTGCCCGGCCTGCACCACGAACAGTCCCGACAGCCCGTCGAAGTACCGCTTGCCCCGCGAGTCCCACACGTAGGGACCGTCACCGCGGACGATGACGGGTACGTCGCCACTGTCGTAGGACGACAGCCGCGAGAAGTGCATCCACAGGTGGTCCTGGGCGGCACGGGCTGCGGCGGAGTCTCGGACGTCGAGGTGTGGGGAGGGCATAGACAAGTATGTTCGTCGAACTTCTGGATCTGCGCAAGTGTTTCCGTCGCATAACGGCCACGGAACCACGGCTACCGCAGGTCTAGCGGGTGCCCCAGCTGTAGGTCTGCTTGGCCAACCGGAGGTAGACGAACGTTTCGGTGGACCGGACGCCGGGGATCGCGCGGATGACGTCGTTGAGCAGGGCGAGCAATTGCTCGTCGTCCTCGGCCACCACCTCGACCAGGACGTCGAAGGATCCGGCGGTCAGCACCACGTAGTCGATCGCCGCGACGGCGACCAATGCGTCGCTCACCTCGCGGACATCGCCTTCGACGACGATCCCGATCATCGCCCAACGCTGGAAGCCCATCACCGTCGGATCGGTGACGCCGACGATCTGCACCACCCCGTCGTCGAGCAGGCGTTGCACCCGTTGCCGGACCGCGGCGTCGGACAGCTCGATGCGTTTGGCGATGGCCGCGTACGACACCCGGCCGTCGAGCTGCAGCTCGGCGACGATCGCCTTGTCGGTGGCATCCAACGTGCGCTGGGGCGGCGTCGATCGCGGCGGTGCGAGCCGTACTGGTCGGGTCCCGTCACTCATCCCACACCTCCTGTACCTGGAATCCGTCGAGAAGACCCGCACGTGACAAGGAATCCCTTGTCATACCCCGGCCACTCTGTCATTGTGCTGGTCATCACCGCTACCCCGGCACCGGAGTGACGCCGATCGACCCGTACCTGGCCAGCTCAACCTAGACGAGGTCCCGCCCCACGCTGTGGAGCAGGAGCAGGGAGTCGCCATGACCACCACCGCATCCGACAACAACCGGCCGCCGGCGGTTTCCTCCGCAGCCGTGGACAAGGGGCTGCGCCCGGGGACACTGGGACTGCTGTCGAGCGTGGTGATCGGGGTCGCCTCCGCCGCACCGGCCTACAGCCTGGCCGCGACGCTCGGGCTGGTCGTCATCGCGGTGGGCCTGCAGTCGCCGGTGATCGTGGTCCTCGCCTTCGTCCCGATGCTGTTCATCGCGATCGGATACAAGGAGCTCAACGAGGCCGACCCCGACTGCGGCACGACGTTCACCTGGTGCACCCGGGCGTTCGGGCCCTACGTCGGGTGGATGGGTGGGTGGGGGATCGTCGTGGCCGACGTCCTGGTCATGGCCAGCCTCGCTCAGGTCGCCGGCCAGTACACGTTCCTGCTGTTCAACGCGCGGGGCATCGGCACCGATCCCACCAGCGGATGGGTGCTGCTGGTTGGCGTGGCGTTCATGGTCTTGATGACCTATCTCTGCGTCCGCGGCCTGGAGATCTCCGCTGCCGTCCAGCGCGTCCTGCTGACCATCGAGTTCGTCATGCTGGTGATCTTCGCCGTCGTGGCCCTCGTGCGGGTGGCCACCGGCAACGCACCGCCGGGCTCCCTGACGCCGTCGGTGAGCTGGTTCAATCCGTTCGCGCTCGACTCCTTCGGCACGCTGGTCACCGGAGTGTTGCTGATGATCTTCATCTACTGGGGCTGGGACTCCACCGTGTCGGTGAACGAGGAGACCGCCGACAAGGAACGCACCCCCGGCAAGGCCGCCGTGCTGTCGACGATCCTGCTGGTGGCGGTGTACGTCCTGGTCACCGTGGCGGCGCAGTCCTTCGCGGGGGTCGGCACGGACGGCGTCGGGCTGGCGAACCCCGACAACGTCGGCGACGTGGTGGGCTCGGTGGGCGGGGCGGTGTTCGGCGCCGGCGCCCTGGGCAGCGTGCTGAGCCACCTGTTGCTGCTCATGGTGCTCACCTCGGCGGCGGCCTCCACCCAGACGACGATTCTGCCGACGGCCCGCACCACGCTGTCGATGGCGGTGTACAAGGCGCTGCCGGCCAGCTTCGCGCGCATGCACCCCCGCTTTCTCACCCCGACCGTGTCGACTGTCGGGATGGGGCTGGTGTCGGTGGTGGTCTACGTGGCGTTCAACTTCCTCTCCGGCGGCAACCTGGTCTACGACGCCGTGTCGGCCATCGGGATCGCCATCGGCTTCTACTACGGCCTCACCGGCTTCGCGTGCGCGTGGCTGTTCCGGCGGACGTTGGGGACCTCCGTGCGGAACCTGTTCCAGCGCGGGGTGTTCCCGTTCCTCGGCGGGGTGATCCTGTTCTTCGCGGTCGGCTGGACGGCGGTGAAGGTGTGGGCGCCCGACGCCGGTTACACGTCGTGGACCCTGCCATTCGCCCCGCACTGGCAGATCGGCGGCGTGTTCCTGCTCGGTGTCGGGTCCATGGTCCTGGGGCTGCCGCTGTTGGTGGGCATGCGGCTGCACAACCCGGAGTTCTTCCGCGGCGGCCCTCCCGGCAAGGGCCTGCCCACCCGGTCGACGGAGGTGCTGGCGCGTTCGTGAGCGCAGCCGCGACGCCGTGGGTCCGAAGCGGTGACGCCGTGGGTCCGAAACGGTGACGCCGTGGGTTCGCAAGCGGTGACGCCGTGGGTCCGCAAGCGGCGACGCCGTCAGGCCTGCACCTCGCGGCGGTCGGAACCCCAGAGCGTGTGGAAGGTGCCCTCGGCGTCCACCCGGGCGTAGGTGTGCGCGCCGAAGAAGTCCCGCAGGCCCTGGGTGAGCGCTGCGGGCAGGCGCTCGGCCCGCAGTCCGTCGTAGTAGGCCAGCGCGGAGGCGAAGCCGGGGACCGGGATCCCGGCCTGCGTCGCGGCCACCACCACCCGCCGCCAGCTGTCCTGGGCCTGCTCGACGGCCGCCCGGAAGAACGGCGCCACGATGAGGCTCGCGGGGCGCTCGGCGTCGTCCCCGGCACCCGAATACGCCTGGAGTATCCGGTCGAGGAACCTCGCCCGGATGATGCAGCCACCACGCCAGATGGTGGCCATCGCCCCCAGGTCGATGTCCCAGCCGTATTCGGCGCTGCCCGCGGCGATCTGGTCGAAACCCTGCGCGTAGGCGACCACCTTGGAGGCGTACAGCGCGAGGCGGACGTCTTCGGTGAACTGCGCGGCGTCGTCGGCGCTCCAGGAGAGCGAACCGGCACCCAGGCCCCTGGCCGCCGCCCGTTGCTCGGTGTGCCCGGACAGCGCCCGGGCGAAGACGGCCTCGGCGATGCCGCTGACCGGGATGCCGAGGTCCAGCGCCGACTTCACCGTCCAGCGACCCGTGCCCTTCTGTTCCGCGGCGTCTACCACCACGTCGACGAAGGGCTCACCGGTGGTCGCGTCGGTATGCGCCAGTACCTCGGCGGTGATCTCCACCAGGTAGCTCTCCAGCTCACCGGAGTTCCACTCACGGAAGGTGTCGGCGATCTCGGCCGGCGTGCGGCCCAGACCGGAGCGCAGCAGGTGGTATGCCTCACCGATGAGCTGCATGTCGGCGTACTCGATGCCGTTGTGCACCATCTTCACGAAGTGCCCGGCGCCGTCGGGCCCCACGTGGACGCAGCACGGGGTTCCGTCCACCTGGGCGGCGATCGACTCCAGCACCGGGCCGAGGGCCAGGTACGCCTCGACGGAGCCCCCGGGCATGATCGACGGGCCGTGCAGCGCGCCCTCCTCGCCGCCGGACACCCCGGCCCCGACAAAGTTCAGGCCCTGTTCCTTGAGCGCGGCCTCACGCCGGATGGTGTCAGTGTACAGCGCGTTGCCGCCGTCGACGACGATGTCGCCTGCCTCCAGCAAGGGCACCAACGCGTCGACGACGGCGTCCGTCGGCTCCCCTGCCTTGACCATGATCAGCACCCGGCGCGGCTTCTCCAGTGCCGCGACCAGCTCCTGCAGGGTGTCGGCGCGCACGAAGTTGCCGTCGTCGCCGTGCTCGCGGAGGAGGCTGTCGATCTTGGACGTGCTGCGGTTGTGCACGGCGACGGTGTGCCCGTGATGGGCGAGGTTGCGGGCGAGGTTGGCGCCCATGACGGCCAGTCCGGTCACACCGATCTGGGCCCGTGCTGCTGCGGAGTCGGTCATGGTTCCCACTCTGGCCTGCGCGGTGGCGCGGCGCGACCGTGATGGCCGGCGCCGGTCAGGCTCCGGGTGGGCGGCTCAATGCTTCTTCGTGAAGCGCTGCCGCATCTGCTCGATCTTCTGCTTGTTCTCCGGCTTGGACGCGAAACCCTTCGCCTGGTCGATGGCGCGCTTGCCCTGCGGGCTCGACGCGAGCTGAGCGATCTTGCTGAACAACGACGATGCCATGGTGTGCTCCTCTGGTTGAACTGCCAGTCTAGATGGCCTGGGTCACGCCTGCTCCCGCAACGGTCCGGCGAACCCCTCGTAGGAGCGGGCGGCGGTGCGGCTACGGAACCCGCCGCTGCGTTCTCCCCGGGCGGACGGTTGGCTGCTCGGGCGGGGTTGGGCCCGCTCGCGGCGCGGACCACCCTGGTTGAACCCCCTGCCGCGGGGCGGGCGGGGGTTGTTGCCCTGGTAGCCGCCACCGCCGCGGGGCGGGCGGGGGTTGTTGCCCTGGTAGCCGCCACCGCCGCGGGGCCGCTCGATGTCGCGCACCTGCGGGGCGACGGCGACGCCGCTGGGGGCGCGGGCCCCGGTGATCGACGCGAGTTGCACCGAACCGGGGGATACGGCGGTGGCCTGGGGGTCGATGCCCGCGGTGGTGGTCATCTTCCGCACCGTGCGCCGCTGGTTGGGCAGCACGATGGTGACGACGGTGCCCGACTCGCCCGCCCGCGCCGTGCGACCGGCCCGGTGCAGGTAGTCCTTGGCGTCGGCCGGGGGATCGACGTGCACGACCAGGCTGATGCCGTCGACGTGAATACCGCGCGCTGCCACGTCCGTGGCCACCAGGACGGGGGTACGGCCGGACTTGAAGCGGTCGAGTACCCGGGTGCGCTGGTTCTGGGCCTTGCCACCGTGCAGTGACTCGGCGGGGATGCCCTGAGCGCGGAGGCGGTCGGTGATGCCCTCCACCCCGAGCTTGGTGCGGGCGAACATGATGGTGCGACCGGAGCGGGCGCCGATCTCGGCCAGCACGGCGTCCTTGTGGCCACGGTCGACGAGCAACACGTGGTGGGCCATCGTGTCGACGCTGACGGTGGCGTCCTGGGTGGAGTGCGCGACGTGCTCGGGCAAGAACAGCCGGACCAGGGTCTGCACCTCACGGTCGAGGGTCGCGGAGAACAGCAAACGTTGGCCGCCGGCCGGGGTCTCGGCCAGCAGCGCCTTGACCTCGGGCAGGAAGCCCAGGTCGGCCATCTGGTCGGCCTCGTCCAGCACGGTGATCTCCACGGCGTCGAGCACACAGGTGCCCTGACGCAGATGGTCGCCGAGCCGGCCGGGGGTGGCGACGAGCACGTCGACGCCCCGGCGCAGCTGATCGGCCTGGCGGCCGAACGGGGTACCACCGACCGCGGGACGCACCGTCAGGCCCAGCGCGTCGGCGTAGCCGGTCAGCGCGTCAACCACCTGGAACGCGAGTTCGCGGGTGGGCACCAGCACCAGCGACCGCGGACGTTTGGCCGGCGGCCGGCGGCCGGCGGTGGTGGACTCGTAAGCGAGCCGGGCGAGCACGGGCAGGCCGAAGGCGAGCGTCTTGCCCGAACCGGTCTGCGCCCGGCCAAGGATGTTCTTGCCGGCGAGCGCGTCGGGCACCGCGGCGTGCTGGATGTCGGACGGGATGGTGATCCCGGCCTTGGCCAAGGCGATGACCAGGGCCTGGGGCAGCCCCAGGCTGGCGAAGGTGGAGGTGGAGTCGTCGAGCACAACGGGTGGAGCAGACAGCACGGAAAACCTCTCCGGACATCGGCGCGTCGCGGAGTGCGGAGCTGTCGTGCAGCACGCAATGAGACGAGCCAGGTGCACGCGCACCACCGCCCGGACGGGCGGGGCTGTGCACAAGGGGGTGAACCAGCCGCGAATGCGGCCCTGGGCAACAGTACGCGATCACGCCGTCGTGCGGCGCATCGTCGCGGTGTGGGCTGGCGCACCCGATCAGCGCGGCCACAACACGGACTGCGTGCAGCGAAACAGCGCCAGCGTGCGACCCGCGGTGGTGACGGTGGCGTCCCACACTTGGGTGCTGCGGCCGGCGTGGGCCACGGTGGCGACCGCCTCGATCCGGCCGTCGCGGGTGGTGCCCAGGAAGTTGCTCTTCAGCTCGATGGTGGTGAACCCGGACGACCCTGGCGGCAGCAACGCGCGGGTGGCCAGTCCGCACGCGGTGTCGGCCAGGGCGATCACCGTCGCGGCGTGCAGGTAGCCATTGGGCGCCAGCACCTCAGGCGCCACGTCAAGCTCGGCGACGAGGCGCCCGCGCTCGTGCTCGGTGACCCGTACCCCTACGAGCCCGGGCAGGGTGCCGGGCAGCAGGGCGTTGAGTTCGTCGACGGTGGGCGAATCCGGGGCAGCCATGCGGTCGAACCTAGACGCCAGGCGTGCAGTTGACGTCGGGGTCAGCGCGATCTCGGTGTCCAACCACGGAGGCAATAACCTCGACGGCACGCCCGCGCCGATTCGTGCGCTTGCGGCAGTCGCGGACGCGGTGGGCGGGCAGGTCGAGGTGTTGCTCGACGGTGGGATCCGCCGGGGCAGCGACGTGGTGAAGGCATTGGCGCTCGGGGCGCGGGCGGTGATGATCGGCCGCGCCTATCTGTGGGGCCTCGGGGCGAACGGGCAGGCCGGCGTGGAGAACGTGCTGGACATCCTCCGTGGCGGCATCGACTCAGCGGTCCTGGGCCTGGGGCATTCCTCGGTGGCGGACCTCGGCCCCAGTGACGTCATCGTCCCGCCGGAGTTCGCCCGGAAGCTCGGCGTCGCTGCCCGTGTATGACCGCGGTGCTTCGGCTACGGCTACGGCGGTGACCAACGCTACGGCGGTCACCGACGCTACGGCGGTCACCGACGCGGTCGGCGGTGACCAACGCTACGGCGGTGACCGACGCGTCGGTGGTTACCGACGCGTTCCGGTGTGTATCACCTCGTCGAGGAATGCGTCGAACTCGACGTCCGTGACCCGCTGGTCCCACTCGTCGAGCCTTGGTGGCATGGTGGTTACCACCGTGCCGGTGGGCGCTGTGAACTCGACTTCCCCGAAGGTCAGATGGCGTAACCGCCAGCGCCCTCGGGTCTTGAGGTTGTGGTGGTAGCGGCACAGACACGCCAAGTTGGATGGCACTGTCAACCCGCCCGACCGTGGGTGGTCGGGATTGAAGGGGATGCCGTGGTCGATGTCGCACCGCACGGCGGGTACCTGGCAGCCGGGATGTCGGCAGGTGCGGTCGCGCAGCTGGATGAAGGCCCGGAGCGGGGAGCCGGGATGGCGCCGGAACCGGTCAGCCGCGAACCGCGCGTCCAGCTCCTGGACCGTCAATCCCTCCAGCGCTGCTGGTCGCTGCGCCAGCGGTGGGCACGACGGTAGGCACCCGGCGGGACGGCGCCCGCCGAGCCCGACGGGAACGATCGTTGCGTCCGCACGTGCCTGGGTGAGCAGCTGTTGCCAGGTGCCGTCGCCGGCGAGCTGGCGCGCGAACTCTGCGTCCACGGCCCCGTAGCCGTCCAGCTCCCCCGGCGCGTTGTCCAACGCCAACAACGTCGCGGCGCTGACCAGCACGCGGATCAGCGGAGCGGGCCGCGGTGGCGCACCGAGTTCCCCACACCCGTCGTTCCCGCAGGCGCAGCCCAGTCCGGGCTCGTCATGCGCGAGGGCGAGCAGGGCATCGGCCCGGCGCTGGCCGATGGTCCGTGGGTCCTCCGCGCACACCCCCTGGGCCATCGCCTGCAGGCGGGAATCGATTGCCACCCCGTCCGCGGCGGGCAGCAGACCCCACAGCACGGACATCCCGTCCTCGCCCGGCTGGAGCGTGACGTCGCGGTCGGATACCGCGTGCTCCCGGCGACGCCGCAGCGCATCCGGCTCGAGCCGCGCGAGCACCTCCGTGACCACCCGAGCTACTTGGCCCGCATTGCGCCCGATCACCCGCTTCAACACCGCTGCCTCGACCGCCGGCAGCACTGCCTCCTCGACCTGCACGGTGCGTTCGTGGATGGTGCGCACCTGGGCCAGGTTCACGTCACCGTGGGCGAGGGCCCGGCGGGTCGCGGGCAGCCGACTCTCCAGGTCTTGCCCGAGGTGCAGCAGCGCAGCGGCCCGGCCCCGGCCCACGGTGAGGGCGAGGGCGACCTCCGCGGCCGTGCCCCGGCCGCGGAGCTGGCGGGGGACCTCGTCCTGCTCGTCTTGCCGTAGCCGCCGACGGCCCAGCTCAGCCAGGTAGGACAGCGCCCGCTCGGCGCACATCGCCTCCCGACGCGCGGCCTCCGTCAGCGCCGCCACGAGCTCCGCGTCCGAACACTCGGCTGCGCGGGGCAGACCGAGGTCGGCGGAGGAGACGAGGGACTCGAACATGTGTTCGATAGTACCCCCTCGCGGGACGAACGGCAAGTGCCCACCCCCAGCCCGCGGGCCCCCGCGTCCCCCGCAGCCCGCCCCCCGCGGCCGCCTGCCCGCGGCCTCCCCACAGCCCCGCCCCCCGCAGCCCGCCCCCGCGGCCCCCTCCCGCAGCCCGCCCCCGCGCGTAGCTCGACGCAGCCATGTGCTGATCGCGGCACGGGGGTTACGGTTCGATCTTCGCGGCGGAGGGAGCTCGGTGACGGGTCTGGGGCAGCTCGCGTGGACAGCGGTGCCACACGAAGCGCTGCTCGTGGTGCCGGTCGGGTCGGTGGAGCAGCACGGTCCGCACCTGCCGCTGGACACCGACACCCGGGTCGCCACCGCGGCCGCGCAGGCCCTGGTGGACGCGACACCGGGTGCCCTACTCGGGCCGGGAGTGGCCTACGGAGCCAGCGGCGAGCACGACAGCTTCGCCGGCACGGTAAGCCTGGGCTCCGAGGCGTTGCACCTAGTGCTGGTGGAGCTGGGGCGTTCAGCATGCCGGTGGGCGGCGCGGCTGCTGTTCGTCAGCGGGCACGGCGGCAACGCCGCGACGATGATCCGGGCCGTGCCCCTGCTGCGGCACGAAGGCCGCGACGCCGCGTGGTGGCCGTGCACGTTCCGGACGCCGACGCACACCCCTGATGCGCATGCCGGACGAACGGAGACCTCGCTGCTGTTACACCTCGACCGGGCCGCCGTGTGCACCGACCGCGCCGCGCCGGGCAACACCAACGGGATCACCGATCTCATGCCCGCCCTGCGCGCCGGCGGTGTCCAGGTAGTCAGCCCGAACGGCGTGCTCGGTGACCCGGCCGGAGCGAGCGCGGCGGAGGGTGCTGCGCTCCTGGCCGGGCTGGTGCAGCGGATGACCGCGGCCACCCGGCGCTGGGACCCGGCCGAGGGCGGGGTGCTGCGGTGACGCCGCGCCTGCCCGTCGGCTTTGCGGTGCAGCTCGACCCCGCGGTGCGCTGGCTCGACCATGGGGCCGCCCTGATCGGGGGGTCACCACCGCGGCTGCTGCGGCTGGCCCCGCTGGCCCGCGAACTCCTGGCCCAACCGCAGCTGGAGGTGCGCGATCGGCAAACGGCAGCCCTGGCCCGCACCCTGCTCGACGCAGGGGTGGCCCACCCGCGGCCGGCGCGCGGGGCCGAGGTGAGCGAGGTGACCGTGGTGGTGCCGGTGCGCGACAACCCAGCCGGGCTGGCCACCCTGCTCGCTGCGCTGCCCGGCGTCGGCGGGGTGGTCGTGGTGGATGACGGCTCGCGCTTCCCGGTGATCGCCACGCCGAGGGTGCGGGTGCTGCGGCACGAGCGGAGCCGGGGCCCGGCCGCAGCGCGCAACACCGGGCTCGCCGCCGTCCGCACCCCGTACGTGGTGTTCCTCGACTCCGACGTGGTGCCCACCCCCGGTTGGCTCGCTCCGCTGCTGGCCCACCTGTCCGACCCGGCCGTGGCGCTGGTGGCGCCGCGGATCGTGTCCGACTCCACCGTGGACCCCGGCTGGATCGGCCGCTACGAGGCGGTGCGCTCGTCGCTCGACCTCGGCCGCCGGGAGGCGCCCGTGGTGCCCCGGAGCCGGGTGGCCTACGTACCCAGCGCCGCCGTCCTGGTGCGGGTCCGGGCGCTGGCCGGGCTGCACTCGTGGCCCGGATTCGACGAGAGCATGCCGGTGGCCGAAGACGTGGACCTGTGCTGGCGGCTGCACGCGCAGGGGTGGCGGCTGCGGTACGAGCCGGCGTCGACCCTGGGGCACGCGCACCGCACGGCGATACGACCGTGGTTGGCCCGCAAGGCGTTTTACGGAACTGGTGCGGCTGCACTCGCCTGGCGACATCCGGGCCAGGTTCCACCGGTGGCGTTGGCGCCGTGGACGGCGGCGGCCTGCGCGCTGGCCGCCACGGCGACCGTGCCCGGGCTGGTGGGCGCCGCCGGCGTGAGCGCGGTGGCCGCGGCCAAACTGTCCCGGGCGCTGCCGCAGCTGGAACACCCGGTACGCACGTCGGTCACCCTGGCTCCGCAAGGGGTGGGGGGCGCGGCACGGCAGCTCGCGTCGGCGGCGTGGCGGCACTGGTGGCCGGCCAGCCTGGTAGTGGCGGCCGCATGGCCGCGGGCTCGCCGCACGTTGCTGGTGGTGGGGCTGGCCGAGGGGGTGGGCGACTGGGCGGCCCACCGCGGGGCCGGCCCGGTGCCCGTCCCGATGCTCGACCCGGTGCGCTACACGGTGGCCAAGCGGCTCGACGACCTGGCCTACGGGGCGGGGTTGTGGTGGGGGGCGTGGCGGTACCGGAGCACCGCTGCGCTGCGCCCGCACCTGCGGGGGTGACCCGAGTTGCTGCGCCCACGCCTGGGGGGTGACCCGAGTTACAGTGGTGTTCAGTCAGCAGGAGGAGCCCGATGACGTGGTCCGCGTGCACTGCGGCGGCGCCGTGAGCAACCCGTGGCTCGCGTGGCGCCGCGGTGAGGACGTCGCACTACTGTCGCGCCGAGTGCACTCCGCGTACGAGACCTTCCTGCGCTCCCCCACCCTCGACCATGCCAGCACCCTGACGGCCGTGCGGCCCGTGGTGCTCCAGTCGTGGCTGCGCAGCCGCGACCGCGGGGTAGACCCGGACTCCTCAGGAGCGGGGGCGGTACTCGCCGACGACGAGCTGCGCGACCTGCGCGAGCACCACCCGCTGGCTGCCGTGGTGCCGTTGGTGCGCAGGCTGCTGGTGGAGGACGCCCACGACACCGGCCTGCTCGTGGCCATCACCGACGCCCAGGGCCGGATGCTCTGGGTGGAGGGTGAGCAGGGGCTGCGGCGGCGTGCGGCGCCTATGCGCTTCGTCGAGGGTGCGGATTGGAGCGAGGCGGCGGCGGGCACCAACGCGCCCGGCACCGCGCTGGCACTCGACCACAGCGTCCAGATCTTCGGCGCCGAACACTTCAGCCGGACCGTCCAGCCGTGGAGCTGCTCGGCGGCCCCGGTGCACGACCCGCGCACCGGTGAGCTGCTCGGGGTCATCGACGTCACCGGAGGTGACCGGGTGGCGGCGCCGGAGATCCTCACCCTCGTGCGGGCCACGGCTGCTGCGGCCGAGTCGGAGCTGCTGTTGCTCGCCATGAACGGCCGGCTACCCGCGACGACGCCGCGGCGGCTGACGGTCCTGGGCCGCGACCGCCCGCGCCTGCACACCGCGGCCGGCAGCGCGGCGTTGTCGCTGCGCCACGCGGAGATCCTGCTGCTGCTCGCGGAGCGGCCGGAGGGGCTGCGGGCGGAGGAACTGGCCGTCGAGTTGGCCGAGCGTGACCTGGACACGGTGACCGTGCGGGCCGAGGTGTCCCGGTTGCGCCGCGTGGTTGGCCCGGAGCTACTCGGCTCGCGGCCCTACCGGTTGACCGCGCCCCTGAGCACCGAGGTGGCGCAGGTTCGCGACCTCCTTGCCAGCGGTGACCGGGCCACCGCCGTCCGCGCGTGCCGCGGACCCGTACTTCCCAGCTCCCACGCGCCCGGTGTGGTGGCCGTGCGGGAGGAACTGCGGGCCGAGGTCCGCAGCGCGCTGCTGCGCGCGCCCACCGATGTCGCCCTCCTGATGGAATGGCTGGCCACCCCGCAGGGGCGCGACGACACCGGGCTGTGGCAGGTACTGCTGGGGGCACTGCCACCTGGCTCACCGCACCGCGACCGCGCGGCCGCGCGGCTGGGCCTGGTGGGCAGTGGCGTGGCGGCGCGGGGGCGCCAGCCTGGAATGGAGCGTGCAACCGGGATGCAACGTCGCCGCTCCTAGTGTTGTCGGTCACAGCCCGGGCGTGCCGTGGCCGCGGCTTGCCGACCCGCCAGGCGTGGGGGACGCTACGGCTGTGACGTCGGTCATGCAGAAACCCCTGCGGGCCGGAATTCTCTCCAGGAGGCTCGATGACCCGCGTGAGCATGACCGTCGACGGTGTGAACTACACCGATGACGTCGAAGCCAGAACCCTTCTCGTCCACCACCTCCGGGAGCGGCTCGGCAAGGTCGGCACCGTCGTCGGGTGCGACACGAGCAACTGCGGCGCCTGCACGGTGGCCATAGACGGCCAGAGCGTGAAGTCGTGTTCGGTGTTGGCGGTGCAGGCCGACGGGTCCGACATCACCACGGTGGAGGGTCTGGCCATGGACGGTCGACTGCATCCGGTGCAGCAGGCCTTCCACGAGAATCACGGCCTGCAGTGCGGCTTCTGTACCCCGGGCATGATCATGGCCGCCATCGACCTGCTCGGGCACAACCCCGACCCGTCCGAGGACGAGGTGCGCCACGGCTTGGAGGGAAACCTCTGCCGGTGCACCGGGTACCAGAACATCGTCAAGTCCGTCCAGGCCGCCGCGAAGAGCATGGCGCCGGGCGGGCAGTCCGCGAAGACCCCGACCCCAGTGGCAGGTGAGTGAACATGACCGCAACGATCGACTCCACAGCCGGCACCCTCGAGATGGGCAAGGCACGGCTGCGCAAGGAAGACGCCCGCCTCATCACCGGACGTACCCGCTGGACCGACAACATCACCCTGCCCGGGATGCTGCACGTGGCCATCCTGCGCAGCCCCTTCGCGCACGCCACCATCGCCGCGGTCGACGTCGCCGACGCGAAGTCCCGACCGGGTGTCATCGCCGTCTACACCGGTGCCGACCTCGCCGACGAGCAGGGCAGCCTGCCGTGTGCCTGGGCGATCACCCCGGACATGAAGGCGCCGCCGCACCCGGCGCTGGCCGTGGATACAGTGCACTTCGCCGGTGAGGCCGTCGCCGTGGTCGTCGCCCGGACCGCAGCGGAGGCCATCGACGCCCTCGACGGGATCGAGATCGACTACACCGAGCTGCCCGCGGTGCTGGACGTGGAGGCTGCCCTCGCCGACGGTGCGGACCTGGTGCACCCGGAGCTGGGCACCAACCGCAACGCGCTGTGGGTCTTCGATTCCGGCGAGGCCGGCACCGGGGGAGCGATCCAGGAGGCACTGGACAACGCCGAGGTGACGGTCACCCGCCGCTTCCGCCAGCAACGCCTCATCCCCGCCTTCATGGAGCCGCGCTCGGTGGTGTGCGACCCCACCGGTGAGCAGTTGACGCTGTGGTCGGCCACCCAGGTGCCGCACATCGTGCGCGTCATGCTCGCGCTCACCCTTGGCCTGCCCGAGCACAAGCTCCGGGTCATCGCCCCCGACGTGGGTGGTGGCTTCGGCGGCAAGCTGCAGTTCACCCCGGAGGAGCTGCTGTCGGTCGTCATCGCGCGCCGGCTCGGCAAACCGATCAAGATCACCGAGTCGCGCTCGGAGTCGCTGCTGTCGGGCCACCACGGCCGCGATCAGATCCAGGACATCACCATCACCGCCACCAGGGACGGGAAGGTCACCGGCCTCAAGGTGGAGCTGATGGCCGACATGGGTGCCTACCTCGGGCTGGTGACGCCCGGCGTGCCCGTGCTCGGCGCCTTCATGTTCAACGCGATCTACAAGATCCCGGCCTATCACTTCGCGTGCACCAACGTGTTCACCACCAAGACGTGGACCGACGCCTACCGCGGTGCCGGCCGACCCGAAGCCACGTTCGGCATCGAGCGGATCATGGACGAGCTCGCCGTCGAACTCGGCATGGAACCGATGGAGCTGCGCAAGAAGAACTGGATCACCCACGAGGAGTTCCCGTTCACCACCGTCTCGGGGCTGACCTACGACTCGGGCAACTACGAGGCGGCCACCGAGAAGGCGATGGCGCTGTTCGACTACGTCGGGCTGCGGGCGGAACAGGCGCGGCGCCGCGAGGACGGTGACGTCAAGCAGATCGGGATCGGCATCTCCACCTTCACCGAGATGTGCGGCCTCGCCCCCTCCCGGGTACTGGGCTCGCTGAACTACGGAGCGGGTGGCTGGGAGCACGCCGCGATCCGCATGCTGCCCACCGGCAAGGTCGAGGTCGTCACCGGAGCCACCGCGCACGGCCAGGGCCACGAGACGGCGTTCAGCCAGATCGTCGCGGACCGCCTCGGGGTGGCGTTCGAGGACGTCGAGGTGCTGCACGGAGATACCCAGACCGGACCCAAGGGCCTGGACACCTACGGCTCGCGCTCCCTGGTCGTCGGTGGCATCGCGATCGTCGCGGCCGCGGACAAGGTGATCGAGAAGGCGCGGCCCATCGCGGCGCACCTGCTCGAGTGCTCTCCCGACGACCTGGAGTTCACCGGCGGACGCTTCGGCGTCAAGGGCACCGAAACGGGGGTGGCCATGGGCGACATCGCGCTCGCCGTGTTCGCCGCGCACAACCTGCCCGACGGCGTCGAGCCCAGCCTGGACTCCGACGCCACCTTCGACCCGGAGAACTTCAACTACCCGCACGGCACGCACCTGTGTGCCGTCGAGGTGGACACCGAGACCGGGTTCGTGGAGATCCTGAACTACACCTGCGTGGACGACGTCGGCAAGGTCGTCAACCCGCTGATCGTCGAAGGCCAGATCCATGGCGGGCTGGCCCAGGGCATCTCCCAGGCGCTGTACGAGGAGGGCGTGTACGACGACGCCGGCACCCTGCTCACCGGCACCCTGGCCGACTACCTGGTGCCCTCCGCGGTCGACCTGCCGCACTTCACCACCGAGAACACCGAGACGCCGTGCACCACGAATCCCCTGGGCGTCAAGGGCGTCGGTGAGGCGGGCACCATCGCGTCCACCCCCGCCGTTGTCAACGCGGTGCTCGACGCGGTCCGCCAGTTCGGCGTCACCGACGTCGAGATGCCGTGTTCGCCGCAACGGGTGTGGCGGGCCATCCAGCAGGGCAAGGGCACCCTGGCTGCCGGCGGCCCCGCCGGGCAGGACACCCCCGAGGCCGGTGGTGGGCTCGGGTCAACCGACGCCTCGGCTGCCGTGGACCAGAGCACCGTCGCCGACCAGAGCAACCCCGGAGGCCAGGCATGATTCCCGCATCGTTCGACTACGTGGCACCGACGTCGGTCGCGGAGGCGTTGGCGGCCCTGGCCGAGGCCGGCGAGGACGCCAAGGTGCTCGGGGGTGGGCAGAGCCTGCTGCCCGTGCTCCGGCTGCGGCTGGCCGCGCCGACCGTGGTGGTCGACCTGAGCAAGGTCGCCGAGCTCAAGGGCATCACCGTCGAGGGTGACGAGTTGGTGATCGGCGCCATGACCACGCACTACGAGGTGGTCAACGACCCGCAGGTGGCCGAACACGCTGCCCTGTTGGCGCTCACCGCCACCACGGTGGCCGACCCCTCGATCCGCCATCGCGGCACCCTCGGTGGTGCCCTGGTGCATGCCGACCCGGCCGGTGACCTGGGTGCTCCGGTGCTCGCCCTGGACGCCACCCTGGTCATCGCGTCGGCCGACGGCGCCACCAGGAAGGTCCCGGTCGCCGACTTCTTCCAGGACTACTTCACCACCGCGGTACAACCAGGGGAACTGCTCACCCAGATCCGCATACCCAAGCACACGGGCTGGGGCGCGCAGTACGAGAAGTTCAACCGAGTGGCGCAGGCGTGGTCCATCGTGGCCGTGGCCGCCGCCATGCGCATCGACGGTGGCACCATCGCCGAGGCCAAGGTGGCGTTGACGAACATGGCGGCCACCCCGATGCGGGCGAGCGGGGTGGAGCAGGCCCTGGTGGGACAGCCCGCCACCGCCGAGTCGTTCCGGGTCGCCGCCGCCCACGCCGCCGAGGGCACGTCCCCGGGTAGCGACATCGGGGCCGACGCGGAGTACCGCACCCACCTGGCGGGCGTGCTCACCCGCCGGGCCCTGGCAACCGCGGCGGGGGTCCGCTGATGGACCTGCAGAACACCTTCGTGGTCGAGGCACCCATCACCGACGTGTGGGAGGCCTTCCTCGAGCCGGACCGGGTGGCGCCCTGCTTCCCCGGCGCCACCCTCACCGGCTCGGACGAGACGTCGTTCACGGGAACGGTGAAGGTCAAGCTCGGCCCCATCGCGATGCTCTACAAGGGCACCGGCCGGTACGTCGATACCGACGAGTCCACCCGCACGACCGTGATCAAGGCCAACGGCAAGGACTCCCGCGGCAACGGCCAGGCCAACGCCACCGTGACGATGACCCTGACCGAAGCCGACGCCACCTCCACCCAGGTGGTGGTGAACACCGACCTGTCGATCACGGGCAAGCCGGCGCAACTCGGCCGCGGCATGATCACCGAGGTGGCTGGGAAGATCATCGGCCAGTTCGCCGGCTGTCTCGGCCAGCGGCTCGGTGCGCAGTCCGCCGCCGAGGAGGCTCCGGCGGTGACGGCTCGGGCGGAGGCTCCGGCGGTGACGGCTCGGGCGGAGGCTCCGGCGGTGACGGCTCGGGCGGAGGCTCCGGAGGTGACGGTCCCGACGGTGACCGCCCCGGCGGTGACGAACGGGGCGGGCGAGGGGGCACCCGCGCCGCCGCCCAAGCCCCGGCCGAAGGTCAACTATCCGCCCACCCCGGACGCGATCGACCTGCTCGATTCCGGGGGCAGCGCGGTGGCCAAGCGGTTGGCGCCGGTGGCGGTGGGAGCACTGCTCGGCGGGCTCGTGGTCTGGCTGTTCGCCAGGAAGAAGTAGCGCCCAGAAGGCAGCTCGTCGAGGGGGGTCTCAGGGTCGCGGCGGTGGCAGCGACCCTCAGACCTCCCTCGGGGCGTCGGGCCGAGGGAGCGTCGGGCCGAGGAGGTCGTCGGCGTCGGTGATCCGGTAGGCGTAACCCTGCTCGGCGAGGAAGCGCTGACGATGGGCGGCGTAGTCGGCGTCCAGGGTGTCGCGGGCTACCACCGAGTAGAAGTGTGCCTGGCCACCGTCGTGCTTGGGTCGCAGCAGCCGACCCAGCCGCTGGGCTTCCTCCTGGCGGGAGCCGAAGGTACCGGACACCTGCACCGCCACCGAAGCCTCCGGCAGGTCGATGGAGAAGTTTGCCACCTTGCTCACCACCAACGTGGGAATCTCCCCGCGGCGGAACGCGTCGTAGAGCTTCTCCCGCTCCCGGTTCGTGGTCGAGCCCTGGATCACCGGGGCGTCCAACGCCTCCCCGAGATCGTCGAGCTGGTCGAGGTAGGCGCCGATCACCAGCGTGGGGGCATCGGGATGGCGGTCCAGGATCGAGCGCACCACGGGCAACTTGGTGCGCGCGGTGGAGCACAGCCGGTAGCGCTCCTCCGGCTCGGCCGTGGCGTAGGCGAGGCGCTCGGCGTCGGTCAGGGTCACCCGCACCTCGACGCAGTCGGCCGGGGCGATCCAGCCCTGCGCCTCGATGTCCTTCCACGGCGCGTCGTACCGCTTGGGCCCGATGAGGCTGAACACGTCGCCCTCGCGGCCGTCCTCACGCACCAGGGTGGCGGTGAGTCCGAGCCGGCGGCGACTCTGCAGGTCGGCCGTCATCCGGAACACCGGTGCGGGCAGCAGGTGCACCTCGTCATAGATCACCAGCCCCCAGTCGCGGGAGTCGAACAGCTCCAGGTGGCGGTATTCGCCCTTGGTCTTGCGGGTGATCACCTGGTAGGTGGCGATGGTGACCGGGCGGATCTCCTTGCGCTCCCCGGAGTACTCGCCGATCTCCGCCGCGGTGAGCGAGGTGCGGGCGATGAGCTCACGTTTCCACTGGCGCCCGGCGACGGTGTTGGTGACCAGGATCAGCGTGGTGGCCTTCGCCCTGGCCATCGCCGCCGCGCCCACCATGGTCTTGCCCGCACCGCAGGGCAACACCACCACCCCGGACCCGCCCGCCCAGAACGAGTCGGCGGCCATCTCCTGGTAGTCGCGCAGCTGCCACGCCGGGCTGCCGTCGTGCGCCTCGGTGTCCAGCGCGATCTCGTGCGCTTCGCCGTCCACGTAGCCGGCGAGGTCCTCCGCCGGCCACCCGACCTTGAGCAGGATCTGCTTGAGGTGTCCACGCTCGGAGGGGTGTACGAGGATGGTGTCCGCATCCACCCTGGCGCCCAACATCGGGGCGATCTTCTTGTGCCGCAGGATCTCCTCGAGCACCGCCCGGTCCAGACTCACCAGGATCAGGCCGTGCACCGGGCTCTTGACCAGCTGGAGGCGGCCGTAGCGGCCCATGGTGTCGACGATGTCGACGAGCAGCGGCTGCGGCACCGCGTAGCGGGAGAACCGGACCAGGGCGTCGACGACCTGCTCGGCGTCGTGCCCGGCGGCCCGGGCGTTCCACAGGGCCAGGGGGGTGACGCGGTAGGTGTGGATGTGCTCGGGTGCACGTTCGAGTTCGGCGAACGGCGCGATGGCCGCCCGGGCGTCAGCGGCCTGGGCGTGGTCGATCTCGAGCAGCAGGGTCTTGTCGGACTGGACGATCAGGGGTCCGTCGGTCACGCGTGATCTCCTCCTGGGTGCGGGCGACGATGGTTCATTATCCTCCTGTTCGCACCCACGGGGCGCCGCTGGAGGGTGTGTCGCCCGATCCCCCGACCCGCGCCCGATCCCCCCGACCCG
>JAABVA010002335.1_pt1 | contig 19010 bp, 16 predicted proteins | sample 5560331 | NCBI WGS metagenome assembly JAABVA01 (sample SAMN12812661, study PRJNA571458) | rock metagenome | isolation source: Antarctica rocks | place: Antarctica: Victoria Land, Mt New Zealand sud | collected 2016-01-07 | reverse complement strand
CACCGAGGCTTCTGCTTGCGGCACTTGCTGTACGAATGTTGGCTCTCACGGCCACGTACATACCGATGTACCCTGAGACACCAGAGCAGAACGCTCCAATGAGGAAGGCAACTCCCGTGTGCCATGCAAGGTAGAATTTGTCCGCAGATGATCCTTGGCCGAGTAGTGCTAAAATAATGGAGATTACAATAGCGGCAACAACGGAAAGAGTCGCGATAGTGCGGTATTGGCGGTTGAGAAAGGCTATTGCACCAGCGAAAATAGCGTTTGCAACCTTTTGCATGGCAGGCGTGCCAGTGTCTTTTCGTAGGACGTAGATTGCCAAGTATACTGCGAAAAGTATAGCAAGGAGTCCTACAACGACGGGAACCCAGATAAAGTTACTGTTACTCACGATAGAAAACGCTCTCCTTAATAGACATATGAGCGAGATTTCCCACGTCTTCAGTGAGGTGGGATGAAAGTGACTGTATCATACAACCTTTTGTCTTAATTTTCCATATTACATCATACGTTAATTTCAACTAAGACAATCTCTACCAGATTTATGACCTTTCAACTCTTTTCTTATATACTACTCGCATCATAGACAACCAAATACAAGACACTACGTAATTTAAAGAAACCGCTATTACGACTTATAAGACCTTAATCTCTGCATTCTTTATCGTAACCTCATAGCCAAGTTTTTCAGAGAGTACACGACAGATGGCAGATGCCAGATCAGCACGCACAGGTTCATCATTCTCTATCTTTTCAATAGTAGGACGTGAGACTCCTGACAACCGATTAAGTTCAGAAATGTTCAAGGCTGCCTTAATACGAAGTTCTTTTACCTTAGACATAACAACTCCTACGGACGAGATATCTACCCATATTTTAACACAATTGTAAAGCACTCTCTAAATATTGTAAAATTTAGTAAAAAAGCGTCAAAATAGACTTGATTTTTCAATAATTATAGATTATCATATTGGTATGCACGTAATTTATAGAAAGGAGACAACAAACAAGCTGACCTTGTGATTCAGACAAGGCCAGCCGAAACAGAACCGATGCCGACTCTTCAGTCACGTCTAACACGGTATGCCATGTCATTCTAGCATGACAAGCCAACACAACACACACGAAAGGCGAGAACCATGAGCGAATCGCTCACCATTGGAAACACCACAATTACCGTTACCGATGATGACTTTGCTAACGCATTTCAAATCGGCTACCTTCGCTACAAAGCTGACTATCTGAACATGCCGTTGACCGACATGGACCTGTACGCGTTCTATGTTGGCATCATGATCGGCGTTCAGCACGCTGGACGCTACAACGCGGGCTATCTCACTGGATGGGTGTCAGCCCTTCTCGAACGCAAACACCCGACCTCTGCTGTCCCTGTGGTTCCTACACCTGCACCGCTTGCCCTTACAGATGTGGAGGTGACGGTATGAGTAGCAGTAGTACCCAACGCTGGGCAACGACCAGCAAAAAGCAACCAACTGCCGCTGAGCATAAAGCTGCCGAGCGCAAACAAGCCTTGCTCAACTGTCAGCAGGGCAACCATAGCAGCATCCCGACGTTTCGACCAGGAGAAACGGTGTGTCTCATCTGTGGACTGGTGGTCTACTGTCCTGTCTGTCTGGACATGAACCATCTCTCGTATCCCACCGCACATGCTCACCCACTCACTTGTTCCACCCATCAGCATGTAAGGGTGCAGGGATGATGAGTAGTCGTCATACACACGAAAAAGGAGTAACTCTCTTGATTGAGGAAAGGACGACTCACGGCGTTGCAAGCCATGAGCCGCAACACGAAAACCTTACCTATCGTTCAACAAGTTTTCAGTTTTCACTTCAAATTCTATCACGCGAAGGGTTCAGCGTGAAAGGAGAAGCAACCATGGACAAGACCTCGACGAGTGTGCCGCCACGTACCTCACGGCAACCTGTACCCGACATCGACCAAGAGTACGATGATAGCGTGGCGAAAATGCCACGCAGCGCAATACGCCACCGCTCAATACACCCGCAACCAAACCAGCAGCAACAATCAGCAGTCCCACCACAACCACCCAACACCGGACCGATTGTCACGCCCGTTGTTCCCATGCGTCGCGTGACGGGGTGGACACGTGTCTTGCTGTGGGTGCTGCTCGTGTGCTGCATCGCGTTCGTTTTCGATGGTATGGTCTTGCCCGCGATTATTGACGTGAGCGATCACTTCACCTACGGCAGTGACCGTATTGCCTCGTTTGACCTGGACCTGCACCACTTTCTTACGCAAGAGACCCATAACACCGTTCGCATCGTTATCACGAGTGCAGACGGTCAACACACCCAGGTCTTGACCACCGTTATCAGTGGCGCGGGAGACCATGCGTTGGTCACGCTCTCAGAGGATGGAAGCAACATAGATGTCACGGTCAATGGAGCCTACGTGACCGCGATGGTGCCTGATGGACACGGCATGTACAAATGGAAGGCGGTGTCGTAGTGGATATGAGTCTGGCTGGAAACATCGTGACCATTCACATTCAGGTGATATGGGTAGTCGGGCTGTTGGTGCTTGCGGGCTTGCTGCTTCTGTACGTGGGGCAAGCGCGGAAACAGTGATGATGTTGCGCCCATTGTTCCTGTTGTGTCAGGATTGGTAGTCAGAGTAGTATTCAACACGAAAGACGAGAAAGAGAAGCGTCTGCTACGGGGGCGCTCTCTTCTCTCGATGGACAAAGGGGGATATCATGCCACAGGTTCAGCAATCGCATATGATTTCGATTGGCAACAAGTCTGTTCTGGTGGAAGACGAGGAGTTTGCACGCGCCTACGACGCAGGATACGAAACCTATCATCGCTATCATCGTGATGAGGACGTGATCGACTCGGCTATCCTGTTGTTTCAGTTGAGAAACGGGTGGAACGGAGACAGGTCTGACATGTGGACGACTGGCTACCTCTTGGGCTGGCTTGCCGCTTTCTATGAGCGAGAGGAGGGACAACTGGCACGGACGGTAGACATTCGTGAAACCGTTGCATGTACCCATGAGCGGCACACACAGACGCGTAAGGCAACAAGCTATGACCAAAGCAGAGCAACGTCGAATAGCAGAAGGAGAGTGTCACTTAGGTACAGATATAAGCTAATCAACGTTGATAAGCAGCAGATATCGTCAAGAACCCCGCGCATTCTATGCGTGGGCTTGTGAGAGCAAGCCTGTCTTGACCAGTCTTTGCTAGTTTGCTAGCTCCGTTCAGAGAGAATGTATAGGTACCAGTGGGTGCATACCAGCCCACTGCTCTACGGGGACATGTTAAACAGCGTGTCGGGGTGATATGCAGTGCGTGTCCCATCTGAAACCTCTTTGAACCTTGACGAGGTACTCATTACCTACGAAAGTAGAGGCTCATTATGAGCAACGTCTTTGTCCTAGATACAATGTATAGACCATTAGACCCCGTACATCCAGGCTATGCCCGTAAGCTACTCACAAGTGGCAAAGCAGCGGTCTATCGACGTTACCCGTTCACCATCATTTTGAAGAAACAAGTGGAGGAACCAATCACACACCCGTTACGCTTAAAGCTTGACCCAGGCTCGAAAACCACAGGCATAGCGATAGTTAACGATGCGTCAGGGGAAGTCGTATGGGCGGCTGAATTGTCGCATAAAGGGCAAGCCGTGAAGAAAGCACTTGACGCAAGACGTGCTATTCGTCGAGGACGAAGGCAACGCAAAACGAGGTACAGAAAGCCCCGTTTTGACAACCGACGCCGCAGACAGGGTTGGCTCCCACCATCACTTGAAAGCAGGATAGCCAATATCCTCACATGGGTCAACCGTTTGTCGAGATATTGCCCTCTCGGTGCCATTTCACAAGAACTCGTCAAGTTTGATACACAGGTCATGCAGAATGCAGAGATTTCGGGTATCGAATATCAGCAAGGTACACTCTACGGCCACGAAGTGCGTGAATACCTACTTGAAAAGTGGAACCGAACGTGCGCCTACTGCGGCGCGAAGAATGTCCCATTGCAGATCGAGCATATCCAGTGCCGGAAAAAGCATGGCTCGAGTCGAGTTAGTAACTTGTGCGTTGCCTGTGAACCATGTAACATCAGTAAAGGAACACAGGATATACAGGACTTTTTGAAGAGCAAACCCGATGTGTTGAAACGGATTCTTGTAACATCCCAAGCCCCACTACGGGATGCGAGTGCGGTGAATACAACTCGATGGGCATTATATGAGCGACTACAAGCCACAGGTTTACCAGTGGAAACGGGAACAGGTGGAATGACCAAGTTCAATCGTGTGACACAAGGATTAGAGAAAGCTCACTGGAGAGATGCGGCGTGTGTGGGCAAGAGTACGCCTAACGCGCTACGTGTAGATCGGGTCAAGCCGCTTCTCATCAAAGCAACGGGCTATGGTTCCAGGCGAATGTGCTCGATGAATAAACGTGGCTTTCCTAGAACAAAACCGAAGGCAGTAAAAGTGGTCAAGGGCTTTCAAACGGGTGATATGGTCAAAGCCAGTGTACCGAGTGGCAAGAAGATAGGCGTCTATGTCGGACGTGTAGCGGTTCGGGCGTCAGGCTCCTTCAATGTCACTACCTCATCAGGCACGGTACAAGGCATCGGTTATCAGTATTGTCGTATCGTTCACAAAAAAGATGGGTATAATTATAGTTTTTGAAAGGAGAGGCGCGTGTTTCTCCTTCCCATTGCTAGAAGCAAGGGTCTCCACACGCGCACGTTAGATAGAGGTGACTGCTTTAACATGGGATGCAGTCGCCTCTACCAAAGAAGTCTAAGTCAAAACGTAGTGTAACATAGCCCTTGTACTATGACAAGTATGTTTTTCATAACCGCATCGGTGTAATGAGAAACACTTTGCAACCCAAATGCGTCCTTTGGAGCGCATACATGCTATACAATCCCAATTTTGCCGCTGAGTAGCCCCTGAATGCGCGGCAACAGAGGGACAACTTGCTTTTTGCGTGAAACCAATCCTTCGACAACAACAGAATATCCATCGGCTTCAAGATGTGTATGCAACGCTTCTGCGACCGCTTGTTCGCCACCTGCGATGAGCAGAGTGCAGCGCATATTGATGATATCAACAATCATAAAAAGGAACGACGAGTAGTTATGCTCATGCGCGATACGTTGCATCGTCGAGACGATTTCGGTTGAGCGTTTTTCAATCGATGCAGGACTCGCGGTTTCAACGGTGCCAATCGCGATCTTTGCGTCGCCAATGGTAAATTCTTTGAAGTCGGATGTAATCAATGCCTCTGCCGATTTCTCGTTTAAATCGGAGGCGGCAGCGGCGAAAATTTCTTGTCCAAACTGCTCTATATCCTCGCCCGTAATCTGCGCCAGCTCTGTGGCTACCTGTTCGTCACGAGACGTGCAGGTAGGAGAGCGTAGAATGAGCGTGTCGTAGAGGAGTCCCGCGAGTAGTAGCCCTGCCACATCGCGTGGAATGGCAATTCCTGCTTCGTGATAGAGACCTACAATAATGGTGCCGGTACAGCCTACCGGATCGGCGCGGAACATGATGGGCTTATTGGTATGGACATCGGCTATGCGATGATGGTCAATGATACCGAGTAGCTCGGCCTCGATGAGTCCGTCAACCGCTTGCGATTGCTCATTGTGATCGACGAGGATGACACGTTTGGGGTGTGCGTTGAGCAGATCAGAGCGTGAGATATAGCCAACGAGCTTGCCCTCGTTATCTACCACTGGCAGTGAGCGACGACGCGCTAATATTTTCTGCACCTCGCTCATCAAATCTTCAGGATGGCAGAAATCGAAGGTGCGGCTCATGATATCCTGCGTGCTGATGCTCAGGTTGATGAGGCGTACTGCGGTAAAGGTATGGTGTCCTGTGCTAATCACCATCACGCCTTGCTTACGTGCCGCCTGCAATGTTTTTTCCGAGACAAGCAAATCGCCTGTGATGACAAGTGCAGCCGCGCCACGCTCTATCGCGATCAGTTGTGCGTCTTCGCGGTCGCCAATGACGACAAGACAGCCCGTCTCTACGTAGTCGGCCATCGTCTCTGCCTCCATCGCGCCCACGATGACGCGATTGCCGAGCGTGCGGCGTCCCTCGACCAGCACACGTCCACGTAGAACACGAACAAGGTTATCGCGCTGTAGCGGCAGGCGGTTCACTGCGCGTGGATCGAGATCATTGAAAAAAAGTTTGGCAAAATCTTCTTCGCCGATGATGCCATGTACTTTGTTTTCGCTGTCCACAACGGGCATAGAGCGGCGATTGTGTTCCTGTAAAAGCTGTCCTGCTTCTAATAATGATTGGTCGATGTGGGCGCAGACAACGCCACGCTTCATGACATCGCGCACCTGTAAATATACATCGTCTCGTGCCTCTGGTGCCTCGACCTGAAAACGGTCGAGGACGAAGCTTATCTCTGGTTTCAATTCACCGTTGCGTGCAGCTATTGCCTGCTCACCTTGTATATTCAAAAGCTTTGCATAGGCGTATGCAGATGCTACAGAGTCCATATCAGAATTTTTATGTCCAAGTACATAGATCGGTCGCGCCATAGTAGTACCCTCTCCTTATAAATAAGTAAGACCGAACGTGTCGAGCCATACCTGTAGGTCTATAGGTGTACGCTCTCTTCTTTAACCAGTATGAACATTCTCGCCAAATGCTTTACATCTACATTGTACAAGTTTGCTGCTACATACAACTTATGTATTATACGTTTTTTTTCGTGCTAGACGTACCGCAATACCTATACCGCCCGCAATCGCTATCAACAAAAGTAGCATTCCTGCTATGATGTTCAAAGGTGACGATAGCTGTGACGGCGTTTTTTGTGGCATTTGGTGTGCGACAGGAGTCACTTGCGACGATAGGTTAACGATTTGATCGGACAAACTATCATTGGCCTGGGGAAGTTCGACGCTTGGATTCTGTTGTGGCCTACCATCCCCTATATAACCTTTATATGGATTATTGTAGACGATTGGTTGACCTGCAACAAGCACATTCTTATGCATACGTTCGGAACCTCTCGCAGAGCGTGCCGTAAGCGTTATTGTGTAATTTCCTGTCTTTGTATAGGTGTGATTGACACTGCTACCATTAGCTGTTGTGCCATCTCCGAAGTCCCAGGCGTAGGTAAGGGGTGCCGTGCCATGCTCAGGGTCAAACGATGAACGAGCATCGACGGTGATACTTTTGTTGACCAACGTTTGCCCTATGTCACTGATGGCCGCGAATGGATGCGTGTTTGCAGACGTTTCGCCAAGTATCTCAGGTTGATGCAGCATCCAGGTCGTGAGCATACCGGGCAATGCGAGTGAGAGGGTGAGTGCATGCGCCTTCTGGGAACTGCCATCGGCAAACGTATTCATAAGTTGAATAGTATCCTGTGGTTGGTCGTAGGGATAGGACCATGCAGGCGGCTTGTTATCATAGTAGGAGTAATTGCCGACGAAGGTGGCGCATGGGAGACCAGCGAGCGTAAAGGGCATTTGATCGCTGCCACCCAATCCGTCATCTTCCTGGTGAATATTGTTGATCTGCTCAGGCGTGAAAATCGGCTGTGCCTGTGCTTCGTTGTTCTCATCATGATAGGTAAGACCCTGAAAACCAAGTGCCTGGAATTGTGCAAAGGCCGCGACGACGGCCTGTTGCATCAACGCTCGAAAGTGCTTGATGTTCTCTTGCTGTGTCGATGAAAGCTTGCTCTGTGCAGGATAGAGAGCGTTGTTTTGCAACGGTGACATTTCGATATTGAATGGAAGGAGTGGGTTCGCGGCCTGTCCAAGATAGCGTAGTGGATAGGCAATACCGTTCTGCTCTTCGTTGAACATGGCGACGATGTTCTGTACGTCACCATTGATTGTGTCATTGAGATAGTGAAACGAACCGTACAGCCCCTGCTCTTCCGCATCGAAGATCACAAAACGCAATGTGCGTGCTGGATAGACGTGATGACTACGCCAGTAGTTGCTCATCGCTTGAGCAACACCGAGTTCTATGGCACAGCCACTGGCATCATCGTTCGCCGATTGTGTCGAGAAAGCTTCACCATCATAATGACAACCGATTACAACAACCTGTTCAGGATGAACCCCCCCTGGAACCGTGACCTCTCCATTGAATGCATGAGTTGTCGCGGGACGGTCATGCCACCCGCTCACCGTAAAGGTATCCTGGCGTGATTGCGCTCCAAAACCTTGCAAGTTGTGTAGCATTTCCTGTGCCCAATACGAGGCAAATGCATCATGCCCACTGTTGCCATAGCCAGCTTCACGGTGCTGAAAGTGAGTGACCATGTAGAAGAGTTGATCATAAATATAGTCGGGATTGACGGTCGGGAAATCAGTGGAAGCAGCTTTTGGGGCATACGCATGGGCGATAGGCGTCGTGATGGTTGCTGGGAGGAAGACGCCAAAAACGAGTATGCACAGACAACAAAATTTGATACTACTACGTTTCATGCGTTGGTTTCCTCCTTTGCGTTATCGTAGGGTATTCAGATAGTATCATAAATTTTCTCTTTGTACTAGCCTATTTTACCCATAACACTGAGCAACAAAGAAGTACCATGCTACACTACAACAAGGAAAATAGCGATAGGGGAAGATCATGCAGAAACTAGAAGTATACATAGAAGAAAACGTACATGGATCGATACGACCTGTTGAGATCGTTGCAGACGCACCCGTTGCCGCCCTCGTACCAGCACTAGTTGAAGAATTGAAACTGCCGCGAGCGGACGTATTTGGGAAGCCACTGGTATACATGTTGCGCTATGCTTCTGATGGAAGAATCTTACCCGAACAAAAAACCTTGCTTGCATCGGGTGTGGAGCAGGGAACACAACTTGTCCTTGATTTGTACGTTGTCGATGGCTCCTTGACAATGACGATGGAAAGAACAAACGCGCAAGCGAATCCTGGTGTACTCTTTCATTCCTCAGATACCGCAAATGATGACGCTGGTTTTCCAGCACTGAGAAGTATGTCATCTTCTGCACAGGGGAAGCGACGTATAACACGTAGAACGTTTTTAGCTATTGGTGGTGTCGTTTTAGGTGCAGGCACTATCGGCGCAGGCTATGCAGCATTTCGCACATTCAACAAGGGTACATTGAATATGGCGAATATGATGGGAGCGCAACCAACAAAAACGCAAAAGACACCCGTACCCACAACCCCTATGATTCCAACAATGGCAAAGATAGGCATCGTCTTTACTGGACATCAACAGCTTGTACGTACTGTTGCTTGGTCGCCTGATGGTACAATGCTTGCCAGTGGCTCTGATGACACAAATCTCCTGGTGTGGGATATCGATGGTACCGTTCATCAAATGATTGCTCATCCCGCCTCTGTTCTTGCTGCTGCGTGGTCGCCCGATAGTCAGCGTCTGGTGACGGGTTCAAATAACCAGGTACTCTTCGTCAATGCCCGGACAGGCATGCAACTTGGTCGCTCGATACATCGTCATACTGCTGCTGTCACCAGCCTTGCCTGGACCGGAAAGAATCAACAACTACAGGTCGTTTCAGGTGGTGCAGATAAGCACGCCATTGTGTGGGACACAACCACATATCATTCGCAGACAATTTTTACGCGCCATACCACTCCTATTGAAAGTGTCTCCTGGTCAGCAGATGGACAGACCGTTGCATCGTCTTCGCAAGGTGGAGCAGTACGCGTATGGAACGCGGCAAGCGGGCAAGAGGTACACGCCTACTATTTAGATGCACCCGTTCGTATGCGGGCATTGGCCTATGTGCCTGTGGGCACAACTCTTGCCGTTGGTGGTGAGGATGGTATAGTACGCCTCTGGAATGCTTTGACCTGTCAGCAGCAGGCAATAGTGAATGGGGTGCGACAATGCGTCGATGTACCGCAACGCATACACGTCTCACAAACGCCTGTGCGTTCTCTCGCATGGTCGCCCGATGGTAAGTTTCTTGCTGTGGGCAGTAACGATGGCGTGTTTACACTCTGGCATCCCGGAAAAAATCAGAAACCATTGCTCACTATGACAATTCAGCAAAACACGCCCGTTCACGGCATCACGTGGGCACCAAAGGGAAATCAGCTAGCGGTAGCCGCAGGCACCAAAGTAACGCTTATGACGTTAATGTAGTGTAGTGTAACAGAACAAAAATGGGAGTGGCAAAACATGTTTTGCCGCTCCCATTTTTGTTCTGTTACAGGTTTAGCTCTCACTAATCTCTAGTTGCCTCTTCTACAAAATGAACTAGAGTCTCCATGTCGTCACGCGCTCTGTCAGCGATATTGGTGTTGTAGTATGGCACGCTTCCTAACGCCTCGTAAGCTAGCTTGCATTGGTGTGCTAGAAAATCGCGGCAGTAGGCTTTAGTGTCAGTGTGACTGAAAATGGTGAGGACCTGCTCCACCTGTTCGGTTGTAAGTGGTGTGGCTTGTGTGTATACTTCGCGCAGAACGTTTTGCTCGCGCTCCGCTGCATGTTCTAACGCATGTAATATGGGAAGACTTTTCTTGCGTCGGTAGACATCGCCCGCCGATGTTTTTCCTAGTTCTGCGGCACTTGCCCAGACGCCGAGAATGTCATCGCGAACTTGAAAGGCTACACCCATAGCATCGCCAAAACGTCGTAAACTCTCGATAGTTTCGCTATCGCTTGTTCCTAAACGTCCACCCATTTCGGCGGCACAGGCCATCAATGCTCCGGTCTTGCGCTGAATCATATCGACGTACATCGCCACCGAGATATCCAGGCGTTGCTCAAAACTGATATCCAGATACTGCCCCTCGGCTAATACAAGGCAGGCGTGGTCAAGAGTTGCGCCCAGACGAGCCGCAGTTGTACCCTCTACACCTTCGTCGAGAACGCCCCACAAGGTCCAGCGTGCAAGGGCAAACATGCCATCACCTGTATTGACCGCTTGTGGAATGCCCCATTGTTTCCAGAGTGTGGCACGATGACGCCGTTCTGCATCACCATCTTCGATATCATCATGGATGAGTGTAAAATTGTGCGTGAGTTCGACTGCTGCCGCAGCGGGTAAGGCACGACGTAGATACTCATTGCCTTCAGTTGTTGCTAAACCCCAGGCACCCGATGCTTCATACGCGAGCAGCAGGAGGGTAGGACGAAGCAATTTGCCAGGGTTGCTCTGAATCGAAGTAAGATTCGTGTCTACCCAACCCAGATGATAGTGCATCTGCCCGTAGAACGCATGTAATGGATTGTTTTCCGTTTGACCTGCTTCAGTTTTATAGACCGCGTTACGTAGTGCAGTAGTGATAGCCTCGTTATGACGATTGAGCGTAGATTGTATCGTTGTTGATAATGTCATGTATCGTTAGCAATGAGACGGCGTGAACGGGGGCGTTACTACAGCTATAGCAGTATCGCCTGTGCAGGATATTTGTACATGAAACACACGAAACGTCTCTTACCCCTTTCCCTTTGATATAGATGCTCAAACTTAGCGATGAAGGTAAAAGAAAATTGTCACGAGGACCGTTCCCACTGCAACCACGATGCGTGACAGTCCTTTAATACCACCAACACGATAGAGCGGGGCACAAAGGTCACAGTAGCGATTTATATACTGGTAGCGATGGCCGCGCAATCCCTCGCGCACAATGACCACATCTTCTTCCTTACGTTGGGTATGGAGTTCGTCGCACACATGACGCCCACAGCCCTGACAGGTGAACTGGTCAACAAAATGCGAGGTTTTCGAGATCGACCACTGGTCCGGGTAAACCTGTATACCGCAGACATAACATGCCTGTGTCTGAGACATCTTCATCTGCTTCTCCGCACATGGCGAGTGTTGCTGCTTTGGAAAATGTTCCTGGCAGAAGCCGTGATGACAGTCGGGACAGCGACCGAGGGCCTCTTCGCTACACTCGTGGCAGCGGCGTGTGGCATGTACGGGAGGCGTAAAACGCTTGACTTCAGTTGTATCTTGCATGGTGGTGGGTGTTCCCCTAACTTATCATTATTCAGTATCTCTGTACTAATAAAGTGACAACTTCCTCGTATTCAGGGTTGGGTAGTTGTCACTGATTATAGCATAACGGAGATGAGAACGTTGTTTACATGTACTCTCTTTGTGACTCTAGCGAGCCGCCAATAACAACGGTATGTCCCGTTGGCAACGTTACATCTGTAGCGGCTTCCGCAATGACGTTGCCCATCTCTGTTGCCGTAGGCAGTGGACCGATTGTGGAGCGTCTATGCTCGGTCAAACCTGGGGCGGCACGTTCCAGAAGCTTTGGTGTGATTGTACCTTCGATAAGATCACCAGTCACCACAAGCAAACGGATATCTCGTTTAGCAAGTGCGTCCTGTTGAACACGTAGAGCCTGCTCGCCAGCGTATTTCGACTCGGCGATAGGGGCATAGGCTGGTATCTGTACTATTTGACCATAGAGATGTGCCCAGTGGCTAGTGACAAAAACAATTGTACTCCCTTTTGTTAGCAGGGGAAGAGCATGCTCTACCAGCAGAAGTTGTGCGTCATGGTTGATATGCATGGGGTAATCTGGGTCAACGGCAAGGATGTCGCGTTCGAGTCCGCCGGAGGCGTTGAGTACCAGTATATCAAGTGTCTTATACGATTCTTTCAAAGCCATGAAGAGGTGCTGCACATCTTCCAGATGTGTAATATCACATGCAAAGGACAGGGCTTGTTGACCACGCGCCGCGATTTGAGTGGCAACCTCGTTTGCGCGTGCTGCTTTATTGCGATAGGTGACTGCTACATTATAACCGCGATCTGCTAAAGCTAACGCTGTTGCGGCACCGATGCCACGTGAGCCACCTGTAATGAGTGCAAATTTGGGCTGTGTTGTCATCTACTCATCCCCTTGTGGTTCGTCTTCATCATCCAATCGTGAACCACCATAAAGAGAGACTTCGCGCCCCTGTGCGGCTGAGGTATAACACGCATCTATCACACGTACTCGATTCAGCCCCTCAGTACCGTTGTATTGTAGCCAGTTGCCTGCCTTGATGATATCCACAAACTCGCGTACTACGGTAATATGACCATCGCCCTTATACAACTGCGGATGAATGGTTGCAGGTACATCTGCAACATCAGTATAGATATCGAGTGTGTCTTGCCAGTTGTAGTTCTTCACCTTGATTCCGGCACCACCATCACTGCCATACAGGATGATGCCAAAATCGTCACCCGCGCTGCTGTTTGTTGCCCAGCTTGCTTCAAGCAGAAGTGTAGATCCGCCAGCAAGCCGTAAGAAGGCCGTAGCTAGGTCTTCGACCTCGTAGACATTGCCAGTACCGGATTTTCGCGCCTTTAGGTCGATGCCCTTGCCGCTCTTGGCAAGTTCGTCATAGGTCGAGGCACTCACGGTCAGGACCTCTGGTTCGCCGAGGAGGTAGAGAGCCATATCGAGGGCGTGAACGCCGAGGTCGATAAGTGGGCCGCCACCAGCTTTTTCCTTGCTCACGAACCATGTACCTGCACCGGGGATGCCGCGCCTCCGCATCCAGTATGCCTTCGCATAGTAGATTTTGCCAAGTTTGCCCTCGTCGATGTAGCGTTTGAGAACCTGCACATCGCCGCGCACACGATGATTGAAGACTACCTGTAACACACGGTCTGCCTGCGTTGCCGCATCCACCATCGCCTCGGCTTCCTTAGAGGTACGTGCAAGTGGCTTCTCACACAGAACGTGTAACCCTCGCTTGAGAGCTTCGATGGCAATAGGGGCGTGGAGATAGTTCGGAACACAGACACTCACGGCGTCGAGGTCGTCGCGAGAAAGCAGTTCATGATGATAGCGGTATAGGTTCGGCACGTTATAGGTCGCGCCGAGCATCTGTAATCTCTCTTCTTCGAGACCAGCCAGCGCAACAATCTCGACATCTGGTAGTAAGCTATAGCCCTTGAGAGCCTGCTCGCCACCGTAGCCTAAACCAATAACACCGACACGAAGAGGACCTGTATATTGGGTTTGTTGCATGAAATACAATGCTCCTTAGCAATGAAAAAAGAATTTCAAGGGTCACGCCTTGCCTTCAAGCCCTGCTGCCATGCATAGACTGCCGCCTGTGTGCGGTCTAGCATGTGCAGCTTGCTTAATATATTACTGACGTGGCCCTTCACGGTTTTTTCGCTGATAATCAGCTTCTCAGCAATCGCGGCATTTGAGAGGCCATCAGCTATAAGACGTAGGACATCGAGTTCGCGGTCACTTAAATCGGTGAAAAGATTGGGCGTATCGCGTCGCGCACCTCGAATTTCCTGTACGACACGCGCAGCTACACGTGGATGTAACACAGACTCGCCGAGTGCTGCCTTACGAACTGTCTCGGCAAGCTCGTCGGGGCTAACATCTTTCAGGACGTAGGAGAGGGCACCGGCGCGTAAGGCTGGGAAGATATATTCATCTTCGTGATATGAGGTGAGGACAATAACCTGTGAGTGGGGGCTGACTTGCTTAACCTGACGTGTCGCCTCGACGCCGCCCATTCCTCCCATCACGAGGTCCATCAACACCACATCAGGAACAAGCTCAGCCGCCATACGCACGGCAGACTCACCTGAATCTGCCTCACCTAGCACCAGCAAATCAGGTTGTAGTTCCAGGAACATACGCACACCATTCCTGACCAGTGCGTGGTCATCGGTGATGAGAATGGTAATTTTATCTGTCATATTTTTATACCCTTGTCGTACTCACAGAATTGTTGATAGGCACACCCAACTTCTCACAGTATGCCACTACGTGTGTACCTTTGCCAGGGCTACTTTCCACGCGCACATCACCACCAAATGCCTTCATGCGCTCTCGCATCGAGAGCAGGCCGACGCCATGCTTCTGTTGTGTATTATCGAAGCCTTGCCCGTTGTCGTCGATGGTCAAGGTAACGGTATCGACAATCATCGAGAGTTTCATTTGCACAAGGGTCGCCTTGCTATGACGCGCAACATTGGACAGAGCCTCTTGCACGACGCGGAACAGAGCCTCTTCTACCGTAAGCGGCAACGTTTGTTGACCCTCTACCTGTAATTTAGCGACAATGCCTGTCTGCTGCATCCATTGTGCCATGAGTTCGCGCACAGCCTCAACCAATCCCTTGCCTTCAAGCGCGGCGGGGCGTAGCTCTTTGATGAGCGTAGTTAGCTCTTGCTGCGCCTGTCGTACCAGCACATCAGTCTCATCTAAACGCTTTTTAGCGGCGTCGAGGTCGCGTCCAAGCAACACTTTTACCGCGCCCACCTGCATAGAGATGGCGAAGATTTGTTGTTTGACACTATCATGCAGGTCACGTGCGAGACGGTTACGCTCTTCCAGGGTTGCCAGCTTCTGGCGCGTTTCCAGCAAATTCTGTAATTGCTCAGCCATCGTATTGAAACGGCGCGTAAGTTGTCCTAACTCATCGCCGGATGTATCGTTCGCTGATACGGAGAAGTCGCCCTGACTCCACGTATCCGCGACAAGCGACAATTTTCTGAGGCGCTTGGTCAAGCCGCGAGCAGTGATAAAACCAAAGATCGCGCCAGGAATAGCGGCGAACAGCGTCAGAGGGATGACACTTCTGGGCAAAAATGGCAAGATCGACAGGTATATCTGCCATACATTGGGAAGAAGACGACGCTCTAATAATGCACCGTGTATCCGTGAGTCATCACCGACAATAGATGCAACTGCTGTTCCTATCATATCGGGTGTGCGATGAGAGAGACCATTTGAACCTGTTTTGTGAGAAAGCGCGGACTGAAGATTTGCGGCATCCTGCGTCGAAAGTTGTGTTTGTAGTGCTGCATCAGAAGGTGTCGCATGTGTACCAGTAGATGCAATCACATGACCCTGTGCATCGACAATAGTAAGGAACACCGAAGGTGAACTGAAAATCGGATTACTATTTGCGGTCTCTAGCCCACGCAAAAACGCTGTCAGGGATGCGGCATTCGGTTTGTCTTGCGAAAAGTACGGAGCCGCCTGTTGAGCCTGGTTATAGACATTGCTTGCGAAAAGCTGGGTCTCATTCGAGCCGATATATATGAACGCAATTGAGAGAAAGAGAATCTCGATGACGAAGATTGTTGCCACCGTAATCAGGGTGTAGGAAAAAGTAAGTTTCCATTGCAAACGACGAAATGGAGAAACGATACGTTGTATAGCCATAATTTTCCTCGATTCCTAGTGGCTACGTATGTTGCTAGTATAACATATCAACGCTCTGCAAGAATGAGTTGTGCGTTTCCAACGTGCCAAGCACATTGGAAACGCACAACTCATGCGGTTATTTTTATTCGTAGCGCAACACTTCTAATGGACGAACCCGTACCGAACCCCATGCAACGATGGCGGAGGTAATCATCGCTAGCAGTGCCGAGCCACCTATCAGGCTCAATACGATCAGAGCCGAGACGCTGAACGCGATGTTGAAGAGCAGGTTGCCGAGCAGGATAATCGCACCTGCTACGAGCAACGCCGCCAGCAGTGCGCCGACTGCACCGACTACGCCGTTTTCAATCATGACTTCGCTGAGAATGGTGCTACTGGTATAGCCAACAGACTTTAGGATACCCAGTTCGCGTCTGCGTTCGAGCATCGCCAGTGCTACAGCGTTCGCGATGATGATCACACCAGCAATCACCGAGAGCGAGGCGATAGCGACCAGCATACTCAGAATGCTATTGAGCAGTTGCGAGATGTAGGCTCCAATATCAGCTAGATTTTGTACGCTAGCATTCGGTACAATCTGACCCAGCTTGTTCAGGGCATTCGTCACCTGCGCCTGATAGATCTTCATGTATGTCACCGTTGTTGTACCAACCTTAGCAGAAGTCAATGCCTGAACGGTATTAGCAGGTGCCAGCACACTTCCTACATGGTTGCCACCGGAGGTACGAGTAGCATACACACCGACAATTGTAACTGTTTTGAACATCTTGCCATCAGAGCTAGCAAGCGTAAAAGTATCACCGGGTTTCAGGTGCATCTGGAACGGACCCCCGCTCACAAGCAGATCGCTAATCAAGACATTGTTCGTACCCGCATCGCTGGCATTCAGGTTGCGGCCTAGCGTGATTGTCGATGAAGGTGTCGTCTGCGACAGGTTATACCCTTCAGCAGTACTCAGAAACTGGAGGGTGCTTTGACGATCAGCGGCGGTCTTTGGCAATTGTTGTAGCAAAGGCTGTCCGTTGATAGAGGTCGGCATCACCTGCGTAAAGATGTCTTGACTGCTCTTCGCAAGGCCAGGAATAGTATTGAGTTTCCCATCGAGTGTCTTTGTGTCGGCACCTGTCGTTGTTGTAATGATATTGTAGTTCAGGTTCGCAAACGAGCCGCCAATCTGCACCTGCAGGTCTTGTCCTAGCGCAAGCACAACACCTACCGTAAAGACGCCGATGAACAGAGCAAGCAATGTTGTCGTGGTACGTACACGTTGGCGTCCGATGTTACGCAAAGCCATCTTCGTGCTGACCTTCCAGGTACGTGGCATAAGAACGATGACAATGCCCAGCAGCGAGAACGCGAACAGTAGCACACCGAAGACAGGCAATACAAGGTATACGAGAACCGAGGCCGCAATACCGGCAAGGATCAACGCGATATACTTGAGATCGAAGCGTTCTGGTACGGGCAGTTTGCTTACCGTGAAGACTATTAGCCCAAAGAAGACGCTGAGCAATAGCAGGAAGGCGAAGGTGCCATAGACCGCCTCAATGCCAAGCAAGACATCGTTGTTCAAAATCACAATCGCAAGTGTACAGAACAGGACCGAGAGGATAACCAGTAAGGCAATCGTTAGGAGGAAGCTGCTCACGCCTCTGTTCTCCGTCATATCACGAATGACGTTCAAGGGGCGAATGTTCGCCGCCTGCACAATCGGCATCAAGCCGAAGATGAGCGCGGTGACTAAGCCAATAGCCACACCACCTGCAATAGTCCACGGATTGAGGACGAAGGGTACGGTCAAGCCAATGTTCTGCATCAAGCCGCGTACAATATAACTCGCACCTGTTGCGGCTGCCGCTCCAATGACACCACCAGCCAGACCAAGCATGCCAGCTTCCAACCCGAAGAGCAGGTAGAGGTCTATGCGGCGATAGCCAGAGGTTTTGAGCATCGCTATCTCGGTCTTACGACGCGAGAGCAAGACTTGCATCGTGTTGACGATACCGACGCCACCAATCAGGAGCGCAAGCAGACCAGCGATCTCTAAGAACTTACTAATACTGTCGATTGAGGACTGTTGTGCCTTGAGCGCATCAGCAACCGTTTGCGTCGTGACAAGTGGAAATTGCTTGTCGATAGCTTTGACAGCCGCATCCGTGTGCGCCTGACTCGTTGTTGTTACATCAACGGTATTGTACGAAGCGGTTGTATTTTTCGCCTGAAAATCGTGGGCGGAGATGAGAACGAGACTACCAGATTGTGCGAATGTCCCATTATTAGGAGCGACACCTGCAATCTTTACATGCAGCGTTTGACCTGAGCCAACGGCAGCTTTGATATACACATCGAAGTTATCGCCCGACTTCTTATGATACTGGTCGAGAAAATTCTGTGTGACTACGACGTGATTATTCGTGAGCAGGCTCGAAACGCTGCCATTGCTCGGAGTCGTAAACGTCGGCTGTGAGACAACAGGATAGTTGTTCGGATTAACTGCATCGACGGTGAACGACTGGAACGACGAACCTGTTGCACTCAAAGAGCCGTTCGCTCCTGTAATTGCCGTATAGTTGCTGATGGTGCCATCGCTTTTGAGCTTTGCGAAGTACGAGAGGTCGCTTTCCTTGAACGGCGCACTTTGTGCGGTTATAGCAATATCACCACCATTGGCATCACGAGTGTTCGACGTGAGCGAACTTTGTAGCATATTGCCGACAAGTTGTAACGCGACAATCGCCATCACACCAACGGCGACACAGAACACTGCCAGAACTGTTCGCTGCCCGCCTCGGAGCAGCGAACGAGAAGTATAGTTGAAGTACATTGAAGTTTTCATGATGTTGT
>JAABVA010002333.1_pt1 | contig 19016 bp, 19 predicted proteins | sample 5560331 | NCBI WGS metagenome assembly JAABVA01 (sample SAMN12812661, study PRJNA571458) | rock metagenome | isolation source: Antarctica rocks | place: Antarctica: Victoria Land, Mt New Zealand sud | collected 2016-01-07 | reverse complement strand
ATCCAGGGCGGCGCCACCCTCGTCGAGTTCGACAACGCCGAGGACGACGCCAACCACGTGCACAGCGTGTGGCGGTCCCCCTCCCACGACTTCGCCGACGACCTGCTCCTGCAGCACCACCTCGACAACCCCCACGCAGGGCAGCACCAGTGAGGGCCGTCGGCATCCGCCGCGCCGGCGGACCGGTCGAGGTCGCGTCCCTGTCCGCGGACGGCACCCAGGTCACGGTGCTGGCCGGGCTCGAGGAATTCTGGGCCGACGCCGCCGGCTGGCTCGCCCTAACACCGTCCGGCCCAACCCTCGCCCTGGCCGACGTGCAGCAGGTGCCGCCGGTCCTGCCCGGCGCCCGGGTGATCTGCATCGGGCTGAACTACCTCAAGCACGTCGCCGAGGGCACCTTCGCAGACCAGGAGCCGCCCACTCACCCGTCGCTGTTCGCCCGCTGGACGGCGTCGCTGTCCGTCGACGGCGCCCCCATCCCGGTGCCGTCCAACGAGGACGGCGTGGACTGGGAGGGTGAGGTCGTGGCCTACCTCGGCGCCACCCTCGTCGACGCCACCCCCGACCAGGCCTTAACCGCCGTCGTCGGCTACTCCACGTTCAACGACGTCACCTCACGCAGAGCGCAGAAGCTCACCAGCCAGTGGATCCTGGGCAAGAACGGTGACAGCTCCGGCCCGCTGGGGCCGCTGGTCCCCGCCGGTGAGGTTGGCGACCTCCGCGACGGACTGCGCGTGCAGACCCGGGTCAACGGCGAGCTCGTGCAGGACGGGTCCACCGCCGAGATGGTCTACACCGTTGGGGACACCCTCTCCCTGGTATCCCACACCCTCACCCTGCGCCCCGGTGACCTGCTGGCCACCGGCACACCCTCCGGCGTGGGTTACACCCGCACCCCGCCCTGGCTGCTGCACCCCGGCGACACCGTCGAGGTCGAGATCGACCGGCTGGGCTCCTTGACCAACCCGGTCGTCGCCAACGACCAGCGCCACTCACCCACCGATGCGGGGGGCGCTACCGCCCCCGGCCCACGAGAAGGAGCCCGACGATGAGCGACGACCTCAAGGTGTACGTGCCCTCCCAGCCCCTGCCCGCTCCCCGGACCGGTCTGCTGACCGCCTTCGAGCCAGGCACCCGCACCCTGCCTGCGGGCCACCAGGTCGCCCCCCAGTTCCGCGCGCTGCCGGTCGACGTCGTGCTCGAGAAGGACGTCGCCGTCCAGCTGCGGGACGGCGTGACCATCTACGTCGACGTGTTCCGCCCGGCCGGGACCGAGCCGGTGCCGGTCATCGTGGCCTGGAGCCCCTACGGCAAGGGCCAGGGCAGCTCCATGAGCGTGATGGGCGTCTTCGGCCTGGTCGGTCTGGGCAACGACACCGTGTCCGGGCTGGAGAAGTTCGAGGCCCCGGACCCCGCGTACTGGTGCGCGCAGGGCTACGCGATCTGCAACCCCGACATCCGCGGCGTGGTCGACTCCGAGGGCGACAGCGTGCTGTGGGACCGCCAGGAGGGCCGGGACTGCTACGACCTCGTCGAGTGGCTCGCTGAGCAGGACTGGTGCACCGGCAAGGTCGGGATGAGCGGCACGTCCTACCTGGCCGTGGCGCAGTGGTTCACCGCCGCTGAGCAGCCTCCGCACCTGGTCGCGATCAACCCGTGGGAGGGCGTCAGCGACGTCTACCGTGACCTCGTGCTGCGCGGGGGCATGCCCGACACCGGCTTCGCCCAGCAGCTGCAGGACGGCAGCTTCTTCGGCAAGAGCCGCAAGGAGGACATCCTCACCGAGGTCGAGCAGCACCCGCTCATGGACGAGCTGTGGGCGGACAAGATCCCGGCGTTCGACCAGATCACCGTGCCGGCGTACGTCGTGGCCAGCTACTCCAACACCCTGCACACCGCCGGCACCTTCCGCGCCTGGCGACGGATGGCGTCGGGAGACAAGTGGCTGCGCATCCACAACACCCAGGAGTGGCCCGACTACTACGACGAGGCCAACGTGGAGGACCTCCGCCGTTTCTTCGACCACTACCTGAAGGACGTCGACAACGGCTGGGAGCAGACCCCCCGGGTCCGCTACTCCGTCCTGGACCTCCACGGCGGTGACCAGGTCGGCCTCCCTGCCCAGGAATTCCCACCCACGGACGTGACCTCGACGAGGTACTACCTCGACGCACGGACGCGCTCCCTCACGACGACGGCGCCGGCCGCCGGGACCGAGGTGGCCTACGACGTCACGCGGAACCCGAACGCGGTCTCGTTCCTCACCCGGTTCGACCAGGACACCGTCCTGGTCGGCTACCCCAAGGCCCACCTATGGGTCGAGGCGCGCGGCGCTGACGACATGGACCTGTTCGTGCTGGTGCAGAAGCTCGACGCACACGGAACACCACTGCAGGCCTTCACCGTGCCCAACCAGAGCGCCATCGCGCACGACCTCACCGACCACGGCGCCACGATCCTGAGGTACAAGGGCTCCGACGGGCGGCTGCGGGTCTCCGCCCGCCACCTCGACCCGGACCTGTCCACCGAGGACGTCCCCGCGCACAGCTTCGACCGGGTCGAGAGGCTCACCCCTGGCGAGGTCGTCGACGTCGAGATCGACCTCCTCCCCCTCGGCCTGGTCTTCTCCGCCAGCGAGCAGCTGCGGTTCGTCATCAGCGCCCGCAACCTGCTGGGGACGCTCATGCCCGGCATCCGTGAGTACGTCCCCGCCAACACCGGCGTGCACGTCATCCACACTGGCGGTGAGCACGCCTCCTACCTGCAGCTTCCGGTCCAGGCGCGGCAGTGACCGTCAAGACCACTGCGGGCGAAGGGCAACCGTGCGGACACCTCCGCTGACGTCGACCCGGTCATCCGCCCCACCACCGGACGTGCCCTGCCACCACCGGCCCAACGTGCAGGAGAGTTGTGAACCACCCCGACCCACCCGCCAGCGCTAGCTCCACGACCGACCCGTTGGCCTCCCCGCTGGATCTGCACGTGCACCCGCGGCGGCGACCGTGACCGCGTCCGTCGCGACCGGGCCTCTCACCGGCACCGTCGTCGTCGACCTCAGCCGAGCCTTGGCCGGACCCCACGCCACGATGATGCTCGGCGACATGGGAGCCCGCGTCATCAAGGTGGAATCGCCTGGCGTCGGCGACGAGTCGCGCCACTGGGGTCCGCCGTTCGTCGGACCGGACGACGAGCCCGTCTCGACATACTTCCTCTCCGCCAACCGCAACAAGGAGTCGGTCCAGCTCGACCTGAAGTCGAACGAGGGACGACGTGGCCTCGAGCGGCTCATCGAGCGGGCGGACGTCCTCGTGGAAAACTTCCGGCCAGGGGTCATGGATCGCCTCGGCTTCGGCCTGGACCACCTCAGCGAGCTGAACCCACGCCTGGTGTTGTTGTCCATCAGCGGCTTCGGGCACGACGGACCCGAGGGCGGTCGCGCGGGCTACGACCAAATCGCCCAAGGCGAGGCAGGACTGATGTCCTTGACCGGAGCCGACCCGGATCACCCCACTAAGGTCGGGGTGCCCATCGGTGACCTCCTCGCGGGCATGTATGGGGCTTTCGGGGTGGTCTCGGCGTTGAACGACCGGGCACGCACAGGACAGGGCACGGTGGTCCGGACGTCGCTACTGGCGGCGATCGTCGGAGTGCACGCCTTCCAGGGCACCCGGTGGACCGTAGCCGGCGAAGTCCCTCACGCCATGGGCAACCACCACCCCACCATCGCCCCGTACGGAGCGTTCGCGACGCAGGACGGCACGATCCAGATCGCCATCGGGAACGACGTCCAATGGCACGCGCTTGCGGTCGAGACCGGGCTCGACCCAGCTGACCCGCGCTTCGCGACAGCCCGCAGCCGGGTCCAGCACCGATCGGAGCTGATCACCGCGCTGGAGGCCCAGCTGCAGGCGACCTGCTCGACGGAGTGGCTCGCTCGCCTCGCGGCAGTGGGGGTCCCGTCGGGGAAGGTCCGCACCTTGGACGAGGTCTACATGTGGGAACAAACCCGCAGCCAGGGACTCATCATCGACGTCGACCACCCCACGTTGGGGACCGTCCAGCTCCCGGGACCGCCCGTGCGGCTGGAGGACCTCCACGGCAGGAACACGGCCCGCCAGACCCACACGGCTCCTCCGCTGCTGGGACAGCACGACGCCGACATCAATTCGTGGCTCGACACCCTCTGAGCGTCCGTCGGGACAATGTCCGGGGCATGCCCCCGCCGAGGGTGAGTTGCGTTGGGAAACTGCTCGTTGTTGAGCTGCTGGCTGCGGAGGGCGGCTTCATGCTCTCAGCCTGGGTTCGCTACGGCCGCTGCCATGGGTGGCGGTGAACGCCTCGCCAGTGGACGATCAGGGCGCTCGCGTTCATCCTGTGGGCGGGGTGAAGGTTGCTGCCATCGTGCTGGGCAACGATCGACCCAGCCACATTCTGACCGTGGTCGTGTACCTGGAATTCGCCGCGGTACTGACAGGGGGGTGAGCGACTTCCTGTCCACGACGGGGTGCTCGCGGTAACTCACCGAGCGTCGTGGCGTTCCACTTCTCGACCTTGGCCATCGCTTGGTCGAGCCGCGTCTGGGACTTGATGCCACGAGACTGGATCATCCAGAGCGACAGCTCAAGCACCTGCAGGCGGTGCATGACCTCGCCGTAACCAGCGTAGATGATGAACTGGTCGACCGACTCCTCGTGACCGGCGCACACGACCGACAGCCTATCGATGCCGCCCGCCACAAAGGTGAATATCTACAGCGAGGACTGGTGCCAAGCCGCCATCACGGTGTCCCCCGGCACACTCGCGCGCCGGTGGTCGAGCTCGCCGAGAACGGGCCGGTTGTTCAAGCCCGGCCACTGATCGTGGTCACCCTTCACTGCATCCCCACAGCTCCGCCGTGCGTGCATTGCGGGTGATGCGTGCGGAACGGTTGGCGGCCAGCTGGGCGACCGTGAGGTCACGGTGGCCCGGTTTGGTCCGTCGATTTCGCGGATTCGCCAAACTTGAGGCGGGTCGATGTGCACCAACTCGGCAGTGCTGGGTCGGTCGGCGAAGCCGCTCCGCCGGACCATCACGCAACGGTCGCCGACGCTAAGGTTGTGGACCGCCTGCATGAGACGCAGGACAGCCGTGCGGCGGTCTGCTTGCCGACGGGACTGCTGGGCGTCGGGTCGGCAGACAGCTTGGTCACTCCAGGCGTAGTGCGATATCGAACCTTCTACGTGCGGTTCGATCAGCAATTATGCGTGACGCTGGCACGATGTGCCCAGGGCGCGAAGAACTAATCTCTACCCTCGTTGACAGCCGACGGGATCCGCGGCGGCGGGCGTCGTGGACGAGCTGGGCGACCGCCTCGCCACGACCACGGCCTCCGATGAAAGCAAGTTACGGCGATTCAGGCCATCACCACTTTGTCCAACCACAGAGCCTGCAGCCACAGGTCCAGTTTGCGAACACCGTGGCCACCAAGGCTGCGCGGCGAGTGTGCTTTATCTCCTTCACCGTTCCGCAGGACCGTGACAACGAGAGTTACTTCGCGCCGCTCGCCGGGCTTCAGGGTTCCAACGAGCTGGATCTCTCCTTTGGCATCGTGCCCTACCACCCCCAGGACCAGGCCCGGGGAACAACCGCCCGTCAGGTCCAGCAGATCGAGGCAAGCCTGCCTCCGGGCACCGAGTGGGCGTTGGGCACGGAGTGCGGAATGGGTCGGATGGGGCCTGACGTAGTGCTTCGCACTCTTGATTTACATCGCGAAATCCTGCAGGAGTACGGCGCGAACTGATCGGACGTGCCGCGACGGCCCGGTTTGCCCGGCCCGTCGCGGACAGACGTTGCAGACGGCCCGCTCAGGTCGATGCTGGCAGTCGCGACCCGAGGTCGCAGAGTGGCAACGAGATCGCCTCGTTGAGCCAGCTCCTGAAAGAGCCGAAGCCAACGGTCCAACCTCCTTCGAGTCCAGTTGCCAGATCGAGAGCCGGGCTGGGCCCACCGCGCGGACGTCCTGGCATTCACCTCGTTTCCCAAGGAGATCTGGCGCCAGATCTGGTCCAACAACCCCCAGGAAAGACTCAACCGAGAGATCCGCCGCAGAACCGACGTCGTGGGCATCTTCCCCGCCCGCGACTCCTTGATCCGCCTCGTCGGCGCCGTCCTGGCCGAGCAACACGACGACTGGATCGAAGGCCGCCGCTACCTCGGCCTCGACGTCCTGGCCCGCTCCCGCATCACCCCCACCAACGACCAGAACACCCAGGAAGCGACAGACCCCACAACACCACCAGCACTGACCGCTTAGAGTCACATCACCGGATCATGTGGTGACCGCTTCACACACCACGACCGTGGACTCGACCACGACGACCCCGGTGTCGACGTTGGACAACGCCCGGAAGGCGGTGTTGATGCCGTCGCGGGTGAGGTCCTTGTTGTCGCAGGCCTTGTTCAGGCGGTCTTGTTATGATGGGCAGACGACGTCGCCCGCGGGAACCAATACGCCGCCGGTGACCTTCGAGATTTGCTCGCATCGCACGGCTGTGCGCACGGTGGCGGACATCTTCACCGGGCCGTACCAGACGCCCTGCGGCACGTAGAGGTTATTGAAGGCCTTGACCAGGCTGTCGCGTGTCAGGTTTTTGCCGGCCGCCTTCAACGCTTCGACCGTGATCTCGGCGGTGGCGATGGCCTGAATCGAGGTGGAGTTGAGCTGCGCGGTCGGGGCGTACTTGCGCAGGATGTCGTCGGCTTTCTTGACTTCGGGGTCGCTTTCGTTGGTGGCCGGTTTGAACCCGGATATCACGGTGAGCCCTTCCGCGGCGGGACCGGCGAGTTTGAGCACGTCCTCGGAGGGGCCTGCGGCGACGAACGGGACATTCCAGGCTTGGCCTCGGGCGGATTGCAGGGCCAGCGCCAAGAACTTCGGTGGCGCGAAGAAGCCGACGACCTCGGCGCCGCTGTTCTTCAGGTTGGTCACTTGAGCGGACAGTGACGGGTCAGTTGCCTCAAAGGTCGACGTATTAACCAGCAAGTTGCCCAGCACCGTGGTGAAGGCTTTGTTGAAATCTGTGCCCGCGTCCCCTTTGTTGTAGAGGATACCGATTTTCTTGCCTGGGTAGGTTTTCTTGATGTATTGGGCGAGGAGCGTGGACTCGTCTGGGTAGCTCGGAAGCAGCGTGGTGATGTAGGGCAGCGGCGGGTTAGCGAAGAGCGACGCACCGGACCCGATCAACTCGTCCGGGACCTTTTGATCGTTGAGCCTCTTGTAGACGGCGCTCTGCGGTGCCGTGCCTACTGCTCCTACCATGGCGAAGATCTTGTCCTGGTTCACCAATTTTTGGGTGAGAGGGACGGTCTTGCTGGGGTCGTATCCGTCGTCGGCGACCGTGAACGTGATCTTTCTGCCGTTGATACCGCCTTGGTCGTTGATGTAGTCATAGTAGGCCTTAGCCGCTACAGTGCCTTCGCCGTAGTTGGCTGCCGCACCGGTGATCGGTGCCGTTGTCCCGAGATGAATCTCAGTAGCGGTGACCCCGACGTCGCTGCTGCCGCCACCGCTGCTGTCGCCGCTGCTGCTGGCACCGCTGCCGCAGCCGGCAAGAACGACGACCGAGACAGTGGCGAGGCCGATCAAAGCCGTTTTCTTCATGAGTGCTCCTAGTTGAGAGGGTGGACATTTTTGGATGCGGATAAGGGTCTGCGTTCGTCGTCGACTTGCGACCCCGTTTCGGTCGTATCGGTACGGGTACGGGTACGGGTGCGGGTGCGACGTGCGAGTAGGGGTCTGCGCAGTGATGCCCATGCCGAGGTGTCGTACAGCAGTCCCGTCACACCGCGGGGTACGAGGATGACGAGGAGGATCAGGACGATCCCGGCCACGGCCTGCTGGGGCAGGGCCAGGGTCTGGTCGGCGACGGTGACGGGTATGCCTACGCTTTGCACCTGGGTCATCAGTTCGTAGACGAGCGCGGCGCCGATGAAGCTGCCGGCGATGGTGGAGACACCGCCGAGCACGATCATGATGAGGAACTGGATCCCGTAGAACAGCCCGAAGCTGTCGGGGTTGATGAAGCCCACCGTGATCGCGTAGAGACTGCCTGCGATGCCGGCCCAGAACGAGCTCATGGCGAAGGCCAACACCTTGTAGCGGGTGATGTCGACCCCGATCCCCTGGGCGGCGGGGGTGCTGTCACGCAGGGCCCAGAGGGCACGGCCAGTCCGCCGCGACAGAATGTTCCAGCTCAGTGCTGCGGCGACGATCGCCACCAGCAATGCGAGGGCGTAGTTGAACTGCGCCGAGGAGATCGAGGAGGCAATGCTGGCGGGCAGTGCCACCGGGTCGACGCTGATGCCTTCGGTGCCACCGGTCAGACTCCCGTAGTGCTTGAGGAGCACGGGTACCACCAGCGCCACCGAGGTGGTGAGCATTGCCAGGTACAACCCGGCGAACCGGAGCGCGATCACCCCGAGAACGGCGCCGACCACGGCGGCCACCACCCCGGCGACGGGCATCGTGACCAGCAACGGCCACCCGTCATCCGTACCGAGGATCGCGGTGGTGTAGGCGCCGAGCCCGACGAAGATGCCCTGGGCAAGGTTCAGTTGCCCCGCCCAACCGGTGAGAATGTTCAGCCCCAGCGCAGCCACCGCGAGAATCAAGATCTGGGTCAGCTCGGTGTCCGCGACCGCTTGGGGCGCAAGCAGCGCCAGTGGTATGAGTGCCCCGAGGGCGGCCCGACGTGCATCGTGACCCAGTACCCGGCCGGCAACGAGACCCCCGGCGAAGGACACGATAAGCACCCCGTAACCGGACAGCCCGATGAGCGTCAGAACCTCGAACACCACGAGGGCGCCAATCGCCGAGGCCAACAGGGAGATGAGCGCCCGCGGCAGGCGCACCAAGGTAGTCATACCCGCACCGCCGTCGCCCGGCCGAACAGTCCAGCCGGTCGAAAGACCAGGACGATCACGATGACGACGAACGTAACCACCGTGCTCAGGTCGGCGCCGATGAAGGAGAGGCCACTGGCCACAGCGTTGAGGACTCCCAGGACCAACCCGCCGACCACCGCCCCGACCGGACTGGTCATGCCGCCGAGGACCGCAGCGGCGAAGGCATACAGCAACACCCCCAGCATCATGTTGGGGTCCAACAGCAAACGGTTGGCCGCGAGCATCCCGGCGACGGCCCCGACCGCCGTGGCGAGGCCCCAGCCCAGGGACAGCATCCGCCCGTTGTTGATGCCCATCAGCGCCGACGCCGTGGGATTGGAGGTGACCGCCCGCATGGCCAAGCCGACCTTGGTGAATTGGAACAGCACCGCCAACAGGGCCATCGTCAGCAGTGACACCACGAAGATGCCGACGCTGACCCAGCTGATGTAGGCACCGAAGACGTGGGCTGAGCCGTTGGGGAAGGGACTGGGAAACGGCCGCGCCTCGGAATGCCAAAACTTCAAGGACAGGCTGTTGAACAGGTAGAACAGCCCCAGCGTGACGAGAATGCCTGTCAGGTGTGCAGCCCTGCGCACCGGCCGGATCACGATCCGCTCGACGCCGGCGCCGATTACCAACGCGATGAGCACCGCGAGGGCGAAGCCGACCCAGTAGGGCAGACCCACCGCGACCACCAGGCTCCAGCCGATGAACGTCGTGAAGGTCGCCATCTCGCCTTGGGCGAAGTTCAGCGCACCGGTAGAGCGGAAGATCAGGACGAGCCCCAGGGCGACCATGCCGTAGACGCTGCCGATGGCGAGTCCGCCCGCCACCTGTTGTAGATCGATCGTCATAGCAACCCGCTCTCAGTATCCGAGGTAGGAACGTCGTAGGGCGTCGTCGGAACGCAGGGACTCGCTGGCGCCTTGGGCGACGAGACGCCCCGCCTCGAGCACGTAGGCAAACGATGCGATGGACAGCGCGGTGGTTGCGTCCTGCTCCACGAGCAGGACCGAGAGTCCCAGGTCGGCGCAGATGCGTTCGAGGATTGAAAAGACCTGCTGAACGATGAGCGGCGCCAGCCCGAGGGACGGCTCGTCCAGCAGCAGCAATGCGGGCTGCGACATGATCGCCCGCCCGATGACGAGCATCTGCTGCTCCCCACCGGAGAGGGTTCCGGTGTGCTGCTGCTGGCGCTCGCGCAGCACCGGGAAGTAGTCGAAGACCCGCTCCATGTCGGCGTCGACCGTGCTGCGCCCGCGCCGCAGGTAGGCACCGAGCCGCAGGTTGTCCCGCACGCTGAGTCCGGCGAAGATCTCGCGGCCCTCCGGTACTTGACAGATACCCCGGCGCACCACCTTGTGCGCAGGCAGTCCACTGAGTCGCTTGTCCTTCCAGCGGATTTCGCCCTCAGCGGTCGGGACGAGGCCGGAAATCGCCCGCAGTGTGCTCGACTTGCCCGCCCCGTTGGCGCCCAACAGTGCGACGACCTGACCGTCCCCCACCGTCATCGAGACGCCGTCCACCGCGAGGACCGCGCCGTAGCGCACGGTCACATCCTGCAGCTCAAGCATCGTGGGCCACCGCCGAACCCAGGTAGGCCTCCATCACAGCCGGATCCCGGCGCACATCCTCGGGGCGCCCATCGGCGATCTTGCGGCCGAAGTTCAACACGCACACCCGGTCACTGATCGACATCACCATCGCGACGTGGTGCTCCACCAACAGCACCGCCATGGAGAACTGGTCGCGGATGGAAACAATGAGCTGGGCCAGGCCGTCCAACGCCTCGTGGTTGAGCCCGGCCGCCGGCTCGTCCAGCAGCAGCAGCCGTGGACGTGACACCAGTGCCCGGGCGATGTCAACGCGCTTCTGCACGCCGTAGGGCAGGTCGCCTACAGACCGGTCCCAGTGTTCTTCAATGGACAGCAGGGTCGCCACCTCGCGGGCGGTATCGAGCGCCTCGGACTCGGCACGGCGCGCGCTCGGCCACAACAACGCGCTCCCGAGGAGACCCGCCTGCCGACCGCGGGCGTGTTGGCCGGCGAGCAGGGTCTGGGCGAGAGTCATGGAACCGAACAACTGCAGCCCCTGGTATGTGCGGGCGATCCCGTGGGTGACCACCTGGTGCGGAGCGGCACGGGTCAGATCAACACCGTCCATGCTCAGGGCGCCGCGGACCGGTCGGACGAAGCGACTGACGCAGTTGAAAGCTGTCGTCTTGCCGGCGCCGTTCGGTCCGATGAGGGCAACGATCTCATTCCTCCCGACAGTGAAGGACACGCCATCGAGAGCGTGCACGCCACCGAAAGACACGGCGACGTCATCGAAATTGAGTAACGCGTCAGCTTCCGACACGCGGGCCTCCATAACACCGAAGAAGGGAACAAGCTCGGGAATGCAACACCTGCGCCAGCAGTCGACTTCGGCCACGCGCGCGTGTACCGCGACAGTGACGCGCTGCCTGACTTCCCAACGAGCGGGTATTGCTCGTCACATTTTCGACAAAGCAACAGCAAGTGCCGTCAGACCACCACGTTCCTCCGCTATGGTCATGCGTGATGGTCACCGCGAGCATCGGACGTCCACTTTCAACTCGCGCTCGGCGGGAGTGGCGCTGAGGGCATCTTGGCGGTCGAGCCAGCGGGCAATGAAGCTGGCGATCTGGTCATTGTTGGACTCAAGGGCCATCAAGTGCCCGTTGCCGTGGATGCCATGCTCAGCAAGGTTGGCGTGCTCGACGGGGACGCCAGCCTCGTGGAGAAAGTTCGCGGTGCGATGATCGTAGATGGCGTGGTAGGACGCCTCGCCGGTGACGATTAATACCGGGGTCCGGCGCAAGTTTTCAAGAGTTCGGCGTGGCGCCGGTTTATGGACGCTGTTGATCAGTTCTTCCGGCCCGGCCGCGCTTTCGGTCTCAAATCCTAATGAACGAGCGGCGTCGCTGAGCGGCGGATCGTAGGTGAGCGGCGTGGAGGTGATGCCGTAGCGCCGCTGCGGAATGGCATTCGCAGGGTCGGCGTACACATCAAAAAACGGGGGCCCCTTCGGCTCCATGGCGACGACCCCACGGACGAGCCCGGGGCATTGATCGGCGATGTGCCAACCGGCCGGTCCGGACTGGGAGTGCGTGAGGAGGTGGCACGCGCCGATTTTCGCGACGAGCGCTGCCCCTGCGGCCCGCCAGAGGGGTTCGGTGAGTTCGAAGTCGGTGAAGTAGCCGACTTGCCCGGCGTAGAAGGCGTCAAAGGTCGGGTCGCCAACCCGCCCGGTGCCCGGCCATTGGGTGTGGTGTGCGGCCTGAGGCCATCCGCCGTATGCAGCGGTGGCGGTGAAAAACCGTTCCAGCCGCTCAGCGCTGGAATGAACGAGTGGACCATGGGTGGGCTCGTGGTAGCGGGATCGGCCGATACCGGGCAGGTCGACGACATAGACAGCCCGGCCATGGGCAGCGAGACGCTCGGCGAAGCCGGGCCGCCCATCGGGTGTTTGCTCGTAATATGCGCCGGTTTGCCCTCCCCCATGCAATAAGACAACCGGCACACACCCAGCAGAGGAATCACCGAACCGGCGGACATGCATCTGCCCGATCATCGTGTGCTCGCCGTTCTCGTCCGCAATGTAGCGGCCGCCGACGAAGAAGCTGCGAGATAACGGGTGCGACATTAATGCCTCTCTCGGCGGTGAATGACGTGGTCAACGATCGGTGACGCCAACTTGCATGCGGACGTGCTGCAGTAACACAGGCCCCGCGGGCAGCTTGAAGCTAGATAATGGCGACTTCTGCTCTTACGAGCATTGGAGAATTTCTGTTCGACTAGGCGACTTGCATGGTGAGCAGGGGCACATACTGCTGGCCCGCGTGCATGTCCCGGTCCCGGCGTGCCCCTTGGGTGACGGGGCGGGGGAAGGAGATCTTGATGGCGTGCAGGGCTGGAAGTTTGAATACCCGGATGTGGGCGTCCTCGATGCCGAGCAGTGTGCCTATGGTCTGGGCATCGGTGACCGGTGACCGTGTGGCACGGTCATAGCTCGGTGTGTCGGGCAGGAAGATGTCGATGGTGACCCAAAAGGGGCCGGCGTTCTTCGATCGGACGAGTGTGGCGAGTTCGCCGAGTGTGGTGGTCATCGGATCAGCTCGCTCTCAATGTCCGTGCTCAATTCGACGGGTTTCGGTTCGGTTTTGACCGAGTCGCTATAGACGGTGGTGAACAATTCGTCGGGTGTGGTGACGTCGGCGGCGTGCTGCAGGACGAACTCGTGCATCGGGCCGCGTTCGATTTCGGCGGGTGACCCGAGGAACGCGTAGCTGGGCAACGCCTGTTCGTCGGCGAGCGGTGCGTGGAGCAGGCGGGGGTTGGCGAACTTCGCCAGCTGGGTGGCGGTGGACTGGTCGGCGGCGGTGGCGATGAAGACGATCCCGACCTCCCGCGGTGGTCGATCAGCATCAGGTTCGGCAGCCCCGAGGACGGCGTCGTGGCCGTACCGGCGGATCTGAATGTCGTATTCGTCCGTGGTGAGCCCGAACGTTGCCGGGATGTGGTGATGGAGATTGGCGAGCACCCGGTCGCACCATTCGTCGAGCCGGGCGAGCAGGGTTGGATCCCTGATGCCGGAGATAATGATGGTCTGGTAGCCGACGGGGGCGGCCCCTTCCAACTTGATGGTGTGCTGGGCGGCGGCCTCGAACTGGGCCCCTTCGACCCGGACCCTGCGGTCGTCGAGGGCGGTGTAGATGGCGGCACTGGTGTCGAGCGTTCCCGCTGGTTCGCGCATGCGGAACGGGTCGGCGTTCTCATACATCATGTGCGCGGCCACGCTCGTAGGAGTGCACGAGGCCGTGGGGCTGAGCGGCTCGACGGTGAACCCTGTGGCGTCCAGGGTGATCAAGACACCGCCACCGCGAGGGTCGGTGGTACACAGTCCGCCGCACTCGGCGATCTTCGCGGCGTGCCACACCGGCCCCGGGGGCAGTCCGTGCAGCAGGGGCAGCGCTGCGCTGAGGGCGGTGTCGGTGGCTCGCCCGGCGAGGACGACGTCCGCGCCGGCGGTGAGGGCCTCGGCAATGGGTTCGTGTCCCATCAACCCGACGATGTGGCTGCAACGGTGCAGCGTTTCCGGTGTCAGGGCATCGGCCGGTTCCAGTGGGTGGATCCGGTCCTGTGCTAGCAGGCCCTCCAGATGCCCCGCGTCTAGCTCGCTGTAGATACGCGCCACCCGAAGGCCCAAGTTCTCTGAGAGGGCGACCTCCTGGACGATGTCGTGTACCCAGTCGACCCCCGTGTCGGTTCCGGAGGTTCCACAGGAGCCGACCACTACGGGGATCCCGGCCCTGTGCGCAGCGGTGAGGATGACCCGCAGATCGCTGGCCACCGCGGCGCGTGCGGTCTTGGCCGTGGCGGCACCCAGGTAATGCGGACCCGAGTCGGTTGAGCCACCATCCACAGCGATGATGTCGGCGCCGAGTGCTATCCCGCGTTCGACGGTCCCGGCGGGGAACCCGCCGCCCAGCATGCCGACCGGTACGAGGACCCGCACCGGTCTACCGCTAGTACCCAGGGCAGGGGATGACATGCTCATGGTCGAAGTTCCTCGATTCGCTGGGACGGAATGTGCAGCTCGGATGGCAGCGCGGGTGCTCTGTCGCGATCCGCGCAGTGGCCGCTGCAGCGCGCGCTCTGCAGGGCCGTGGATGCGTGTGGTGATATGCCGTTCATCTGCGCCTCAGCGCGTCGGGTCCGGACCGCGACGGCATGGTGTGGCCGTCGTCCAGGGGAGGAACGCCGTCAAGGTGATCGATATCGCCTTCACGGAGCGCCAGGAAGACCTCACCGGTCCGGGTGATGTGGGCCCGCATGAGCGACTCGGCACGGTCACCGTCGCGCGTCAAGAGGGCAGCGAGGATCTCTCGATGCTCACCGAGTCCCGTATCGGCTGGATACCGTTCTTGCAACGTTTCAACGGCTTGAACCCGCTCAGCCAAGTCAAAGGCCGTCGACGTTGCAATCATGTCGACCAGAACGTCGCTATGCGCCGCTCTGTCGATCAGTGCGTGAAATTCGCGCGTCACGGTGATGCGCTGGGTAGGCGCGGGGCCGGGGCTACCCGAACGCTGTGCTCGACTCAACTCGTAGCTCTCTTGAATTCCAACCAGCTCTTCTTCGGTCGCCGAATGAGCAGCCATCCGCGCCGCCACACCGCGAAGAGCAGCCTGGATCAGATTGAGTTGGGCTAAATGGGTGCTGCTGGGATCCACCACGGTGGCATTTCGCCCGTCGCGTCGTTCGATGAGCCGCTCGTGTTCCAGGCGCCGAAACGCCTCCCGAACAGGGGTCGCGGACACGCCGAGCTGCACCCCTAATGCACGTTCAGTGATGCGCTCACCGCGGGTGAGCCGGCCGTCGGTAATCATCTTCCGCAGCGCCCAATACGCCTGGTCACTCAAACTCGGACTCACAGTCAACATCGATTCGGTACTCTCGACTGACATCACGCCTCCCAGGCCAGGTATGAACCGCGGTCGCGGATCGCTTCAAGAATAGTCACCGTGTCCTACATTCGTCACCAGGTGGTGAATTGTGTTCCTGCATCGCGTCTAATGCCCGGAAGGTTATTGCGGTTAGATGACTGCTCCCGTGAGTCGTTGCGTGCTGCCGATTTCAACCAGACGCATGAACTCGCGAACGTCCCCATACTCGGGGAAGTTCTCAAGAGATTTCGCGAGTACTGTCACGTCCGCCGCCGGTAGTACTCTGTTGGCGCAGTCAGCGAACTTTTCCCAAAGCTGGGGAGGGTCGAGTTCTGCTTCATTTCCGTAGGCCGGTGGTCGATCGGTCATCGCACGGAACGTGTCGCCGGCTTCGGTCGACACCGTGACGTTGGCGGCGAAGGAGTTCGGCACCCCACCGGGTGGGGCGGCGGAGACCTCTACCCGCCGCATCATGCTCAGTACTTCCGGGCTGCGGTGAGCATTCCCTTCGAAGTGTTCCAGCACGACGCGGCCCTCGAGCAGAGCACGCGCAACCACATACTGAAGGCTGAACTTACCCGAAAGCGCCTCATCCAACTGAGGCCTATCGGTGTGCGGCATACGATTCTTGTCGACGACTACGTCGACCCGTGCGACGTCTGCACTTCTCAAGGAGTGTGCCTGACGGATCTCCACGGCAGAAATGATGGCTGAGTGTGTACTGGCACAGCATGGGTATGCCTTGATGGGGTTCGACACCCTATTGATCTCAAGGCCATCACCGATGTTCGCCACGATCGCCGGCGCGTCATACTGGTCGAGGCCATTGTAAACATCCAGGAATCCCTGCTTCGCCTCCAGTACGGACCTGTTCGCGGTGAATCCGTCCGAGGCGAGCTTCGCGCACAGCAGCCCATCACGCACCGCGTGCCCGACGTGCAACGACTTGGTCATCGTCCCGAAATTGGCCTTGACACCCGCGGCCATCGACGCCGAGATCGCGATAGCGACGGCACACTTCTCGGCATCGAGCCCCAACAAGCGGGCCGCCCCAGCCGCGACCCCCAGCACACCGATCGTCGCTGTGGGATGCCACCCCTTCTCATAGTGGGTGGTGTTGACGCCCCGCGAGATGCGAATCATCACCTCGTACCCCGCTGCGTAGGCCACCATCACATCCTTCGCCGACGCTCCGACCTCCTCCCCGAGGGCGAGCAGCGCAGGGATCAGTAGGGCCGAGGGGTGACCGCCCATGATCACGTTGCCGTCGTCGTAGTCGAGCGCATGCGCGGCGATCCCGTTCAGCATGCCCGCATCAAGCGCACTCGCCCGGTCAGCTGAACCCAGGATCAGGCTGGTACCTGAGGACTCTGGTACGGCGACAGTCCTGGCGATGCGCGCTCCCTCGAAATCCGCGCCCGCTAACGCGACGCCGAGGGTGTCCACCAGCGCCGTGCGGAACACACTCCGTCCACTCTCCGTGAGGTCGTCGTAGGACAGGGTGGCCACGCGTGCCCCCAGGTCGTCCAGAATGCTGTGCGTGCTAGACCCCTGGTGATCGGCCATTGCGCATCGTCTCCCTTTTAGTCTATTTGATTAGAACTCGGAAACCTTCGTCTCATAGACGTGGCCGGCAACGCGTGATGGAAAACCTCCCCGGATAGCGCCGGCGGTCGGGTCCCGGTAGATCGCGGTCATGCCATCACTCAACGGACGGCTGTTGGGGACTGAAAGCCACATCCGCAGCAGGTGCCTGCGGCGGGTCTCCTCCGGGTAGTCCTCAAATTCGGTCCGTGCGTGATAGGTGATGTGGTTGTTCAAGAACTGGAAGTCGCCTGGCTCGAACATCATCGAGTAGTGGAACTGAGGATCATTCGCCAGCAGGTCGATCGCGGACATGGCCATACGCTGCATTTCGGTCAGCCGTGGCACGTCCGGGAACTCTTGGGCTGACAAGATGTGCGTCTTGATGTAGCGGGATGAGAAACGGCCCCCTTCGTAGCTGAAGATGGGTTGCTGATAGTAGGGCAACTCGCCCTCCGCCTCCTGACCCTTCCAGCTCCAATAGAACGGCTCCTGCAAGAGTTCATGCAGTTGGGGCCAGGTGTTCGCGATTTTGTCCCGGATCGCCACGGAACTGCAGAACAGGCTGAGACCTCCGCTCTTCGGGGTCGCCATCACGAGGAGACCAACGACGTCCGCGGTGTCCGTGTGAAAGCCCAGTTGTTCGCGGGACATGTATCCGCGCCCGGTCGCGGACGCCAACTCGCTTCCGAAGTTCTTCACGTCCCCCAGGAGGTCACCCTTATTGCTCTGTGACACGGTCGTACCCATGTGGAGACCGATCCCCCAGTAGATGAGCCGCAAGTCGTCCTTCGAATATCCTTGAACCGGAAATCCGCGCAGAACGAAGATGCCGAGGTCATTCTCCAGACTGTCGAGCGTCCGGCCCAACGTTTCCGGAAGGACGCCAAGTGGAAAGCTCTCCATCGTGAGGGTGTCAAAGGAGGCACCCGCAGCCTTCGCGGCGCTCAGCGCGCCCTGGATATCGGCAATCTCAGCCTCAGAAAGAACATGGATCCACCTCTCCGTGTTCTCCAAGTCAGCGGGGTACCAAGCGATGTCGTCACTCAACATCTGTCACTCCTCCATGTCATCGTTTGCGTCCTTCAAGTGTCCGAACGTTGTAGCCGTGGCCGCTATGCAGTCGACGTGTGGTCATCTCGGGCTGTTCAAGTGAGGCAAGCCCAGACACCCGACAGACATGCGATGCGCCACCTGCTATAGCGCACAGTAGAGTGACGCAGCCCACCCGTCAAGGGGCCGGGCCGAGTTAGTGGGATCGCTTCGGAGGACCTGCCCGCCTACTTCTGGAGGACTGGGAGCGTTACCCGCGGACAGCGCGGGGCTGATAGCGGGTGCCCATCCCGGATCGTTCGTAGACGGGTCGCTGGACCCCACCCGCGAGCTGCAACGCGACATCGTCCGGGTGATGCGCCAGGTGCGCCCGCGCCGGTGCTGACGCAGAGCCCAGAACGCTGGTGGGACCGCATCGGCGCCTCCCACCCTGATCACCTCGCCGCCGGGGAGGCCACGATCCGCGCGCTCTACCCCGCCGCGCGCAACCCGTTCGCCTTCCCCGAACTGCTCACGCAGGAGGGCCTGGAGCCCTGGACGGTGGGTGAGGCATGGCTCATGGCCGACGAGCGGGCCGACCACACGGTCGACATCACCGACACCTTCGACGCCAAGCCCGCCGCCCTGCGCGCCCACGCCAGCCAGACCGCACACCTCGGCGACGGCCTGGAGGAAAGGCTGCACTCGTGGGGCACGAAGGTTGCTGAGAGCGCCGGGATGGGGCCGGGGCGTCTGGCCGAGGTCTTTCGGGTGGTCGCCACCGGGTGAGGCGCCGCGGCACGATCCAGTCGTCCCGCACGCCGATCGGCGGATCCAAGCGGTCAACGCAACAGGAGCGGTCCGATCTGTTCGATCGGTTTCTTGAACGCTAGTCGTTTTCGGGGTCTGTCGTTGAGCTCGGCGGCGACCCAGTCCAGGTCGGCTTCGCTGTGCACCGACAGGTCGGTGCCCTTGGGGAAATACTGCCGCAGCAGCCCATTGGTGT
>JAABVA010002331.1_pt1 | contig 19022 bp, 17 predicted proteins | sample 5560331 | NCBI WGS metagenome assembly JAABVA01 (sample SAMN12812661, study PRJNA571458) | rock metagenome | isolation source: Antarctica rocks | place: Antarctica: Victoria Land, Mt New Zealand sud | collected 2016-01-07 | reverse complement strand
CAGACCGGCCGGAAGCCGCTCCAGCACCTCGGAAAACCGGTCCGTCAGAACAGATGCTGCATCTTGCATCTGCCTCCAAAACCAAGCCGCTCCGAGCGGGTCAAGCACAATTTTAGCGCCTATGGGAGTGGGACCTCTACACCAGCCTGGACGTGCTGCCGGGAAAGCAGGTGTTCCGGCCGCTGTCGGAGAGCGATTGCCCACTGGTGCGGATTTAGCGACCGGATCCTTCCGCATCGGAGGGAACGGGCGGGGCAGGCGAGGACAGGATAAGGACGGTGTTGTCCTTTGATACAGGCCCGGAGTTTCCCTAAGCGCGCAATCACGCCCCCGCCAGCGTCATCCCCTCGATCCGCACCGTCGGCGCGTCCGTCCCGCGGCGCAGCACCAAATCATCCGCCGGAACCAATTCGCGGAACATCGCTGTCAACGACCCGGCGATCGTGATCTCCGCCACCGGCTCCGCCAGCACGCCGTCGCGGATCATGAACCCGGCCGCGCCCCGGCTGTAGTCGCCGGTCACGCCGTTCACGCCCATGCCGATCAGCTCGGTCACATAAAGCCCCTCCCGGACGTCCGCCATCAGCGCGCTGGGCGACACCGTGCCCGGCGCCATGAACAGGTTGGTGGGCGACGGCGATGGCGGGGCGCTCGTGCCGCGCACGGCGTGCCCGGTAGAGCGCAGTTTCAACTGCCGGGCGCTGCGGCTGTCCAGCAGCCACGTCATGAGCACGCCGTCCTGAATGATGGCGCGTGCGGCCGTCGGCACGCCCTCGGCGTCGAACGGCCGCGACCGCAGACCGCGCAGCCGGCGCGGGTTGTCATGCACCTGGATGGCGGAGTTGAACACCGCCTGCTCCAGCATGTCCTTCAGGAAACTGGTGCCGCGCACGATGGCGGCGCCGTTGATCGCCGTCGCCAGGTGGCCCAGCAGGCTGCCGGACACGCGCGGGTCATACACGATCGGCAACCGCGCCGTCCGCGGCCGTTGCGGGTTCATCCTCGCCACCGCCCGTGTGCCGGCGCGATGGCCAATCCCCGCCGCGTCCTCCACATCCGCCAGATGCACGGCCGAAGACATGTCGTAGTCCCGCTGCATGTCGGTCCCGGCGCCGGCGAGCGCCACTGCCGACACCGAATGCGACGTGCGCGAATACCGCCCGGCGAACCCGGCCGACGTCATCAATGCCACCTCGGTCCGGCCATAGGTGGCCTCGGCGCCCTCGGAGTTCGTCACCCCGGCCACGGCCAGCGCGGCCTCCTCCGCCACGGACGCGCGAGCGACCAACGCTGCCGCGTCGGGCTCGGCCGGATCATCGAGGTCGAGCTGCACCGGCTCCGGCGCTGTTGCCTGCTCGGACAGGCCGCCGTGCGGGTCCTCCGGCACTACCCGCGCCATCGCCACCGCCCGATCCGCCAGCGCCGCGAACCCGGCAGGGTCGGCAGCCGAGGACGACACAATGGCCGAACGCCCGCCCACGAACACCCGCAGGCCGAGATCCCGCGCCTCCGACCGCTCCAGCTTCTCAGTGCGGCCCAGCCGACGCTCCACGGAGACCGAGGCGCCTGATAGCAGGACCGCATCGGCTGCGTCGGCACCCGCGGCCTTGGCCCGGCCGAGCAGGTCCGCCAGCAGGTCGAGCTGGCTCATGCCGCCAGCTTGTCGATGATCGCCGGAAGGTGCGGCACCTTGTCGGCCGGCCCCATGGCGGCGAGCGTGGGGGACGCGCGGAACACCCGCATGGCCGCGCGGCGCACGCTGTCGACCGTCACGGCGTTCAGCTTGGCGACCGTCTCGGCGGTGGGCACGATGCGGCCGAACACCTGGATCTGCCGCGCCAATTGCTCGCACCGGCTGCCCGTGCTCTCCAGCGACATCAGCAGGCTCGCCTTCACCTGGGCGCGGGCGCGGTGCAGTTCGGCCTCGGTCACGCCAAGCTGCACCTTGCGCAGCTCCTCGAGCGTGACGGGCACCAGCTCTTCGGCCTCGGCCTCCCCAGTGCCGGCATAGATGCCGAACAGGCCGCCATCCATGAACGGGGCGGAGAACGAATAGATCGAATACACCAGCCCGCGCTTCTCGCGGATTTCCTGGAACAGGCGGGACGACATGCCGCCGCCCAGCAGGGTGCTCAGCAGCAGCACCGGGTAGTAGTCGGGATCGCCATAGGCGACGGAGGGGAAGCCGAGCACGATGTGAACCTGGTCCAGCTCGCGCGCCTCGCGGAACTCGCCGCCGCCATAGGCGCCGGGGACGAAGGAGCCGGGCATGGCCGCGGGCAGGTCGGCGAAGTGCTGGCGCGCGAGGTCGACGACGGCCTCGTGCGTCAGCGCCCCGGCAGCAGCAACCACGATGTTGCTGGCCGCATAGTGCCGATGCATGTAGCCGGTCAGCACGCCGCGCTCCATGGCGCCGATGCCCTGCTCCGTCCCCAGCACCGGGCGGCCCATAGGCTGGTCGGGATACGCGGTCTCCTGGAAGCGGTCGAAGATGATGTCGTCCGGCGTGTCGTTCGCCTGGCCAATCTCCTGCAGGATCACGCCGCGCTCTCGCTCCAGCTCCTCGGGCGCGAAGGCGCTGTGGGTCAGGATGTCGCCGATGATGTCGGCGCCGAGCGCCAGGTCCTCCTTCAGCAGCTTGACGTAGTAGGCGGTCTGCTCACGGGCGGTATAGGCGTTGATCTGGCCGCCGACGTTTTCGATCTCCTCGGCGATCTCGGCGGCGTTGCGGCGCGCCGTGCCCTTGAACGCCATATGCTCCAGGAAGTGCGACGCGCCATTCTCCGGCGCTGTCTCGCTCCGCGTGCCGGTCGCGACATAGGCGCCGAGCGACACGGTTTCGACCCGCTCCATCGTCTCGGTCGCGACGATCAGGCCCGAGGGCAGGCGTGTGACTTGTATGGCATCCGTCATGCGGCATTCCTGAGGCTGAAGGCGCGGACCTGTGCCTCGACCGCGTCGAGGCTGTTGGGCGCCGTGCTGTATATCTCGGTGCGGTCGAACAGGTCGGCAAGCCGTGGCGGCAGCGCCGGGCGCAACCCGGTCGCGCGCTCGATGGCATCCGGGAACTTGGCCGGGTGCGCGGTGGCGGCGACGACTGTGGGAATGTGCGAACAGGGCAGCGCCCGTGCACCGGCAATGCCGATGGCGGTATGCGGGTCGGCGAGGTAGCCGAGGCCATGGAGCCGGCGTATCTCCGCCTCCGTTCCTGCGTCGTCGAGCCGGAAGCCGTGGAACAGGGTGCGGGCGCGGGACCAGGCGGCGTGGGGCACGTCCATGCGCCCGGTGCTGCGGAAATCCTGCATGGCGGCGGCGGTCGCGGCCGGGTCGCGGTCCAGCAGCTCGAACAGCAGGCGCTCGAAATTGCTGCTGACCTGGATGTCCATGCTGGGCGACAGGCTGGGCTCCACGCCGCGGATCGACATGTCGTTGCTGTCGAGGAAGCGTGCCAGGATGTCGTTGCGGTTGCTTGCGACCACCAGGCGGGCGATCGGCACCCCCATGCGCCGCGCCGCCCACGCCGCCAGCACGTTTCCGAAGTTGCCGGTGGGCACGCTGAAGGCGACTTCGCGCTCGGGTGCGCCCAGCGCCAGGGCGGCGGCGACGTAATACGGGATCTGCGCCGCGATTCTGGCCCAGTTGATGCTGTTCACCGCCGAGAGATGCAGGTCCCGGCGGAATGGCTCGTCGGCGAACATCGCCTTTACCAGGTCCTGGCAGTCGTCGAAGGTGCCTGCGACGGCAATATTGGCGATGTTGCGGGCGTCCACCGTCGTCATCTGTCGGCGCTGCACCTCGCTGGTGCGGCCCTGTGGATGCAGGATGACGACGTCGATGCCGGGCCGGTCGCGGCAGGCCTCGATTGCAGCCGAGCCGGTGTCGCCGGACGTCGCGCCGACGATCGTCACCCGCTGGTTCTGCTGTTTCAGCACGTGGGCGAACATGCGGCCGAGCAGCTGCATCGCCACATCCTTGAAAGCGAGCGTCGGCCCATGGAACAGCTCCTGCGCCCAAAGCGAGGCGTCGAGCTGGACGAGCGGTACCACCGCCGGGTGGCCGAAACCGGCATAGGCGTCCTGGCACATGGACTGCAGCGTCGCGAACGGGATGCTGGCGCCCACGAATGGCGCCAGCACCCGGGCGGCTAGCTCGTGGTAAGGCAGGCCGCGCAGGCCGCGCAGGTCGGCGGGCGACAGCCGCGGCCAGGCCTCGGGCACATAAAGCCCGCCGTCCTCGGCCAGCCCGGCCAGCAGCACGCCAGCGAAGTCGCGCACGGGCGCCTGCCCGCGGGTGGAGATGTATCGCATGGCGCGGACTGTAGGCGGCGGCGGCGGCCGATCCAACCCCTAGCTGCTAGGCCCTAGCTGCCGGAGCGCTATCAGTCCCTGGGCTTGGTCTTGTCCTCGTCGTCGTCCACCACCTCGTCCTCGTCTTCCTCCTCGTCGTCCTGGCTCTCGTACCAGTCCAGCACGCTGTCGTGGAAATCCGGGTCGTTCAGCAGCCGCATCGCGAGCGCTATGGCGATCTCGTGCGGCTCCGGCACGTCCGTGGTGCCGTCCTCCAGCTCGCGGGCGGGAACGACGCGGATGGTCATCGATCCTTCCTCCTCGCCGATGATCAGTGCGACCTCGGTCGGGTCGAGGTCGATCGTGGTGGTGTTCGCGTCGGCCATGGCCGGTCCTCCTGGATGTGAATATTGCCTAGCAGGTTCACGCTTCATGGAACTAGGCTTGTCCTGCCGGGCTGAGACGCGCCAATGAAGCATCTGTTCCCCGTCGCTGCGCTGCCCTCGGCATAGGGCGACCGCACCTGGCGCATTGCCGGTGGAAGCGCGATCGGGATAAAACGCTGCGCAGAACCTCCCGGGGCGACGATGCTGTTCAAGACGCTGGCCAGAGCCGCCATAGTGGGCATCGCGCTGCTGCTGATCCATGGAGCGGACGCCCAGCCGAATGCGTCCAGCAGCGGACCGATTTCGGCCGAAACCCGCAAGGCGGAGTTGCAGGCCGCCTGGCGCGCCGCCGCCGGAACCGCCACCCGCGGCCCGGCCAGCGTTCCCCTGCTCGACCAGGCTAGGCTCGCCTTGCCGAAAGGCATGGTGTTCATCCCGCAGGCGGAGGCCGCCCGCCTCGCCAGCGCGCTCGGCAACCGGCCCGGCCCCGATCAAGTCGGAATCGTTACCACGTTCGACGACAACGACCAGTGGATGGTCGTCGTCCGCTTCACCAAGGAGGGCTATATCCGCGACGACGACGCCCGCGACCTGAACGCGGACGACATCCTCGCCAACCTACGAGATGGCACCGTGGAGGCGAACAAGGAACGCGTGCAGCGTGGCTTCCCGGAGCTGGAGCTGATGGGATGGACGCAGCCTCCGGGCTATGACGCCGCCACGCACCGGCTGGCCTGGGCGCTGGCCGTGAAACAGGTCAACGCGCCGGCGGACGAGGTCGGCATCAATTTCAATACCCGGGCGCTGGGCCGCGACGGCTATTTCAGCCTGAACCTCATCACCGGTCAGGACACGATCGACGCCGACCGCGCTGTGCCGGCCACGCTGCTGTCCAGCCTCGACTACAACGAGGGCAAACGCTACACCGATTTTACCGCCTCGACCGATAGGGTGGCCGAGTATGGCCTCGCGGCGCTGATCGGGGTGGTCGCGGCCAAGAAGCTGGGGCTGATCGCGGTCGCCGGCGCCTTTGCGGTCAAATTCGCCAAGGTCGGCCTGGTCGCCGCTGCGGGGCTCGGCGTCGCGCTGAAGCAGCTGTTCCGGCGCAAGCCGATCGCATGAGGCTGCTGCTGCTCGCCCTTGCCGGGCTGAAATTCAGCAAGATCGGGGTCACCGCGGGCAGCATGCTGCTGTCGCTCGTCGTCTATGCGTCGATCTGGGGCTGGCAGTTCGCCGCCGGGTTCATTGGGCTGCTGTTCGCGCACGAGATGGGGCACGTGGGGGCGGCGCGCGTCCGTGGCCTGAATGTCAGCGCCCCGGCGTTCATCCCCTTCGTCGGCGCCTGGATCACCATGCGCGAGGCGCCGCCGGATGTGGAAACCGAGGCGTATGTCGCCTATGGCGGACCCTTCATCGGCACGCTCGCCACCTTCGCGGTGTTTTTCTGGGCGCGTTCCGAGGGCAGCATGCTCGGCCTGGCGATCGCCTATTCCGGCTTTTTCCTGAACCTGTTCAACCTGCTGCCGATCTCGCCGCTCGACGGCGGACGCATCACCGCCGTGCTGAGCCCACGCGTCTGGCTGCTCGGGGTGCCGCTGATGCTCGGGCTATTGATCTACCAGCCCAGCCCGATGCTGCTGGTGATCGCGATTATTGCCCTGCCGAAGGTGCTGGCCGCCTGGCGCTACGACCCTAGCCTGCCGGAGAACCAGGCCTATTACGGCATCCCGGACAACGTCAAACTAGAGTACACCGTGCTCTATCTCGGTCTTGTCGCGCTGCTGGGCCTGATGACCTACAGCCTGCACGACATGCTGGCGGGGGTGCATCAGTCCGGGAGATAGCGTGCCGTCAGGTGCGCCTCGAAGTCGGCGGGGTCGAGCGGCTTGCCGGTCGCCTCGCGCAGCAGGTCGTTGAAGCCGAGCCGGCTGCCCTGGCCGTGCACATGGAGGCGCAGCCACGCGACCAGCGGGCCCAGGTCGCCGCGGCCCAGCCCGGCGTCGAGGTCCTCGACGTCCCGGCGCGCCGCCGCCATCAGCTGCGCCGCTGCCATGGCGCCCAGGGTATAGCTCGGGAAGTAGCCGAACGCGCCATCATACCAATGGATGTCCTGCAGGCAGCCGCGTGCGTCGTCCGGCGGCGCCACGCCCAGCAACGCCATCAGGCCATCCCGCCACGCGCCGGGCAGGTCCACGACCTGCAGGTCGCCGGCGATCAGCGCCTGCTCCAGCCGGAAGCGCAGAATCACGTGCGCCGGATAGGTCATCTCGTCGGCGTCCACGCGGATAAGGCCGCGCTCGATGCGGCGCCATAGCCGGGATAGGTTCGCCGGTGCATACGGCTCGGCCGCGCCGCCGAACGCGCCGTGCAGCTCTGGGCCCAGCCAGGCGAGGAACGGGTCGGACCGGCAGGACTGCATCTCGACGATCAGCGACTGGCTTTCATGCGCCGCCATGCCGGCCGCCTCGCCGACAGGCTGGCGCGCATAGGCGACGGGCAGGCCGCGCTCATATAACGCGTGGCCGGTCTCGTGCAGCACGCCCATCAGCGCCTGGGCCGGGTCGGCCTCGTCATAGCGCGTGGTGATGCGAACGTCGGTCGGCGTGCCGCCGCAGAACGGGTGCGTCGAGCGGTCGAGCCTTGCATGTCCGAACTCCAGCCCGGCGCGGGCGGACAGATGGCGGCACAACCCCTCCTGCCGGTTGGCGGGGAACACACCCGGCAGTTCGATCGGCGAGGGCAGCCGCGCCTGGCGCTCCTCGGCGCGGGGCAGCGCGTCACTCAGGAACGCCTCGTAGCGTGCGAACACCGGGGCGACGTCGGCGGCGCCGATCCCGCGCTGATACCCATCCATCAGCGCATCGTAGGGCGACAGGCGGAGGGCTGGCGCCATCGCGTCCGCAGCTTGGCGCACCAGCGAGACGACTTCGACGAGATACGGCGAAACCGTCGCGAAGTCCGAGTTGCGGCGTGCCTCGCGCCATACCTTCTCGCAGGCGGAGTTGGCGCGGGCTTGCGCCTCCACCAGGTCTTCTGGGATGGCGGTTGCGCGGATATGGGCATGGCGCATCAGGCCGAGGTTGGCAGCGTCCCACCCCTCCGTGCCCGCGTAGGCCTCGGCGAGGTCGTCGGTGGCCTCCGGCGCGGTCAGCAGGCCATGCGCGAGGCCGGCCAGCACGGCGAGTTGGTCGCCACGGGCAGCGCCTCCGCCAGGCGGCATCATGGCGGCGGCATCCCACCCCAGCACGGCGGAGGCCTCGTTGATCGTGGCGATGCGGGCAAAACGTGCGGTCAGGCGGGCGTATGCGGTCATGGACGTGCCTTCAGGAGCCTACGGGCGTAAACGCCGAATACCCCTAGGAGCGCGGCTGCGAGGCCGAACCAGGTCAGGGCGTAGATGAAATGGTTATTGGCCGGACGCGGCAGGGCCTGGGCCGGCTCTGGGAAAGTGCCGCGCGGCGCATCGCCCAAGGCGACCAAGGTATAGGGCGCGACCCGGCGCAATCCGAGCGCTGCGCCGATTGCGGCCGGATCGAGCGCATAGAAGCGCCGTGCGGCCGGATCGTCGGCGGCCCCGAAGCGTATCGGCTGCTCTGGCGGCCGGATATAGCCCTCGACGGTGGCAGGAATGGACGTGGCATCCCTGGGTGCGTCACTCGGGACCCAGCCGCGATCCACTATGATGGGATCGGCGCCGGGTCGCTCGAGTGGATTGAGCAGGAATGCCCCCAGGACCGGGCCGGCCTGCGTCGTCCGCACCTCGATGCCATACAGCGCGGACAGATCCTGGCGGAGCAGGCCTTCGACCCGCACCTTGGTGAACGGCTGCGGGTCGGTTGGCAGCGGAACGGCGGCAGCGGCCTCGCCGCGGTCGATCTCGGCCAGCAAGGCCGTCTTCCATGCCAGCCGCTGGACCTGCCAAACGCCGAGGCCCAGCGCGAGCGCCAGCATCCCGGTGGTGGTCAAACCAGGCCACAGCAATCGGCGGGCCGGCGATCGGGTCCGTAGCATCAAAGCTTTAGCCCGCCGACGCTGTTGCGACCGAGCGGCCGCACCCGCCGCACCGTGGGCATCGGCACACCAGGGTAGCCCGCCATGCCGCCTGCGACATGCGAGCCGGGCTTACTCGGCGCCAGTCGGTCCAGCACCCCAGACATAGATCGCGACGAACAGGAACAGCCACACCACGTCGACGAAATGCCAGTACCAGGCCGCGGCCTCGAAGCCGAAGTGACGCGTCTCGGAAAACTGATTGGCGCGGGCGCGATACCAACAGACAATCAGGAAGATGGTGCCGACGATCACGTGGAAACCGTGGAACCCGGTGGCGAGGAAGAACACCGAGGGATAGACGCCGCCGCCGGCGAACTTGAATGGGGCCTCGGAGTATTCGAGCGCCTGGAACGTCGTGAACGACAGGCCGAGCAGGATGGTGAACCCCAGGCCCATGATCAGATACTTGCGGTCGCCATGCAGCAGGGCGTGGTGCGCCCAGGTGATGGCGGTGCCAGACAGCAGCAGGATCATCGTGTTGAGCAGCGGCAGGTGGAACGGGTCGAATGTCTGGATGCCGGCTGGCGGCCAGATGGCGTGCTCTGCCCCTGATACATGCGCCGGGTAGAGGGCAAAATGGAAATAGGCCCAGAAGAAGCCGACGAAGAACATGACTTCACTGGTGATGAACAGCGTCATGCCGTAGCGCAGGCCGAGCCGAACGACTGGAGTGTGGACGCCGGCGGTCCGGCTCTCCTTCAGCACGTCCCGCCACCAAAAGAACATGACGGCAAGCGTGGCGGCCAGGCCGAGGCCGAACCAGAGATAGGTCCCAAAATGCGCGGCCATGATGATGCCGAACAGCGTCAGCCCGCCGCCAAATGCGCCGAGGAGCGGCCATGGGCTGGGGTCCACGAGGTGGTAGGGCTGCTTCATGCCGGAGCTGTTCATGTCATGAGCGTCGGCCGCGGGAGGGCCCGAGTCGATTAAAGGATCTATTGTTGCAAGAGGCCTTGCAAGAGGAACGTCGCTCATTCTAACCGAACCTATCCGAGAGATGGCGCATCATCGCCAAAATATCACGGGGTTCAAGGCGTAAACGCGATACGCGCTTGGCTTCACCAGCATATCAGCGCGTGGCGTCCGCCCGAGCGCCCACATGTGGGCCAGCCTTGTCCAGCCCACCGTTGCGCGCAGCGTCGTCCAGCGACCGAAAAAAGGTGTAGGACAGCGTGATCGTTCTTACGTCCCGCGTGTCCGGATCGTCGGCGATGGCCGGGTCCACCCAGAAGCTGAGTGGAAACTGCATCTCTTGTCCTGGGGTCAGGGTCTGCTCGTCGAAGCAGAAGCAGGCCGTCTTATGGAAGTAACGCCCCGCCTTCTCGGGCGTAACATTATAAGTCGCGACGCCGGTGATCGGCTGCTGCCCACGATTCTGGCCAACATACGACGCCAGCCGGTCCTCGCCCAGCTTCACCGTGACGGCAGTCTCATTCGGGGCGAAGCGCCACGGCAGGGATGGGCTTGTCGTGGCGTTGAAGTGTACCACGATGGTGCCATTGGTCGCGCCTGGCCCGGCGGCGCCGCGCAGTTGCGGAGTCCCAGCATATCCCGTCGCCTCGCAGAACATGCGATAAAGTGGAACGGCGGCGAACGACAGTCCGACCATTCCGCCAATGACCGAGAGAAGGAGGCCGGCAATCAGGCCGTTATTACGCAGTTTCATGAGGGAAGATGTCGGTATGGCCAGGCACGCAGCAAGGCACGACTAGGAAACTTTGAACCGCACCATCGAGATCGCATAGAACAAGCCGGCCAACGCAATCAGCACGACCAGCAGGGCAATGTTCTTGCCCCGCTGCCGCCGTCGTAGCTCGGTTGCCTCGATTGGTGTCAGCGGCGGCGGGAACTCATCCAATGTGCGGCACCGGCAGGATATGGTCGAGCGCCATCATGGTGAACAACGCAAACAGGTAAACCAGGGAGACGCGAAAGGCCCAGCGCGCCGGCGCGTCGTGGGTCAGGCTGACACCCATTGAGTCCTGTTTGTCCGCCAGCACGCGCGACGCGGCAACCAGAAACCAGGCACCCAAGCCGACTGCGGAAACACCATAGACTGGACCGGCATAGCCGAACGCCCAAGGCAGCAGCGACACGGCGACCAACGCGATCGTGTAATACAGAACTTGGCGCCGTGTCGTGCGCGCCCCAGCGACGACCGGGAGCATCGGCACGCCGGCCCGCTCATAGTCCTCCGACGCATAGAGTGACAGCGCCCAAAAATGCGGAGGTGTCCAAAGGAAAATAATCGCAAACATCAGCAACGGCATGACATCGATGGTGCCGGTAACGGCTGCCCAACCAATGACCGGGGGGAAGGCGCCTGCCGCACCGCCGATGACGATGTTCTGCGGCGTCCGGCGCTTCAGCCACATCGTGTAGATAAAAACGTAGAACAGGATCGAGATACCCAGCAGGACAGCAGCCACGGTGTTGGTCGCCAGCCCCATGACAAGGACCGAAGCGATCGCGAGCGTCACGCCAAAGCCCAATGCCTCGCCAGCACCGATGCGGCCTGATGGGATCGGGCGTTTCGACGTACGGCGCATGATCGCGTCGATATCGCGGTCATACCACATATTGATTGCGCCGGCAGCACCGGCGGCAACTGCGATGCAAAGCACCGCCGCCAATGCCAACACTGGATGCATTGAGCCTGGCGCTAGGAGCAACCCCACGAAGCCGGTGAATACGACAAGCGTGATCACCCTTGGCTTCAGCATCGCGAACCAGTCGCGTGCCTCTGCCGGGAGCTCCAAAGGAAGAAGGGGGGCCGGAGCCCCCCTAAGTTCAGTCCCGCGTTCGATCATCAGCGGACCCGTGGCAGCTCCGTAAAGGTGTGGAACGGCGGCGGCGACGTCACTGTCCACTCGAGCGTCGTGGCGCCTTCACCCCAATAGTTGTCGGCAACCTGAACCTTCGATGTGAACGTCTTATAAAGGACGTAGAGGAAGATAAGCACCGAGAAGCCAGAGATGTAAGACCCGATGGAGGCCACGTAGTTCCAGCCCGTAAAAGCGTCGGGATAGTCTGGATAGCGACGCGGCATACCGGCCAGGCCTAAAAAGTGCATCGGGAAGAAGGTCAGGTTCACGCCGACGAACATGACCCAGAAATGCACCTGACCCCAGAACTCCGGATACTGGCGGCCCGACATCTTGCCAATCCAGTAATAGAAGCCAGCGAAGATCGAGAACACGGCGCCGAGGCTCAGCACGTAGTGGAAGTGCGCGACGACGTAGTAGGTGTTGTGCAGGATCTGGTCGATACTGGAGTTGGACAGCACGATGCCGGTGACGCCGCCCAGCGTGAACAGGAAGATGAAGCCGATCGCGAACAGCATCGGCGTCTTCAGCTCGATGGAACCGCCCCACATGGTCGCGATCCACGAGAAGATCTTGATGCCGGTCGGCACCGCGATGATCATCGTCGCCGCGACGAAGTAGGCGCGTGTGTCGACCGAGATGCCCGAAACGAACATATGGTGCGCCCAAACGACGAAGCCGACCACGCCGATGGCGATCATCGCGTAGGCCATGCCGAGGTAGCCGAAAATCGGCTTCTTAGAGAAGGTCGAGATAATGTGGCTGACCATGCCGAAGCCCGGCAAGATCATGATGTAAACCTCAGGATGGCCGAAGAACCAGAACAGATGCTGGAACAGCACCGGGTCGCCGCCGCCCTGGGGGTCGAAGAAAGCCGTGCCGAAGTTACGGTCGGTGATCAGCATGGTGATCGCGCCAGCCAGCACCGGGATCGACAGCAGCAGCAGGAACGCCGTGACCAGGATGGCCCACACGAACAGCGGCATCTTGTGCAGCGTCATGCCCGGCGCGCGCATGTTGAAAATCGTCGTGATGAAGTTGATCGCGCCCAGCAGCGAGGAGATGCCCGCCAAGTGCAGCGCGAACAGCGTGTAGTCCATGGCGACGCCAGACTGATAGGTCGCATTGGACAGCGGCGGATACAGCGTCCAACCGGACCCGGCGCCATCGCCGCTATGCAGCCCCATCATGATCAAGGCGAAGGCCGGCACCAGCAGCCAGAAGCTGATGTTGTTCAGCCGCGGGAAGGCCATGTCCGGGGCACCGATCATGATCGGCACGAACCAGTTGCCGAAGCCGCCGATCATCGCGGGCATGACCATGAAGAAGATCATGATCAGGCCATGCGCCGTGACGGTGGCATTCCAGGACTGACCCGACGAGAAGTATTGCAGGCCGGGGTTCTGCAGTTCCATACGCATATGGATCGACAGCGCCGTGCCCACGATCCCTGCGAGGATTGCGAAGATTAGATAGAGCGTACCAATGTCTTTATGGTTTGTACTGAACAGCCAGCGGTTCACGAAATTGGGCGCGTGCCCGTGGTCGTGCTGGTCATGATCATGATCGTGAGTCGTCGCCGACATATCCTGCACTCCTAAGCGTTAATCGATGTGGATCAGCGCTGTGTGTTCTCGACCGCCGCCAAACGCTGCGCGCCACCCTCGGGCGCGGGCGGGTTGCCAGCAGCAAACTTGGTCTTAGCCGCGGCAATCCAGGTCGCGAAATCCTGGTCGTTCATCGCCTCAACCGCAATCGGCATGGCACTATGGTTGGTGCCGCAGATTTGGTTGCACTCGCCGTAATAGACGCCGGGCTCGTCGACGCGCACCCAGGTCTCGATCGTGCGGCCCGGGATCGCGTAGCGCTGCACTCCGAGCGACGGGATGAAGAAGCTATGGATCACATCACCGCTGGTGGCCAGGATACGTATGTTCTTGCCAGCCGGCAGCACCACGCGATTGTCGACGTCAAGGTTGCGAAGCTGGCCCGGCTTCAGGTCATCCGCAGGAATCATATAGCTGTCGAACTTCACGTCGCCCTGGTCGGGATAGTCGTATTCCCAGTACCACTGATGGCCGACGACCTTAATCGTCATGTCTGCCGCCTCGGTCCGGTCCTCGAAGTAGATCAGCCGGAAGGAGGGGATCGCGATAATGACCAGGATCAGCACCGGCAGCACGGTCCAGGCTACTTCCAAGGCCGTGTGGTGGCTGACGCGGCTCGCCTTCGGATTGACGGACGCCCGAAAACGCCACACGCAATAGCCGAGCAGCGCCGCTACGAAGATCGTCACCGCCGCCATTAGCCAGATCACCATGGCGTGCAGGCCCTCGATGCCCTGCTGCACCGGGCTATGCGCCGGCTGAAAGCTAAGCTGCCAATTACGCGGCGCCTGCGCCCAGCTCGGGCCCGCGCCGGCTAGGAACATTCCGGTGAATACTGCTGCGGCCCTGAGCCGCTGGGAAACCTGCATCTGTCCGTCCATTCCACCTGCACGTTGCCCGGCCCATAATCCGGAGCACCCGGTAGGACGTATCGGACAGCCAGCCTTAGATCAAGCCGCAGACCGGCTTGGTTTTCTCTAGTTGGGCAGGCTCACCAAGGTGAAAAGGCCCAAAGGCGGCACAGACGCGAATTGTGCGTGCACCTGGTCGGCCGATGTCAACAGCGCGTCGCGGGCGAAGTCGGGATGCCATCCCAGCTTGCGGGACGCAGGAGCCAGCGCACGCTCCACCCACCAGCGCGGGCCGCGCTCCGCCGCGAAATGGTTGACGAACAGCAGGTGCCCGCCAGGCCGCACGACCCGGCGCATCTCGGCCAGCAGGAGACGCGGGTTCGGCACGACGGAGGCGACGAACATCGCCACGGCAATGTCGAACGACCCAACCTCGAAGCCGGTCGCCTCGGCATCCACCTCGATCAGGGCCTCGACATTCGCAAGGCCCGACGATTTCACCCGGGACCGGGCAAACGCCAGCATTTCCGCCGACAGGTCAATGCCGGTGATCCGCTTGGCGCCGGTGTAGTGCGGCAGCGCAAGGCCGGTGCCGACGCCAACCTCCAGAACATGAACGCCAGGAAGGGCGTTCACCGCCTCCACCGCACAGCGGCGGCCGAATGCCGAGACGCCGCCGAACACGGTATCGTAGACGCTAGCCCAGCGGCGGTAGGCAGCCCGGACAGAGTCGGCATCGAGGGCGGTGTGGCGCTCCCGCGGAAGGGCTGTGTCGATTGGTGGCATCATAATCTCCGCACCACCCCTAGACCGGCACGCCATGGGGATCAAGAGTGCGGCGGTCCAACACCCGACAACGTTAGGCCGTTCCTTCCGCCTATGCCGCGTCCTCGCGACGGTCGCGCACTTTTACATAGGCCAGCGCCGCATGCTGGGCGCAATAGGGCTTGCCCGCCATTGCGCCGTCGTCGCAAAAGCGGAAGCTGGCGGTCCCCGGATCGCCGATCGGCCAGCAGCAGGTCGTTACCCGAGCGCCGGCGCGCGGCATGGGCACAGCGCGGAGCTGAACGGGCGCACGCGGCGGCTGCGGTGTGGCGATGCGGGGCATGATCACAGCCGGCGCATCCGGCACGGCCACCGAAGATGCCGCATTTGGCGAGGAAAGGGCGGGCAGGGTTGGCCCGGTCACGCGCCGGGTCGTGGACCGCCGGCTCACGTGTCCCTCGACCATGTCCCGTCGAATCGGCGACGGCCGCGGCGGCAAAATCAAGCGGTGCGCCTTGCCAACGACCGCGTTTTTGGTAATGCCCATCCGCCGTCCGATCTCTGCGGTCGAGTGGCCCTCCTGCCATAACTGGCGCAGGCGGGCGATCATCTCCTCGTTCCAATCCATGCCGGGCTCCTTCCATCGTATAGTGCAACGGACGATAGTCCGATCTTGACACTAGTGATAGACGGTTAACGTAAGCGGACCACAAACAGTTGTGGATAACTCGATTAAAATAGCAGCCCCTTGCGCAACAGCCCGTGCACTCCTTTCTCGCCGTTCACCGTCTGCGTCACATGGAAGTCCACAGCGAGCGAACAGAACTGGTAGGCCTCGTCCCGCGAAAGGTTGGATCGGGCGCAGATGAAGGCGATCATCTCCCGCAAAGCCTGCTTCATCGCAAGGCCCAAGTCCTCGTTCATCCCCATGGAGATGTAGTGCGTTGGGGACTCCGCGCGTGGGAAGCGCAGCGGCGTGGCCTTGTGCAGCACAAAGGTGAACGTGCCGGTCAGGCACATCTCGAGCGCGTTGATGCAGACCTCGCCGTCCCCCTGCACGCCGTGGCCGTCGCCGGCGGAGAAGTTGGCGCCAGGCACCCAGACCGGCAGGAACAGCGTGCTGCCAGCGCCGACTTCCTTGTTGTCCAGGTTTCCGCCGTGCTCCCGCGGCTCCTTGGTCGAGATCGCGCCGTATGCCGTGGGAGGTGCTACGCCCATGACCCCGAAGAACGGCGATAGCTTGAGTTCGGTGCCCCAGGGCAGCCGGCACGTTCCGGCGGTGCGGTCCACGGCGATGTGGCTGAGGAAGCGGTGCGGGAAATCCTCCGGCAGGGTGCCGGCGAGCGGGCGGTGGCCGCAGAAACCCCAATCGGCGCCGAGCTCGATCTTGTCGATGCGGACCTCGAGCGTATCGCCGGGCTCAGCGCCCTCGATGGCGACGGGGCCGGTCAGGATATGCGGACCGAGCCGGGGTGGGTCGGCAGCGTGGATGGCGGCGAGCGCCGGGGGCACGTTGAAGCCCAGCCGCTCGGGCGGCATCACGTCCGGCCCGCCCGACACGCATTCCAGCACTACGGTGTCGCCGCTCTGGACTGTCAGGACGGGTTCGTATGCCGCATTGAACGTGCCCCAATGGATTGTTTCAGGTGTGGCAGGAATACGGTGCTGGGCCATGCGCGGCCTCCGAAGTTGTGGGAAAGAAGTGCCGGTCCAGTCTCAGGCCGCGAGCTAGCCCTGGCGGTCTCGACCGCTTCAGGCGGCATGGGGCTGCACCCGGCCGATGACCTGCGCCGCCTGCAAATGCGATAGGCGCCCGGTGTCCAGGCCCAGGAGGCCGCGCAGGATCTCGTCATTGTGCTGGCCTAGGCTCGGACCCGCGTCGCGGATGCGCCCCGGCGTCTCCGACAGGCGCGGCGCGACGTTCTGCATCCGCAGCTCGCCAAGCGTGGGGTGCATCACGCGGGCTATGGTCTCCCGCGCCTTGAAATGCGCATCCTCCAGCATTTCGGGACCGCGGTAGATATCACCCCGCGGCACCCCGGCGTCGTCCAGCAGGGCGCCGAGCGCCACGCGGTCCTGCATCCGGGTCCAATCGGCAATCAGCGCGTCGAGCTCCGCCTGCCGCTCACCGCGTGCGTCGTGCGTGCTATAGCGCGGGTCCTCGGCCAGCTCCGGCCGCCCCATCGCGGCGACTAGGCGACGGAACACCGTGTCCTGGTTGGCGGCGATCAGCACATAGGCGCCGTCCTGCGTGGGATACACGTTGCTCGGCGCGATGTTCGGCAGGATGGCGCCGGTGCGCTCCCGCACATAGCCGGTCTGTGCGTATTCGGTGACGAGGCTCTCCATCACCGCGAGCACCGCCTCATAGATCGCGCTGTCGACCATCTGGCCGCGTCCGGTGCGGGAGCGCGCGTGCAGCGCCATCATGCCGCCGAGGCAGGCGAAGGTCGCGGCCAGGGTGTCGCCGATCGAGATGCCCATACGGCTGGGCGGCGTGCTGGGGTCGCCGACCACATGGCGCAGCCCTCCCATCGCCTCGCCGATCGCGCCAAATCCGGCCTTGTGCGCATAGGGGCCGGTCTGGCCATAGCCGGACACCCGGATCATGACCAGGCGCGGGTTGATCGCCGCTAGGGTATCGTAGCCGAGCCCCCATTTCTCCATGGTGCCGGGCCGAAAGTTCTCGATCAGGACATCGCTCGTGGCAACGAGGTCGCGTACCAGCGCCTGGCCCGCCGCCTGCCGCGCGTCGATCTCCACGCTTTTCTTGCCGCGGGCGATGACGGGCCACCATAAGGATAGGCCCTGCGGCTTCTCGTGCCCCCACTCGCGCATTGGGTCGCCCTTGCCCGGCGGTTCGAGCTTGATCACCTCGGCGCCGAAATCCGCCATCAACTGGCCGCAGAACGGGCCGGCAATCAACTGGCCCATCTCGATGACCCGGAGGCCATGCAGCGCGCCCTCAAGACGGGAGCCTTCCTGTTGCATTGCGTATTCCATGAGACTTTTCCGGGTATGCTTGGATTCCACGCGCACCCGTGTCAAGCGGGCCGGCTGCTCGGTAGTGGGTCAGTTTGGGCGAGACCCTCGAAGCCGTCATTGCGAGCCGTCTTCGGCGCGGCAATCCAGGGCCACAAGGGTCAATATCTGGGTGTGGCACCCTGGATTGCCACGTCGCAAGGGCTCCTCGCAATGACAAGGCTTCGTTGCAGATCTTGGTCAGGTGCAAACTGACCCACTACCGGCTGCTCACCTCAATGCGGCCTGAACCGAATAACTCCGAGACGAGCCAGGTCGGGAACTCAGGATCATCCATCGGTTGCACCGGGTCGAGAACCTTGGTGTCGCTCCCGTGCCGATCTCCGCAAACACTACGAATGGGCACAAGTGCAGCGAGCTAGAGTTCAGGCAAACCCACTTAGGGATATTGTAAAGTTTGCGCCTTAGACCAGAATTGATGGACGGTTACAGTTTATCGCTTTATCCAAATCAAATTTTCGCCCGACACTATTAGGTCTCGACCCCGAGAAGACATAGCACATTGTAAAGATTGGCTGGTTCCCCTTTCAGGAAACATCCAATCATGAGGCTCAACAGCGATAACGAAAGCATCATCGATCCATTCGGTATTTGACGAGAACAAGTCAGCCTCAAACCCTTCGATGTCCACTTTGACAATGAATAACTCGCCCTTGGGAACTCTGCTCACAATGTCAGGAACAGTAATTATTCCGAGGCCCTCATTCGATCTATGAGTGCGAGTAGCCCATGAATGGCCCTCGAAACTTTCTACGGCCACGTTTCCAGACTCTGCGCCGATGGCCGCCTCACAAACCTCTACGTGCGATACCATCTCAGTATTTAGACGACAAATCGCGACGGTTTTTGGATCTGGCTCGATCGCGAATATGCGCGCTTGTTGAAATTTTGTGGAAAAGTATCGAGATGCCACCCCGATATTTGCGCCGGCATCAATGACTATTGGAACTTTCTTTCGTTCGATTATATCATCATAATGCTGTTGAATTCTGTCCCCTTGGGGAAACTTAGAGAAGTCATAGCCATTCTGAAAATAAATCTGCCGTATTACGTTTAGATCAGTTTCTGATGGTCTTACCCCTCAAGACTCCCCTCATTTTTAGATCGCACCGAACATCTCGTTGAAGACTGGCTGTGCTGCCAGCATCTGGACGAATTGTTCGACCAGGGGCTGTAGGAGATGCTCTGGCATGGTGGGGATGAGTTC
>JAABVA010002329.1_pt1 | contig 19041 bp, 12 predicted proteins | sample 5560331 | NCBI WGS metagenome assembly JAABVA01 (sample SAMN12812661, study PRJNA571458) | rock metagenome | isolation source: Antarctica rocks | place: Antarctica: Victoria Land, Mt New Zealand sud | collected 2016-01-07 | reverse complement strand
TCGCATCCCGCGGATGCTCCTTCTGAGTCGGTGAAAGTGACCTTCGCAAGCCACATTCTCCATACACAGCAGGGCATCCGCGGTCTACGACATGCCAAACCGCCCTATCGCAACGGTGGATCCAGGCCGAACGTCTATAGGGAGCGCTGCAGGTCAGCTGGCATGCGCTGGCGTTCATGTCCCGTTAGAGCCGTCCGGCTTGGAGTCCCGCTCAGGGACGCCATGCGGCACATGATCGTCGTTCCACTTCCTTGGAAATGAGACAGCCGGCTCCTGGCGATGCTGGGGGAGGATGCCGCGCTGAGGTGGGTGTCCGGGAAGTCGCCTCACAACGGCGTGTCGCATCGGTTGTACGCCGCAGAGTTCTCGTACGGTCCCAAGGTGGAGTTGGGGTACGCGCGGGTGTCGACGGCCAAGCAGGACCTGGAGCGGCAGATCGAGGCGTTGACCGCGGTCGGGATCGCTCGGGAGCGGATCTATCTGGATAAGAAGTCCGGGGCGACGGTGGACCGGCCCGGGTTGCGGGCGGTGCTGGGGTTCGCCCGGCGGGGCGATGTGATCGTGGTGCACACCCTGGACCGGCTGGGAAGGACGGTCCGCGACACGTTGCACCTGATCCATGAGCTGACCGAGCGCGGCATCGGGGTGCGCAACCTGGCCGACCCGATCAAGGTCGACTCGGCCGACCCGGCCGACCCGATGGGGCAGCTGGCGGTAGTTGCTGCTGGCGTTGTTCGCCCAGATGGAATCGACCTACACCTGCGAGCGGGCGGCGCACGCCCGGGCGGTGGCCGCCGTGCACGGCCGGCAGGTGGGCCGCCCCAGCCTGCTGGACCCGGCGGTGCTGGCCTACGCGGAGCACCTGCGCGACGCCGGGCACACGATGGCCCAGATCGTGGCCGAGACCGGGATGACCCGCAGCAGCCTGTACCGGTACCTACCGCCCCGACCACCGCCGCTGCTGACCGCCGCTGAGCCCACGCAGGAAGGTGCTGGGGCACCGACGGCGGACCCCACCAGAGTGCCGGTGGGCGCGTGATACCGGAGGGGGTGGGGGAGCGGCTGGTCACGGTCCTGCTGACCCTGGCGGTACCGGAGGCGGCGGACCCGGAGGACGCCGCGGCGCTGGTCGCCGACGCCGCGCAGAGCACCGCGTTGCAGGTTCGGCACACCACCGGGGTGGAGGGTCACCTACCGACGCCCGGGGCGACAGTGGTGCGGGCCGGTCGGGGGCAGCCGTGGCAGGTGGTGGCGGTCACCATCGACACGCTGCGGTTGCGGGACCTGGCCGGTGACATCGTTGAAGTCTCCCGGCGCAGCGTCCGCCCGGACCCGCTGGACACCCAGATCGGCCTGCTCGCCTAACCACTGGCGGCTCACCCGCGCCCAAGCACGACCTGCCCGGTAGCCACGGGCCCTGAGCTAGCTGGCCTTGTCGAGTAGACCAGTACGTCGAGCAGCACCGGCCGTCTGGGGACGGGGCAGCCATGAGCGGCGCCAAGCCAGGGCCAAGTGGCTGCGTCAACCTGAGTTAGCCCGGGGCCCCAACCCCTCCTTGCGTTCTGTCTCGAAAAGGACCCTTTGTGAGACAGGTCCGGCGCGCAGAACGAACAGGGATGAGACTGGCCGAGCGGTGACCCGCGGGGCGAGCGCTCAGCGGCACACCGGACACCGGTCCCGCAGGTCGCGATCATGCCGTTCGCTTGCACATTGCGCGTAAGACCCGGGCGTCCATGCGAGTTGTCACACGCAGGCGGTAGGACTGTCCTAGACGCCTGTAGGAGGTCCAATGACCGAGTTGGTGACCGCGACCGACCTCGAACAGTGGTCGGAGCGCAACGACTCGCGCGAGCACCTGCCCACGCTCGTCCGGCGTCTCATCCTGGCAGTGGCTGCTCCGGACACGCTGCGCATGCCCGCTGCCGAAGGCGTCGGACTGCCGGGCCTGGACGGCGAGGTCACCAGCCCGTGCGGCGCGCCGCCGTTCCTGCCGCCGAACCGGTCCGTCTGGGAGCTGGGCACGGGCCGCGACCCCGAGGACAAGGCGCAGCGCGACTACCGGAAGCGGCTGGCCACTTCGACCCGCGAGCAGCGCGGCGGTGTTGTCTTCGTGTTCGTGACGAGCCGGAGGTGGCCCGGCTCGCAGGACTGGGTCGACCGCCGCACGGCGGACGATGACGGCTGGGCGGGCATCCGCGTGCTCGATGCGGAGGACCTGGCCGCCTGGCTCGCCCTGTGCCCCGGAGTGCACCGGTGGCTGGCGTCCGAGCAGCTCGGGCGGGACCCGCACGGCGTCATCGGTCTTCGCGACTGGTACCGCAACTGGGCCGAGCGAACGCAGCCGCCTATCCCGCCAGCGCTGCTACTGGCCGGCCGCGACGACCACGTTCACCGCCTCCGCGACAGGCTCCGCGCCGAGCCCGGCGAGCAGTTGGTAGCTTCGGCGAGCCGGGACGAGTCTGCCGCCTTCCTGGCGGCCAGCCTGATGGCCGAGCCGCCGCAGGACGCAGCCACCACGCCGCCCCAGACGGGCGACGATCCGCCGGTGGGCGCGTCAGCCGGCTCGGAGGAACCGGCCGGCACCGTTGCGGTGACGGAGCCGACCGAGTTCGTCGGGCCATCCACCGCGGTCGAGGGCCAGGCGGCAACGGACCTCGCCTGCGCAACCGGCGCGCCGGCAGAGCTCGAAGCGCTCCTCGAACGGTCCCTCGTCGTCGAGGACCTGCGGGCCTGGCGGCGAGTGGCGCTCATGAGAGCCCGATGGTGCTCGTCCCGGTGTTCGCTGAGCCTGAGATCGGTGACGCCCTGCGCGCCGGCCACCACGTTGTGCTGCCGCGGGCCGGTCGGCCCGCTGACGAGCGGCTCCCACGGCTGCACCGGCACCTGGGAAGGGAGGTCTGGATCGCCGCCGGGCTCGATCACGACCGCGCTGACGAGTACGCACGCGCGGCGCGACGAAGCTTGACATCGCTGCGCCGGCGCATCGGCCGTCCGGGCTGGCTCCGCCAGCCGCCGTGGGCCTCGGACACCGCGGCGAACCTGCTCGCTCCGCTGCTGCTCGCCGGCGCGTGGGCCGACGACGTCCTGGGCGACCTAGAATCGCTGCAGAGCTTGTCCGACCGCGGATGGCGGACGACTGCACGGGACCTGAGCACGCTGACGTCAGGTGAGGACGCACCGCTGCTTCTGAGGGACCGCCGGTGGGAGTTCGCGGATCCGGTGGATGCCTGGGACGCCCTGAACCACGCCGTGACGGCCGAGGACCTCGATGTGTTCCAGTCGCTGGCGCCGTGCGTGCTGGGCGAGAGCGACCCGGCTTTGGGGCTGACTGCACAAGACCGGATCGCTGCTTCGCTCAGCGAGACCGGCCTGCCTCGCCGACGGCATTCCAACGCGCTTCGGCGCGGGATGGCCACGACCGCGGCGATCCTTGGCGCGGTTGTTGGCGACCGTGAGCTACCCGGCGGCCTCACCGGTCAGCAGCGCGCGTCCCGGATTGTGCGAGAACTGCTCCACGACGCCGATGCCGCGCGCTGGCAAACAGTTGTTGATCTGCTTCCGCTGCTGGCTGAGGCGTCGCCCGAAGGCTTCCTAGCGTGCCTCGAGCACTCGCTCGATCGAGCGGAGCCACCGGTGATGACGCTGTTCGCCGAGACGCCCGATGAGTTCGGGCTTGGCAGTCGCAGCGCGCACGCTCCGCTGCTGTGGGCGCTGGAGGGCCTGGCCTGGTCTCCTGCACTGCTGTCTCGGGTCGCTGTCGTGCTCGGCCGCCTCGCCGACCGGGATCCGGGGGGACGGCTCGCGAACCGGCCGAACGCCTCCCTCGCTGCCGCACTGCACCTGTGGATCCCGCAAGGCGCCGTCGACGCGGCCACGCGTATCGCCGCGCTCGACGCCGTCCGGACCGTGGCGCCAACGGCGGCTTGGCGGCTCGCGCTCGACCTCGTGATCCACTCCGACCGAGGAATGATCCTCGTCAGCGGGCCGAAGTTCCGAGACTGGCCGCGGTCGCCGCGGGCCACTGTGAACGACGTCGTCGACGCGCTGGACGCCCTGGCCGCACGCATCGCCGCTGATGCCGGCGCCGACCCGGACCGTCTCGCCGCCTCCTTCGCCCTCGTCGACCGGTTCCGGGAGCCCGGCAGGCTCGCGCTAGTGAGCGCGGCCAAGGCCGCATGGCCCGCGCTGCAGGATGAGGGCCGTCGCACCGTCCTCGCCAGCGTCGCGGAGAGGGTAGCGGCGCACCGCCGCTACCCGGACGCCAACTGGGCTCTGCCCGACCAAGCCCTCCAGCCCCTCGAGGCGTTCCTGGATGCCCACGCGCTCCCGGGGAGCCACCCCGACGACGCCGAACTGTTCTCGTGGTTTCCGTACCGCCGCGGGCTGAACCTCGACCGCGAGGACCCCGATCCGCAGGCGCTGGCGTCCGCGAGGGTCGAAGCCGTCCGACGATGCCTCAGCGACGGACTCCCGGCGATTCTTCGCCTCGCGGAGGCGTCTGAGCACCCAGCAGCCGTCGGCGACGCCCTGGCCGCAGTCACGACCGAGCACGACTCAGGCGTCCTCGAGCACATGGCCGGCCCCTCGCAGCCCCTGCACGCGCTGGCCGCCGGCCTGGCAGCGCACCGGCAGCGGCAGGACGGAGGCTGGCTCGCTGCCACGGCAGACGCTAGGCCCGCGCAGGCCGCCGCGCTGTGCCGGACCGCGGCCATCGACGAGGCGCTGCTGACGCTCGTGGACGAACTTGAGCCGGACACCCAAGATGAGTTCTGGCACGACATGCAGCCGTTCGGAGTTCCGAGCGACCTGACGCCGACCGTCGCGCAGCGCCTGCTCGAGCGCGGCCGCGCCTGGGCGGCGATCGACCTGCTCAGCCACGCCGGGTTCGGCGGCGACGATGACCTGGCCATCCAGGCGCTGAAGGCACCGGCCCTCGGCGCGGCCGAAGACATTTCCCGCGCACTGTCTCCGGAGTACGCCGTCGGACGTCTACTCGACCGTCTTCAGGAAGCCGGCGCGGACGACGCGCTGCTCGCAGACCTCGAGTGGTACTACCAGCCACTCCTCGACCACAGCCGCAGGCCGCTGGCCCTGCACCGGGAGCTTGCACGCAACCCCGCCCGCTTCGTCGACCTCGTGTCCCTGATGTACCCACCGGAACCTGCCACCGGCGCGACTTCAGCCGACGGGCCGGCAGCCGACGAAGAGGCGCGGGATAACGAGTCGTCGTCACGGGCGTTCAGCGCAGCCTGGGCCGTCCTGCGGGAGTGGCGCACGCCGCTCCCCGGCTCCGTCGACGGACGGTTGCCAACCGCCGACGACATGTTGGGATGGGTGGAAGTGGTACGAGGGCTGCTCACCGAGTCGGGCCGAGCTCGGGTGCTGCCCGTTGTTCTGGGCGATGCGCTGTCTGGCGCCGTCACCGACGAGGACGGCACGTGGCCCAGCGAGCCCGTTCGGAGAGTCCTCGAGATCCTCGCGGACACGGACCTCGACGAGCATCTCGCTGTCGCCAAGATGAACCAGCTCGGCGTCACAAGCCGCGGTGTCTACGACGGCGGGGCGCAGGAGCGCGCGCTCGCCGAGACATACAGGGCGTCGGCGGATCGCTTACGCGGCAGGTGGCCTCGTGCGGGAGCGCTGCTTGACGCGCTGAGCCGGTCCTACCGTGACGACGCCCGCCGCGAGGACCGCTCAGCTGAAGGACAAGGTGATCGGTGACGCTGGTCCAGTCGACCGGGCCCGAAGTGGGCGGAGGGGGATGAACGCGGCCGTGATCGCCGGACGGGCTCCAGTGACGCGTGGTCAAGCAGACGTCTGCCAGTAGCGCAGTTGCCCGGCCAGCCGTCCCACTGGCGTGACCTGAGGCGAGGACTTCGGAGTTGGCTCGCCGACGGGCAACATCCGCTCATCGGCTACTTGAGCGGGCGCTCCCACCGCTCTCGAAGACGTCCCGCAATCGCTCGTTTGTGGTCCGTTGATGATGGACGTGATTCTGTGCGTGCCGCGATGACCGTTCGTGTAGCGCAACTAGTGTCCGGAACCTACGTCTCGCGGTCACGCCTTGTTGACGTTTGCGGTACGTCGGGCGTGGCGTACCTGTTGGGCGACGCGCGGCGGGGAACGACGACTGAACGGAGCCCGGACCTGCAGGTCTGGGTGCGGGCGGCTCGGGTTCGGGCGGCCGGGCAGCGAACTCGTCGCCCTGCTGGGTCCACGGCCAGGGCGACGGTGACGGCGACCAACCCACGATCATCCGGCGATGCGCGGCGGCCCCACCGGGGTGGTGAGTACGCCGGCAGCGTGAGAACGGCTGCGCGGGCACGTTCGCCTGCCGGGTGGTAGCCCAAGTGAAGCCGCCCGTCGTCGTCCCACTGGGACACGGCGTGCGCCGGTCCGGCGATGACGAGCCACGTGGCCGGCGAACGGCCGGGGGACGGCCGCCCGGCCTCCCTACCAGCGGACTGTCACCACCGAGCCGGCCGGGAGCGGTGCCCCGACCCGCTGGGTGCCGTCGTCAATCAGGAGCGACTGGTTGCTCCCCCAGCTGTTGTAGGCGGTGAGCACGCGCGAGCCGTCGGGGTTTTCGTAGGCGACGGTCTGCACGCCGTACAGGCCGGTAGGCGAGCCGATGCGGGTGGCGCCGGCCCGGACGGCCCGCCCTGCCAGGGCCAGCACGTCGTACTCGACGTTGCGAACGACCTTGCCCGTACGCGGGGTGATGGTGAGCACTCCCCGGCACCCGCTGCAGCCGCCCGTATGCGGGCCGCCCGCCGGGTCCAGCGCCAAGTTCCAGAACAGGACGCTGCGCGACCACGCCCGTGTCGCGCCCACCGCGAGGGTCCCGGCGTTCCAGCCCAGGTTGCCCGCGAAACTGGGCGCCCAGCTACCGCCGGAGCACTCGGTGAACCAAACGTCCTTGTCTGGTGCGGCCGCGTGGACCGCATCTTGGGCCCCCGGCTTACCGGCGTAGCAGTGGAAGGCGGTGCCGGACAGGACGGCGCTCGCGGCCGGGTCGGCGAGCAGCGCGGTGGGGTACGCGGTGTCGTCCCAGTTGTGGTCGTACCCGAAGAGCTGGACGTCACCGAGCCCTGCTGCGGCCAGCTTGGGTGCCAGCGCGACCGCGAGGGCGGACTCCTGCGCGGCGCTAAGCCGCATGCCGGGGTAGTCGCCCGGGCTGTAGCCCGGCTCGTTCTGCAGGGTCAGGAAGCGCAGAGGGACGCCGCGGCTGCGCAGCGCCTGCACGGTCCGCGCGAGGTATTGCGCGTACACGTCGGTGCTGCCCGGGGCCAGGGTGCCGCCGATCAGGGAGCCGCTGGTCTTCATCCACCCAGGGGCGCTCCAGGGGGTGCCCATCACCCGGAGCGCGGGGTTGATCTGCAGGGCCTGCTGCAGCACCGGCACGATCTCGGTGTCGTCGTGGGCGAGGCTGAAGCGGGCCAGCTGCGGGTCGGTCTGCCCCGCCGGCAGGTCGTCGTAGCTGTACCGGCTGAGGGCGAAGTCGCTCGCGCCCAGGGGCAACCGCAGCAGGTCGATGCCGGCGCCGGTCTGCGGGTCGAACAACGATCGCAGCGCGGCGGTCCGGGCGCTCGGGGACAAGCTCATGAGCAGGTGTGCCGAGGACTCAGTCAGGGCAGCGCCGAAGCCGTCCATCTGCTGGTAGCGGCTGGCGACGTCGATGGCGATACGCACGGCGCTCGGTGCGGTGCTGGGCTGCAGCTCGGCGGTGGCGAGCGGCGCGACCCGCCGCAAGCCGTCGGCAGTGGTGATCCAGCCGACGGGAGCCGAAGCCGTGGTCGTCGCGCTGGGCGTTGGTGTCGCGGCCCGCTGCGCCGGGCCGCCGGTTGCGGACGCGGGCGCCGAGGCCCCCGTGAGCAGCGCCAGGGCCGTCCCGACCGTCAGCAGGCACGACACGGGCCACCAGCGGCGCGTTGGGGTGGAGGTCAACGGGCGGAAGGTCATGACAAGGGGCATCGGCCTGCCGGGAGCGACCTGTAGCCCCTCCGCCGCAACAGGACCGGAGAAGGCCCAGTCAGACCCCCCACGGGAATACTCCTCCCTGCAACAAGTTGGGGACCACAACGGAACGGGCCGGGCCCCAACGTTCGCTCACCAGCGCGGCCACAGAATACGGCCTTGGCCGTGCTTCCCTGATGCCGCCGCCGCGCCCCTGATCCATCCTGTCGAAGGAGTTCAGTCATGACTCCCGTGGTACTTCAAAGGGGCGCTGGTGAGCCGGCTGCGCGCCGGTCCGCCAGGCCGGCCCGCGAGTGGGAGGCCCCGAGGGCGCGGCTCGGGGTGATCCGCTCACCGCTCCTGGTCGCCGTGACCGTGTTCGAGCACGAGGCGCTGCGCGATCAGTTCGGCGCGGCCGGATGGCAGCAGGTCCGGCACCAGTTGGCCACTGCCCTGCTGGAGCTGCTGCCGAGCGTCCGGTTCGTCGGTGGGCAAGACGGCCTGCTGCTGCTGAGCGTGCCGGGCGGGAAGCGGGCGCAGCAGCGGCTGGGCCTGACCCGGGCGGCTGTCGCCGCCGCCACCTTTACGGTGAACGGGGAGCGGCTGCGGCTGACCCCGCTGGTGGGCTACACCGTGTTGCGGGGGGTGGGAGCGGCCGATGCGGAGCGGCGAGCCCAGCAGGCCCTTGCCACGGCGCTGCTCCGGCTGGACCTGGTGCCCGTCGCCTGGGACGACGCCATGGATGAACCCCCGGCGCCGGAAGCCACCGCGGGGTCCGTGAGGGCCCGGGTGGGGGAGCGGGTGCGGACCCCGCTGCAAGTGCTGGCCACCTACCTGCTGGGGCTGGGGCTGCCCTTCCTCGGCTACGTCGTCAGCCAGCGACTGGGGGTCGGGCACGCGGTCCGCTCCGCCGCCTACCTCGCCACCGTGGCGGCCCTGCTGGTGACGGCTCTGGCGGTGTACGTCGAGGGCCTGTACGCGCTCGATCCGCGCCGGCCACCCGAGCTCGGCGAGCCGCTGCCAGCCGCGAGCGCCGTGATCGCCGCCTACCTGCCGAACGAGTCGGCGACGATCGTAGACACCGTGGAGGCCTTCCTCGCGTTGGACTACCCAGCGGGCCTGCAGGTCGTGCTGGCGTACAACACCCCGCGGCCCCTGCCGGTCGAGCAGATCCTGGCAGGCATCGCCGCCCGCGACCCGCGCCTGCTGCTGCTGCCGGTGGCCGGCAGCACCTCCAAGGCCCAGAACGTCAACGCCGCGCTGGACATGGTGACGGGCGAGATGGTCGGCATCTTCGACGCCGACCACCACCCTGAGCAGGGCTCGTTCGACCGGGCCTGGCGCTGGCTGTCCAACGGCTACGGCGTAGTGCAGGGGCACTGCGTCGTCCGCAACGGGGACGCGTCGTGGGTCAGCCGGATGGTGGCCGTCGAGTTCGAGTCGATCTACGCGGTTAGCCACCCGGGGCGGGCGCGGCTGCACGGGTTCGCGATCTTCGGCGGCTCAAACGGGTACTGGCGGACCGAGTTGCTGCAAGCGGTCCGGATGCGGGGCTCGATGCTGACCGAGGACATCGACGCCTCGCTGCGGGTGACGCTGCGCGGGGAGCAAATCGCGAGCGACCCGGGGCTGATATCCCGCGAGCTCGCCCCCACTCGGCTGGGGGCGTTGGCCGCCCAGCGGCTGCGCTGGGCGCAGGGATGGTTCCAGGTGTCTTGGGAGTACGGCCACACCACCTGGAGCTCCACCCGCCTCAGCGCCCAGCAGCGGGCCGGGACGGTATTCATGCTGGGGTGGCGGGAGGCCTACCCGTGGATCTCTCTGCAGATCTTCCCGCTGTTGGCCTACACGGCGCTGCACCCGCGGCAGGAGCCGGCCCACTGGTTCCTCCCGCTGTTCTTGCTCACCACTGTGCTCACGCTCGGGGTGGGACCCGCGCAGGCCGTGTTCGCGTACCTGCTCGGGGCGCCCGACGTGCGCCGCCACCGGGGCTGGTTCGTGGTCTACGCGCTGGTGACGGCTCCCATGTACAGCGAGTTCAAGAACGTGCTCGCCCGCGTCGCGCAGCTCAAGCAGCTGATGGGCGAGCGCACCTGGCGGGTCACCGCGCGCGTCGACGAGCCACGCGCGGGCACGCTCCAGGAGGCCGCGTGAGCATCCAGGCAGGTCCGCGGGACGGCGCGGGCGCCCAGCGCACCGCCGACATCGCCGGCTTCCGAGGGTTCGCGGCGCTGACCGTCGTCGTCTTCCACGCCTGGCAGTTCTGCCGGGCGGGCGGCCACCCGGACTTCGCGGGCACCACGGCCGGACGGCTGCTGGGTGGCTTCGACGGCATCATCAGCTGGTTCTTCGTCACGTCGGCGTTCCTGCTGTACGCCCCGGTGGCTCGCCGGCTGCTGACCGGTCAGGACCCGGGGAGCGCTCGGGGGTTCCTGCTCCGACGTGTCCTGCGGGTGCTCCCGGTGTATTGGGTCGCCGTCCTTGTCGTCTGGGCCTACCGCAACCCGAGCCTGCCAGGGGACTGGCGCGACCTGGTCGAGCACCTCACGTTCATCGAGACCTTCGACAGCAAGCGGATCTTCTACACGATCGGGCCGGCGTGGACCCTGTCGGTGGAGGTCGCGTTCTACCTGTTCGTCGCCCTCTACCTGGCGGTGGTGCGCCGCGCCGTCTCGTGGGGGGCGCGGCGTCCGGTCCTGCTGCTCGCAGCCCCTGCGGCGCTGCTGCTGGTCGCCTCGACCGGCTACCGGGTCACCGAGGTCGCCACAGGAACTTCCTTGCTGCGCTGGGCGGTCTGGTTCAACCCGCTGGGCTGGGCCGGTGACTTCGCGCTCGGCATGCTGCTGGCGCTCGTTGTCGCTGTCCGCGGCGGGCGGCCGCTGAGCGGCTTGTCCCTGCGGGGGCTCCGCCTGGTTACGGCCGTCATCGTCGTTGGCGCACTGTTCTTGGTGCACGACACGCCCTCGTCCTTCGTCCGGTTCCACAGCCTCACCGCCGTGGGTTACGCCCTGCTGCTGAGCTGCTCCGTGCTCGCGCCCGCGACCTCGCTGTGGCGCGCCGTACTGGCCTGGCGACCGCTGGTCTGGGTTGGGACGCTGAGTTTCAGCCTCTACGTCTGGCACGAGCCGCTGCTGCTGCTGCTAGACCGACACGGGCTGGTGAGCCACGACCCAGCCGCGTTCCCCGCGGTCGCGATAACCTTGTGCCTGCTGGGGACTGGCGTTGGCTGGCTGGGCTACCACGTGCTAGAGCTGCCGCTGCGCAACCTCGGCCACCTTGTCGCAGCGGATGGCCGCTTGGCCGCCTACTACCCGGCGCGCAGCGGAACGCTTGATGCTGGCGCCGCGGACGTGCCAGAAGTCCTCGTGCACGCGAAACGATAGGGCACAGGACTCTGAGTCACAGGCGGGGAGGTGCCGGCTCGGTGCCAGCTGAGGCGCTCTACGGGCGAACCCCGGTTGCCTCATGCAGGTCGTATCGTCGCTGCAGCGGCAGGGAACCCGCATCGGCATGGCGTACAAGGTGGAAGGGCCCGACGCCTCCTTTCACGTCCTACCGACCGAAGCTCTGGTCCGCCCGGCACCAACTCCGCGCCGAGCCGCCGGCGCCGGAGTCGGTCGCCTCCTGCTGATCGTTCCTCCTGCGCCGCCCGCACGGCCCGCTCCGTCCGCACGGCCCGCTCCGCCCGCACGGCCCGTTCCGCCCACCTGGCCCGACCGACCGGTCGGCCCATCCTCGCCGCCGAGGTGACCGTGTACAGACAGGTCCTCGATCCCCTCCACGGATCGCTGGGGCTCACCGCGATCTTCGCCGTGCTCCCGTTGTTGATGCTGTTCGTGCTGCTCGGGGTCGTCCGGGCAGCCGCCTGGATCGCCTCGGTCGCGGCGCTGGCCGGAGCGCTGATCGTCGCGGTGGGCATTTATTCGATGCCTATCTCGCAGGCGCTGCTGGCCGGCTCGGAGGGAGCCGCGTTCGGCTTCTTCCCGATCATGTGGATCGTCATCAACGCGATCTGGGTCTACAACCTGACCGTCAAGACCGGCCACTTCGATGTCTTGCGCGACTCGTTCGCCAGCGTCAGCGCCGACCAGCGGATCCAGGCCATCATCATCGCCTTCTGTTTCGGCTCGTTGCTGGAGGGTCTCGCCGGGTTCGGCGCGCCGGTGGCGATCGCTGCGGTGATGCTGGTCGCGCTCGGCATGCCGCCGATGCTCGCGGCGAGCCTCGCGCTGATCGCCGACACCGCCCCGGTGGCCTTCGGCGCGATCGCCGTACCAATCACGACCCTGGGCCAGGTGACGGGGCTGCCCGCGACCGATCTGGGGGCCATGGTCGGTCGGCAGACGCCCATCCTCGCGCTCTTCGTGCCGTTCGTTCTGGTGGGCATGGTCGGCGGAGGCCGGGGCATCGCGCAGGTGTGGCCGGCGGCGCTGACCGCGGGCGGTGTCTTCGGCGCGGTGCAGTTCGTCGCGTCGAACTACCTCACGGTCGCCCTCACCGACATCTTCGCCTCGCTAGTCTCGGCCGGCGCGGTCGTCCTGCTCCTGCAGGTCTGGCAGCCTATGGAGATCCTGACCGGGACGGAGCGGGACACCGCGGGTGAGCTGCCGCCGGACGCCATCGGGGGAGGCCCGCGCAAGTCCGGACACGGCGCCTCAGCCGCCGCCGGTGGCACCTTCACCGCCCAGGAGACGATCCGGGACTCGCGCGCCGACGTGGTCAAGGCGTACACGCCGTACGCGATCATCATTGCGGTCTTCGCCATCACGCAGGCGCCCGGGATCAAGGACGCGCTCGCGACGACGGTCACGAAGGTGGCGTGGCCGGGCCTGCACCTGCTTGGCACGACCGGCATGCCGCAGTCGCTGACCATGTTCACGCTCAACTGGCTGCCCGCTCCCGGCACCCTGCTCCTCTTCGCCGGCATCCTGTCCGCCGTGGTGCTGGCGGTAAGCCCGGCCCGCGCGCTGCGGACCTATCTGGAGACCCTCGTCGAGCTGCGCTTCGCCATCCTGACGGTGATGCTGGTCCTGGCCCTGGCCTATGTCATGAACGCCTCCGGCCAGACCAGCACCCTGGGCAAGTGGATGGCTGGCGCGGGCGGGCTGTTCGCCGTCGTCTCCCCCGTCCTGGGCTGGCTCGGCGTCGCCGTCACCGGTTCGGACACCTCGTCGAACTCACTGTTCGGCGCGCTGCAGGTGACGGCCGCCAAGGGCGCCGGACTCGACCCGCTGCTCATGGCCGCCAGCAACAGCTCCGGCGGCGTGGTCGGCAAGATGATCTCTCCGCAGAACCTCGCCATCGGCGCCAGCGCCGTCGGCCTCGCCGGCCGTGAGGGCGACCTGTTCCGCAAGGTGCTGCCGTGGTCGGTGATCTTCCTGATCGGCGCCTGCGTACTGGTGTACCTGCAGTCCACACCCGTCCTGGCCTGGATGGTGGTGCACTGATCTTCGGTCGGCCGAGCCCACCTACAAACTTTCGGCCGCATCAGGACAGCGGGTGGCGGTAGAGATCACTGCCCTGTGGTGCCGGACAGCTGCCCGAGCACTGGCTCAGTGCCTGGCAGAACGCCGGGCCGGCCAGGCGGCCAGGGCTGAGACTCCACGGGTAGGGCAGGCAGATGGTTCTGGTGCCTTGGTAGCGGGTGTACCGGGCGGTGCTGCGCCGCTCGGGCTGATCCGGTACTGGCAGCATGCGGTTCGGACTGACGCTCAGCTGCCAAGTCGTCCCGGCGGTCGATGGGCGGTGCGTTCCAGCTCGGGGTTGCTCAGGCTGCTTGGTTCAGAGTGAGCTGGTGCGCGGCGCGACTCCGCGGCGCTGATCCGGCGCGGGGACGCAACCGCTGACCTCGGCTGAGGTGCAGCACCTGTCGGCTGCGTTCAACCAGCGCCCACGCGGTCACCCGGACCAGCGACTCGCGTGACGATGTCGCCGCTCATCTTCGACGTGCCGCGCACTCGCTTCATGAAGGCGATCGGTACCACGACGGCCTCGAAGCCGGCACGCAGGGCCGCCAGGCGAGGTCGATCTGGAAGCAGTAACCCTGCGAGGCCACCTGGGTCAGGTCGCGCTCACACAAGACTTCCTGGCGGTAGGCGCGGTAGCCGCCGATCGCGTCCCGGACCCGCAGGCCCAATGCGCGACGTGTGTAGGCGTTGGCGCCCCGGGAGAGCAGTTGGCTGCAGCGGCCAGCCCTGCACCTCGCCGCCGCAGACCCACTAGGAACTCAGAACGACGTCGGTATCGGTAAGCGTGTGCAGCAGCCGGGGAGTTCCTCGGGCTGGTGGAGCCGCCGGCGTCCATCTCGACGAGCACGTCGTAGCCGTGCGCCAACCCCTAGCTGGGCCAACCGGCGAGGTAGGCCGCCCCCAGCCCCTCCTTGCCCGCGCGGTGGAGAACGTGCACCGCCGGGTCGAAGCCGGCCAGGCCGTCGAAGATCTCTCCAGTTCCGTCGGGACCGGCGTCATTGACGACGAGCAAGTGAGCGTCGGGCACGTTGGCGCAGATCCGAGCGGCGATGAGCAGTACGTTCTCGCGCTCGGAGAGGTCGGAACGATGATCAGCACACGGTCAGTGGTCACGGGCCTGCTGGTGATAATCGCCGGGCACCTGCCGAGCCGTCTTCGATCGACGCGGTCACGGCCCCGTGGCACCTGTTGCCCATCCGGATTCCCTCCGTAGGGGGAACGTCGGTCGTGCTCTTGTGTTCGAGTGGCGCCGACGAGAAGGTGGTCCTGAAGCCGACCCCGCTTGGGCGGTGTTATCCGCAACCCAGTTCGGCGCGTCGGTCGGCTCGGCCGTGGTGGGCGGCACGGCCTCGGCGAGGAGCTGGGTGGCGTCTTTGAATTGGTGCAGCTGAGCGATGAGGTCACCGACGGGCCCTTCGGGGCTTGGGTCAAGGGCGGTGAGTAGGTCGGCGAGGGCGGCGCGGTCGGCGGCGGTGTCGAACGGTCCGGGTTCGAGGGCGGGTATGTCCAAGCAGGCGTACTGGGTGGTGATCCGGCAGGTGTGGGGTCCGATGGCGCCGTGGGCGAGTCCGGCGGCGTGTAACCCGGCGAGGGCCCGGAGCAGGTCCTGCCCGGCCGGGGCCACCTGCTCCGGTCCGACCTTGGCACTTGATAGCGGCTGTCCTTGCGGGATAGGGGTGACCGCCCAAGTCCGCCCGTCCACGACCAAGTCGATCAGCGGCACGACACCGGCGAGCTGGAGTTGATCAACGGCGCGGACTCGGGCGCGGGCGGCGGCCCGCTGACCGGGTGCGGCGGTGAGGTCGAGCGCGTCGACGGGAAGTAGCCGGACCGAGCCGCCGAAAAGGTCGTCCTCAGCCCAGACACCATCCCGATCTTCTTGTTGGTTGCGGTCGGTGCGCCGATAGCGGCCAGCGATGAGGTTTGGGGTCGTCATGGCGCAACGGTAAGCATTCTGGAGGCCCCGCGCGGCTTAACAACAACTTGCCCGCCGCCGTCTGCGCCGCGAGACGGCGCGGACGGGCGCTCGGGGGCGGTGGTGGTGGCGACGGGCAGGGCGGCGCTGACCCGATCGATCAGTGCGGAGATCTCAGTGATCAGGCGATCACGTTCCAGGGCGAGGGCGACGGTGCGTGAGTGCATCTGGTCTGCTTCTTCCCGGGCCGTCTGCACCAGTTGGGCGGCCTCGTTTTGGGCGGCGGTGACCACCTGGTCGGCCTGGCGTTCAGCGTGCTGGCGGGCGCGTTGCACTAGTTGCTCGGCTTCGGCGCGACCGGTCTGGGCGTGTCGTTCAGCGTCATTATGGAGTTGAGCGGCGCTGTCTTCGGCCGCACGTAAGACGCGTGCAATGTGTTCTCCGACGTCGACGCTGGTGGGGGTCGCCGGCTGCGCGGTAGCGCTGCCGGCGAGCGCGGCTTCGGCGCAGCGAGCTCGTTCTTCGGCCTCGTAGACGTTCCCGAGTAGGTGCGCGACGTAGTCGTCGACCTGGCTGCGATCGTAACCGCGCACGGCGGGCCCGAACTCCGGCAGTTCGACTGGATCGGTCATCGGAACGGTCTCTCCCTAGTTCAGCGTCGCGGCGGAGTGGGTGCGATGCAGCCCGGCATGCGCAATCCTCTCCCAGCCGCGTTGCCCGTACGCTCTCCGCCCCACCGCGCGTAACGCGGCGACGGCGAGCACGATCTGGTGGGCGGCCCCCTACGATAGGCCGCAGGTAGTCCCACAGTAGAGGCCAACGGTAGTAGACACGGCAGAACTCGCGCAGGCCAACGACCTCGAAGACGACCATCGCGGCGGTGGGCTCGCAGAGCCGCCGGGGGGCCTCGGCACCCGAGGTCGCCGTCGTGACGCGGTAGCCGGCGCCGTCAACCCCCCCTCGACGAGGGCGAGCACCATCTCGTCGTCGTAGACCACGAGGACCACCCCGCGGGGCAGTGCGCCGGGAGGCAGTGCGCGGTTGCGCCCGGCTCGGTCGTAGAGGTCACGGCCAGTCCCGGGTGCTGGCGATCGGCGCGGGGCGGCGGCTCGGCCCGTCGTCACGGCTCCGCAGGTGCGACGCCGGGTACTCGATCACCCAGTAGCTCACCCACGCGACGACGAGCCCCGTCCCGAGCAGCAGCCCGGCGGTCACCGGGAACGCACCCGCCGACTGGGCCGGCAGCAGGTGCATACCGGCCAGCGACAGCAGCAGCGGCTCATGCCACAGGTACAGGCTGTAGCTGACGAGCCCCAGCCACACCAGAGCCCGGCTCGAGAGCACACGGGCGTACAGACCGGTCTGCGGCCCGGCGACCGACGACAGCACCAGCAGGCCGAAACCTGCTCCGCACAGCGAGTGGAACAGCGGGTCATCGGCACCGCTGGGGCCGCGCCGGTACATCGCCAGCAGCACGATCGCGCACCCTGCCAGCCGCAGACCCCACGAGATGCCGGCCGAGAGCGCAGGACGCCTGTCGGCCACGAACACCGCGACGGCGATCCCGACCGCGAACACCGAGAGCTTGGCCGGCAGAGAGAACCACACCACGAAGTCCTGCTTCGGGTGGCCGAGCCCGACGCCCATGACCAAGGCCCACGCCACCGTCACCAACGCCAGGCCCGCCGTCCCCGACCACAGCAGCGCCAGGCGCTGGGCGCGGCTAGCCAGGCGGCCCCCGACCCGCGTCGCAAGTACGCCCAGCACTGCCAGGACGACGTAGAACTGCACCTCCACGGCCAGCGACCAGGCCGGCCCGATCGTGTAGAAGATCCGCTGCTGGTCAAACACTTGGGTAAAGGTCAGGTGCTCGACCAGGTCCTGCCAGTTCCCCGGCAGGCGCGGATTGCGCCAGGCCCACACGACCAGCACCGCGACCAAGTACAGCGGCACGATCCGCACCGCCCGGCGAGCGAGGAAGCGCCGCGCAGGCGTGCCAGGGCGGCCGTCTAGCACGGCGCGGGCGTACGGCAGCGCCAACAGGAACGCCGACAAGACGAAGAACCAGCTCACCGTGCCGTCGAGCCCGTAGAACAACGGGTGCACCACCGTGCCCTCGTACGGGAACGTACCGCCGGGACGGCTGCGGTCGTACTGGTAGGCGTGAAAGATCACGACGAGGACGGCCGCCAGACCCCGCTGGCCCTCGAGCTGCGCGAAGCGATGGGTGTCCGCGGGCTGAGAGCGGGCGCTGACCGGCAGAGCGGCTTCAAAAGCCGCCGCAGGCGCAGCGACGGTGCCGGAGGTGGGGGACATATCTCCATTGTCACCCATCGCGATGGACAGGCACCTACCGTCCGGAGGGCGCTGAGTGCGGCCGGGATCCCGGAGAAGCTGATCCTTTGGACCGGAAGTCGGGGGCGACGACGGACCGGCCGGGGCTGCGGGCGGTGCTGGACTACGCCCGCAAGGGCGACGTGATCGTGGTGCACACCCTGGACCGGTTAGCCCGGATCCACCGTTGATCTTGGTGTGAGGTGCGCGCCGTAACGACGGAATGCCCTTCTGCTGCGGGAGAATCGATCTTGTCAAGGGATCAGTTCACCGCACAGAGAAGGGTATCCGCGAGATGCGAGTCTGTCATGAGGTCACGGCTGTGTTCGATGACCCGGACTTGGTGTCGTGTGCGGGTTTGGCGCCGGTCCTGCAGTTGGCGGAGCGGGCCGGCTTGGCTCGCTTGGTCGCCGAGTATGTGCACCTGGACCGACCGGGTGGCGTCAATGCTCATCTGAAGGTCCCTGGCCTGGTCGCCGGGATGGTCGCCGGCGCCGACTCGATCGCTGACATGGACCTGATGCGGCACGGTGGGAGCGGGCGCCTGTTCACCGGGATTCGGGCGCCGTCGACGCTCGGGACGTTCCTGCGGTCGTTCAGCTTCGGTCATATCCGCCAGCTCGATGCGGTCGCGTCCCGGTTGCTGATCAACCTGGCCGGGCAGGCGCCGCTGCTGCCGGGCGCCGAACAGTTGGCCTACGTCGACATCGACGACACCCTGCGGCAGACCTACGGTTACGCCAAGCAAGGCGCCGGCCGCGGTTACACCGGTGTGAAGGGTCTGAACGCGCTGCTTGCGGTCGTCTCGACCCCTTGTTCGGCGCCGGTGATCGCGGCAGCCCGGTTACGCAAAGGCGGGGCGAACTCGGCCCGCGGCGCCGCCCGGTTCGTCGCCGACGCCCTGATCACCGCCCGGAAGGCGGGCGCGACCGGGACCTTGGTGCTGCGGGCGGACTCGGCCTACTACGGCCACGACGTCATCGCCGCCGCGCTGCGCCAAGGCGCGTGCTTCTCGATCACCGCCCGGCAGGACAAGGCTGGTCGCAAAGCCCTATCCACGATCGGCCAGGACGCCTGGACTTCGATCAAGTACACCAACGCGATCTTCGACGAGTCACAGCAGCGTTGGGTGTCCGACGCCGAGGTCGCCGAGATCAACGATACCGCGTTTACCTCCAAGCCCAAGGCCAAGCAGATCACCGCCCGGCTGATCGTGCGGCGGGTCAAGGACATGAACCCTGACAACCAGAGCGAGCTGTTCACCGCCTACCGCTACCAGTTGGGTCGGCCTGGGGCGCGGTGCCGGGATTGCTCCCGACCCGTTTCCCCAGGCCGCCCGCCGAACCGGACGTGCGGCTCTCACCGCAT
>JAABVA010002327.1_pt1 | contig 19060 bp, 12 predicted proteins | sample 5560331 | NCBI WGS metagenome assembly JAABVA01 (sample SAMN12812661, study PRJNA571458) | rock metagenome | isolation source: Antarctica rocks | place: Antarctica: Victoria Land, Mt New Zealand sud | collected 2016-01-07 | reverse complement strand
AGAGAGCACGCTTGAGCTCTGCCCACGCGCTGCCCGGCAGCGGACCGGACTCAGCCGCGCGGGCGTCATCCCTGCCCTGACCTGCGGAGCCAGCGCTCGCTGGCGCGACGCCGCAGTCCCGGTAGCCAGCCGCGTGCCGGACACGAGCAGCGGACGGGATTGACTCGCCCATGTCCGCCCGTCCCGCAAACGGTCGGTTGCGGGACACCGCCCAGGCCTCGTTGAAACCGCCGGAAACCGTCCCGCAAGGCGTCCCGCAACCGGCGTGTTCGCGTTGAGTTCCGGGACGGCTTCCGGGACGATCCCCGGATGGGCAGCTCCGCCGGCGATCCGGCCCTCTACAGCAACACCGTCCGCATCGGCTACGCCCGCGTCAGCGGACAAACCCAAGATCACCAGTTGCAGCTGGACGCGCTGGCCGCCGCGGACTGCCGCGAGGTCGTCATCGAGACCGCCAGTACCCGCACCGACCGGCCCAAGCTGCGCCAGGCCCTCGCCGTGCTCAAGCCCGGCGACACCCTGGTAATTTACAAGCCCGACCGGGTCGCCCGCTCGATGAAAGAACTCCTCGTGCTGCTGGAGGACCAGCTGCACGCCCGCGAGATCAACCTGCACATCCTCACCGGCATCTGCGCCGGGCTGCACCGGCCCGCCGGCGCCACTATCGTCGACAAGATGCTGTTCATGGTCGCCGCCATGGCTGCGGAGATGGAACGCGACCTCATCCGCGAACGCACCCTCGACGGCCTGGCCGCCGCCCACGCCCAAGGCCGCCGCGGCGGCCGCCCTTGCGCTCTGGCCGCCGACACCCTCGCTGTCGCCGTCGCCCGCCGCGCCCGCGGCGAATCCGTCACCGCCATCGCCCGGCACCTCGGCCTCGGCAGATCCACCCTGTACCGGGCACTCGGCGAACCTCAGCCCACCTGAGACAGACCCACACGCGGCTTACCGCCGGATCCCGTTCCGCTGAGGCTCAGACCCCGACTTCAGCCACGTCGACCTCCCCTCAACGGCCGCCAACGTGCGCGATTGAGGTGGAGGCGCGGCTGATCGCGAGGGGCTGACTCACCTGCTGAGGCGGCTCCACACCACCCCCGGGCGTCGGACGAGCTCGTAGGTCGTGGTGACTTGCGGCGGCGCATGCAGTCCGGCTTGGGTGAGCGCGTCGCGGGCTGCCCGCACCCGGGGCGTCGCACGTGCCCCGGTGGTGTTCTCCAGGGGGTGTGCGACGAGCAGGGAGGCGCCGAAGTCGTCCTGGAACAACGGCAGGCCGGCGACGAGGCGGACCGTGCCTCCGAAGTTGTCAGCGAGCGTTCGGGCTAGGGCTTCGGCAAGGCCGTCGAGACGGGTGAGGTCGACGGGCCGGCCTTCACCGGCGTCCAGCAGGTCCACAGCGAGGCGCCAGTCGAGCAGCGGGTGGTAGGCGGAGTTGGTGTGGTCGCGCAGGCAGCGGTAGCAGCTGGAGTCACAACCGCCGCCGCTGTCGGCGTGCTCTTGGTACTCCGCGGCCAGCTCGCGGGCCTGGGCGAGCAGGGGCAGCGGGTCGCGTCCGAGGTGTGTCGCGTAGCCGGCTCCGTTGTCGAGGCTGTCGGCGAGGAACGCTGCACCACTGACCAGGTCCGGAGCAGCAGGATCGGGACGGGGGAAGACGCCGACCTTGAGTTCGCCGACCTCGACGTCGAGCAGCTTGCTGGCCGCGTTGCGCAGCAGGAAACCGAGCGACAGCCACGCTGCGCGCGCCGGTGTGCGCATCGGGTTCAGGTCGAGCAGTGCCGGCACTGCCTGAAGACCGACCAGGAGCGCGTCCGTGCGTGTCCACGCTCCCATGGCGAGGGGGACAGCCGAGCCCGGCTCGCCGGGCTTGGGAAGCCTGAGCTCGCGTCGGCGGTCCTCGTCAGCGAGCAGGTCGAGGGAGAGCAGCCCGTCCTGGCCTGCGACGTGTCCGAACCGGAAGTCGGCGCCGGCGGAGTCGTTGACGACCAGGACGTCGGCCTTCCCGTACCGCAGGTCCAGTGCGTGCGGCTGTGAGCGGTCCAGGGCGTCGGGGTTGTCCAGGGACAGCCGCGCGTGCCCCGCGCGAGGCGTGAACTCGTAGGTCCCGTCGTAGTCCGCCGGCGGCTGGTAGCTGGTCCTGAAGCCTTCAGGCTGGCAGACGGCGGCGACGCGGTACAGGCCGTCGTCTGCTGCCGGGGTCTGGCAGGCGGGGCAGCGTTCGGGTGTGCCGCGCGGGTCGACGGCTCCACAGGCGCGGCACAGCCCCACGTCGCTGGTCGGCCCGCGGGGGTCGGCGACCGGCGCCCACTGGGGTCCCCGGGGGGTGTAGGCGACCAGCCCGACCGGGGTGTAGACGGCCTTGTCCTTGACGATCTCGCTGCCGGGGGCGAACTCGCTGATGGCGATGTCGAGCTGGCGGCTCACGGTCCCCGCGGGCTCATGTCCGCTCGGGCGCCGCTGGTAGAGCGTCCGCTCCCGGGTCGGGAAGCCGAACATCGGCAGCTCGCCCGACTCGGCCAGGCGCTGCGCCATCGAGGAGTTGCCGGTGGCGAGCTGCGCGACGCGGTCCACAGCCGGGGGAAGTTCCCGAAGGGCCCAGTCGACGAGCTGCGCCCGCCGGGCTCGCAGGCCGGGCGCGGCGTGCGAGAGCAGGACGTCGACGACGTCCTCGGCGTCCTGCCGACTGCTGCGCAGCCAGGCGAGGACGTGGTCGCGGACGTCGGGCCAGTGCGAGGCGTCGCCGAACTGGCCGTGGGCGTTGCTGCCTGGTGCGAAGCCGTCGACCTGCCGGCCGGCGGCGGCGAAGGCGCGCCGCAGCAGCTCGGCGGCCAGGCTGCGCTTCAGGACGTCCTCGCGGGCGAGGTCGACGTAGGGGGCGGGGGGAAGGTCGCCGGTGATCTGCTCGGGGTGGGCGAAGTAGTGCTCGTCGTGGCTGCGGGTCCCGCGGCAGACGGTCAGCGCGACGGCGAGCTGGTCGTTGCGGCGTCCCGCGCGCCCGACGCGCTGCTGGTAGTTGAAGCGCATCGGGGGCATGTTCGCCAGCACCACCGCCCGCAGGCCGCCGATGTCGACGCCGGCCTCCATGGTGGTGGTGACGCTGAGCACGTCGATCCCGCTTGTCTGCTCGGCCTCCCCGTCGAGGAAGACGTCCTGGAACCTGGCCCGGCGCGACTGCCCCTCAGCGAGGTCGGTCTGCCCGGTGAGCTCCTCGGCGCGCAGGGGGAACGGCGGGCCGGCGTCTCGGGCGAGCCAGGCGTAGTAGTCGAGCTCCTCCTGGCCGGAGCCGGCGGCGGCGTTCTGCCCCTGGTCGCCCTGCTCGGCCGGCCCGAGCCGGCCGCGGCACTGCGTACACCAGCCGGCGGAGGGCTGCAGGTGCCGGCGGCGGCACCGGGTGCAGCGCCACTGGCTCGGGCCGGGCGGCCGCAGCCGCACCCTGGTGCTGTCGAGCAGATGCTTGTCCCCGACGCCCAGGGCGCGGGTGACGGCCTGGGTGAGGGCGTCGGCCTGGTTCGCGTCGCCGCCGGCCACGGCCTGCAGGTAGGCGCGGGCGTTGCGGGGCAGCTTGTCGCGCCCGTTCTGCTCCTGCTCGGGGAACAGCCGGCGCAGTCCCATGAGGCGCACGACGCTGTCGCAGACCTCCTGGAAAGCGGCGGTGTCCAGCCAGCTGGGGGGGCCGGTCTCGACCGGGCTCGTCGCCCTCGCCAGGCCCAGGGCCTCCACGTCGCGGCCGGTCCCGGAGAACACGCTGCGCTGCACCTCCTCGAGCAGCGATCCGCGGACCAGGTCGGCGAGGGTCTGCAACGCCGGGGTCAGCCGGCTGGCGGCCCGCGGCGCCGGCGGGTCCGCGGTCCAGTCGTACAGGTCGGTCCAGCGCGCACCGTCGCGTCCGGCAAGGCTCGGTGCCGGGCCGCCGGGGTGCACGCCGAGCGCGAGCAGGGCAGGCTCTACCTGGTTCGCCAGCTCGGCCAGCGTCCGGCCCTGGCCGGCGAGTGCCGCGACCCGGTCCTTGACGGTCTGCTCGTCCTCGGGCTGAGCGCGCCCCATTCCCACCCGCCGCACGGCGGCGGCGAGCACGGTGTCGGCGGCCTCGACCGACTTCCAGGCGGCCGCCGCCTCCGGTCCGGCGTCGGGGTCTGACCAGTACTCGGAGGCCAGCCGCGGGTCGATGCCGTCGGGACGGTCCAGGGCGGCGACCACGAGCTGACGGACCAGGTCCTGGTAGTGGGACTTCTCCAGCCCGGCGGCGATGCGGGCCGCGTCCTGGCGGCTGTCGGAGAACACGACGAGTTTGCGCTCGTCGCCCAGCTCGCGCAGTAGCACGTCCGACAGCAGCTGGTTGACCTTCTCGAATCCGGTGCCCATGGTGCGGACGGGGGACCGGTTGCGGCTGGGGTCCTCGGCCTTGACCCAGCTCAGCTTCAGCTCGCGGTCGTCGCCGCACTGCGGGCACCTGCTGGGGAACGCGGGCAGCAGCGCCGGGTCCCCGCCTTTGCCGGCTTTTACGTAGTAGGCCCACCCGTTGTGCCCGCCCTGCCCGACGGCGGCGGGGGCCAGTTCGCCGGTGTGCACGTTGAGCTGCCGTCGTGCCATGCCCATCTCGTAGGGGCTGCGGCGCCAGGGCCGGGTGCGAAGCGGCTGCCGGGTGGTGTCGGGGGTTGGCCAGAACAGCGTGTAGCTGGCGGCGTTGCGAGCAAGCGACGCCCGCTCGGGCAGCGCCTCGAGGTCGGTGACGCTCGAGACCAGGTACTGGGTGTCGCCGCCGGTCGCCGTCAGCGAGGCGCAGGCCGCCTTCGGACGCGGTGAGTGCTTCGTCGAGCAATTCGTCGATCGCGGGCGGCACGTCGAGGTGCAGGTACTCGCCGACAGCCACGGGACGGTCGCGGTGGTCGGCACCCGTGACTGCACCTTGCAGCGCCGGCACCAGAAGCTCGTCGAAGAGGCACCCGCTCCGTATCTGAGCGCTGCCCAGCGCGGCAGGCTCGAACAGGCCGCTGCCGACATCTGCCGTGCCGCCGGCTACGTCGGCGCGGGCACCGTCGAGTTTCTGCTCGCACCCGACGGCCAGCTGTCATTTCTGGAGGTCAACACCCGGCTGCAGGTCGAACACCCGGTGACCGAAGAGACCACAGACCTGGACCTGGTATGCGAACAGTTGCGGATCGCGGCCGGCGCCGCCATCACCCCGCTGGGTCCGGCCCAGCGCCGGCACGCCATCGAGCTGCGCATCAACGCCGAAGACCCATCCCGCAACTTCGCGCCCGCCGCCGGCACGCTCACCCGATTCGACCCCCCCTCCGGCCCGGGCGTCCGACTCGACACCGGCACCCGCGCCGGCGACGTCGTCAGCGACCGTTTCGACTCGCTGCTCGCCAAGCTGATCGTCGTAGGCGCCGACCGCCCCCAAGCCCTGCAGCGGGCCCGCCGCGCGCTGGCAGAATTCGAAGTCAGCGGCGTCCCCACCACCATTTCGTTCCTGCGGACCGTGCTCGACGAACCAGCGTTCAGCGCGACCACCGCGGCCGCGTTCACCGTCCACACGCGGTGGATCGAGCAGGAGTTCCCGCCCGCACAGCACAACGACAGCCCCCAACCCGCAGAGCCGGCGAGGATGACGGTCCGCATCGGCGAACGCTGGCTGACCGTCGCGGTCCCCGGGCTGGCCGCCGCCAAGGACGGGCCGCTAGCCCAGGCGCGGGCCCGCGGGCGGACGCAGGGCGCCGGGCCGGGCGACGCCCCCGGCGACACGGTGGTCACCCCGATGCAGGGCACCGTGGTCCGAGTCGCCGTCGCCGAGGGCGAGCAGGTGCAGCACGGCGACGTCATCGCCGTCATCGAGGCGATGAAGATGGAGAACGCCGTCACCGCACCGCGGGCCGGCCGCGTTGTCGAGCTGTCCGTCGCGGTCGAGGACAACGTCGCCCAGGGGGCGCCGGTCTGCCGGATCGCGGACAACGAGGCCGCGTGAAGATCGGGTTGATGCTCGACCCCGCCGGTGACCCCGGCGAGGTACCCGGCGAAGCCCGACGCGCCGAGCAGCTCGGCTTCGACGCCGTCGCCGCCGGCGAACACGTCTTCTTCCACGGCCCGGTGTCGAACGCCTTCGTGACGCTCGCGGGCGCCGCCGCGGTCACCGACCGGGTCCGGCTGCTCACCGCGCTGACCGTACTGCCTCTCTACCCGGCGGCGCTGGCCACCAAGATGGCCGCGACCCTAGACCGGCTGTCGCACGGCCGGCTCAACCTGGGAATCGGGGTAGGCGGCGAGCACCCACCGGAGTTCGCCGCCTGCCACGTCCCCGTCGGGCGCCGCGGGGCCAAAACCGACGAGTCGCTGAACATCATGCTGCGGCTGCTGCGCGGCGAGCACGTCACCGCCGACGGCGAGTTCGCACACCTCGACGGGATGAGCCTCGAGCCGCTGCCGGTGCAACGCCCCAACCCGCCGATCTGGGTCGGCGGCCGAAGTCCCGCGGCGGCCCGCCGGGCAGGACGGTTCGGGGACGTGTGGATGCCCTACTTCGTCACCCCACAGCGGCTCTCGGCCAGCCTCAGCCAAGCCCGCGACGCCGCCAGCCGGGCCGGGCGCTCCGCCGAATCGGTCGAGGGCGCCGTGTTCCTGTGGGGCGCGGTCGCCCGGGACGCCGCCCGGGCCCGGGCACAGGCCGTCCAGGCGGTGAGCGCGACCTACAACCAGGACTTCGAACCGCTAGCCGACCGCTATCTGCTCACCGGAAGACCAGCCGACCTGGTCCACCGGCTAGGCGAATACCGCGACGCCGGCGCGAGTTCGGTGATCTTCTCACCGGCCTGCGCACCCGAGCACCGCACGGCAATGATCGAATTGTTCGCCCAAGAGGTGCTTCCCGCCACGGTCGACTCGACGACGACAGGACGGTGAACCTGCCGGGCGGGGCACCGCCCGGCGCCGGCACTACAAGGCTGTAGGCCGGGTGCGCCGCCCACCGGTCGCCTCCGGGGGATCGAGCAGGCCCGTCAGGGTCAGCAACTGCACTGCGTCCGGTCGGGCTCGGCTTTAGCGCTTCGGGCGGGTCCTGGGTGGTGGCTGAACGCTGCAGCGGATCGTTCGACGCGGCTCGGGCCGGACCGCGCCCGGCGTCGGCTCGGGAGGCTCAGGGCGTCGATTAGGCTCTCCGTGGTGAGGGGGCTGGCGTCGGTGTCGGTGTCGCGGAGCGGCTGGCGGGGTCGTGGAGCCGGCGAGTGCCGGCCAGCTCGGGCCCGGGCCGGCCGCGGCCAGGCGCAGTACGCCCAGCCGGCGGGCCAGCTGGGGATCCTCGCGCCGCATCCTCCTGCTCGGCAACGCCGAAGTGTTCCTGCTGCCGGCTGCGACCGGGGCGTTCCTCGACCAACGCGACCACGCACCCAGCACCCGCCGGGTCTACACCGCCTCGCTGGCCGCGCTCGTCGACGGGTTCGGCACCGCCACCAGGGTCGATGAGCTGGACCCGGCCGGGACCGCAGCCTGGTTCCGCCTGCGCTACAAGGCGGCGGCGCCGGCAACGTGGAACCGCGAGCTCGTGATGCTGCGCTCGGCGGTCATGTGGTGGCGCACCCAGGGATGGCTCGCCGCCGATCCCACGGTGCTGATCGAGCGCCGCCGCCAGACCCCCGACCGGACGCGGGCGCTCACCGTCGCCCAGCCGCAGGGGCTGTGGCGCCGCGAGGACGTCGCGCTGCGGGACAAGACGCTGTGGCGGCTGCTGTATGAGACCGCGGCCCGCGCCACCGAGGTCCTCGGCCTCGACGCCAATGACCTGGACCTGGCCAACAAGCGAGCCCGGGTGCGCTCCAAAGGCGGCGCGACCGAGTGGGTGTTCTGGCAGACCGGCTGCGCCCAGCTGCTCCCCCGCCTGCTCGCCGGGCGCACCGCAGGCCCAGTCTTCCTCGCCGACCGCCGGCCCACCCGGGCCGTGGCCACCCTCGACCAAGACAGCGCAACCGGGCGGGCCCGGCTGTCCTACCGCCGAGCCGCCCACCAGTTCTCCGCGGCGACCGGCTGGACGCTGCACCAACTTCGGCACTCGGCGCTGACCCACGCAGCCGAGGACGGCACCAACCTCCCCCTGCTGCTGGCCCGGTCCCGGCACGCCTCCGTGCGCTCACTCGAGCGCTACGCCCGCCCCAGCCCCGAAGCCGTCGCCCGACACCTCGCCGCAACCGACCCCGCCCGCCGACGCACCTGACCAGAGCCGTCGTGGCTCTCCCTCACCGCTAACAACGGAAATCGCGCGGCTACTCAGCCAACCCCGATGGGCAGGGACGTGCAGACCTCGCCGCGGCAGGCGGAGTCGTAGACACCCGGCGTTCTGCGGCGAGCGGTGAAGCGGGCCGACACCCTCCCGCCCGGCGCACGCCGAGGTGGCCCTGCGCACGGCCGGCGCCCCCACGGGGGGCGCACCGGAATCCATTCGGGATTACGCACGCGCCGCGCCTGATCCAGGACCGACCCGAGGCCAGCGCTCGGGCAGGGGCGCGCCGGGCCTTGATACCTGGCGACGCACGATGCGCGATCAACTTCGCCATCCCAGATTGACTTTAGAACCTCGCCACTAGTAAAGTAGGTTCGGTCGTAGTGAGACCACTGGATGGAGGAGGAAGTCAATGTCACCGCTGACGCACTCTGAGGCCAACACGCTGACGGCGGAGTTCACCGCCTGGCTGTCCCAGTTCATCGTCGAGTCCGACCTGCAGGCGCCCACACTGAGTGCCGTGAGTGCTCCCACGTCGCCGGGTGCCTACACCATTGTCGACCTGGAGGACCTGGTGGACGGTTTCGAGCACGTATGGCCAAAGGCCAGCGTGGCAACCAAGTACCGCGCCACCGAGCACGTACCGACCACCCGGTACACCGTGCGCACCGCCGAGGGGGACTACTCCCTGCTGATAGGGGCCGAGCTGGGCGGCCGCAAGACCCATGGCAGGGACGCTCGCGGCCGGATCGTCGTCTTCGTGCGGCGCGGCACAGGAAAGGGCGGGCTCTACCCCTTGGTCGAGTTCGCCGAGGCCGACGCGCCGGCCGAGGATGGAACCGCCGTGTACGCGGCAGGGATCTTCCGCCTCGATGCGCCCCGCTCCCTGATGACGGCTGCCGACCTCGACCAGCTGTCAGCCGTTCCGCACCTGCGCCAGGCCGAGGTTCGCCGCGCTGACGAGGTCTACGAGGGCATGCACAGCGGTCCAAGCCTGCGTCTCGTGGTCAAGGTAAGCGATGTCGAGACCATGCTCACGCATGCCCTCTGGATCGGCAGCCTACGAGGTGGAGGCAGGCTCCCGCGGGCCGCCTGAACCCGCCTCGGGCCGCTCGGATCGGCGTCCTCTGGGCAGCGTCGGGATGGTTGTGCAGGTGCAGCACCGGGGCTCGTCGCAGCAGTGTCTCCCGCCGGGCCCGCCACAGGGCCAGGCTCCAACTTGCCGCCGTCGCTGCTCATGGCCAGGCCTGAAGAGCGGCCGAACCGCCGGGCTGCACACAGGCAGAGTGCGGCCTCTGCGGTGGTGCGGTGTGGATCACGCCGCATCATCGGCGGCTCGGGCATGGGGTCTGTTGCTGTGCCCGGCCTACCGGCCACCCGGTCTGTCCTGGCGCGTTCTTACGGTCTGGTGGCTGCGGACCGGTACTCGCGGGTCGTGGGTGGAAGCACACACCGTGCTGCTGCAGACGGTGCAAGAGGGGCTTGACGGCCAGGTCCGCGATCACGTCCTGGAGCAGGCTCGTCCCGGCGGTGGTTACCGGGCCGGTGACGGCTGGCTGGGTCAGGATGAAGGCGCCGAGACAGAGGGCGCCTAGTCGAAGGCCGACGCGCGGGCGTATCGGGGTCCGGATGCTGGTCAGGCTGTGGTCCCTGCGGCCATCCGCAGCAGGTCGGTGGCCGTGAACTTGCCAGTCTGTGCTGAGGGGAACGTTGGAGTCCAGGACGGCTCGGCGCGCAGAAACGAAGCGGGGTCCTTGGACAGGAGGCCAGCGATGACCTCGGCGACGACTCTTCCGCCGACGGGACCTAGGTGCTGTCCGCCCGATCGCAGCTCTGCTTCTTTGAGAATGTAGAACCACAGCGGTGCCGGGTGACCGAGCCCGAGCTCGTCGGTGCTGAGTGGCGCGGTCGTAATTTTAGGGACGCGGTCCGCGACCGCGGCGGCGACGGCGTCGCCGGCGGGAAGTCCGAGCCGGTCGCCCCGGAAGAGGTTGAGCAGCGCGAGGGACCGCTGCTGGTCGTCGATCTTGGGTGGCAGGGTAGCGAGTGGGTCGGCGATGTGGCTGTCGATCAGGCGGCTGCTCTGCACCGTTGTCGGGTCGGCCCCGATCCCTGGGAAGAAGCGTTCCCAAGCCACTGACCAGTTCGCTGGAAGTGGCCGGAAGCCTCGCAGGTCCTCCAGCGGCTGAGCAGTCGGGGAGGGGCTGAAGATCGGGATGGGACCGACTGTGGCGTTGAGTTGGTAGCTGGGGCGGATCATGCTGTGTCCCAGCCGGTAGGCGGCGGCGGAGTACTCGATAGGCATGAAGGCCTGGTTCCGCGGCCGGTACAGGACGAGCTCGGCGCGCAGCCGTCCGCTCTTGGGGTCGTGGGCCAGGACCGCGTTGGCGGTCTCTTGCCCGACCAGGCGCGGTAGCAGATCGGTGACCACGATCCACTGGTAGTGCCAGCGCACCAGCCGCTGCGCCGCCTGGAAGGTTGTCTCGGCGCCGATCAGCAGGGTGGGGTCGGCCAGGACGTGGGCCACGGCGGCGTTGTGGAAGCGCAGGAAGGCCAGGTGCAGTTGGCTGATGATCAGGTGCACGTCGTTGCGGGGGTCGCCGATCAGCGCTCGGCCCTGCTGATTGCGGGGCAGGTCTACTGCCTCGAAGCCCCTGTCGGTCGGGTTCTGGCCGATGAGCATCAGGTCCGGGTCGTCGTTGTCGTAGAGGTACGGACTGGCCTGTGGGCCGCCGCCGTAGATGCTGTCGAGGTCGAGGCGGGGGGTGCGGTAGTTCTCCAGAGCGTCCGGGTCGTTCTGGCGCTGCAGGCTGGAGGTCGCATCCAGGGTGATGTCGTGGTCGAGGAACTGGGCGAGGTAGGTGTAGCCCGCCGGGTTTGCGGGGTTGTCTTGCGCTGTGGGTGTGCCGGACCAGCCGCCTCCGCCGCCGCCGGCCGAGCTCTCCGTCATGCGGTCGGCGACCGTCCGCAGCTGCTCGTCGGTGAGGTGGAGCGGCTCGAGGGTGCGGAACAGGCGGCCGAAGCGGCCGGAGGCGATCGACGACCGCGGCACCTCGCTGATGCCGCGTAGGCGGGGGCCACCGTGATGGTCAAGTTCGTTCATGACACGCGTCCCTTCGGTTGCGGGTCCGACGGCCCCGCAGGCTAGTGTTTACCGATCAGGTACAATCCCTGCACCTGCTGAGGACAGTAGCACGACGTGGGATAGATCCTTGACGTGATCGGTAAAGATCGGGGTGTCTGGGGCGTGAAGCTGGCCTTCCGCGATGACCACTTACGGGACGTGTGCAGCTCGCGCGAGGCGCTGGGCCGTCTCTGGGGTCCCGCTTGGAACCAAGTCGACGTGTGTCTGACGCTGCTCCACGCAGCTGCGCGACTGGCTGACCTGCGCACCTTCGCCTGCCTGCACGTTGGGCTGGCAGGAGACGACGCTGTTAGCGCAGTGGCAGATGGAGGGACTCTGTCGGTCTCCCACGCCGAGGCACACATGACGCTGCGACCCATCGACGCGCAGGGCCGCAGCCTTTTCGCCTCCCCGGGGGGAGACATCCGCACCTTGGACCATGTGGACTGCGTCAGGGTCCTCGACGTCTCGTGCCAAGGCCATCACGCACATCGGCAGGAGGCCTCATGACTACGACTGGTCCACGCGGCCAGCGCCCCGTTGACGCTGCGACACCGGCCTCCAGCAGGAACCGCAGCAGTGTTGCCGCTTCCCTCGACCCTGACGCGCCCGCGCCAGGTACGCGCTCAGCTACCCAGACAGGAGGCGCCATCTCAGAGATCGGCCCGCCCCCAGTTGCCTTCCGTCCCGACTGGGCTCTGCCCCCTGGCACCATCCTTCGCAAGGAGCTGGCAGCCCGCGGTATGAGCCAAGCCGACTTGTCACAGCGGACCGGTCTGTCTCCCAAGCACATCAACCAGGTCGTCATGGGCAGCGCCTCGCTCTCACCCGATGTCGCGCTGCGCCTTGAACGAGCGATGGGCACATCGTCGGCCGTCTGGCTCTCACTAGAGGCCCACTGGCAGAACCACGTGGCCCGCGAGGAAGCCGGCGCGGCACTCCTTGAGCACGTCGAATGGGCAAAGCGTTTCCCGGTTAAGGAACTGATCGGCCACGGCGTCCTTAGCGGGTCAGAGCAAGGCTCGACTCTTGTTGAGGTGATCCTGCGGCTATTCCAGGTCGCCACCCCTAACGCCTTCGAGCAGGTCTGGCTCGCCCCGGTCGCCGGCTTTCGCCGCTCTCAAAAGCATGACGTCGATCCACTTGCCACGATCACTTGGCTTCGGCTTGGAGAAATGGCTGCGGAGGACCTCCCGCTCGCACGCTGGAACCCGGCTCGACTTCGAGGTGTGTTGCCCAAGCTGCGAGGATTCACCCGCCTTGCTGACGCCGATGGCTTTCGGCAGGCGCAGACCCTTTTGGCGGCCTGCGGTGTGGCTACTGTCTACGTGCCCGAGATCGTCGGTAGCCGTGCCTGCGGGGCGACTCGCTGGCGGACGGGGGGCACGCCCCTGATCGTGCTGTCGGGCCGATACCGGCACGCGGACAGCTTCTGGTTCACGCTGTTCCACGAGATCGCCCACATCTTGCTGCACCCTCGGCGGGCGACCTACGTCGACCTGGACGGTGAGTACGGCGACGACCAGGACGGCCAGGAGAGCGAGGCGAACGACTACGCCGCCGAGCTGCTGATCCCAGCATCTTTCGGTCCGCGACTAGTCGGGGCGCGTCGCTTCAGCCAGCTTGCAGTACTCGCCGACGAGGCCGGGGTAGACCAAGGGATCGTTGCTGGACGGTATGGACACCTGACCAACAACTGGCAGTTAGGCGCTCGCCTGCGCCACCGCTTGGACCTCGCCGGGCTGTGAACGAGGTAAGCGCGCCTCCCGTTCGAGGCGAGTGTGGGAGCCTTCGCAGGCAAAAGACGGCTCTGACCTGGGCAAACGCGACAGCCGATAATTATGCTTATGTCAAGTTAACGAGTGCGTATGCCATCCGTTGCCGCTTCGGCACCGCTGTGGCCTCTCACCGAAGTTGGCGAATTCTCAGTGAAGTTGGCGGGCGTGTCGCGCGAGGTTGTCAACGGTCGGCTGCTGGGATGCCCGGGGGGCGCGTACTCGTGACGATGTCGTCGGTGTGGGCTTCGTCGACGAGGACGGCGTAGAGCGTCAAGAGCCCCTCGAGGGTTGCGCGCAGCACCGGTTCGAGTCGGGTCGCCCGGTTCGGTCGTTCCCGTCCTACAGGGGGCAGCGGAACTGGCCTGGCTGGTGGTGGTCGGCCACGACTGGTGCGCATGTCGGTTATGAGTCCTGGCTGGAGCGCGACCACGCGATGGCGCTGGACTTCGATGCAGACGTGGTCGGGTTCTCCGCCCAGCCGTTCTGGTTGTTCGTGCACGTCGATGGGCAGCGCCGATCACACGCACCGGACTTCTTCGCTCGTCATCGAGACGGCGGGGCAACGGTGGTCGACTGCCGACCTGATCACCGGATCAAGCCGCGCGACGCGGCGATGTTCGCCGCCACCGCCCGGGCCTGCGCGGAGGTTGGGTGGTCGTATCGGCGGTTCGGCGCCCTCGATGAGGTGCTCGCTGCGAACCTGCGATGGCTGGCCGGCTACCGCCAGGCCAGGTTCGCGAACGGCTTCGCATCCCCTATGAGCCCTCCACCGGTCGCGACCCGCTGCTGGAATGGGTCGACGCGCAGCGGCGACGCCAGCCTGGCACATGACCGAATACCTCGACGTCGGCACCGACATCGGCCCGCCGGGTCCGGGCCGGCGAGCTGGGGTCGGGTGCCGATTGAGGACCTCGTCCCTTCCCGGCCAGCCCCACTGACGTTCCGCCAAGTTGATCGAGAACCGCAGCCGCCGGGAACTCATTCAACCTGGCGAACGGCTGATCGCCACCGGACTCAGTCGCCAGATTCACTGAGAACGGACAACCGCGTTGCTTCCGCGGATGATCGACGCGGCCACTGCATGATGATGTTGAGCATGGGGCGCCGCTGGTACGAGATCTAGGTGCGGAGCCGCGGGTCATGAGCGGCTCGTGGGAAGCGGCTCGGCCTGCTTTAGGGCGACTCCGCAGTAAGTATGAGAGCCCCCGTCAGCGCCAGGTTCTGGATGAACATGCGGCGGTGCGCTGCCCGGGCTTGGGGCGCCTCCTCTAACCAGAACGCGTGCACTGTCACGGTCACACCGAGAAGCGCTGCAGCGAGCGAAGCCGCGGTAGCTCGCGGCGCGACACCAGCCGCAAGAGCTATCCCTCCACAAAGCATAGCGGAGGCCGAGACCCGCACTACTACGGCCGGAACGGGAATCCCTTTACTTTTCGCGACCGAGATCAGCATCGTTGGATCTGTAAGTGCCTCTGCGCCGCCGCTGACGAACGGTACACTAACAAGGAGCCGCGCGGTCGCTTTGCTACGCGCACTCATCGGCCTGACCGGGCCTTCTGTCCGTAACAACTTCCCAGACCGCGTCCACTAGAGAAGTGGGTCGCCAAGCGTGTGCTAGAGGGCCTGGCTGACATGTAGCCGCCGCCGACAATCGCTTGATCTCCGGTAATCATTGTGAGGTCGCTGCATTCACGCGAGGAAAGCCGGGGCGCGCGATGGACGGCTATCCCCGACCACCCCTGGTCCGTCTCTGTTCCCGCGGTATCGGTGTTCCCGCGGTATCGGTCGTTCACCGTGGCTCATCCCTCCCGAGTTCGTGTCCTGCCCCGTCAACGCTGGACCCATCGCCTCAGGTCCGCCTGCTGGTAGGTCGTGCCTATTGAGCGCGCTGAACCGGCCCCGCCAGAACAGTACCTACTGCGGTAGGTTGTAGTGATACCCCGGGCCAGTTGATCGAGAGGCGGATCCCAATGCGGCTTGCTGGCGTCTCCCCCTTTCCTCCCGTGTTCGCTGCTCGCTACCGGGAGCGCGGCTACTGGGAGGACCGGTCGCTCATCGACCACTACCTCAGCGCGTTCGAGAGGTGGCCAGACCGCGTTGCCGTCATCGACGACGATGAGATCCTGTCGTACGCCGAGCTGGCGCAGCGCGCTGAGCTGACGGCTCGCAATCTGCTCGATCTTGGCCTTAGGCCCCTTGACCGCGTGGTAGTCCAGCTGCCGAACACGGCGCTGTTCGCGTCCTTCTACCTGGCGTTGCAGCACATCGGCGCAATACCGATCATGGCGTTGCCCTCGCACCGCTTCCGGGAGGTGGAGCAGTTCGTGCGGCTGTCCGGGGCGGTCGCGCTAGCGACCCCCTCGACCGCCCGGGACACCGACTTCCGCTCCATTTTCCGCAGGGTGCAGGCCGACCAGCCCAGCTTGCGGCTGCACGTTGTGCAGGGCGCCGACCGCGACACTAGCGGCGCTACCAGTACTGAAGGGGACGCGGCCGAACCTGGCCTCGTGCGCCTGGAGGACCTGCACACCCGGATGCCGCGATCAGACGACCGTGCGTGCGCTGACGGCGGTGCGGGCCGGCATCGACCCGGAGGACCCGGCCGTCTTCCAGCTCTCCGGAGGCACGACGGGCATCCCGAAGCTCATCCCGCGCAGCCACAACGACTACGCCTTCAACTCCTACCTGGCCGCGTCGATCTGTGACATCCACGACGGGGACGTGCTGCTCGACGTCCTGCCGATCTCGCACAACCTGCCGCTGGCCTGCCCGGGCATGCAGGGCTTCCTGTTCTCCGGTGCCACGGTCGCCATGAGCACCTCCACCCGCAGCGGCACGATGTTCCACCGCATCGCCCGCGACCACGTCACCCACATCCACGTCGTCCCAGCGCTGCTGATCAAGCTGGTGAACGACCCCGCGGCGGGCGACCACGACCTGACGTCCATGCGGGTCATCCAGAGCGGTGGGCAACGCCTGCAACCAGAGACCAGGATGCGCGCCGAGAAGGTCTTCCCGGCCGCGACAGTCCAGGAGAACTTCGGCATGGCCGAAGGACTGATCATGTTTGTGCGGCTCGACGACCCGGCCGAGGTTCGGCTGGAAACCGTAGGTCGACCCATCTGCGCGGACGACGAGGTACGGCTCGTCGACGAGGTCGGCACCGACGTGCCCGACGGCGAGGTCGGCGAGCTGTGGACGCGGGGTCCGTACACACTGCGCGGCTACTACAACTCGCCTGAGCACAACACGCGCGCCTTCTCCCCCGACGGCTTCTACATGTCCGGTGACCTGCTGTGGCAGCATCCGACCGGCAACTACGTCGTCGCCGGCCGCAAGAAAGACCTGATCAACCGGGGCGGCGAGAAGATCTCGGCCGAGGAGATTGAGAACCTCATCCTCGCCCACCCCGCGGTTCTCAACGTCGCCTGCATCCCCGTGGACGACGACGTCCTGGGGGAGAAGATGTGCGCCTGCGTCATCCTCCGGCCCGGTCAGACGCTGACGCTGCCGGAGCTGGCGGCGCACCTGCAGCGGGCCGAGGTCGCCAAGCACAAGTGGCCGGAGTATTTGCAGGTCCTCGACGCCTTCCCCCTGTCCCCGATCGGAAAGGTCTCGAAGAAGGACCTGGTGGCCGAGCTGCGTGACCTTGCCCACCGTCGCACCGAATAGGACTGGGAAGACTACCTACCGCGGTAACTTGAGGAGGATGAGAGAGGAGCACCCGGTGTCCAGTGACGCGCTTGCCGGCAACGACCACTTCATCGACGCCTTGCTCTCTCTGGGCTTCTCGCAGTACGAGGCCCGGTGCTACGTCGGGCTGCTCGCAGGCGGCCCGCAGACGGGCTACGCCGTGTCAAAGACCACCGGCGTCCCCCAGCCGAAGGTGTACGAGGCGTTGCGCCGGCTTGTCAGCCGAAGCGCCGCCCGCCAGCTCCCAGGTGAGCCGGTGAACTTCGCGGCCATCCCACCCGACGAGCTGCTGAATGAAATGCAGAGTTCCTACGACTCCCGGGTGGAACACGCTCGCACCGTCAGCACCACGGTCGACGTCGCGGCGGTACCGCGCAGCCAGGAGCCGGTCTCCCGGCTGGCCGACCGGCAGGAGGTGGTCACTGCCGCAGACGCGGTGATGGGACGGGCGGTCCGGCGCATCTACCTGTCCGCGACCTCTGCCGAGGTTGTCAGCCTGCGCGTCTCCATCGAGTCGTGCGTGCGCCGCGGCGTCGACGTCGTTCTGCTCTGCTTAGGAGAGATGCCCTTCCAGTCGCCGGGGGTGCGGGTCTTCCGGCATGCCAGTACCGACGGAGCCATCTTCCGCCACCACCAGTCGCGCCACGTCGCTCTCGTCGCCGACTCCCGCTGCACCGTGTTCGGGTTGGCTCCCGATGGTGTCAGCTGGTCGGGCGTGGAAACTGACAGCGAACCGCTGATCGCCGCAGTCAAGGGCTACATCCGCCACGACATCGACCTCCAGAAGATCTTCGGCGACTTCAAGCAGGAACTCCTCGACGCCTATGGGCCTGGGCTCCAGCAGCTCGAGAGCTACCGGGCCGACGTGCCGTCGCCCGCCGCGGGCCTTGCCGGCGACGCTCCTCCCGCACAGGCTCAGATCGCCTGAACCAGCCGGTGCCCCTCAGGCACTGACCGGGGTGGGCTTGGAAGGAGAGATCGCGGTGCCCGAGGCCTTGGTCGTCACAGCCCGTCGCACTCCTATTGGTCGGGCGGTGAAGGGCTCTTTGCGTGACGTCCGTCCCGAGGACCTGGTCGCCGCCGTCATCGCCGACGCCGTCGAACGCTCCGGTCTGGACCCGGCCAAGCTGGACGACCACGCACTCGGTACGGCCTATCCTGAAGGTAAGCAGGGCTCGAACCTTGCCCGGCGCGCTGGCCTGCTCGCCGGCTTGCCGGTGTCGGTCCCCGGCAGCACTGTCAACCGATTCTGCGCGTCGAGTCTGCAGGCGCTGCGCATCGCCACCCACGCTCTGTGGTCCGGGGAGGCCGGAGCACACCTGGTCTCGGGCGTCGAGTCAATCAGTCACGTGGGACGCACCACCAGCGAGGAGGACAAGCACCCAGCCTTCCTCGACGGCTCGCTGCCCGACGTCTACGTCCCCATGGGCCTGACGGCCGAGAACGTCGCCCGTCAGTTCAACGTCTCCCGCGAGGACATGGACGGCCTGGCCCTGGACAGCCACCGCAAGGCGGTGGCGGCCAGCGATGCAGGCGTCCTGGCCCGCAGCATCCTGCCGGTGCAATTGCCCGATGGAACCATGGTCAGTACCGACGACGGACCGAGGCGCGACGCGTCCCTGGAGCGGCTGGCAGCGCTGCCACCGGTCTTCGTTGAAGCTGGGTCCGTGACAGCCGGCAACTCCTGCCCTCTCAACGACGGCGCCGCCGCAGCTGTCCTGGTTTCCGACACGGTCGCCCAACAAGAGGGCCTCACGCCGAGGGCCCGGATTCTCGGAACCGCAGTGAGCGGCGTCGCACCGTCGATCATGGGAGTTGGGCCGGTCGAGGCCATCCGGACCGTGCTGCGCCGCGCCGGCCTCGGCATCCAGGACGTGGACGTGGTCGAGTTCAACGAAGCCTTCGCCAGCCAGGTGCTGGCTGTCAGCCGGGAGGTGGGGATCGACGTGGACCGCCAGCTGAACCCCTCTGGCGGCGCCATCGCGCTCGGTCACCCGTTCGGGATGACCGGGATACGGCTGCTGTGCACCCTGCTGGACAATCTTGATCTCTCCGGTGGCCGGACGGGGTTGGCAACCCTGTGCGTGGGTGGCGGCCAGGGCATGGCCCTGCTGCTTGAGCGAATCTGACCCGACGCTGCTTAGCCCGGATGCACCGCAGGGTCTGGTGATCTTGCGTAGTTGATCTTCGTGGTGGGGTTGCAGGTTGGGGGCGTGGTCAGGCTGCCGGTCTGTCCGGCGTTTCCACTGATGTCTGCGGTCGGCC
>JAABVA010002323.1_pt1 | contig 19091 bp, 17 predicted proteins | sample 5560331 | NCBI WGS metagenome assembly JAABVA01 (sample SAMN12812661, study PRJNA571458) | rock metagenome | isolation source: Antarctica rocks | place: Antarctica: Victoria Land, Mt New Zealand sud | collected 2016-01-07 | reverse complement strand
ATCGGCGATAGCTCTCAGGATAGCCATCAACATAGCCATCAACATAGCCACCAACATAGCTACCAACGAAGGTGCGTAGCTAGGATCGTAACAATATACTCTGTTGATCAGATGATGAAGAAACTTTCGCTGAATAAACAGTCAAGCTGCTGCTGATATGAATCTTCAGAACTCATGAGCTATCAAGATCAATAGTGTTTGATAGAGATTCACAATTCATATCGATTGTCTGAAAGTTTTTATGTCTGAGACTCAACATTAAGATGAAACTATTCATTGACTATCACTTACAGATTAATGATTAAACAAAAAGAGTGAATCAGAATGTAGAATGATATTTACGAGATTACTGCTTGTACATGCAAGATGACTGATTCATCTGACTATCTATGACTGAATTCGTCGATAACAATGCTATTTCGTCATCAATTGAACAATCAGCGTTCTTTCTGAATAAGAGCTTTCACTCTCATATGAGCTTCAATTTGAATTCAACTGAATATGAGATCACTCGAACTAAAATTCAAGCGAGCAAAGCAGAGAATATATTTGAACACATGAAATGATCATTAGCATTGATCAAGCAGACATTAGCAAGAGTTAAAGTCACAATGAAGAAATAGATTGATAAGCATTGAAAGAAAATGATCTACAAGATAGATGACATGATGTTTCTGAATTCTAGAAACATTATGATCGCAAGATTATCAAAGAAGCTGAATGATAAGATGTTAGAATCTTTCAAGATTCTGACTGAGATCAAACATGCATATCAATTGAAACTGTCATCGACAATGAAGATTCATTCAGAGTTCATCTTGAATCTGCTACGACTGAATTCAAAAAACTTTCTGAAAGAACAATGAAATAAGTCATCTGATTTTATAGTGATAAATGACGAAGACGAATGAAAAGTGAAGAACATACTGAACTTTCAACACTATAGAAGACGACTGCAATATCGTGTCAATTGAAAGAACTATGATATCAATTTACATTGATACAATGTTGATGAAAATGAGTTCAAAGACTGCTCGAAGATTGTAAATAACTTTCATCAGAAGTATTCAAACAAGTTAAGTTAGAAATCAACTCAACAAGAATTGATTGATCAAACTGCAGCAATGAGAACATTGCTGAATGAAGAAAAGAAAGTAATGTTGCAAGCATGCATTTCTGATATCTCTGATTAGCCTAACATAGACTAGTATAAAGCTGTGAGTAGAGCTGTTGTTGACACGCTAGCGATCTAGCGTGCCTTCGTGAGTAAAACTCACGTCATGTTGCATCTTCTTTCTACTTCAGCTTTGAACTTCTAGTTAGAATACACTCATATAATTCGCTCTATGCAGACTCATAACAGAAATTTCTTATTTGAATTCTTTTTAAAAATTTCTATTTCAATTCTTGCTCATAGAATAACAAGTAGTTCTCTGATGTTCTGAAATACATATGAGCAAAGCTTCATATTAATACGAAGATTTACTAATTAACAGATTGTTGATGATTTCAACTTATACAAATATCATGTAATGCTCTTTAAATTAACAAATGAATTGACGTTCTATCAACATTATATGAACGACGTGTTATTCAAATATCTACATCAGTTTTGTCAGATTTATTTAGATGACATTATTATTTACAGCAAGATCTTGAAGAAATACAAACAACATGTACGATTGATCTTAAATAAACTATGAGAAGCTGATCTACAGATAGACATCAACAAATGTGAGTTTCATGTGCAAGAGATTATCTTTCTAGAACGACTGATATTCATTGAGAAACTAAAGATGAATTCTCGAAAGATACAGATGATCGTCGAATGATCTATTCTCATCAATCTCACTCAGATATAATTCTTCATTGACTTTTGCAACTTCTATCGACGCTTTATCAAGAACTTTTCAAAGATTGTTCATCTCATAATTTGACTTATTCAAAAGAAAATCATATTTGAATGAAATGAGATCTGTCAGACGACATTGAATCATATGAAGAGACATATGATTGAGACTTCAATACTTCGTCACTTTGATCAGACTCGTGAGACTATTCTTGAAATTGACTCATTTGACTACGTCAATGATGAAGTTCTCTCTCAATATGATGACGAAGAAGTACTACATTCGATTGTCTTCTATAGCAAGAACATGTTTTCTGCTGAATGCAACTACGAGATATATGATAAAGAACTTCTGATCATCATTTGAGCATTTGAACACTGATGACTTGAACTGAAGTTAACTGACATTTCTATTAAGATGTTCATCGATCATCAAGCGCTCATCTCATTGATGAAAGATAAAGAGCTGAGCAGACGTCAGATGCGCTGAGTTCAGAAGCTCACTGACTTCAACTTCAGAATAATGTATCAATCTGACAAACAAAACATCAAGATCGATGCATTAACTTGTTAAGCTGACGTTGTGCTCAAAGATTCAGAAGATGAGCGCGTTCGCTATCAATAAATCACTATTCTGACTTTGAATCAAATAAAAATTGCTGATCTAAAGAAGAACATCAATGAATCAATCTATAAACAGATTCTTGAGACTAATGAAATCGATGAGAATTGTACGCTACTTCGCGAAGCAATAGCAAGAGACGAGACACAATATGAAGATATCAAATTGAAGAATTGTTGAATTCAGAATGAAATCTTGTATCATGATAGTCAGCTATGAGTCTCGTTCAACGAGCTTCTACAAATGAATCTGATTCGTGAGATGCACAATCAATCATCAGTTGATCATTCTGATATTCTTAGAACTGTAAAAGTTATAAAGCGAAACTACTATTGATCATTCATGCGAAAAACGATAGATCAATATATTTGAAACTGCTATATCTATCAACGTTCAAAGACATTTAAAGATAAATCAAATGACTTGCTTCAATCTCTATTGATATCTAAACAGCGATGACAAGACATAACAATGAACTTCATTATTAATTTATTTGATTCGTACGATTACAACGTTATTCTGACTGTCATCTGCAGATTGTCAAAGAAAAGACATTATATTTCTTGCATCATTAATGATGAAAATATCACAGTCGAAAGAACAGCTGAGATGTTAATTCAGTGAGTATATCAAACTCATGATTTATCAAGCTTCATTGTATTCAATCGAGATACTCAGTTCACTTTCATTCTTTGAAAGTTTCTTTGCAAATGACTGAGCATTTCTCTTTGATTGTTCATCATCTATCATTCTCAGATCGACGATCAAAGCGAATGAGTCAATCAGAATGTTAAAAGATATCTTCGTTCTTTCTGTTCATACATGCAGAATGACTGATTCAAGTAATTACTCATGATTGAGTTTGTCAACAATAATATCTTGTCTTCAGTCATCTTCTTGATTCTTTTCTTCATGAATAAGAGCTTTCATTCTCATATGAGCTTTGATTCTGACATCATTGAGTATGAAAGCACTTGCGAACGCTTGCAGATCATCAGAATCGAAGATATATTCAATCACATGAACAAGATGTTAATCTTCGCTCGCAAAGCTCTGATCAAAACACGAAAATGAATGATGAAACAAGCTAATAAGCATAGAAAGAAAATTAATTATGAGATTGAATCAAAGATGTTTCTGAACGAAAGAAACATCGTTACAGCGAGACTCTTCAAAAAGCTAGATGACAAGATGCTCAATTCATTCAAGATCACAGACTCTGTTAACTTCTTCTATAAATTGAAACTATCAGACACTATGCATATACATGATGTATTTCATTCAGAGCTTCTTCATTCTGTTGTTGATGATTCTTTGTCTGATCAGAAGAATAAATCTTCGAAGTCAATAGTGATAAACGATGAGAATGAATGAAAGATCGATGATATATTGAACTTTCAATGATATTGAAGAAAACTTCAATATCAAGTTAAATGAAAGAGCTATGACAACGATCTCAACTGATATCACGCTGACGATGACGAATTTATGAATGCTCAAGAGATAATCAATGACTTTCATATCAAATATTCAACAAAAGCTCATTAAGAAAATACATTCATGTGAACATGAATTGTTGAAGAGAGAGAGTAATGTTACAATCTTGATCTATTCTCGATTTATTCTCGATTTATTCTCGACTTTATTCTCGATCTCGATTACTTCTAATTGAGTTTAGTGAGCATTCAAGCTAGAAGTGATGTCATCGAGTTTCTGCATTATCTGTGTAAGACGTCAACTCTTTCAAGTCTAGCACAGAGATCAGAAACACACATATAAGCTGCGAGTTCTATTCTGTAGATACTTTTCTTTCTTAGCATTTATCTATTAGTTAAATGACACTCATATGACTCGCTCTATGCTGATCTCTAACACTATGTCAGATGTCATAGCTAGTTAAAAGAATAGTTTTGAAAGTCTTATAATTAATCTGATTTCACATGTATTTGATCTTTGAAGATCATGTGATGAAGTTGTATGAATCATTTCTTACTGTCATGCTGAGAACTCAGTTTAGCTTTGATTGAAAAGACTTTTTTGATGACTTATCTTCATAAACAATCACAATATATAAATCAGAAAAGAACTTTTCTTTTATTTGACATCATTGATTCAAGACTATTTTAAATGAACATAACAGTAAGATTGACTTGTGCTTCTTCATATTCATATGAAATCAGTTACTCACAAGAGTTAGAAAAAGATATGTTGTAGAGATTTTTCTCAATTTCATAATGTTGCAGACTGTCATGATGTCAGATCATCAACACGATTTAGAACATAAATCATCGATATCTTAGATAATCTCGATTCATTGAACTAGTTCAATGAATCAAGTCATCAATCTAGTCATCATCATCTTAATTTAGTTTCAGCAATTCTGTTTCAATTATCTCAGTCATGTGTGCAAACTTCTGCAATCTTAAGTTAATAAAACTATTGTTTAGTCTTGATTCTGCTTGATTCATATATATAGAAGTTGAGCTCTCATTCTTTTCTTTCACTCTTTGTCTTTCATCTTGTACATTATTTGATGTACTGTCTTGTATCTAGATTTTATCAAAGTAATAATAATAATATCAGTCTTTTATATTGATAGTACTTCTAGTCTAGCTCAGTCTCTGACACAGACGAGTTCTTCAAAGATTTGAGACTGTTTTATCGCAGACTGATTTGTAACTTGATCATTGAAAGAATAATCTTTGACTTCGAAAGATGATGAAATAAAGTCAAGAATTCGCTGTAGCATGAAAACAATGTTGATGATTTGTGAATCAAGAAATTCGAACTTGAATTTGATCAATGTGCACATGCTTTTGTTGAGTAATTTCTTGCTATCATGTTTTAATATGATGATCATTTCAAGAAGTCTCTTACAGAGTTCTATCATGAAATCAACTTGCATTTCGTTTCTTGTGAAAGCAGCTTGAACATTAAAATACTTTTTAGTGTTCTCAATTTCTGCTAGCTAATATAAGAGATCAGTCTTCATATTAATATGAGAAAAGTTCTCGAGATAAACACATACATCAACAGTCATATCAGCTTAATACTTCTCTCTTTCAACATTTTCAAAAGTCTGAATCTGAGCTGAAGTGACATGCTTCAATTTCTGAGTTACGTTGATTGATCTGAATTGATTGACACATATAGTGTCAATCATTGCTCATTGTCAACGAAGAAGTTCTGCTGAATTTCTGATGTCAATGTTTGAATACATCTTCTGAAAATGAATAAAATTCTTGATGTAAACATCTTATGATGTTTTGAAAATGATTTATTTTGATTCATTCGAAGAAAGCATAATCTTCTGTCTCTTCAATTATTCTTTCTGAGCTTTCATAATATCATTTAATGTAGTTTTTGTCGTGACTGAATCAGTTGATGTATTCTTCATATTGATATGAAAGTTCTGCTTCTTAAAGACAATGTCTTCAATGATATTTACTTTGATAATCTTTGCAATCGTTGATGAAGCATCTTCGTACTTAAAGAAATAGTCATTCATGCTCATCATCTTTAAAGTATAGATAAATGCAATCTTGATCTCTGCTGTCTGCAGATAGTTTCTTCAGTCAGTTGAGTATGACTGTTCAAAGCATAGTCAAATTTTTCGAAAGAATCTTTTTCATATCATTGACACATTGAAACAAAATACTAGAAAAGTTCAGTCTCAAGATTGAAAGTGTCAGCTGTCGATGAATCTCATCTCTTCACTGCTCATCATTAACGTAGTGATGAGAATCAATATTTGAAATGCAGTTCTTCAACATTGTGAGAAGATTCACATCAATATACTCATTGATGTGCTCATTCAGCTCTTTGATATATCTTGTGATTCAATTCTTGTTTCATACTAGTATGAGAAACATTGCAAATATAGCAAAAGATATAATGAAAGATTGATCATCATTATTCTGTGATTTGAAGTGATTTGAATCATGCATTCAGTTCAATTTGTAAATCTTTAATATCATTTTTGAAAAATATGAATTGACTATTTTCAATTCAAATGTAAATATGAATCGCGATGATGAGAATAGACTTGATAAAGACTGAAAGAGACTATGTATTTTGTTGATGATTTTCAAAAAATGCTTTTCTTTAAAGAGTCTCAGATGTGAAGTTTTCAAGACATTTTGAAGATTGAAAACAGAAATTTCCTGATTTCAAATTGTTGCAAGCTTGAAGATGATCATTTTCTGTCGTTGTTCTGCTTCATTTGTTCTAAGATTCACTGTTTTTATACTTTCATACATGTATAAAAAGAGATTGACTAGAATCTGTGCAAGTTCAACTTGCTTAAGCATATTTTATGATGAAAGAAGTTTCATCTTCTTTCGAATTGTTATCAATGATTTTAATGAGTATTTTCTCTGCTTCATGATCACTTTCTGAGTATTCTTGACTATCAATATAATTCTAGCTTCAACACTTATTTTCTTGTACAACTTTCAAGACTCAATCACTGAGTAGTTAAATCAAAACATGCGAAAATTTTTCTTGTTTTTAAAGTTTATATAGACTGTGAGCTTTGCTTCATTCATGACGCAGTTGATAAAGATTTCATCTGACTCATCAGATAAATTTATTTTCTTCAAGTGAGTGAATGTTCAAGCTTTTGTTTATAAAGCACATTAACTTCATATTAATATGAAGATAGTTCAATAGTCATATCAGTTGATCTCTGAATTTTACAGATGTATGTAACATTGATGATTCTTTCAACTTTGTTGATGTGACTGAAACAAATGATGTCTTGATATATCAGCTTCATTTCAATATGAAAGTAAGTCAGTAAACATATCAACTTTTCTTTGAATGTGAGATTGAGTTTGAATGACATAACTGATGCAGATGATGTAGATGAATCAGATAATGTAGATGAATCAGATAATGTAGATGAATCAGATAATGTAGATGAATCAGATGATATAAATGACAAAGATAATGATTCTGCTGATGATTCTGCTGATGATTCTGCTGTTGATTCTGCTGTTGATTTCATTATTGATCATGTTACTTATGTTATTGATGATGCTGATGATGCTCTTTGATGAGAATGTTAACTTTATATCAATGTAATAATAATTCACTAAATCTACTGTTTATTTCTTGCAAGACATCTTGATAAATGTGAAGATGAGATGAGATGAGATCATGATAAAACTATTCTAGAAGATGTATTAATGAATTTAATAATTAGAATCTGATAGTAAGATGTAATACAACAAGTGATAATTTGACAAAATGAGAATGTGAGAATGTGAGAATGCAAGATAAAGAAAGAAAATAAGCTGTTATTCACTATTCTGACTAATCAAGTGAGATGTGCACTACATAAACACATTAGTGAACTTAGTATTTAGTTGATATTGATACAAAGATGTAACGCAACAAGTTGTAAATAAATGAAAGTAAGATTGACTGACAAGATGAAGTTATGTTGATGAGTTCAGATTCAAATGTTGATGTTGAAATAAGATAAAAATACTGATCAAATGCATGATATTCACAATGAAACAGCTTGTCAGAATACTTTGCTTTAGTAAATGAGATAGTAAGTAATCAAGTTGAATGATCAAGAAAATGTGATGTGAATAAAATGATGTTGTTGAGAAGATGATGTGATGATGTCTATTGTTCTCATACTGATATAAAGTCAAATGTCTATTGTTCTTATATTAATATAAAGTCAGTCATTCTCATCACTATCATTCTCATTACTGTCAATCTCATCACTGTCATCTCATCACTGTTCTCTTTATCATTTTCTTGATGTCTTCTCTATCGTCTTCTTAATATCTTCTTGATGTCTTCTTCATCATTCAGCTCAACGAGAGAAAAGTGCTTTAGCTGTATGTCTTGTTTATCTACTCTTCAAGTCTTCTTTTGCTTCAACAAAGTGATGATGATGTATTTGAGTCATGTTGCGTCATGTCGCATTTCTTTCAACTGAGTGATGTATATAGATATGATGTTTATGCTAGAATCATTGTGATCAGCATCTCGTTTGTATCAGTATGAGAAGAACATACTATGTTTACATTGATTAGCTAGAGAACGATTGCAAATCTATGATCTGTCTGATCAGATCATGAGTCATTAATTACTACTGTAGTGAGCAAAGATATATGTTTTTGCTTGAGTTCATTGAGAATCATATCGATATGAGAAGATCATTCTATGTCTATATTACTAACTACGAACATCAGATTAACATCTATGAGGTGGGTTTTGAATTTTGAGATGGGTTCACGACTTCGCTCGCCTGATGTTCGACATTCAACATCTGAGATTTGAGTTATTTCAGTTTGCACGATATGATCTGCCGTACCTAAAGTACTGTCGGGCTAAGGGACAAGTATGACAGAGGAGGTACTGTACTTCTCCGTCAACAATCACACCATTGTTTTTCGTTCTGGATGCTTCAGCATCAACCAAAGCCAACAAATGAAACGGCAAAAAAAGTAAGGGAGATGCTCATGATATACCCCCCTACCTTACGGTCGGTATTGTGAGCCAGTCGCAGGAACACTGTTACCTTGCTGCCGGTCGGCCTCATGCACACCTTAGATACCATAGCTAAGGTACCTCAGCCTTTATACGGCACAGTTGCATGCGGTGTCTCAAGTGGCTTAATCAATAATCGCTCTCATCTATTGTTCAGTAGCCAATGAGCTTACTGCGATGGTCCCCGGGATTCCTAGATAATTGGGCTGTTCAGCCTATATCAATGTGGCGGACGGGTCGAGGGTCTGGGTGCATGAATAACGAAATTCGTATCTGGGATTTTCTCTTCTGTTGAAATATGTTATATGACACACATCCAAAACAACCGTGGCAATCGGAAGAGTATGGTATGCATAACATGGGGGAGTGTTGAAATATGCTATACATCCCTGAATAGGATTGTTCCAAAGTGTGATCACATTTTGGCCGATTCGTAAAATCAACATCTTCTTCGTTCTCAAACCTATCGATTGGAAAGTTCGCTCCTTTTGAGTCGCCCTAACCCACATCATCTAAATATCTGATCTATAATCCGGCAAATCCTGAACTCAAAAATAATTTCAAGATTAGTGGGCCACAAAATACTATATAGGAATAGGAAAAGACTGCTTGCGTTTGGAGCAAGATATTCAAACGAGGGCCTGTAATAGTGGCTGCGTCAACAACGTCCTTGGAAATTACTTGCTATGCTGGTTTCTTTCGAGCGATTTTCTATAATATTGTGTACTGCGGTCTGAAGGAATCAATTGATCTTACCTCTGACGAGCATCGAATCATATATAATTGAAGGATTTGTCAAAGGTCGCCGAGCTATTTCAACTTTCAATCGCGCCAACACAGAGGCAAATTGCTAACAAAGGCTTGTGTATCTTACCTACAAGGCCACAAATTCTGTACCGACTACGCGATAGAAGCCATGTCGGAGGGACCTGGCCTTGCGTGGCCTGATCAGACCAAGGCTTTAGTTATCATTGCTCCATATGTATCTTTGCTCACCATCGGAATGGCATTAGTGATGTTGAGGATTTAAGTACGTGCAAGAATTGTTCGAGCCGTATGGATAGATGATTATACGATTGTGTTGGCCTTGCTTAGTGACGGCTGCAGTACGTATCGCATCCAACGTGAAAGGGTGCTGACGGTGACCTAGATATTTGCTTTTGTGTATCTTGGTATAGTCGCTGATGCTGTACATTCTGGTCTCAGGGGACATTCCCAGTACTTCTCCTTTGAACAACAGTCTCATGGTGCAAAGATGCTCTATATATCTGAGCCCACAATTATGATCTCTTGCATGTTTACCAATGTGGCAAGTCTACCGCGCTTCAATGCTTAGTCTACACATAGACTAAATCCGAAGACAGTGCTTGCTGTTTCCTATGACTTGATACTTGTCACGCTACCAATATTATTCTTGTGGAAATTTCAGGCGGACGCACTGACTAAAATGGGCATCAGTTGCCTTCTGGGTCTAGGATTGTTGTAAGTCTTCCTGCCCTAATGCAATAAATCGGGCAGTCTCTGAGCTATCAATTGCAGCCCCGCTGTTATACGTCTGGTGGCAGCTTTTTTATACAGATCTCGGAGCTCCGTCGATTCCACAAGGACGTCTAGTCTGAGACTTGCTCATGACACCATGTGGTTTGTTGGCTAACCAGCTGCTGGAAGATGCGTTAGTAGACCGCTTAGTATTGCGGTTGTAAGCTCGTCTAAGTCATTCCTCTCTAAAGTTCTAATGCTGATCACAATGATTACTAGTCTAGAAGAGTTGGTTGGAATAATCGCCGCCTGCATCCCAAAATTAAGGCCACTCTTCAGACCCAAAGGAGTATCGAACGATGATCATCAGTCTGCCAAGAGTGACGACCTGTACCATCAGAATAGGCAGAAGCGCTTCCAAGACCCCTACTCTATCACTCGTGCGCCCCGATCAACCACCGAAGATCTGGATGGAACGAATGGAGATAGGAGTTTCTCAGACGCATCTGCTGAGCAGATCTTGGTCCCCATCAATGGTAGCGAATGGATCAAACCAAGGACCGTCTCGCCTTTGATGAGTCCATGAGAGTATGCCTCTCGCGCTCCACGTGATTCCACATGTATATTTTCGCAAGAAAGAAACTAATACGGTATATCTTCGATGATACGGTCTACGATGTCTGAATGCCTTCTTGGAAAGAACGAAATATCTATCGCTTACCTTGTGAAATTTATCGACGTACCAGTCCACATCACTACCTCATCGGGCCATCTCGCTACCGAGTAGCCAACTTCATGGTTGTCAGCCTAACGTCTCACATTTCGTTTTCGCTGTTGCAATTTGTAGTATGCGTCTATGGGCAATATATAGAACTCGATTCTAATCTAACCGAGAGGCTAAAACGCTACACTTAATGAAATTTGTCTATATTCCATGACAGAGATAGCAGTGATCTACCATATCATGTACTAAGGACAAGACAAGTGGCAACCAGACCTACTAGTGAGCTCAGCATCAGGAGTAGGATCAAGATCTTTACTAGATAGATGGTAAGAAGCAGAGCCAAACGAGCGAACACCTCAAAGAATATATCGCCTCGATCGGTGTAAATTATGTATTGAGTTCTAGGCCTCAAAACAGGTGTTGGAAAACGAGGTCATATGGGGGCATTTAGTAGGTAGGTTGAAGCTGAATAGGAGTCTATCTAGGAGGTGGAAGGTGAAAACTCTACTAGCGGGCCAAATCACACCTGAAATTCCAACAACAGGGAGAGCTTCGTCTTCATAAGACAGGCCGGGCCATTAGGGGCCATTGAACCATTCTGAGGCCAAAGGGTTGTGTTGTCGAAGCCACGCGGAATAATTCCGTCCGTAAGCAATTACAGTAGTTTCCTTTTTCCATCAAAATTACCCCAAGCTCTGCACAGCCATCTGTCTCTCTGGATTCTGCACATTCTGGTCATAATGGCGGATTTCCAATCCATTGCACCACGGGATCACGAAGCATATATGCGCTTCGCGTTGTCCCTCGCGGAGAAGTCCGACCCAAAGCCAACAAATTTCCGTGTTGGAGCCGTTCTTGTCGACGAAGCCTCGAACCAGATACTGTCAACGGGATATACTTTGGAGCTGCCAGGAAACACGCATGCCGAGCAATGCTGTTTTGAAAAGTTTAGTGCTTCGAAGGGTGTTGCAGCAGACGACGTTGGAACGGTCTTGCCCGAAAGCACGGTTCTTTACACCACAATAGAACCTTGCAACAAAAGATCAATTGGCAACTTGCCATGTACGGAAAGGATCCTCAAAACGAGGTCAGCTGCCAAGGGTGGCATAAAGACCGTCTATCTCGGGGTAAAAGAGCCAGAAACATTTGTCGGAGAGAATAAAGGACGAGCAAAACTTGAGGAGGCGGGCATTGAATGCGTGCACGTGACTGGTTTCGAAAAGGAGATCTTGGATGTCGCTACAGCAGGTCATCCATCGTGAATAGAACAATGGTTCTCCATTCTCCTCAATAAGGTATCGAAGCTTTGATCGATTGGAGCTCCATGTCATGTGATCTCGTGTCACACAGACGGGAACCAATGACGGAGCGGCCTTCGGAGATTAGCCTGGTCCGAACTGTCATGATGCAATATCTGACAATGTTGCGCTCAAGCGTACCACAACGCCTTCAGTGATCTTAAACGATGTATTCTCTCACTTTTTCCCTTTTACAAACTTCTCATGCGTTATTCTACTATTCCATCCAATTTCCAACGGACTTTCAATCAGTCAAAAATCTCAAACCGAATACTTACTGCGAAACTAAACCAAAGCTCACCAATCCATCAGTCCCGCAAGATGTCTACAGGTTTGCCCACCATTGTAACCGCAGCTCAAAACGGAGAATTAATGTTTGTTCTAGTCGACGCCAACATTGAGAACACCAACATCAAGACTGCTTCTGGTGTCTCGCTAGACGATCACCAAAAGACGCTTGTCGGAAGTGTCCTCGACGTGAGGGTTCCAATCATACTATCATTCAATTTAGTGGATTAATGTGCACTTCAGTTGTTCGCTGGACGCCCTTCGCTCAAAAAACTTCAACTATGGGCCGATGACGGCGTCTTCGAGGACCCTATCACCAAAGCTGAAGGCCGAAAGCAGTACGAGCCTCAATGGGTAGGCCCACCCGCCCCCACAATCCCCTCGATCTCTAAACTTCTACCCTAGTACGGCCTACAAACCGCTTTCAAAGAAATCGAGCGCCTCCACCACGAAGTAACCAGTGCCGGCAACCCCATTCAGATGGATATTAAAACCCGATATGTCGTCAAAGGCATCGGTAAAGAACAGACCATCGCCAGCAAGATCAACATCTTCTATGATAAGGCTTCAGGGAAGATCACGAAGGTTGAGGACAAGTGGAACGGGAATCTACCAGACAGTAGCTTCACGAACGTAAGTATTGAACAACTTTTTAGTCCGTGGTGGTGGGTGCATTACGGCGAAGGTTGGGCGTGGTGGACGTGGAGTTTCACATGGGATACATGGTGGTGGCAGGTGCGTGGAAATCCACCACTTACCTGCCACCGTCTGATGAGAACATGACTGAGTCAAAGTATCGAGATTGTTGCTGACATATTGATAGATTTTCCGCCAACTCAACTCCGTTACCGTGCCCAAGTTTGTCGGCGTCCCTAAGTCTGACGAGGAAGACGCGAAGAGGGGAAACCAGTAGCTCTCCCAGCTGCTTGAGCCCTTTGTTTAATGGCAAATAGCTAGCTTCTTGTATTAAGAAAATATAACGTACGAATCACAAGATAAAAGCAACCTTTCTATCTCTTGTATTCAAAATGCCCAACTGCCCAAGATTAGTCCCGCCAACATTGTTCTGACTGGCAAGCCCCTAGTCCCAACCGTACCAGCATTCACAATGATGATCCCCCCGCTTCCCAATGCTCCCCCAGGTGTGACTCCCATGGTCGCCACAGCTCCCACCCCCTGCGTAGCTCCACCCTCCCCTACACTCGTACCTCCACCTCCATTCCCCCCCGATGCACTCCCATGACTGATCGTCCCCCTACAAAAATCTCCCATCGGGCAGCACGCCACATCCCCGCCATCATCGAACGCACAGTTCTGGTTCGTTGCGCAACACCAGCTCGGTTCGCCAATGGTTTCGCAGGAGAGGTGGTCTAGGGGACAGGAGGGGGGAAGACCGGCGGGGACGAAGGGATCGGTGGTGGTTGAGGGGAAGGGGGGGAGGATGGCGGATGGTTGGGGTTGGCTCGGGGAGGAGGAGGTGGTGATAGAGATAGAGATGGCGGGGGAGTAGTTGATCTGGTTTATTGTGGTTGCCGGGATGAGAGGGGTGAGAAGGAGGACGGCGAGGAGGGGGTAGGGGAGCATTTTCGGAGAGAATGTAGGGTGAGTGAAGGGGCAAAGGAGAGCAATGTGAGTGATAGCAGGAGTCTTGAATAGACGGCAGCGGGAAATTGGAGTAGAGAAAGTCGAGCTTCGTCTGAACGCAGCAGTGAAAAACACAACCAGACGGTGACGATGAACCTAAGCAGGCCTCTAGAAACAAAAAAGGTGCAGGATATCGTGCAGGATATCCAACAACATCGTTTTTCCGTGCACGACAGCTGTCATGATAGATCGCTAGCGAACGGGACGAGATTCAAGGGTTGAATGTTCGGTCTTGTGCTGTTATACAGCTTGCTGAGTATGATAACGTTGGTATTGGAGGTTCGTCAGACCTGTTTGATAATGATGCGTGATGTTGGGCAAACAATTGATGAGGGATAGTTAGTTCTCTTGATCCGCTGGCGATGGGGCTGGAGTATGCTTGAGTGGTGGATACATATTGCGAAGCCATTTGCTTGCTCTTCGAAACGAACCGTGTTTTTCTGAACGGACGAACTTGTTTGTCACTTGGTGAAGGCTGCGGGACGCACTTGCCCTAACACCGCTTTATATTGAAGACTTCAAATGTCTATTGGTTGGTGTCACGTGAGGTTGGCTTTAGGCCCGGGGTAACCTCGGCATCGCCCGAGACCGATCATGTCAACCAGTCTAGTTCTCCAACACCATGCCACAAACTGTTCTCTAACAAGTCTGATTCCGTACCCGCCATACACTCGCACAGTGGTCTCAACGAAAATGCCATGCCCATCTCCCCTCACCCTCCCCTAACATTCTACCCAGCCTACTGCTTCCCCCTCGCCCCAACCCACAACACCTGGGCGAAACTGACCGCCGCCGACGTGCACGCGCTGCGAGAACGGTCCGGATTCGAGGGTCAGAACCTCTACTTCTACCTCAACCATCCCATAAAATGGGTGCGACTGGTGGGCGTGATTGTCGCGTTCGATGTTTTCCCTACGAGATGGATCATGGTGCTAGATGACAGCAGTGGGAGTACGATTGAGGTTACTTGTGGGCGATCTGCGGCGAGGGTTTCTATGGAGAAGGGTGTGGCAACAAAGGGCGCAATTAGTTTGGGCGGGGTTACTTGCGCTGGTGAAGATTCACAGATCGGTACGACTGCTACGGGGCGCACTATAGATCTGAAAGGAGTTGATGTTGGGGCTGTGGTCAAGGTTAAGGGCGGCATTGGAACATTTAGGGGAGAAAAGCAGCTGTTTCTGGAACGGCTATGTACGTATTAAGAGATCCATCTACATTGCGCCACCTGTCCTCGTAAATCGCGGGTTGCCTTTGGAAGATGACCTTACTAATACTGCGTCTTTGTAGCTCTAATCCATAGTACCTCCGAAGAAGCTGCCGCCTGGAGCGAGCTCTCGGAATTCCGCAAGGACATCTTGAGCAAGCCATGGGTGTTGAGCGAGAAGGAACAAGCCCGGGCAAAGCGAAAAGCTGAGGGATTGGACAAAAATCGGGAGCGTAAGGCAAGGGAGGAGCGCAAGAGGAAGAAAGAGCAACAAAAAGAGAAGGCCCAACGCTCTATTAATGAGAGGCACAGAGGGGATCGAGGTGGTGAAGGAGAAACTATCAAAAGAAAGGAAAATGACAACGGACATCGGGCGGATGGGGAGCGGCCACGACGGCTTGACAGAGAGCCGAAGTTGGGGACGTCTGGACTCGCGGTGGCCAGGGTGAAGGTGACAAATCCGGCGGTATCAGGGAATTTTGACGCTTTGGGACTGTAAATAATGTGGACTTAATGGGAGACGTTGGATTGGTGTGGCGTTTGGCTTGGATATACCCCTTGTTGCCTGGTTTTCTGGTATAATCTATTGATGCGGTTGGAGTATTACATTACGGATTGGATAAATCGTACATTGTAATCTCCTCCCTGTTGATGTTTTTCCTGACCATGATCTGCGTTGATGGATATCAAAGCCGCATATCGAGGGCTATCGTCCAGTAGCCAATCAAAATCTCGCTTACCCGCGATGACCTCCACGACTTCTTCCGTCCGCCGCCTTTGATCCTTGGCCACCTACACTCAAACTACTGCCCGCTACACCTCTCAACACCGTATCTCACAATCATCATGATCTCACGGCAGGCTGTAACCCTGCAACCCATCAACACCCTCTCTCACCGCGCCCTCCCCCTCGTCTCTGCCGCCTCTCGAAGTATAACCCCCCGGCAACAACGCCGAGGGCTGGCTACTGTACAAGATGGTCCACCGCCTAAGAAGACACACTTTGGAGGATTGAAGGATCAGGATAGAATATTTCAGAATCTTTACGGTCATCATGGGGCGGACTTGAAGAGTGCTATGAAGTATGGGGACTGGTATAAGACAAAAGAGATGATATTGAAGGGTCATGACTGGGTTCGTACACTGGTCATTGGGTACAGACCGTGACGCTGACTCAGGACTATAGCTCATCTCAGAGATCAAAGCCTCTGGTCTTCGAGGTCGTGGTGGGGCTGGATTCCCTTCGGGGATGAAATGGGTATGGCAGTCTAGCTATTCCAACTGGCAACCATAAACTAAATTTCTAGTCCTTTATGAACTTCAAAGACTGGGACAAAGACACCAAACCCCGTTACCTCGTCGTCAATGCCGACGAAGGCGAACCCGGAACCTGCAAAGACCGCGAAATCATGCGCAAAGATCCCCACAAACTTATCGAAGGCTGTCTCGTTGCCGGCAGAGCCATGAATACAAGTGCAGCCTATATCTACATCCGTGGCGAGTTCTACCACGAAACTACGGTCCTCCAGCGAGCGATTCAGGAAGCGTACAAAGAGGGCTTGATTGGGAAAAACGCTTGTGGTAGTGGATACGACTTTGATATTTATATACACAGAGGAATGGGCGCATACGTTTGTGGAGAAGAAACATCGCTCATTGAATCACTGGAAGGAAAACCAGGGAAGCCCAGGCTAAAGCCCCCCTTCCCCGCCTCAGTTGGTCTCTTCGGTTGCCCGTCAACTGTCGCCAACGTCGAAACCATTGCCGTCGCTCCAACCATCATCCGCCGTGGCGCTAGCTGGTTCAACTCGTTTGGTCGCGATCGTAATGCCGGTACAAAGCTTTTCTGCATTTCCGGTCATGTAAATAATCCTTGTACCGTCGAAGAAGAAATGAGCATTCCCCTCCGTGAGCTCATCGACAAGCACTGCGGTGGCGTCCGCGGCGGATGGGACAATCTCAAGGCTATCATCCCAGGAGGATCGTCCACCCCAATCCTCCCCGCCAAAACGTGCGACACCCAGTTAATGGATTTCGATGCTCTAAAAGACAGCCAGTCCGGTCTCGGCACCGCGGCCGTCATTGTCATGGATAAATCCACAGATGTCGTGAGGGCCATCTCAAGACTCGCGTCGTTTTACAAGCATGAAAGTTGTGGGCAATGTACGCCATGCCGAGAAGGCAGCAAATGGACGGAGCAGATCATGAAACGGTTCGAGAAGGGCATGGCGCGCGAGCGCGAGATTGATATGTTGCAGGAACTGACAAAACAGGTCGAAGGCCATACTATCTGCGGTAAGCCCCCGCCCACTTTCTTCTTAACTCTCCCATCCCCATCCCGTGCCCCTACCCTTACCCCGCCACAAAAGAACATAACTGATCACCAAACCACAGCCCTAGGCGAAGCCTTTGCCTGGCCCCTCCAAGGCCTAGTCCGGCACTTCCGCCCCGAACTCGAAGAAAGAGTAAGAGGGTATGCTGCAAAATCGGGTGGCGAATCCAGAGCTGGTGGATGGATACATGATGCGCAGAAGAGGGGGATGTTGATATCGCCAGGGCAATGAGGTTGAGGGGAAGAGGGAGGGGGCTGGGGGCTGGGGGCTGGGGAGTGTATATAGGGTGTTGGAGGTGGTTGGGGGTGTTCGGAGTCGGGGGTTGTGGGTTGTAGGTTGTGGATTATAGCAGGGCGATGGTTAATCAGGGATACAGATAGCTGTATCAAAGAATCGATTCAGTCCCTCGATATCAAATCTCCCATATCCACTACAGGACCCTCCCTCATCCCTCCCAATCCCAGCAAAACCCCCTCTCTTCTCTCATCTCTCATCTCCACCCTCCACCCTCCACCCTCCACCCTCCACCCTCCACCCTCCATCCTCCACCCTCCTTCTCGAACCTCCACCCTCCACCCTCCACCCTCCTCCTCGAACCAATCAATCAATCAACAACCAACCAACCAACCAACCAACTAACCAACCACATCCCTAGAAACCAACATCCCGACAGTGTGGACATTGGTTGCTGTGTCACAACCCGGATCGTGGACAGAGGGGAAGGGAAGGGGAAGAAGGGGGAGTGGAAGAGGGAAGAGGGAAGAGGGAAGAGGGAAGAGGGAAGAGATATATCCAAAGATGGAATACCGGGAATCGGGGGGGGTCAGGGGCGGGCGCGTCCTTTGTGTGCACGATTATACGATTAGTCTAGTTTTACAAACTTCCCTATCCCTGTCCCTATTCCCATCTCCATCTCCATCTCCTACCCCCCCCCCCAAAAGACCCAATGCCATTTCTGAACCCGAATAGAATGGAATTGCGAATATGAGGCTTGAGCACCTCGAATCCGGTGTTTGACCGATTATAGAATTTAGGGGACTGGACAGATTCATATAAGGGTTAGCTGTTCTGAGGAACGGCGGATGGATAGTGTTGGGAGGGTCGCTGTTGAGGGACGTCTTTTTTGGATGGAATGCG
>JAABVA010002320.1_pt1 | contig 19114 bp, 19 predicted proteins | sample 5560331 | NCBI WGS metagenome assembly JAABVA01 (sample SAMN12812661, study PRJNA571458) | rock metagenome | isolation source: Antarctica rocks | place: Antarctica: Victoria Land, Mt New Zealand sud | collected 2016-01-07 | reverse complement strand
CTGGATAAGAAGTCCGATGCCACGGTGGACCGGCCGGGGTTGCGGGCGGTGCTGGGGTTCGCCCGGCGGGGCGATGTGATCGTGGTGCACACCCTGGACCGGTTGGGCCGCACGGTGCGGGACACGTTGAACCTGATCCATGAGCTGACCGAGTGCGGGGTGGGGGTGCGCAACCTCGCCGATCCGATCAAGGTCGACTCGGCCGACCCGGCGGATCCGATGGGGCAGTTGGCGGTGGTGCTGCTGGCGTTGTTCGCCCAGATGGAACGGACCTACACCTGCGAGCGGGCGGCGTACGCCCGGGCGGTGGCTGCCGTGCACGGCCGGCAGGTGGGCCGGCCCAGCCTGCTGGACCCGGCCGTGCTGGCCTACGCGGCGAACCTGCGCGACGCCGGGCACTCGATGGCCCAGATCGTGGCCAAGACCGGGATGACCCGCAGCAGCCTGTACCGGTACCTGCCGCCCCGACCACCGCCGCTGCTGACCGCCGCTGAGCCCACGCACCAAGGTGCTGTGGCACCGACAGCGGACCCCATCAGGGTGCCGGTGGGCGCATGATGCCGGAGGGGGTGGGGGAGCGGCTGGTCACGGTCCTGCTGACCCTGGCGGTACCGGAGGCGGCGGACCCGGAGGACGCCGCCGCGCTGGTCGCCGACGCCGCGCAGAGCACCGCGTTGCAGGTTCGGCACACGACCGGGGTGGAGGGTCACCTACCGACGCCCGGGGCGACAGTGGTGCGGGCCGGTCGGGGGCAGCCGTGGCAGGTGGTGGCGGTCACCGCCGACACGCTGCGGTTGCGGGACCTGGCCGGTGACGTTGTTGAAGTCTCCCGGCGCAGCGTCCGCCCGGACCCGCTGGACACCCAGATCGGCCTGCTCGCCTAACCACTGGCGGCTCACCCGCGCCCAAGCACGACCGGTCCGGTGGCCACGGGCCCTGAGTTGGCCGGCCTTGTCGAGTGGACCAGTACGTTGAGCAGTACCGGCCGTCTGGGCCGGGGCAGCCATGAGCCGGCGGCAAGCCAGGGCCAAGTGGTTGCGTCAACCTGAGTGAGCCCTACCGTGACGGCTTGAAAACCAGCCGGGGTTTCAACCCCTCCCTGCGTTCTGTCTTGAAAAGGACCGTATGTGAGACAGGTCCGTCGGGCAGAACGGCAGGGCCGCCGGCTGGCCTTCCGAAGCGAGCGCTCAGCGGCAGATGAGGACGCCCGCTCTCGCCCTCAGTGCAGGTTGGGCGGTAGATGAGCTCCTGGATGCGGGCGTCGAGCGTCCGGCTTTCCAACAGATCGAGGTCGAAGTCGGCCGCACCTCCGAACACCGGGTCCGTGCCGGTCCGGCCACTGATGACCGGGAAGATCGTGACCTGCACGCGGTCGACCAGCCCCGCGGCCATGAGCGCCCGGTTCACCGACAAGCTGCCATGCGAGCGCAACGGCACCTCCGACTCCTCCTTAAGCCGAGCGACGACATCGACGGCGTCGCCACTGGCGACTCAGGCCAGCGCCGCCCGGGTCATCGCCAGGGCCTGCGCCACCGGCAGCGCGGACTCCAGGGCGGTGTGCCGCGGCTCCTGCTCCCCCGACAGCGCCCCGGCGACGTGCCGCAGCGCGGCGGTGAACGAGCCGGCATCGGTCGTCGGCCGCTCGACGACCGCTCCGCTGCCCGGGCGGCGCAGCTCGATCGCAGTACCCGGCCCCGGGTGGTACGGGTTGTCCAGTCGCACGGTCCCCGCCGTCCCCAGCAGCAGCGTCGTCGTGTCGTACGCCCGCCGGAACCCGCAGGAGAGCAGGAGCCGCCGGTCGCCGGGATAGTCCAGGCGGGCCGCGAGGTCGACCTCGACCTCGTCGCCACGGACCCCCGAGGCGACAGCCCGCACCGGCGCCGCGCCGAACAGCTCGTGCGCCAACCGGATTGGGTAGCAGCCGACGTCGGCCAGCGCCCCGCCGCCCATCGCTGCCGACAGCCGGATGTTGCCTGGCTGCCCGACCTTGAAGTGGAAGGACCCGACTACCTCGCGCAAGTCACCGATGGCGCCCTCGGCGAGCAACGCCAGCAGCCGCTCGTGCTGCGCCTGGAACGGGAAGACGAATGCCTCCCATAGCGGCTTGTCGGCGGCCTGGGCCGCCTCGAGCACACGCGCGGTCTGGGCAGGGTTGAGGCACAGCGGCTTCTCGCACAGGACCGCCTTGCCGGCAGCCAGCGCGGCGACCGTCCACTCGGCGTGCAGCGGGTTGGGCAGCGGGATGTAGACAGCATCGACCTCCGGGTCCTCAAGGACCGCGGCGTAGCCCTCGACGGCGCGCCCGATCCCGTACGTCGCAGCGAACTCGGCCGCCCGGGCGCCGTCTCTGCCCCCGACCACGACCGTTCGCTGGCCCGCCTCGGCGACCGCCGGGAGGAACTGCGCCCGCGCGATGTTGGCGGTCCCGAGCACCCCCCACCGCAGGGCACTCACAGCGGCGACGGCGTGCCGGGGCTCGTGTGTTCGGAGTCGCTGATGTAGTGGGCGTAGAGGGCCCGATCGACTGCGTGGGAGGTGCCGTTGACGAGGGCCTCGCGGACAGCCTCATGCCGGGCCCGGACGCCGAACAGGCTGAGGTGCTGCCGGTCCATTGAAGCCCGCATCAGCGCTCCCATCTGCCAGTCGAGCCCGGCCCATAGCTCGCAGGCAAGGCGCCGGCCGGAGGCGCGCACGATCAGCCCGTGAAAGCGGACGTCGGCCTCGACGATCGCCTCGAGATCGCCGGCTGCCGCGGCTTGGTCCATCTCGTCGAGGACGGCTAGCAGCGGCTCGGCCAGCGCACGTCGGACCTTGGCCGGGAGCGATCGCGCCACCCCGGCCTCGAGGATGTAACGCGCGAAGCAGACGTCACTCGCGCGTTCGGCGCTCATCCGGATCACCACGCTGTGTCGCCGCGGCGTGATCTCAATCATCCCCTCGATGGCCAGCTCGCGCATCGCCTCCCGGATCGTGGCCCGGCTAACTCCGAGCTCGGCGGCGAGGGAGGCCTCGATCAGCCTTGCCCCGCTGGGGATGTCATTGTTGAGGATCCGGCGGCGGAGCACCCGGCGGGCGGTCTCCGGCAGGGACGGGTGGTCGAGCATGTGCGTCATCCTTCCTTACTGCCCGCGGCCAGCACGTCCCACGACAGCGCCGCCGGACCGGTCACGTCGACCTGCGGCAGGAGCAGGTCGGCCGGGCCGGTCAGCACCGGCGTCAGGCCCGGGCCATGCCCCGGCTGCGGGCTGTCACCGTGGACGACGAGCCCCACCGTCACCCAGCCCCGCCGGTACCCGATGTTGTGCCGCACATCGAGGTCGGTCACGGCCAGCAGGTCGCCGAGGCGGAGCCCGCCGAGGACGGGATCCCCGGCTGGGAAGGCGAGGTCGACGTCCCACTGCTGCGCCGGCCTGCCGACCCCGTTGCCGGCCAACCGGCCCGGCACGACGGCACGCACGGGCACCTCGACCCGGCCGGCCGCCACGACGACCCCCAACGGGTCGAGCAGCCGCGGGTCGAGGTTCATCACCGCAACAGCAGCGGCCGGCAACACCGCGCCTTGGCCGTACGCCCGGACCGCGACCCCATCGCCGGGCTGCAGCACCGCGAGCGCCTCGTCCGGCAGCGCCACCAGGACCCGACCGTCCTCCCCGCGCTTGCCCAGGACCCAGCCGCGCGTGCCTGCCGCGGCACCGTCCCGGACCCGCACCGGGTTGCCGATGCAGGCGTAGGACGTGAGCCCGAAGCGGGCCGCCGGGTCCGGGTGCGCCAGCGTCGCGCCCGGGGCGACGTGGTCACCGTCGACGGCACCGACCAGGTCGCCAAGGTGCACGCCGAGCACGACCCCACCGTCGCCGACCGGGATGTACGGACGGCCTTCACGGTCGACCCGGTAGGGCGTCGTCCCGATGCTCGGGCTCTCCACGACCCCCGCCAGATTCATCGCCACCGGGATCATGACGTCACCACGTACGCGGCGAGGTTGGCGTCGGGGTCGTCGACCAACGCGAACGCCTCGGCTGGCCCGCTCATCAGCGTGCTGGGTCCTGGGCCGTGGCCGAACAGCGCGCATTGGCCGGTCGAGATCACCCCGATCGTCACCCAACCCGGCCGGTACCCGCGCCCCCAGCTGTGATCCTGGTCCTGCAGCACGACGACGTCTCCGATCCGTAGGCCCTCGAGGCCCAGCGACAGGTCCTCGGACAGCCCTGCGTAGGCGCCCATCAGGTCGGTGTTGGCGTACTCCGAGGGCATCCCGCCACCCGCACCGGCTGCCTCCGCCGGCACGCGGACGGCGACGTGCACCTCGAGCCGGTCGTGCGCCGTCGTCCCGCCCGGCATCCGTGCCAACACGTCCGGCGACAGGTTCTTCACCCGCACTGCTGGGTGATCGGTGAGCACCAGCCCCTGTCCGCTGGCCTGCACCCGTACCCGGTCGCCGACCGTCGTGCGCTCGAGCACCCCGTCGGCCGCGTCGACGAGCACGTAGGCGTGCTGCCCGATCACGACGCCGGTCTCGCCGGCAGCCTCGCCCGACACGATCGTGACCACGTTGCCGACGCAGGTGAGGTACTGCAGCGCGTAGTTGGCGGCGACATCACGGTGCCGTACCGAAAGCCCGGGCTCGAGGTGGTCGCTGGCGAGCCCCGTCGCCGGGTCGCCGAGGTGCGTGCCGAGCGTCACGCCGCCCATGCCAGGCAGCAGGAAGGGGTCCCCGTCGCCGTCCACCCGATAAGCGTGCCGGTCGGCAAGCGCCGGCCACACCTCCCCGGACAGCACCTGGGTGACCAGCCGGTCGGCATTGGTTTCGACCCTCACGCTCCTCCTCCGAACTGGAATCCCCGCACCCGTATGGCGGGAGCGCTGACACAGCCGTTCCATACGTTCATCAGCGGCTGGGCGAGCACGTGCGCGCCGACCGCGTCGACGCGGCGCAGCGCCCCGAACACCGACTCGGAAAAGCGGGCAGGCGCCACCGGCCGGGTCAGTCGGCCGTCCTCGACCAGGAAGCAGGCGTCGCGGCTGCCGCCGGTGAGCTGAGTCGTCTCGGGGTCGACCACCCGGAGGTACCACAGCCGCTGGATGTAGAGCCCGCGCTCCAGCCCGCTGACCAGGTCCTGCGCCGTGCCCTGTCCAGGTGCGGTGTGGGGCGCCATCGTAATGCTGGCCGGCACCGGTTGCGGGCTCTCCTCGCGGGCGATGTGGGCGTGCCCGGTCGCGGGCAGGCCGGACCGCGCCGCGCTGGCGAGGTCAGTGACCGCGCTGCCTACCCGCCCGTCCTCGAGCAGCGGCACCCGGAGCGACGGCGTGCCCTCGAGGTCGAAGGGGAAGGGCAGGCCGCGGGGCGCACGGGGGTCGTCGGCGACGTCGATCCCGGCCGCAGCGACCTGCAGGCCGCTGCGCCGGACGACGGCACCGACGCCGTCGGCCACCGCGTCGCCGGTGAAGCCGTACGCCGCGATCCCTTCGAGCAGCCCACCGGTCGCGAGCGGCCCGAATACCACGTCGTATGGGCCCGCGGGGAGCTCGACCCGGCCCTGGGCGGCGGTCGCCTCCACGAGCGTGCACGCGGTCGCCCGCTCCAGGTCGAGGACCGCGAGCGACCGGTCCAGGTCGGTCCAGTGCGACGTGCCGTCGCCCACCTTGACGGTCAGGCCGGCATAGGCCTCGGTCGCGGCGGCGTAGCGCTCGGTGCCGCCGCACGTGACAACCGCGAGCTCGGTCGCTGCATGCCCATACATCCCGTACGCGAGCCCGCCAGCGGCCATGGTGGCCCAGGCCGCGGCGGTCCGGGCGCCGACGTCCCACGCGGCGGTGTCGTCCCGCCACAGCCCGGGGAGCGGGGCGACCCGGTCGGCACCGCGCGGGACGGCCGCGCGGGCGCCGCCGGGCAGGGTCCCGAAGGCAGCCGCCAGTGCCCGGGCTCGCTCGACCGCGCGGCGCCCGGCTGCGGTCACCCCGGCAAGGTCGCTCGTCGCCACCCTGGCCGCCCTTCCGCCGACGAAGGCCCGGACCATGACGGTCCACTCGGTGATGTCCTGCGGCTGGTGCACCCGATCGGCAGCGAAGCGGGTGTAGCCGCCGCGGCGCCCGGTGAGGAACGCGCTCGCCTCCTCGGCACCGGCGCCCCGTGCCGCTTCGACCGCGTCGTGGCAGGCCGCGAGCGCGCGGTCCTCCCCCACCGCGGGGGTCAGGACGGAGTACATCGTGGTCATCCCTGGACGCCGATCGCCACGCCGCGAACCAGGGCCGGCGCGGCGCCGTGCCCGAGGAAGCCCCACTGCTTGGGCTCGCCCTTGCCGCAGGGCATCCCGAACGATCGGAACTCCTCCGGCCCGGCTACCGCCTCCACTGAGCCCCAAAACTGCGGGGTGAACCCGCCGTACGAGAAACCGCGCAGCAGCCGCCCGCGCCGTCCGCCGCGCACCTCCCACGCCACCTCGGTGCCGAACTGGAACGCCATCCGGCGGTCGTCGATGGACCAGCTGCGGTTGTCGTCGAGGTAGAACCCCTCACCCATCCGGTCGAGCAGCTCAGCCAGGCTGCCGGCGCCGGGTTCGAGGTAGACGTTGGTGGCGAAGCAGACCGGCAGGTAGGCCCAGCCGTCGGAGCGGGCCGCGCCGGAAGTCGAGCGGCCGCACCGCGCCGCGGCGTCGCGACTGGACAGCACCTCACGCAGCACGCCGTCCTCGATCAGTGCCCGGCGCACCGCGGGGGTGCCCTCATCGTCCCAGCCGAAGCTGCCGCGGGTGCCCGTCACTGTCGGGTCGGCGACGATCGTGACCGCTGGCGAGCCATAGCGCAGAGTGCCGATGTCGCCCGGCCGCACCCAGGACGTCCCCGCGAAGTTGGACTCGTCGCCGAGGATCCGGTCGAGCTCGAGCGCGTGTCCGACCGACTCGTGGATCTGCAGCGCCAGCTGGGCCGGCCCGATGACGAGGTCCGCGGTCCCGACCGGCGCCTGCGGCGCGGTGAGCAGCTGCACCGCCTCCTCGCCAACGCGGGCAGCCTCTCGCTCCAGCGCCAGTCCGAGGACGTACTCCCAGCCACCCGTGGCGGTGTTGCCGTGGAAGGAGTTGGGGTAACTGCGGCGTTGCGCGCCGTGCTCGTCCGCGGCAACCGCCTGGAGCACAGCGCCGGTCTCGACCAGGTGCTGGTGCTGGCGGGAGCCCTCGCTGTCGGCGTAGTGCTTGTGCTGGCGCTTGGCGTTCAGGCCGGCTGTGACCGCGCGCACGGCTGACGGCGCCGACGCCGCGTGCAGGACGTCCTGCAGCAGCGCGTGCCGCTCGGTGTCCGGCACCGAGAACGGGTCGACGTCGACTACCACCTCCCAGCGGCCGCTGGACGGCTGCCGCTCCGGCAGCACGACCGATGCGAGCCCGGCTCCCGCGCGGGCCACCTGGACCGCCCGTTCGGCCGCGAGCCGAGGGGCGTCTGCGGCCCCCTCCAGCGGCACCCCGGCGAACCCCCAGGCGCCGTCGACGAGGACGCGCACGCCGAGGCCGACGCTGTGCTCGTGGCGCTCGTCGAGGTCGCCGCCCCGTGCGGTGTAGAGACGGAGCTCCTCGGCTTCGACCAGGCGCACGTCCGCGAAGGAGGCGCCCTCGACGGCCGCGAGGGCCCGCTCCATGAGCTGCGTCGCGACGGCGTCTTCGGCGAGGTCGCCCCACCCATGCGCAGTGGACGGTGCCGCGAGTCCGCTCGTCATACGTCCTCAGCCGTCATGACTGTGCGGCAGGGGGGTCTGCGGCAGCGGGAAGTCGACCCACTTCCGCTCGCGGTGCGCGGCCTCGAACGCGTTGATCGTCTCCTGCACCAGGGCCCCCTGCCGGAAGTCGCCCTGGTTCTCCGGGCCGCCCTCGAGGATCTCGGTGGCGAAGTTGCTGACGAGGTTGGAGTAGAACAAGAACGGCCACGGCTCCAGCGAGGTGCCGCCGGTGGGGAAGAACCGCGCGGGGATCTCCAAGTCCTTGAACTCCACCTGGTCCTTGGTCGCGCCCTTGAGGGTCTGGCAGATCCCCTCCTCCTCGACGAGCCGGACGATGAGCGCACCCTCGGAGCCGTAGATCCGGACCTCGATCCCCGGGTAGTTTCCGACCGTCACGAAGGACGACTGAACCGAGGCGAGGCCGCCGCCAGCGAACTCGGCAATGAACATGTCGCCGTCGTCGATATTCATCCGGGTCATCGCGCCGGTGTCGCGCATGACCCGCTCCGGCACGAAGTTGCGCATCGTTCCAACGACCGATTGCAGGGCCGTCCCCATCCACCAGTGCATGATGTCGATCACCGGCGCGCCGTAGCCTTCGATCGAGGCCACCTGCAGGAAGTCCGGGTCCGAGTCATCGGTCTGCTGGCGCAGCGGGGTCTGCGGGTCCAGCCACTGGCTGTTCTGCTCGTAGGCGTTGAGCATGTACGGCGTCCCGACCCAGCCGTCGCGGATCAGCTCCGCGGCGTACATCACCGCCGGGGCGTATCGGAAGGTAAAGCCCAGCTTGGTCTTGAGCCCCTTGCTCGCGGCGAGGTCGGCAGCCCGCACCACCTCCCGGTAGTCGTGGTTCACCGGCTTCTCGCACAGGACGTGCTTTCCGGCCTCGAGCGCGGCCATCGTGACCTCAAAGTGCGCGTCGTCGCCGGTGACGACGTCGATGACGTCGATGTCCGGGTCGGCGACCAGCTCCCGGAAGTCAGTCGTCGTGCGCGCGACCCCGAACTCCTCGCCCGCCTGCGCGAGCAGGTCCGGGTCGACGTCGGAGAGGCCGACGACCTCGCACCGCGGGTCGCGCTGCCAGCCGGGGATGTGCGAGCGGACGGCCCAGCGGCCGGTGCCGACGACCCCCACGCGCAGTGGCGTACCAGTCATATCTGTGTCTCCTGTATTGATGGGCGAATGTCCGGTGGGTGTATGGGGTCCGGGAGCTGCTTGGCGCTCGCCCGTCGGCAGCGGCTGTGGTGCGCGGGACCGAGCGCGCGGAGCTCAGTGGTCCAGTCGTCGCAGGCGCTCTCGTGCAACTCGCAGCGGGCCGCAAAGCGGCAGGTCGGGCCGAGCCCGACCAGATGCGGGGGGCTGCCGGGGATGACCCGCAGCTCCTGCTCGCGCGGGACGGCGCCGGGCAGCGCCTCCAGCAGCGCCCTCGTGTACGGGTGCCGCGGTGACGCCAACAGGGTTGCCGTATCCGCGAGCTCGACGACCTGGCCGGCGTACATCACTGCGACCCGGTCGCACACCTGGGACACGACAGACAGGTCGTGGCTGACGAGGACCAGGCTGGTGCCGAGGTCGCGCTGCAGCGACAGCAGCAGGCCGAGAATCTGGTCCTGGATCAGCACGTCGAGCGCCGTCGTCGGCTCGTCCGCCACGATCAGGTCCGGCCTCTGCGCGATCGCGATCGCGATCAGCGTGCGCTGGAGCATCCCGCCGCTGAACTGGTGCGGGTAGTCCCGCAGCCGCGTCTCGGGCGCCGGCAACCCGACCTGGCGGAGCAGCTCGAGCACCCGAGCGGCGCGGGCCGCACCGCGTGGTCCGCCGGACGCGCCGCCCACCGCCTCGGCGACCTGGTCGCCGATCCGGCGCACCGGGTTGAGCGAGGTCATGGGGTTCTGCGGGATCATCGCCATGCGGCGGCCCCACAGCGTGCGCAGCTGCTTCGGCGGCAGCGCCAGGACGTCCTCGACTCCGTGCGCAGGGTAGGCCACCGTGCCGCTCACCCGGGTCTGTGCCGTCGGGCGCAGGCCTAGCAGCGCGCGGCAGGTGACGCTCTTGCCGGAGCCGGTCTCGCCGACGACACCCAGCACCTCGCCCTGGCGCAGCTGCAGGCTCACGCCGTCGGTCGCCCGGACCGCGCCCGCCCCGGTCGGGATCTCTACGACCAGGTCGCGGACGTCGAGCAACAGCTCTCCGGTCCGCACCCCACTCCCCTCCTCGTCAACCAGCCCCAGCTCCCGCATGTGGGTCGCCATCACTGCTTCGGCCGCAGCAGGTCAGCCAGCCCGTCGCCGAGCAGGCTGAACGCCACCCCGAGCAGCACGAGCGCAACGCCGGGGATGAGCGAAAGCTCCCAGTTCGAGAGCAGGTAGGACTGGCCGCCGGAGATCATCGAGCCCCACTCCGGCGCCGGCTGCGGGACGCCGATCCCGAGAAACCCAAGGGAGGCGCCGAGCAGCACGTTGCCGACCGCGTCAACCATGGCGAAGACGACGACGAACGGCAGCACGCTCGGCAGGACGTGCCGGGCGAGGATCCGGGTGCGCGAGTAGCCCAAGCAGTCGGCGGCGACGACGTAGCCATAGCGGCGCGCCGACAGCGTCTGGCCGTGCGCGATCCGTGCGTAGCCGACCCAGCTCGCGATCCACAGCGCCACGAACATGTTGGTGAGGCTCGGGCCGAGTGCCGCGACGATCGCGATGACCAGCACGATGAACGGGAAGGCGAAGAACAGGTCGACGATGCGCATCACGACCGCGTCGACCCAGCCACCGGCGTACGCCGACGCCATGCCGATCGCGGTACCCATGACGAGGGTGACGGCGGTGGCACCGAACGCGATCGCCAGGTCGTAGCGGCCGCCGTAGAGCAGCCTGGCCCACAGGTCGCGGCCGAACTCGTCGGTGCCCAGAAGGTGCCCGCCGGTCCCCGGAGACACCAGCGGCGCCAGCCCGTCGATCTGGGTCGGGGAGTAGGAGGTGAACAACGGCGCACCGATCGAGAGCACCGCGATGACCAGCAGCATCCCCAAGCCGAGGTAGAGCGCGGGTCGGCCGCGGACGGCGAGCGGCAGCGGCACCTGCAGCCACCGGGCCCGGCCTGGGAGAGCGCCGGCCGAGCCCAGCTGCGCCGGGTCGAGGACGGTCACCGCTCCACCGCCACGGTGAGCCGCGGGTCGAGCACGCCATGCACGACGTCGGTGAGCAGGTTGACCAGCAGCACGAACACCGCCAGCACCAACGCAACCGCCTGCACAACCGGGTAGTCGCGGGTGGAGACCGCTCCGACGAGCAGGCTGCCGAGCCCCGGGATGGAGAAGACGTTCTCGACCACGACAGTGCCGCCCACCAGGAAGGCCAGGTTGATCCCGAAGACCACGGCCACCGGGCTGATTGCGTTGCGCAGGACGTGCCGCAGCAGCACGGTCGACTCACCGATCCCCTTGAGCCGCGCGATCGTCACGAAATCCGACTCGAGGACCGTGATCGTGCTGGCTCTCAGCGACCGCACGAGGACGGTGGAGAACGGGATCGCCAGCGTCAAGGCCGGCAGCACCAGGTGCCCGAGGTGCCCGGTCAGGCCGGTGCCGTAACCGCCGATCGGGGCCCAGCCGAGCTTAAGCCCGAACACCAAGATCAGCACGATGCCGACGAGGAAGGCGGGCAGGGCATATCCGAGGGTGAAGAAGACCCGCGTGCCCTGGTCGACGAGGCCGCCGCGCCGGACCGCGGCCCACAGCCCCAGCGGGATGCTGATCGCGCCGCAGAGCAGCGCCGTCAAGCCGACGAGCAGCAACGAAGCCCCCGTCCGATCGAGCAGCAGCTGCCCGACCGGACGGTGGTACTGGTAGGACTCGCCGAACGAGCCGGTCACCGCTCCCTTGACGAACAGCCAGTACTGCGCGGTGATCGAGCGGTCCAGGCCCAGCCCGTGCCGGATCTGCGCCCCTGCCGCCGGCGTGTAGCGGTTGCCCAGGATCTGCTGGGCCGGGTCGCCCGGCACCAGCCGCAGGAGCAGGAAGCTCACCAGCGTGATCCCGAACAGCACCGGAAGCAGGTTCCCGATGCGGGACCAGCGCAGATTGAGGGGGCCCATCTGTCAGTGGGTCGCGACCGTGAGGCTCAGCAGCGAGTCGTTGTAGTTGCCGAGCGGGGAGACGGCGAACCCGTTGACCCACTTGCCGCTGGCGTAGCGGAAGGGCGCGTAGGCCAGCGGGACGAACGGCGCCTGGTCGATGATCGCCTTCTGGATCTGCGCATAGAGATCGGCGCGCTTCTTTCCGTCTGTCTCCGACCGAGACTGGTCGACCAGTGCCGTCACGGCCGCATCTTTGTAGTAGCTGCTGAAGGCGTTCGCCCCGCCGTCGCCGTCGGCCCCGAAGGTCGCAACCTCGTCCGGGTCGATGATGTCGTTGGTCCAGTAGCGCAGTCCCATCCCGCCGGTGCCCGTCCGCTCCTTGGAGTAGGCCGTGGACAATTCGAAGGACTGGATGTCGACGCTGATGCCGACTTTGGCGAGGTCGTCCTTGATGACGATCGCCTGGGCCTGGCCGGCCGCGTCACCGCTCACCGCGATGAGCGGGATGGAGAATCCGTTTGGGAACCCGGCATCGGTCAGTAGCTGCTTGGCCTTGGCGACGTCGGGCTTGGGCTCGGTAACCGAGGCGTCCCAGAAGAGCATCTGGTACGGGAAGAACGTCGTCGCCACCTTGGCGTTGCCCTGGTAGCCGAGGGTGTTCATGCGGCTCAGGTCTAGCGCGGCCCTGATGGCCTGGCGGACCTTGACGTTGTCGAGCGGCTTGGTCTTGAGCGGCAGCTGGACGAAGTCGACGCGGGTCGAGGGGAACAGGTCCACCCTCAGTTTGGGGTTGGCGCCGATCTGCTTGAGCACGTTGCCCGGCGGATTTTCGATCACGTCGACCTGGCCGCCCTGCAGTTGCAGCACGCGGGTGTTGTCGTTGGTGACGATGCTGACGGCGATCTTCGAAATCTTGGGCTTGGTGCCCCAGTAGTTGTCGTTGCGGCTCAGCGCGATGCTGCTCTCCGGCGACAGGGCCGTCACCTTGAACGGTCCCGCGCCGTACGGCGTCTTGCTGAAGAAATCCTTGTCCGCCTCGACGGCCTTCTGCGGCAGGACGGCGAAGGCGTACATCGCGAGGTCAGCGAGCAGCGGGGCGTGCGGCTTGGACAGCTTGATGACGAGGGTCTGGTCGTCCGTCGCGGTGATGTTGGAGACGGCGGTGATGAGGAACCCCCAGGCGCCGCGGACGGCACGGGCCCGCTCGATCGACCACTTGGCGTCGGCCGCGGTGACCGGGCTGCCGTCGGCGAACTTCGCGCCGGACCGGAGGTGGAACGTGTAGGTCAGCTGGTCGGAGCTGACGTCCCATTTCGCCGCCAGATCGGGGACGATTCCCTTGCCCTTGGGGTCGGTCTGGACCAACCGGGCGTAAATGTTCTGGTCCATCCAGATGCTCTCGTTCGCGGAGTTCTGCGCCGGGTCGAGCGTGTCGACGGCGACCGCGTTGGCGATCTTGAGCGTGTCGACGGCGCTGGTGGCGGCCAGCGACGGCCTGGCGCTCGAGCCGCCGCTGCTGCTCCCGCCACCGCCCACGCAGGCACTGGCAGCGAGCGCGACGGCCAGCGCGCCGCCGGTCGCGAGCCGGGAACGCGCTGACAGCAGGGCCGGTCGGTGACCGAGCGGGGTGGAGGAGGGGGTCATGCGGGTCTCCCGGGAGGCGTGGGGGTGGGGGGTACTTCCGCCGGCGCAGGGGCGTGCTGGTGCAGCGTGCTCGTCTGCGGAGGATTGGTCTTAGCGGTGCCGATCTGGTCGGTGCTGGACTGGGCGGTGCTGGACTGGGCGGTGCTGGACTGGGTGGCGGACTGGGTGTGCAGGTGGCAGGCGACCTGCAGGCCGCCGGGGATCGTGGTGGTCAGCGGTACGGTGGTGCGGCAGACCACCATCGCGTGCGGGCAGCGGGTGTGGAAGGCGCAGCCGGACGGTGGCGAAGCCGGGTCGGGCAGCTCGCCCGTGACCGCGCTCGACGTCGAGCGCCGCCGGCCGAGGACGGGCGCCGCGCTGAGCAGGGCTTGGGTGTACGGGTGGCCGGCGCTGCGGAAGAGCGCTTCCACTGGTCCGGACTCCACGATCCGGCCGAGGTAGAGCACGGCGACCCGGTCGGCGATCCGCTCCAGGACGGCGAGGTCGTGCGTGATGAAGACGTACGCCAGGCCCAGCTCGCGCTGCAGCCGCTGGAACAGGTTGAGCACCTGGGCCTGCACCGAGACGTCGAGCGCCGACACCGGCTCGTCGGCGACGATCAGCCGGGGCCCGGCGGCCAGCGCCCGGGCGATGCTGACCCGCTGCCGGCCGCCACCGGAGAGCTGCCCGGGCTTGCGGTCGGCCCAGGCCACCGGGAAGCCGACTTGCTCGAGCAGCTCCTGGACCCTGGCCTGACGCGCCTCGGCGGAGGAGACCCCGGCGACCTTGAGCACTTCCGCAACCGCGCTGCCGATCTTCTGGTAGGGGTTCAGCGAGGTGTACGGGTCCTGGAGCACGACCTGGATGTCCCGGCGCTGGCGCGGACCCTCGGCGCGGCTGCGGGGCGTGCCGTCGACGAGCACCTCGCCGGCGGTGGGCTGCTCGAGCCGCAGCAGCAGCCGCCCGAGCGTGCTCTTGCCCGAGCCGGTCTCTCCGACGACCCCGAGCGTCCGGCCTGCGGTCACGGTCAGGTCCACCCCGTCGACCGCGCGGAGCACGCGGGCCGGCTCGCCGCGGGCCCACTGCCGGGCCGACCGGGGTATCGCGTAATGCTTGGACAGGCCGCGAGCCTCAAGCAGGGGCGCCTCGAGCAGGGGGATCGTCACCGGACGGCCGCAGCTATGGCGGTCTGCGGGCCGAGGGTGAACCGGCCTGCGCCGGACCCGCCGTCTACGGCCAGGACCGCACCGTTGAGGTGGCCGCTCTCGGGCAGGCATAGGAACCGCACGGCGTGCGCGATGTCCTCGGGTCGGCCGGCGCTCCCGGTGGGGATCGACGCCGTGAGGGCCGCTCGCAGCTCGTGGCTCGCCCGGTCCGGGTTCGCGCTGCTCCAGCCTCGGACGTCGATGTAGCCGGGGGACACGACGTTGCTGGTGAACCCGAGCGGGCCCAGCTCCATGGCGAGGACGGCGGAGATGGTTTCCACCGCGGCCTTCGAGGCGGCGTACGCCGCGCCGCGCGGCCGTGGGCTGCGCACAGACCCGGTCGAGATGCTGACGATCCGGCCGCCGTTGAGGCCGGCGTCCAGGGCCTGCTGGGCGAAGGCCCGGCAGGCCAGGAACATGCCGTGCACGTTGACGTCAAAGACGCGGCGCCAGTCGGCGGGGTCCATCTCGAGGATGCCGGCGTTGGGGTAGTGGCCGGCGTCGTTGACGAGGATGCCCACTGGTCCCCAGCGCTCGGCCAGGGCGGCCAGGACGTCGGCGACGGTCCCGTCCTCGGCGACATCGCCCACCACGGTCAGCACGTCGGTGTTGCCGGTGTGGGCACCGGCGTCGACGAGGTCGAGCACTCCGACCTTCGCGCCCGCCATCACGAGGCTGTCGACCACGGCCCGGCCGAGGCCGTTCGCGCCCCCCGTCACCAGGGCGACGGCGCCGTCCAGGGGTGCGGCGAACGGCAGGGACACAGCCCCTCCAAAGTTGCGATTGGTGGCGGTCGGTTGTCGACACCCGACCATCCGCAGGTTCATCGCTTCTGTCAAGAGCGCGGTTGTTACGGCTTCGTGAAGCTCCCGAGCATTCTGTTTCCGCTGCACTCCCATGGATGGCGTGCATGGACGAGCGGTGGGTCCTGGCTCTACGGTCAGGAACCGGTCGACCTCGACAGTTGGAGTGCGCGTGGCAGAACCGGTCCGAGTGCTCATCGCGTCGCCGCTCGAGGCCGAGCTCGTCGACCGGGTCGCGCGGGTCGACACCCGGCTCGAGGTGCTGTACGAGCCCGACCTGCTCCCCCGGCCGCGCTACCCGTCCGACCACGGCGGGACCAGCCCTGCGCTGACCTCGATGGACCAAGAGCGCTGGTCCGCGCTGCTGGCCTCGGCCGAGGTCAGCCTCGACGCGGACTGGCGCGCGCCGGCCGACTTGGCCACGACGGCCCCGGCGTTGCGCTGGGTGCAGGCTACGAGCGCGGGCATCGGCCAGTTCCTGGAGCGGACCGGGCTGGACCGTTCGGGCATCACGTTTACCACCGCGGCCGGCGTGCACGCGGTGCCGCTCGCGGAGTTCGCGCTCACGGGAGTTCTGCACATCGCGAAGGGCGTCCCGCTGCTCCTGGCCCGGCAACGCGAGCGGCACTGGGAGCGCTACGCCACCGGCTCGGTGCGCGGCCGTCGGGCAGTCGTCATCGGGCTCGGCACCATCGGCCGGGAAACATGTGCTCTGCTCGCCGCCGCCGGGCTCGAGGTCTGGGGGGTCGGCAGGCCGGGGCGCACCTACGACGTACCGGCGACGGCCCGGCTGGTCGACACCGACGCGCTCGACGAGGTCCTCCCTTCGGCAGACGTCGTCGTCCTCGCCTGCCCGCTGACCGAGCAGACACGTGGCCTGCTCAGCCGGGCCCGGATCGACCTGCTGCCGCCGGGCGCGATCATCGTCAACATCGCGCGCGGCCAAGTCCTCGACGAAATGGCGCTGATCGACGCACTCGAGGCCGGCCGGCTCGGCGGCGCCGCCCTCGACGTCTTCACCATCGAGCCGCTGCCGTCCGACTCACCGCTGTGGGGCCGCCCCGACGTGCTCATCTCCCCGCACTCCGCCTCGACCCTCCCGTCCGAGAATGCCGCGATCGTCCACCTGTTCTGCGACAACCTGCGCCGCTACCTCGACGGCCGCCCCCTGCGCAATCGCTACCACCGAGAGGACGGCTACTGACCGGAGCCGCTTCAGGCCTGTTGGAGACGCCGGGTAATCACTTGGCGGCGGTCGCGTCCAGGCCGATGATGCTGGCCGTCGAGATCGCCCTGGCCGCTGCGGGCGTCGGCATCTACGTCGGGCCGCTCCACGGGCTGGTGCTCGCGATGCTCGGGCTTCGCCGTACCGGCGTGCTGGGTGTTCCCCTCCTGCTGGGCGCCGTCGTCACGGCCCGCAATACCGGTTGGTGCTGGACGGTGACTGAACAACAAACCAATAAATGCAGCAAACCAGACCGGCGCGCATTGGATGATCATCAAAATCTCTGCGCCCGCTGCAAATGGCCGCGACACACTCCTGATTCAGCAGGCCTTGATGGATTGGGTCGCGAGGGCTTGGCGGTCACGAGCCGTGTCACCCGACCGGCGGCTCGCCGACGCAGCCGTGCGGGAGGGACTGCCCGACCGGGACTTCAGCCGGCGAAGACCGCCGCGTCGTCCGTGAAGGCCTTGAACTCGAGGGCGTTGCCGGCCGGGTCGAGGAAGAACATCGTCCACTGCTCGGCCGGCTTGCCGGCGAAGCGCAGGTAGGGCTCGATGACGAAGGGCGTCCCCGACGCGGCCACCCGACCGGCGAGCGCGTGGAAGTCGTCGGTACCGAGCAGCACGCCGTAGTGCGGCACCGGCACCGCGTGCCCGTCGACCTCGCTGGTCGGGCGCTCGCTGGTCACCGCGGGCGCCAGGTGGGTCACGAACTGGTTGCCGAACAAGTCCCAGTCGATCCAGTGGTCGGACTCCCGGCCCTGCGCGCAGCCAAGCACCTCGCCGTAGAAGACCCGCGCCGTCGCGAGGTCGTGCACCGGGACCGCCAGGTGGAACCGCGCCGAATTCGCCATTCCGGTGACGCTACAACCCCTGCCGCGTAGTGGGAACCCCTGTCACTCCGGACGGCCGACCGGCAATCGTAACCTTCTCGTGACCTAGTGCCGCGTCAGGCAACCTTCGCCCTCTTGATGGTCTCGGCTTTGGTGACGATCTCGCGTAGCCGCTTGTTGTGGGCGTTGTGAGCGCGATCGGCTCTCGGCCGGTAGCCCCCGCGCGAGGAAGGGGCTCAGCCGGCCAAGAGGTTCGCGGTGCTGACGACCGTGGCGAACTCCCGGTGCAGGTTCGTCGCGGTGATCCGGGCGAGCTGCTCGGCGGGAACGACCGCGCCGTCCGGGCCCGCCCGGTCGAAGGTGTGGGTGGAGTCCAGCGCGAACAGCACCCGATGCCCGAGGTTGCCGCCGACCCGGCGGTCGTCTCGCAGCAGTGGTTGGTGGTGATGCCGCAGACCACCACGCCGTCGAGCTCGCGGGCAAGCAGCCAGGCGTGCAGGTCCGGGGTGCCGTGGAAGCAGGAGTTGACGGTCTTGGTCACCAGCAGGTCCGGCCGGCCCGTCACCACTGGCTTGAAGGCGTTGCCGGGCTGACCGGGATACAGCGGCGAGGCCGGGTCGGTCGAGTCGTGCCGCACGAACACCACCAGCCGGCCGGCTGCGCGCCAGGCCCCGAGCAGGGCGGCGACGTTGTCCTCGCAGACCGGGTTGTCGCGCGGCCCCCAGTACTCCGCGTCGTCGAAGGCGCGCTGCACATCGACGACCAGCAGGGCGGTGCGGCTCAGGTCCGGCAGGTCCACCCGGTGCAGGTCCACAGACGTCATCCTGCACCACCATCCGCACCACCGGTGAGCCATCGGCCTGGCCGCCGCGGCGCCTGCTACGACTCCAAGGCTTCGTGTCGATAAGCCGGCGTCCGCGACCACCTCCGCGACCTGGCAGCGGCTCGATGAGGGGTACGACCCGCGCCTGGTCTGCAACTCGCGCCGACAAGTGCCAACAGGGGATCCGCTAGCGGAACACAGACACCGACTGGATGACGAAGCCGCGAGATGCCCAATCCACGTTCGGCTAGGAGACGGGCGCTGACCCAGCGTGGAGTGAAAGACGACGGCGGCGGGCACCCACCGCCGTCGCTGCTGAGAGGCTCGCCTGGAAGGCTGATGCCGTGATCTCCGTGGACGAACCACCCCTCGAACAGCACGTCGTGGTGGCAGGGCTGCTGCGCCGACTTGGTCGCGCGCTGATGGTCCACCGCTTGCCCAGGCGCCGGTGGTACCCCGACGCCTGGGACCTACCCGGAGGGCACGTGCTGGACGGCGAATCACCGCGCGATGCGCTGACGCGAGAACTCGACGAGGAGCTTGGCATCACCGCCGAGGTAGCCGGTGAGCGCTTCGCCCGCGTGCAGGGCGTCGACTTCCGTATGGACACCTGGCTGGTCGACCGGTGGGCTGGTGATCCCTCTAACCAGGCCCCGCTGGAGCACGATGCACTGGCCTGGATGTCCGAGGATGAGCTGTCCGGTCTGCGCCTGGCCGACCCGCGACTACCCCAATTGTTGCGCGCCGCGCGCCGCGCTCAATGATCAGGGCATCGTCATGATCGACAGTGATGGTGAACCTGTGCCGGACGTCTCAGACCG